>WNFA01008413.1_pt1 | contig 10002 bp, 10 predicted proteins | sample 5400481 | NCBI WGS metagenome assembly WNFA01 (sample SAMN13153340, study PRJNA577476) | soil metagenome | isolation source: 120 cm saprolite under Douglas fir tree site 2 hole 1 replicate 2 | place: USA:California | collected 2015-04-18 | reverse complement strand
CCGAAAATCTTCGGATGGCGCTCCGGAATGCGTTCAAAGGTAAGCGCACTTTCCGCCACGAAATCGGGAATCTTTAACGAGCCGCCAAGCTCCTATTTGCAAAACGGGCGCAGTAAAAGAAGTTGGTTCAATGCAAATTAAAGCGATCAGCCTAACAGCTCTGGCTGCAATCGGCACCACCACCACGGCATTTGCGCGCATCGGTGATGACGAAAAACAGATTGAAGCGCGGTATGGTAAACCGGGAAAAGACCTCGGAACGCACGGTGAAGTGCACGAAGTCGGTTACATGTCGGGCGGGTTTATGATCCTGGTCGACTTTGTGAACGGCATCAGCCAGCGCGAAGGCTTTGCAAATCCAGACACATCCGCGCTCACGGGCGACGCAATCCGGCAAATACTTGCGATGAGTGCGGCCGAAGGGACCAAATGGGAAACAGCGCCGGCAACTGGCGAGGACAGATCATGGCGCCGCTCTGATGAGAAGGCGGTCGCATTCTTCCCGGCGCAAGGGAAGTTTCTTTTTGTTCAGGATGTAAACTTCGCCCAACCGAAATAAACTGGTAGGGGCGGTTCACCGAACCGCCCGTGGCGATTGAGGTCAATTGCCGCTACCTAATCCAATCGTTGAAGCGAAGGGATGCCGTAGTTTTCTTGCAGATCAGCGGCTTCGTCGGCGATGCTCTTGGCGTCGAGCTCGATTTGTTTGGGATCTTCCTCGGTCTCGATTTTGATGAAACCGCCTTCGATCGGTTGTTTCACCGCGTCGGACAAATCATTTAACGATTTGATCTCTTTTCCGTTCACTTTGGTGACGGTGAGATAAGAAAATTCATCGTAGCCAATGGTGTTATTGGCGGGCAGGACCTGGCTCAGGATGACGATGCGGCGGTGTTCGCCGGGGAAAAGCTCCGATTGAAACCGGTCGAGATAAACGAAGCGCTGCGGCGCTTCGCGCTGCCAGTTCGGTCCCCATTCCTTGAGATACTGTCTTGAGAGTTCCTGAAAAATGAGACCGCCGAGCACGAGATATTTCGGCGCTTCATCCAGCGCATAGGGCGGGCTGACGTAATCTTTCGCGTCGCGATGCTCGAGTGTGACTTTCAACTCCATCGGTTTTCCTTCACGCTGAATTTGAAACGCGACCACGTCGCCAGCATATGAATGTGCACTGAGCAAATTTGTGAAATCGATTTTGCCGTAAAGTGGATCGACATAGTTGCCGTTCTGGTCGATCTCGTGATTGCCGATGGACATGATAACGTCACCGACTTGCATTCCGGCTTTCATCGCGGGCGTGTTCGGCTGCTTCCTTCAAAAAATGGGTGATGATCGGCGCCGGGATGGCGTCGATTAATTGCGAGCGCGGATCGTAGCGCAAAAGCAAACCGGCGAGCTTGTTGTTCTTGACCAGCGGAATGGTGTAACTGTTTTCGCGATACTGCATCGGTATGCTGATGCGGTAAGTGAGAAACTGCCCAACATCGACCGGGTAGTGTGTCACCTGGATCGTGGTGACCAAACCTTCAGTTGCGACGAGCGCGCCGGTTTGTTCTAATTGCCACGCCGCCAAACGATCGCCGACGACGGTATCGCCGGCGATGTCGAGCGGCGCAATTCCATCGAGGAAATTTTTCTCACTGGGTTCGAGTAACGCGAGGTTCGCTTCGTAATCAATCACCTCGACGTTGGCCGCCGTTTTCTCGCCCGATTCTGCGCGCTCAAGTTCGACATAATTCTGGTTCGTAACCAGGTCCGCGGTCACGAGCACGCGTCCTTTTGATAAAACTGCGCCGAGCGCGCGTTTCGACAGCGGCGCTTTCTTTTGCCACGGTCGAAAATAATCATAAGGCTGACCGGTCACGTTCACGCGCACCAGCGAGAGCAGCTTTTGCTTAAGGTCCTTGTTCGGTGGCGGCGAAGCCGACTCCTTTTTCGCTGTCGCGCCAGTGGCGACAAAGAAAACCAAAGCAAGACTGATGAATAATGTTCGCATTTCTAAGTCTTTGTCTGGAGATCAGGCGTTTTTGCGGTTGGCTGCTCCTGGAGATTTTGTTCCCGGACGACGTTGTAACGCATCCTGATTCGTTCGCGCGCGGCTTCGACTTGTTTGGGATCGAGCACCAGCGGCGGGCCGTCGCCAATCATGTCGATCACGAATCGCTCGGCCGGTTCGGCCAGCACTTTGGTCAGTTCCTCCAAAGTATGAATTTTCTTGCCGTTGATTTGATCGACGATCCCGCCGCGGTAAGGCGCGAGATAGGTGTTGATCGGGTCCGGCAAAATGTTCGTCAGCACGATCACATCCGGGTGCTCGAGATAAAGTTGGTCGATCACATAGAAATCGAAGAAATGCCGGAGCCGGAGATCGGTCGGCTGATACGCTTCGAGCAAATCAAGCGTCAGCGGTTGAAAAAGCAACCCGCCGTAAACAACATATCGCGGTCGGACATCGTACTTATGACTTTGCATTAAATACGGCGGCACCGTGTCGAGCTGCACGCTCCCGCTGGTCGATTGCTTATCGCGCCAGATGTCGAACTTCACGCTGTCGTGCTTGAACTTTCGCTCCACCACCTCGGGCATCTCCACCCGTTCACCTTCCAGCTCCACGTTTCCGTCGCTCGCGATCGGATGATTATCGATTGCAAGCAAAACGTCGCCCGGCCGCAAAATTTTTGCGCACGGCCCTGCTGCCACTACCGTCTCGACCAGCACGCCGCGGCCGTCGTCTTTCAATCCAAGAAATTTTCGCTGGGCCGGATTTTGTAATTTTCCGTAAGTGATTCCGAGATCGACATACCCGTCGTAATGGCCGTCGCTCACGTCCTTGAGAAAACGATTGATTACCGGAGTAGGCACCATGTAAGCGACACCCTGCGCGACGTCGCCGCTGTAACCTTGAAACGCGACCCCGACCACTTTCGTCTTTTGCATCACCGGGCCACCGCTGTTGCCCGGATTAATTTGCGCACTGATTTGAATCGCGAGGTGCTGATCGATCGACGAGTGGGTGTAAAGCTGGAAATCGATCCGCGAAACAATACCGGTAGTTACCGACATTCGCTCACCGCCAATTGGATAACCGTAAGCCGAAACCGTTGATTCGAGCTCGGGAATACCGCCAAACTTCAGCGGCACCATGTTCTTGTAGAAGTTCGGCGAATCGACGGTGATCAGCGCCAGGTCGCAATCGTGCGCGACGAACAGAACTTTGGCCGGATATTTGTTTGGGTCGTCGTCGCGTTCGACCGTGAGATAGCGACTGTTGCTGACCACGTGGGCATTCGTCATGATGCGATTGCCTTCAATGACGAAACCGGCGCCGATGCCGCGGCCGAGCATTCCTGCGTTCCACGGCGCTCGATAATCAGGCGCAACTTCGGTCGCGGTGATGCGCACCAAGCTTTTTTGAATTGGGCCATTCGGTTGCGGTGGCGGGACTGGTATCGGAACGGCCACCACGTTTTGCGCGGGAGTCCCGGGTTTTGTCCCGACTCCGGGCGGTCGTGGCTGTCCCGGCGATGCGGGCGGCTCGGGAGCGTTCTGCTGACCGAACAACGTCGATGCAGCGAGCACGATAACAGAAATAAAAATAGGAACGCCCTTCATCCTGGAAAGTCTGGAAGATGAAACGAACTAATTGAAAAGCAACCGCTCAAATTCCGGCGCGGTCGAGCAACGATTTCACAACTTTCTCGGCCTCGAAAATTTCGCGTGCGATTTGTCGGGCCGCACCTGAGTGTTTCGAATAGTCAGCCTTGATCATTTTTACCGCCTCGGCGATTTCGCCTAACGAGCGGAACGCCAGCAGGCCGGCATCGGCGCCATAATTTTCTGTGAACCCGGTTTCCTGCATGATCACGGGGCGTCCGGCGGCGAGATAGCACGCGCTCCGATCACTGAACCAGCCTGTGTTCAACTGGACGTACTGGTCCTTCGCCACGGTGAACTCGCCTTTCGATTGCTGGATGTAATCGCGGTAGAGCCAGTAATCGACGCTCATTTGCAGCGGCGACGTGAAACGCCAACCGTTGCTCTCAAATTTCTCTCGCGTCTTTCGGTCCTGAATGTTTGTCGCTAGTTCGAAAGTTTCGCCGGATCTTCTCGGCGCGGCCACGAAGCGCAAAAATTCGCGCGATTTGCTCCAGAGATATTTCCGGCCGCGCCAGGTGATGTCTTTCAATCCACTGGTGGACCAATTCGCGATGGAAGTGAGAACAGCCGCCGGTTTGGGTGCTTGGTTAGTCTTCCAAAGATCGGTCACAACCGGTTGCCGGGTCGCGTGCCATTTCAATCCGTGCGGAGGGACCGGAAATTTTTTCGTGCCGACATTTTCGCCGAATGTGAAAAGCGCGTGATGCCGGCTCAAGTAGTCGATTGTCGATCTTACGCCTTTATCGATCTTGATTTGTTCGACGCCTGGATCGCTCTCGACATAAATGATTCGATCGCTCTTGAGCAGATCGTCGTTGAACTCCTGCGTGCCGCAAATATTGAGGATGGCGTCAGCGTCGCGATAAAGTTGACGGATTTTTTTAAACGGCAGCCCGGCCGTGGGATTCTTTCTTAAATAACGCGCACAGAACGCCCAGCGATTCTTGAAGTCGAATTCGCCTGCCAAGCGATTGAGAACTTTCGCCGCGTAATCGAACTCGTTGTTTACCTCAAACGTCTCCGGGTTGTAGGGAAGCCGCGCCGAATCTTCGATGTAGTAAACGTCATGCCCGAGTCGTTGCAGTCCGACGACATAATGAACGTGCTGCCAGATCACGCCGGCAATCGGCATCGACCCCATGAAGCCCATCACGACGACGCGCTTGCGTTTCAAAATATCTTAACAACGACGGCGGGGTTTCCGGCCACTATCGTATTTGGCGCGATCGACTTCGTCACGACCGCGCCAGCTGCAACTACGGAGTTGTCGCCAATGGTTACGCCTTTCAGAATCACCGCGTTCATTCCGATCCAAACGTTCGTGCCGATTTTTACCGGGGCGGTTTTCAATCTCGGACGCGGCGGTCGACCCTTGAAATAAGGCGCGAGCGCCTGTGCATCGATAATTCGCTGCGCCGGTTCGAGCGGATGAAAATCGGAATCGGCGATCCCGACATTCCAGGAGATGAGGCAATGTGAGCCGATGTCGATCTTCTCCTCGGCCATGATGAGCGCGCCATTGAGCAAAGTGAAATCGCCGATGGTGCAGCGGCCTTCTTCGCCAATCGCGAACGAGCAGCCGGCATAACAGGAAACATGTTTGCCGATAACAACCGCGTGCGGCTTCGTGCTGACGAGTTTGCGAAAGATCTGCGCGCTCTCGCAGTAGAAGCCTTCGCCGAATTCGACGTTTGGCGGGATCGGGTGCGGCCACCAATCTTCCTCCACATGTCGATCTTGTTTGACGTTGCTCACGTTGGAAATTTTCCGGAGGCGAACAGTTTCGCGTAAACGCCGCCGAGCGCGAGCAATTCCGTTCCGCGGCCTTGTTCAACAATGCGCCCGCGTTCGATCACGACGATCCGATCGACGTCGTGAATGGTGGCGAGCCGATGCGTGGCGATCAAAGTCGTCCGGCCGCGCATCAACTCTTTGATCGTTTCCATGATCGCCGCTTCAGTCGCGGGATCGAGTGCCGAAGTCGGTTCGTCGAGAAGCAGTACCGGCGCGTTTTTCAAAAATGCGCGCGCGATGCCGATGCGTTGGCGCTGGCCAACACTCAATTGTCCACCGCGCTCGCCCACAGTGCTGCCGTAACCGTTTGGCAGTTGCTGGATGAACTCGTCGGCCTGCGCCCGTTTGGCGGCGTCAATGATTTCGTCGTCCGTTGCCTCGGGTCGGCCGTAAGCAATGTTTTCCCGAATCGTCGTCGAAAAGAGCAGTGTGTCCTGAAGAACGATGCCGATTTGCGCGCGTAAAGATTTCTTTTTGACCTCCCGGACATCGCGGCCGTCGAGCGTGACTGAGCCGGACGTCGGATCGTAAAAGCGCGGGACCAAACTCAACAGCGTACTTTTGCCGGCGCCAGTGCCTCCGACTATAGCGATCATTTGATTCGGTTCGATCCGAAGGTCGACAGCGTGCAGCACTTGTCGATCTTGCGCGTAGCCGAACGATACGTTGTGAAATCCGATAGCGCCTTTGGCAGATTCGATTGCGACTGCATTCGGCGAATCGACCACGTCGTCTTCTCTATCGAGCACTTCGAAGCAACGTTTCGCGCCGGCGGTTGCGCCTTCCATCGCCCACGCGGTATAAGTGATCGATTCCAGCGGTTGATAAAGCATCAGCAAGTAAGCGCTGAAAACGAGCAGTGTTCCGAGCGTCAGCGTGCCGGCGAGAACGTGCAGCGTTCCGACGTAATACATCGCCGCCGTCCCGAAAACCATCAGCGTGCTGATTACCAGCGCGCTGTTCACGTTTGTGAGCGTGAGGCGCAGGTTCGCCTGCAAACTTTGCCGGGCTTGCTGATGAAATTGCATCACTTCGAATTGTTCGCGACCAAACGCGTGTACCATGCGTATGGAGCTGAGCCCTTCCTGCGCCTGCGCCAGTACGGCGCTTTCCTGTTCTTGAATGAATGTCGATTCGCGGCGAATGCGGTGCGCGAAAAAATAAATCGCCACGATGATGAGCGGCACGATGCCTAACGAAAGCAATGTGAGTTGCCAATCGAGCCGAACCATGATCGCGAATGTGCCGATCAAGGTGATGACCGATCCGAAGATGCCGGTGAAGCCTTTGTTATAAATCGTCTGGATCGATTGTGAATCGTAGGCGACGCGAAAACTGGAATCGCTCGAACGGCGGACATCGTGATATTTGAGCGAGAGCGATTGCAAATACGCATAAAGATCGGTGCGGAGTTTGAGCAGCGCCTGCAGTCCAATCTTCACAAAAATGTAGTTCGTAATCCAATTAACGAGGCCCCAGAGAAATTGGATTACGACAAGCGCAAGGCAGAGTAGGGGAATCCAAGTGTGCCAATCGCCGGGCGGCGTCGGATTCGGCCGTAGAAAATCATCAACGATAATTTTGAATGGCCACGGTTTGAGCAGATTTAGACCGATGCCGATTAGAGAGAGGAGCAATCCCGCAGTCGTCTGTGGCAGGAACGGGCGGTAATAACGAAAGACGCGCCGGTAGATCGACATGATAATTTAGGATTGCAGATTGCTGATTTCAGATTGAACTACACACGCTCGAATTTCCGCTCAGGCTAAATCCGAAATCGGAAATCCGAAATCCGAAATTCTTCGCATGCATCATTTGCTTCAATTTTGGTCGCAATGGGTCCTGACCGGGGGTTATCTCGGAATTATCGTGTTGATGGCGATGGGGAGCACGCCGTTACCGTTGCCGGCTGAAGTGGTGGTGCCGCCTGCTGCTTTTCTGGCCGCGCAAGGCCGGTTGAGTCTGGCGGGTGTAATCCTCGCGAGCACGCTCGGTGCATATCTTGGCGCGGCGTTGATGTACTGGCTCTCACTTTGGCTCGGCCGTCCGTTAGTCGTGCGGTTCGGCCGATTCATTCTCTTTCCGCCGAAGAAATTGGAGGAAGCGGAGCATTGGCTGGCCCGTTACGAAGCCGGGGGCGTTTTTTTTGCGCGACTTTTGCCCGGAGTGCGGCATCTGATTTCCATCCCAGCCGGCATTGTGCGGATGAATTTTGCGATTTTCAGCATTTGGACGATCATCGGGTCAGCGATCTCCTGTTCAATTCTCGCTTATCTTGGGGTTCGCGCTCAGCATGTTGCGCCCGATTTACTTAAGGATCCGGACGCGCTGATCCAATTCGTGCGCGGCCAATCGAAGTGGCTGCTTCTGGTAGTTGTTGCATTTGCAGCTCTTTACATCGTGTCAGTTTGGCTTTCCAAACGGAAATCTAACTAACGTTTCGACAAGCAAAATTAATCGAACCGTCCGCGCCGCGACGGGCGAACTTTGATTGAACAAAGGCATTGAAGCTGCTGTCAAAGGGATACAAAGCAATGAAGAAAAATAGCCAGATCTTAAAACCGCGTCCGAAACTTTCTCTTGGCGATCTCGTCCTCGCTGTCAGTTCCTGCACCACGAACACGAAGGAAACGGTCGCGACCGTGGCTGATCTGTTGGCCAGCGGAAAAGTGCGTGTTCAGAGCGACGGCAAGTTCCTGCGCGCCAAGGTTTGCTAAGGTAATTCGACTTTCGAAAGTCGCTCCGGTGGTTTGTCTGCCGGAGCGATTTTCTTTTGCGCCACAAAACACTTTCGTGTTTGGCGCGCCATTCTATCTTGCGGCGTGATCGATCGTTATTCGCGGCCGCAAATGCGCGACATCTGGGCAGACGAGCGCAAATTCGAGATTTGGCTCGAGATTGAACTGCTCGCCTGCGAGGCGATGGCCGAGCTCGGCCAGATTCCGGAAAAGGACGCGACTGAAATCCGAAAGCGGGCGCGGTTTTCGATTCCGGAGATTCTCGAGATCGAGAAGCGCACCAATCACGATGTCATCGCATTCCTCGAAAATGTTGCGGCATCAGTTGGCCCGGCGGCGCGTTGGATTCATCAAGGATTAACGTCGTCGGACATTCTCGACACGACGTTGTCCGTTCAACTCACGGAATCGACTAAAATCCTGGCAGATGATTTGAAGCAATTGCGCAGCGTCATTGCCGCGCAAGCGCGCCGTTACAAAATGACGCCGATGATCGGTCGCAGCCACGGTGTGCACGCGGAGCCGATCACGTTTGGACTAAAGCTGGCGCTCATGTTCGACGAATTCGGTCGAGCGGAAGAGCGACTGGGACAAACGCTCGAGCGCATCCGCGTCGGGAAAATAAGTGGCGCCGTCGGCACGCACGCACATGTCGATCCAAAAGTTGAACGCGCGGTGTGTGAAAAGCTGGGATTGAAACCGGCGACACTTTCGACGCAGATCGTGCAACGCGACCGTCACGCCGAATTTATGACTACGCTGGCTGTGATCGCTTCCAGCATCGATCGGTGGGCAACGGAATTTCGTCATCTTCAACGAACTGAAGTCCTCGAAGTGGAAGAATATTTTAGTGAAGGACAGAAAGGGAGCTCGGCCATGCCGCACAAACGCAACCCGATCACGAGCGAGCGCTTGAGTGGTTTGGCGCGTGTGATTCGCGGCAACTCAATGGTGGCGTTGGAAAATGTCGCGCTTTGGCACGAGCGCGACATCAGTCATTCGAGCGCGGAGCGGATTATTTTGCCGGACTCGTGCATTCTGCTCGATTTCATGTTGGTGGAGTTGCGCAATTTGGTCGAGCGACTCCAAGTTTATCCCGAGCGAATGCGACAGAACCTTGAAGTCACGAAGGGACTATATTTCAGCCAATCGGTCTTGCTCGCGCTGACCCGCGCCGGGGTGCAACGCAAAACGGCTTATGAAGCGGTGCAACGCGCGGCGATGAAAACTTGGAACAGCGAGGGGACATTTGCCGACAACGTAAAACGCGAACCGGAGATCGCGGCCAAGCTTTCCGCGCGTGAGATCGACCGCCTTTGCTCATTGGATGTCTACTTCCAGCACGTGGACGGCACCTTCAAAGCGCTCGGCCTGGAATAAATCGACAACAACAAGATCGACAATCGTCAGCGAGGTCCGGTTTCGGAGAGAAGTTGCTGCTTCGCTTCCAGCCAATGAGACCTTGCGTCACCCTGGAGACCAGATTCTCGTCGCCGTTCCGAAATGAAGTAAGCGCGAAGACGAACTTCCTCGTCTGATGGCTCGGCCGTCGGCGCGGATTCAATCGCTTTTGCTCTTTTTTTCGCCGAAGCTTTAAGTGTTCGGTGAACGAGGCTCATCAACGCATCGGAAAGGAACGGTTTCTCAATTGTTGCGACGATATTTGTAAAGCGCGCAGCAGCCGTCATTTCTGGCACGTGACCGGACATCATCAGCACCGGCACGTGCGCCGTCCGCTCATTCTGCAGAAGCAGCGCGCAAAGTTCGTCGGCGTTAAAATCGGGCAAGCTGTAATCGAGGAGCACGAGGTCGG
>WNFA01007997.1_pt1 | contig 10002 bp, 10 predicted proteins | sample 5400481 | NCBI WGS metagenome assembly WNFA01 (sample SAMN13153340, study PRJNA577476) | soil metagenome | isolation source: 120 cm saprolite under Douglas fir tree site 2 hole 1 replicate 2 | place: USA:California | collected 2015-04-18 | reverse complement strand
CGCCGGGGACGCCCATCTCCAGGGAATGTGCCTCGTGAACCATGCCGAGGCGCACTTCCTGCGCGATCGCTACGACGAAGCCCGTCGCATGGCCGAAGCGGCGCTCGCGATCTTCGATCAGCTCGACTCTCGTGCCGACAAGTCCGAAGCGTACAAGATGATCGGGATGGTGTATCGCGAAACCGGCCGTCCGGCGCTCGCGGAGTCGCGCCTCCGGACCGCGATCGAGCTGGCCGTCAGTGCCGGCTCGGTGCTGAACGAAGCGGAAGCGGCGCGCGAGCTCGCGCGCCTGATGCAGGCGATGGGCCGGAACCAGGACGCGCTGACGCTGCTCAACACCGCGCATCGCCTGTTCGGCCGGCTCGACGCGCGCGTCGACCTCGTGCACGTCGGCGGCAAGGTGTCGGAGCTCGAAACGACCTACTTCGACGTGGTGCGCGAGTGGGGGCAGTCGATCGAATCAGCGGACAGCTACACGTTCGGCCACTGCGAGCGCGTCGCGCAGAGCGCCCTCGCCGTCGCCCGCGGGCTGGTGCTCGATGAAACTGCCCAGACGGCGATCCGCCTCGGCGCCTATCTCCACGACCTGGGGAAGGTCCGGGTGCCGCACGAGATCCTGAACAAACCGGGCCCGCTGACGCGCGAGGAGTTCGAGGTCGTGCAGATGCACCCGATCTGGGGCCTCGAGCTGCTCGCCGCCGTCGAATTCCCCTGGGACCTGAAGCCCATCATCCGCTGGCACCACGAGCGCTACGACGGCACGGGGTATCCCGACCGGCTGCGCGGCGACGAGATCCCGGTCGCGGCGCAGATCGTCGGCATCGTGGACGTGTACGATGCGCTCACGACCGCGCGCTCGTACCGCCCCGCTGTGTCTCACGAAGCAGCGATGGTGGAGATCGAGAAGTGCCGCGGCTGGTGGTCGGAGGCGGTCTACGACGCCTTCTTGAATTCTAGAGGAGCAGCGCTTCAACCCGATACGCGTGCACCATCTTTGCGCGCCGCGACCATCCAAACACCGTAAACCTGCCGTCCTGCGACGCGACGAGCGCCAGCGAGTCGCGCTGCTCGTGGATGAACTGCGCTGCCGACAGATGTCGCGTCCCCCCCAGCTCCGACGCATGCACAATGACTGGCGTGTGACCGAGAATCGGCTCGCGCACGAGCACGCCCTCCACGAATGGCCCCGATTCGGTGCGTCCGATCTTTGCTCCGAACGCCAGCACATCCCAGCGATCGCTCAGCACCACGGCGCCGTCTACGGCAGTCAACCCGCCGATCGCGTCCGTCGCGTCCTTGAATGCGCCCCCCCCGTCGCGCGTGCCGTTGCGCACCAAGTCGCCGAGTTTCGAGAATGGTGGTGCGACGGTGTAGGGGACCGAGACGATCGATTTGCGCCACGACGCCGTTCCGTGCGGCACCACCAGCAATGAGCCGCCGTGGCCGTGCGCGCGCATCGAGAGTGCGAGCGGCAGCAGCACGTTGTCGGAGTCGCCGGACGCGGGATCGAAGCCGAGCAGAGTCGTGACGAAGTCCGGGCACTCGGACGCCAAGGTCCCCTCGGCGTCGACGATCTTGATCACGTCGCCTTCGAGCACCGCGACGTTCGCGAATTTGCCCTCGGGTTCGGCACGCCGGTGCTTGATCACGAGCAAGCCGGGCTCGATCACTTCCACGACAAAACAGAGCGGCGGGATCGTCCGCGTCGCGCCCCAGACGACCAGGTCTCCGCCATTCCTCCAGACGCCCAGGTGAATGCCGGGCCGTTCGACCGCGGGCGAGAGCTTGGTGAGGTTGGCGGGGTCGAGGGGCAGCGGCCGCTCGACGAACAGCGCGGTGCCGCCGGCCTCTGGCGGGAGGTAGGCCAGCGAGATCGTCGGCTCGCGGCCCTCTTCACGCCGCAGGCTCGCCCAAAAGGCCGCGTTGATGATGCGCTCGATCGTGGAGGCGTCCGGAACTTCGGCCTTCAGCCCCGCGCGCTCGATGTGGCGACGGAAGTGCTGCTCGACGGTGGTTGCGACCGACTGCGCGGGCGGATAGGCTAGCCTCTGCATGTACAAAAACTACTCTGCTTGGGCGTGACTGTGCTGGCGCCGCTACTGCTCGCGCTCGCTGCAATGGCGGTCGCGCGATACCTCTGACCTAGTGTCTGCGCCCGCCGCCACCACCGCCGCCACGGCTGCCACCGGACGAACGTGGCGCCGGGCGCGAGCCCCCGCCCCCACCGAAGCCGCGCGACACACTCGGCCGGCCGCCGCTCGAGATGCGCGGCTGGGCGCGTGATGGGCCGCTCCCCGTTACGCGCGGAGCAACGTCGGGTCTGCCCGTGTCGCGCGGGCGGACCGGGGTCGGTATGTAGCGGCTCGGCCGGCTCGGAATGACCGTGCGTGGCTGGGCGAACCTCGGACCCGGGATCGCGGTGAAGATGTACGGACGATACGGGCGATACGGCCGATAGATGGGATAGCCGTAGCCGAAGCCGAACCGGTAGCCGCCACCGTACCCCCACCCAATGCCGAACGCATAGCAGCTCGCGCTCCAGCCGTAGAACGGATCGGCGCAGAACGGATCGAAGAACGGGTTGTAGTAGTAGCCCAACCCGAAGCGGGGATAGTAGCCGGCACCGGCACCGTATCCGTAGCGCGCGGCGATTTCCCGCGAATTGACGACGTACGTCGCGTAGTCGTAATCGAAGCGGCCCGCGGAGTCACCCGAGATCTTTTGCACGATGTCGAGCATGCGCGCGAGCGGATCGTCCCGCACCGCGCCTGACGGACTGCCGAGGGCGCGGAAATCCCAATGATCGTTGCGGACGAAGTCGTCGAATTTGAAGGCATCGGGTGAGACGGCGGCGAGCACCGTGCCCGACCCGTCATTGGGTTCCACCTGGAACGCGTCGCGATCGCCGCGGCCGCGCAGCTCGAGCTTTTTCCCGCCGCGGACGAAGTCGTCCTCGGTCGGATCGAGCGGGAACAGCACCCGGATTCGGCCTTCCGAGTCGGCGTGCAAAACAACGAGGTACCCGTCCTGCGCGGTCTGGACGTAGACGCGGGCGCGGTCGCCGGGGTCAAACTGATCGTGGTTGATACGAACGGTGACCGGATTCTGAGCGAGCAACAGTAGTGCGAGCAGCATGTCTCAATATACCCCGTCCCGCTTGATGATGGCGGCGAGGCAGTTCAGTTTGAAGCCATCCTGTACGGCCTCGTCGTCATCGTCGCGCTCGCGCAGGGGCGGGACTCGGTCCCCGCCGAGCGGCTGGCGTCTCGTGATTGGTATCGCGACGCCAAGTTCGGAATGTTCGTCCACTGGGGCGTCTACAGCCAACTCGCCCAGGGTGAGTGGGTAATGCAGAACCGCCCTATCTCGGTTCCCGACTACGAGTGGCTCGCCTCGACGTTCAATCCCGTGAAGTTCGACGCCCGCGCCTGGGTTTCTCTCGCCAAGGCGGCCGGCGTCAAATACATCACCATCACGTCGCGGCACCACGATGGCTTCGCAATGTTCGCCACCAAAGCGACGCGCTACAACGTCGTGGATTGGACGCCGTTCCAGCGCGATCCGTTAAAAGAGCTGGCGGACGAATGCCGGCGCCAGGGGATCAAGCTCTTCTTCTATTACTCCCAGCTGGACTGGCATCATCCCGATTACTGGCCGCGCGGCGCGACGGGCCACAACACCGGCCGGCCCGAGAGCGGGGACTGGAATCGCTACCTCGACTTCCTCGACGCCCAGCTCACTGAGCTGCTCACGAATTATGGACCGGTGGGTGGGGTGTGGTTTGATGGGATGTGGGATAAACCGAATGCCGATTGGCGGCTGCCGCAGACCTACGCGCTGATTCATCGGCTCCAGCCTGCGGCGCTGATCGTGCCGAACCATCATCAAACGCCATTGCCCGGCGAAGACGTCCAGACGTTCGAGCAGGATCTGCCGGGCGCGAACACCGCCGGCTTCAATACCAGGACCATCGGCGGCTTGCCGCTCGAGACGTCGCTCACGATGAACGATTCGTGGGGCTTCAATCTCACCGACCACCACTACAAGTCGACGCGCGACCTGATTCACTATCTCGTGCGCGCTGCCGGTGTGGGCGCGAATCTACTCCTCAACATCGGCCCGCGTCCCGACGGGACCATCCCGCCGGAGGCCGAGGAGCGGCTGCGCGAAATCGGACGGTGGCTCGCGACGAATGGCGGCGCGATCTACGGGACGCGCGCCGGCCCGATTACGCCGCGCAGCTGGGGTGTGACGACGCAGCGCGGCGACACCGTGTTCGTGCACGTGCTCGACTGGACTGATCCGACACTCGCGTTGCCGTCGCTGGGCGCGGGAAGATGGAAGGCGCGCTTGTGGCCGAGTGGTGCGGCGGTGCAGGTGACGACATCGAACGGCGGGATGACGCTCACGTTACCTGCTGACACGGAGAGCTTCGATCGGATTGTGGCACTCACCAATAGGTAGCTCGACCCGTCACCCTGTGACGCGAATCACCCGGAACATCTAAACATCTGGACCCGATCGGGGTCAAAGGAGCGCACAGTCTTTACCAGGAGGTGCGCCTTATGAAACGTGATTTGATCATGCTCGCGGCCACGCTGAGTCTCGCCGGCTGCGCGCCAGGGTACACCAGTGCGGACTTCGTGTACGCCGAGCCGGTCGAGTACGAGTATGTCGTGCCGGTGGATCGCGTCGTCGTCGTGACGCGGGACGTGCTCGTCGCACGTGGCTGGGCAGTGTACCGCGTGCAGCGCTCGGGACCCAACCGCATCATCTGGGCCCGGCGCGGCGACGATGAGGTCGTGCGCATCTTCGCGACCCCGCGGGGCGAGCGCGGCGAGCGCGTTGCCGTGCGCGGTCTGCGGGAAGAGCGCGAGCGCGGGGAGCACGGCAAGCATAAGGGCTGGGCCAAGCGTGGCCAGCCGCGTGACATCATCACGGACATCGACGTTCGGTTGAAAGCTCGGGGGTAATAGGCGTGGGGCAATTGTAGGGGCGCGGCATGGTGCGCCCCTACATTTGCCGCTCCTGTTTCACCCGTTGCCACTCGAACCACGTTAGCACAATCACGATCACGTCCAGTACGGTCAGCGCAATCAGCCATCCCGAGGGTTCGACGAAGTAGCGATAGATCTGATAGACGCTGAACGCGGCGAAGATGGCGATGGCGATTGGGAACGCCCACAGTTTGTCCTTGAGCAGCGAGTAGACCAGCACCGCCTTGATGACGCCATGCGCCAGCAGATAGATCGCCGCGAAGGTTTGCGCGTGGACCGAGAGGTGCTGCGCCGCGGCGCGGAGGTGCGTGGCGATGAAATCGTTGGGATCTCTGCTGAGCTCGTTGTGTGTGAGTCCGACGACGAATCGTTGGATCGCGCTGGGCGGGAATACCAACAGCAGGATGCCGCCGATCAGCTCGAGGAAGCCGTTCAGGCCTTTGAGGATGACGCCGATTTCGAAGGCAACGTGGAGCCTGGAGCGTTTGACCGGAGGCGGCATGGGCGTCAATCTTACCTCGCACAACCCCACAGCTCGTGCTCATTGAGACCCCCGTCACATCCCCTTGAGAGGACGTCAATTAGCGTAACTCGCTGGGAAACAAGGCATTATGTGATCTGGCCCTCAAATTGCCTTGATCCTAGGATATCTCGGCGAGCGAGCTATGACCGCCTGGCAGGACTCTTGGACGTTCCGAATCGTGGATCAGGACACAGGGGCGGCAGTCCCTGGGGTCCCGGTCAGCGTGCTCGAGAGTGGCGGCCGCGCCGGCGGTTACTGGGTGAGCGACAGCGACGGGCTCGTTCGGATCCCCAAGCACGATCAGCCGCGGCTGCGGCTCCGCGTCGGGTTGCGCAACGAGGAGGCGATCGAGTTCGACGCCCGCTCGCTGCCCGACGATCCCATTCCCCTCACCGCTCCGCGCGACATCTCGGTTCCCGGGACTGCGGCGCCTTCCGCGCCGGCGGTTGTCGCGGACACAACGACGGTGCAGCCCCAGCCGGGGGGCGGGCACCTGATGCGGTTCGCGCGCATCGGCGTGCTCCCCAAAGACCGAGACATCACCGAGGCGTCGAGTCAAGACTCCACCGCCGTACGCTACGGCGTCCTCATCGAGATCGAGCTCGTCTGGCAGTCGCTCGGCGCCGAAGCGGGCGCCACGTTGTACAGCATCTCGCTCGGCCCCGGCGAAGAAGTGAAGCTCGCGATCTCGGACGGGCGCTGGCGCAAGTCGCCCGACGCGCGCGAGCGCCCGCTCCAGATCGTCGCGAAGATGGTCGGCGCGCGCCAGATCGGCGACGGGCTGGATGCGATGCCGCTCGACGCCTGCGTCGCTGCCGACCTGCCGAGCGCCGCCGCCGACACCGTCAAGCTCCTCGCTGAGCGCACCGCGCGCACGTGCGAGGCGCTGCGTCGGCGTGCGCTGGGCGTCACCGAGCTCGACGGCGAGAAAGCCTCGGGCGCTACACTGCGCACCCTGCGCAACATGCGGTCTGAGGGGGTCCTCACTTATCACTTCGTCGAGCCGATCGAACGGCACCGCGTGATCGTGCGGACGCCGCGGTTCCGGCCGGCGCTGCTCGTGCCGTTCCGGCTGCCGAACATCGCCACGCGCGAGGTGGTGCAACGCTTCGGGCACGCGCTGCGTCGCAACCTGTTGGACCGCACCCTCGGCGCCGACTTCGACCTGGTGCGCGGCCCGGACGCCGTGCCGGCGGCGGTGGAACAGCGCGTGTACGCGCACATCGCCGCCCATCTCGCGTACTATTCGGCCACGATCATCGCCGCCGGTGACCCGGCGGAACGGTTCTTTGCCCTCGCCAAGCTGCGCGATCCCCGCGGTCACCCCCTGACTGATCTGATCGAGAACACCGTGGTGGACCGCGTGGGCAATTACGTCGCCTTTCCGCTCCGCTCCGTCGCCCACGCGTCGCCGGAGTGGCGCAGCGCGCTGACCTCGAGCTCGGGGCAACCGCCCCGCACGTCGCAGGAGTTCAGCGTCACGCTGCCGGTCCCGGGGGTGTGGCTTCGCTCGGAGTTGTTCCCGGCCCAGGTCGCCACCGAGCGTGCCCCCGGCGCCGAAGACGTACCGGCGGAGGGACGCACGGAGCGGCGGAAGCGCCGCTAAACTATGTCCACATCTCCCTGAGTTTCGCCGCAACGTTAATCGCCGCGCGCCTCGCCGCATCTGTCGGGTCACTGTCCGACCGTCACACACACGCCTTCGCGCGGTTCGACCAGAGCAGCTGCACCTCGTAGGCGCCGAGCGTCTTGTTCTGCCAGGCACAGAAGTCGCCGATCTCGCCATTGGCGTCGTCGTACCACCCCTGGCCGGGCACCGGATCGGTGATCGCCTCCGCGAGCTCGTGGGAGCAGACGGACGTCAGTGCGTCGAGCGACCCCAGGTTGCCCAGGCACCCCGAGCAATTGGGGTACGGCACGACCGCGTAATACAGCCCGCCGGCGGAGCGGTCGTGATAGCCGCAGAACGCCTGGCAGGAGCGCTCGCTCCCGGCCACTACCGTGACCCCTGGCGGTAAGAAGGTGAAGTAGACGGTGTTCGCCGTCGGCGCGGGGAGCGCCTTGCGCGGCACCTCCGCCTGGAGCAGCTCCTGGATCGCGCTGTCCGTCACGTTGGCGCCGGGCGCGCTGCCCGTAAGACGGGCCGTTCCCACATAGCGCCCCGCGCCGATTTTCTGCTGTGGCGTGTTGTATTCGCCCAGCTGGTCGATGTAAGGACTGGTGACCACGAATTGAAAGAAGGCGTTCAGGCTCTGCGCCGTGGCGTCTGCCGTCGCTTCGTTCCAGGCCGTTCCCCAGAAGACGGTGACGACTTGGACGGCGCTCAACAGCGGCCCACCTCGATAGGTGAGCTGCGCCTTCGCGGGCGCGAGGACCCGGGGCGCGGCGGCGACGAGCGCGCCGCCCCGCATCGGGACGACGCGGATCGGTCGGCCCTGCGCCGCTCCGCTCATTGGCGCCTCCCTGGGGAGTGGTTTCCAGATTCCATGATACGCACCAGCGTCATACCCGGGGTGAACGCGAACGTCACGTCGCTTGACAACGGTTACTGAGCTGTCTAGCTACCTAGCTAATGGTCTACACGATGTGCGCGGCTTGTCCCTGTAGCATGCCCCATTTGCCCGGGAGGCGGCCGTAGTGTAAGCGAGGAGTTTCGGAGTGTGACGCGGCTGTGGTCCCGGAGGATTGGGAACCGCAGCCGTTTTGTCTTTGGGACCCCCGGGGCACCGCCCCGGGGTCAGCCGCAAACCAGAAGGAGGAGTCATGGCGCAGACGCTAGCAGCTGTAACGGACATCTCGGCGCGTGGTTACGCGCGTCCCGAAGTGTTGGTCTCCACCCAATGGGTGGAGGAGCATCGTAGCGATCCGAAGGTCCGCCTGGTGGAGTCGAACGAGGACGTGCTGCTCTACGAGACGGGCCACATCCCCGGCGCCGTGAAGATCGACTGGGTGACGGACCTCAACGATCCGTTGGTCCGCGACTACGTGAGCCCCGAGCGCTTCGAGCGGCTGCTGCGGGCCAAGGGGATCGATAACGACACGACGATCGTGTTCTACGGCGACAAGAACAACTGGTGGGCGACGTATGCCTTCTGGGTGTTCCGGCTGTTCGGCGTAGAGAACCTCAAGATCCTCGATGGCGGCCGGCTGCGCTGGGCAGATGAGGGTCGCGAGCTCGTCACCACCGCCGCCAACTACCCCGAGGGCCACATCAAGGTGCGCGAGCGCGACGATTCCAAGAGAGCGCTCCGCGGCGGGCATATCCCGGGCGCAAAGAGCATTCCCTGGGGACGTGCCATCACGACCGAGACACACACCTTCCGGCCCGCGGAGGAGCTGCGGACGCTCTATCAGGCAGAGAATGGGCTCGGGGCCAGTGATGACGTGGTGGTCTACTGCCGCATCGGCGAACGCTCCTCGCACACCTGGTTTGCGCTGACCTATCTCCTCGGCTTCGAGAACGTGCGCAATTACGACGGCTCGTGGACCGAGTGGGGCAACACCGTGCGGGCCCCGATCGAGAAGCCGTAATGGATCGTGAGACTCGGCTCGCCTGGCTGGTCGATCACTACCGCCGCCCGCGTCATCGCGGCGCGTTGCCCGATGCGGACGCGCGCGTGCCGGGCGGCAACCCGGGGTGTGGCGACATTATCACACTGCATCTAAAAGCGGAGCAGGGAGCGGGGAGCGGGGAGCAAGGCCGCATCGCCGCGGTCAGTTTCGAAGGTGTGGGGTGTACGCTCAGCCAGGCGGCGGCGTCGATTCTCGCGGAGCGCATCAATAAGGATCGGCCGAGTTTCGAGGAGATTCTCGAGTATCCGCCGGAGCAGATGATCGATCTCCTGGGCCGCGATATCGCCGAGGCGCGGCCCGGGTGCGCGCTGCTGGCGCTGGGGACGCTGAAGGCCGCGGTGAAGACGGTGGAGATGAATCGGAAATTGCGCGCCGCGGGGCACACGGACGAGCAGATCCGGGAGCTGCGGAAGCTTACCGTCCCTTAGATCCCAAACACCACGCGGTCGAGCGCGTACTTCCCGCCGCCGAGGATCGCGAGCGCCAGCGCGACGACGAGCAGCATGAACTCGAATTCCCACCCGGGCGCGTTCGCCTCTTTGAACTTGCGATGGGCTTTGGTCCGGAGGAACGTGATCGCGCCGACCATCACGATGACCAGGCCCAGGCCGGCGAGCTGGGTGAGAAAGCCGACGATCAGCCCCAGGGCGCCCGCGGGCTCGACGATCGAGAGGATGCGGAGTCTGGTGAGGAGCCCGGCGGGCAGCTGATCCGACGGTTGCGCTTTCCACAGGCCTTTCTTGGGCAAGCCGTGGAAGAGAAAGACGGTGCCGAGGGCGAGGCGGAGGATGAGGAGCGCGAAATCGCTGAATTGGTGGAGCGAGACGAAGAATCCCATCGAGGCCTCCCCGGGGTTGCCAGCTTGCGATGGCGGGGTATCTCTGAAGCACCTATGACTACAATCCTCTT
>WNFA01006232.1_pt1 | contig 10002 bp, 6 predicted proteins | sample 5400481 | NCBI WGS metagenome assembly WNFA01 (sample SAMN13153340, study PRJNA577476) | soil metagenome | isolation source: 120 cm saprolite under Douglas fir tree site 2 hole 1 replicate 2 | place: USA:California | collected 2015-04-18 | reverse complement strand
CCACAAGCGCAGCATATGACGCAAGGCCTGTATGCCCTGCTGCATCGTCGCCTTACTCTGCCCATGAGCTCGCGCCTGAAATTGGTACGGCACTTCGAGCACTTGCCGCCAGGGACAGCGCAGCAGTAGCTCCAACAGAATTTTGTAGCCGATCGGGCGCAGGGATACATCAGCCAGCAGCGCACGGCGCAGCAGAAAAAAACCACCCAGGGGATCAGAGAGACGCAGCAAGTGCCCAGGAAAGAGTAACTTGGCTGTCCATTTGAGGCCAACAGAAATACATCGTCGCCCTACACCAACCAGCCCCTGATAGCTCCCACCCTTAATATAGCGGCTGGCTACGACCAGGTCCCCATGCTGGGCGACCGCCTGGTCATACAACACACGCAACTGCTCCGGGGGGTGCTGCAGGTCAGCATCCAGGACCGCCACATAGTCAGCCTGTGCGCGGTTCAGGCCCGCTACCACGGCAGTCGCTAGCCCACCAGCACGGGCCTCTCCAGCTCAGCGATGCTCCAGTTGAATCTGAAACAGAGCCGAACTCATCGTGCGTGCAGCATCCTCGATGACGTCGGGCGTATCATCATCGCTATCATCAACGAAGATGACTTCCACCCGCAAGCCACGTAAGGCCGTCTGCAGCGATTCTACGAGAGGCCAGATGTTCTCACGTTCATTTCTGGTGGGCACGACGACACTCAGATCATGCGTGGTAGAAAGAATGCTCTGTGAGACAGCCTGGTTCCGATCCAACTGCGGCCGCTGAATATGTTTTTCCCGCGCTACTAAAATCGCCGCCCCAATAAACAGGACGGCCAGGACCAGCAGTGCACCAGGTAACTTATAGCTAGTCCAGCCAACCGCCAGGATCACCGCTGCCACCGCCACTACGGACGGAAGCTTGTCAGAGAATTTTTCCTTCCACGTCGGTGGAGAGTTCCGTTGCAGCTCGATCGCGGAGGCCATGACAGGCTCCGGCGTTGGAGGCTCGACCCTTTCTCCATCTTCTTCAAGGGCGGGAGGGTGATGCCCGTTGGTGATGGCGTCCACGGCCGCCGGAAGCTCGACCGTTTCTATATCTTCAATAGAGGGCGGGTGATGTCCGTTGGTGATGGCGTCCACGGGTAATAGAGGCTCGACCCCGTCTCTCTCTTCAATGGTGGGCGGGTGAGACCCGTTGGTGATGGCATCCCCGGCCGCTGGAAGCTCGACCGTTTCTCCATCCTCTTCAATGGCATGTGGGTGATGTCCGTTGGTGATGGCGTCCCCGGCCGCTGGAGGCTCGACCCCCTCTCTATCTTCGATGACGGTCGGGTGAGACCCGTTGATGATGGCCTCCTCGGACAATGGAGGCTCGACCACTTCTATCACTTCAATAGATATCAAAGAGGGCGCTGCAGACGCAACACTGCTTGTCACGATGGGTGAGGGAAAGATAAAGCGGTTGAAGAGGACAAAGTCCAGGCACGCCATCACACCAAAGACAATACTGTTGAGATTGGCCCATACCCACGGGAAAGACTTATTTACATTGAACAATGCCAATGCAATCAACACATTCAAAAGAAGCAGAAGACTGATCTTCCAGATCCGCCCGGCAGCTGGTACTTCGCGCCACAAGCGCAGCATATGGTGCAAGGCCTGTATGCCCTGCTGCATCGTCGCCTTGCTCTGCCCATGAGCCCGCGTCTGAAAATGGTACGGAACTTCGAGCACTTGCCGCCAGGGACAGCGCAGCAGTAGCTCCAGCAGAATTTTGTAGCCGATCGGGCGCAGGGATACATCAGCCAGCAGCGCACGGCGCAGCAGAAAAAAACCACCCAGGGGATCAGAGAGACGCAGCAAGTGCTCAGGAAAGAGTAACTTGGCCATCCATTTGAGGCCCATAGAAATACATCGTCGTCCTACACCAGTCAGCCCCTGATAGCTCCCACCCTTGATATAGCGGCTGGCTACGACCAGGTCCACATGCTGCGCGACCGCCTGGTCATACAACACACGCAACTGCTCCGAGGGGTGCTGTAGGTCAGCATCCAGGACCGCCACATATGCAGCCTGGGCTCGGTTCATGCCCGCTACCACGGCAGTCGCCAGCCCACCAGCACGTGCCTCTCCAGCCAAGCGATGCTTCAGTTGAATCTGAAACAGGGACGAACTCATCGTCCTTGCGGCATCCTCGATGACGTCGGGCGTATCATCATCGCTATCGTCAACGAAGATGACTTCCACCCGCAAGCCACGTAAGGCAGTATGTAGCGATTCAACGAGAGGCCAAATGTTCTCACGTTCATTTCTGGTGGGCACGACGACACTCAGATCATGCGTGGTAGAAAGAATGCTCTGTGAGACAGCCTGGTTGCCACCCCGCTGCCACCCCTGAATATATTTTTCCCGCGCAACTGCGACAAGTTTCTGCGTTGGTTCTAAAACATCTGCACTATCTAACTCGTGCCGTCCACTTTCAATCGACATCTAGTGCTCCGTTCCGTAAATACGGTAAGAAAAGAGACGGCGGCGCTAGCGAGGAGTCTTCGGAGGTCGCCCCAGACCCAAGGCTTAGCCCGACGGTTCAGCCGGACTGTGGCCACTTGGGTGGCCCGCTCAATTTCTTGGGCATCAGCAAACATTTGACAAGCCAGCGAATCGCGTCGATAGAGCCACCACCAGTCTTCCTGCATATTGAGCCAACACACCCTCTACCGCAGTGCTTTTGGGATGAAGTCCTTTTCATCGCTGGTGACCCAGCTATGGGTCGGCGACCGCCGACCCTTTCGCGCAGCAGAAAATACCCCCTGATTCTTATAGAAAACGGCGAAATTCTATCTCAACCTCTGGTTGCTTGCAAAAATTTCACTATTAGTAGTTTAGAGAAGTGCGTAGGAGGAGACAAGTTGCGAACGTATCGGGGAAGAGTACTATCGTATCCTTGACATTTGGGGAAGCCTGCAAGGCTTGCCCGGTAACGCCAAAAGAGGTACAGGAGTAATATGACGCCAGAAGAAGAACTGATCCAACTCTGACAGGAGAATGGGGCACTAAGGGAACCGGAGAGCTTGCAACAAGCAAGAAAGACGAATATTTTTCGCAAGTGAGCTAAGGGCAACCGTAATGTTGACCTCCGGACCTCTCATTCCAATATGCACAGGTGTTGCTTGCCTCAAAAGACGATCACACCGATCGAATGCAAGAATGCGTGCCAACTTGAAGTACGTTCACTCTGCCATTGTGGAGACCTTTTTACCTGCACCTTTAAAGCCAAACTTCTTGATTGTGTTGTGTAGCCAACTGACGGTGGGCCCTTCATCGATTCTCTTGCTGGTTTCGATCAAGAAAGGAGGTGTCTCAGGACGAGATGCTAACTTGTTCGCCTGGCGTATGGCTGACAGTTCCTCATAATGCTGGAAAGCCCAGTACATATTGACGCGGCATCCCTTACAATTTTTGATGTCGTCTTCATTCGTGATTCCGCATTGTGGACACTCTATCATGGTCGTTCCCTTTCTATCTAGTTCATCCCGTAGTTAGATCAAGCCATGGCGCACCGCTTCCGCGACCGCCTGTGCCCGATCAGTGGCCTGCAACTTCCGGTAAATATTTTGCATCTTACGCTTGACCTGGACCTCACTCCAGAACAATTGCTTTCCAATCTCCTTATTAGTGCATCCATTCGATGCAAGTCGCAGTAACTCGATTTCTATTGTGCTGAGTCCCCAATTCAGGCGATTCTGCTCTTTGGCCAATCGATGAAACTCGATCACTACTTGCGTAACTGACTCGGAATCACCGAGGACACGCTCACCGCACTGCACAGCACGTAGAGCTCTTCGTAAATCCTCTATGGACAACGTTTTTTGCAGGTAACCATGTATGCCGATTCGGATGGCTTCAAAAAGTAGTTTTTCGTCATTAGAACCGGCGTATAACACGATACGTGTATTGGGGGAGCATCGCAGCAACAGATTTGCTGTATCCAGTCCGCTGGATGTTTCTAGAGACATATTGACTAAGACAATATCAGGCTTTGATTCCATAGCAAGCCATAGCGCCGCTTTCCCATTTTCTGCCTCTCCTACGACCTCAAAGTCTTCTTCCTCATTCAGCAGCACCTGTATTCCCTGACGCAGAATGACATGATCATCGACTATTAGTACGCGAATTGGAGCGCCTAACTGCTCTGCTATTTGTGTCACCATGGACTTTATCCTCTATTGCTTCAGGTATTGAAGCGACATAACTCATCAAACGCAAGAGCAGATACTACTGGTGATAGTGACATCTCATAGCGCGGTGTCGTACCCGTTGCCCTGAGAACGATGTATCAGAATGCATGCCACTCGTTCACACACTTAGTGCATGCTGGTCCCTCTTCAGTCAGGCTCACCAGCCGGAAATACCACGCATCTTGATTGAGATCATCCATCATCGCTCGAGCCAGTTCCTCGCTTTCGAAATATGCAATGGTAATGAACTCGCGAGGAGCTTCGGTGTTCCTGAGCAGTTCCCATGAGAGGTAGACTTTGGCCTTAGTACCCTGTTTGCGTTGCCAGTCCTCATGTAAAGCAATGATGGCATCCTCCTCACCCGCCTTTGCCCGATAGATCGATACAATCACGTACATTTGCGATTCGCTCTCTTCTCGGTCAGAAATTTCGATTAGCGCCATAAGCTTACCGAGGGCAATCGAACAGTATCACCCCTTATCTACCAGCAAAAGTATACCCTCCAAAATATAATTTTCACAAGGGTGAAAATTCCTACATTTATAAGCAATTGATTAAGATAAAAGGATTCTTTTATCTAAGAAGATACTCCTAATTATGGCTGTAGGATTCTTGGGAAATGTGAAGGAAAGCGAAACCAGGCCAGGATTATGTGATGGCTGTAGCTCTATAGTCTGGTATAGGATGAAATACCCAAAAAGGGGAGGTGCAGGGGGACGCTAGTCCCCTTGCCGGTGTGTGTAGTCCCGGCTTTTCCCCATTCTGCCTCGTTCGCCGTGGGCGTCATGAATCGGGCACCTGTATAGTTACTCTTGAAGATAAAAATGAGTAGAAATACCCGGTGTAAAAGTATCGCAGGAGAAAAGTTAAGCCAGGCTATGTTGAATGGCAAAGGCTGCGGCCGCTGCCCGGTTCTCACACAACGTCTTATTGAAGATACGGGTGAGGTGATTGGCAACAGTTTTTGCGCTCAGTCCCAATTCCTGTGCGATCTGGAGATTGCTCTTGCCCTTTGCAACGAGTTGTAGCACCTGAGCTTCACGCCTGGAAAGATTTGCCGGTAGAGATTGAGATTGAGTTGCCAGGCCCTTTTTGGGATGTGAAAGAGAACGTAGTCGAGCGTGAACCTGCTCTAGCTGCTGCGTCATCTTCAGTTCTTTGAAGAGAGCCTGTGCATCAAGCAGGAGTTTTGTAGCACGTGTAACCCTTTCAGGGCCACTACGTGCCAGTTCTAAATCGGCTTGCCCCAGCAGTGTGCGGGCCAATTCGGGATGCAGGTTTTCGCGTCGAGCCGTTGCCTCTGCCTCGGCCAGGTGCATCGTCGCCATTTCCCAATTTCGTCGGAGGGTGGCGATCATTCCCAAAACGCGGTCGACGAAAAACCAGTGGAGCTGACCTCGGAATGTCAGGAGTTGAGGATAAAGTTCTGCTGCCAGTTCTTGATCACCCACAGCAATTGCTATGAGTGCCAGGCAGGTGATAATCGGGGCTGTCGGTAAAGTTCCAGTTGGCTGTTCAGTGAGAAGTGTCTGTAGTTTGGCTATGTATGCAAACGCATCCTCTCGTTTCCCCAGGGCAGCTTGTGCTAGACCGAGCAAGCCAGCTTGTAACATCAACCCACCAGCATCTTTCCGCTGATTCACCATCACAGCCTTAAACTCCTGCTCAGCAGTCAGGTAATCTTCCCGCTGGTAGGCAAGAAAACCTCGGACTTGGTGCAGGAAAGCTACTGAAGCTCGATTGGACAGGTGATCTACATGAAGTTGTGCGTGCTCGATTGCTTGCTCAGCTTCGGCCCATGCACCCTGAGAGGAATGCAGCAGTGCAAGCCAGGAGTAAGAGTTTCGCAATTGATATGGCTGCCGGAAGCGCTCAATGTACTCAATACAACGCAAGCTCACTTCATAGGAACGTTTGATTTCACCCATGAAGTAGTATGCCCCTGCCAGATAGAGGCAGCACTTTGCCGCTTCAGATGGATCATCAATCGCTTCCGCAATCGCTAGAGCTTGCTCTATTGATAAGATGGCTCTCGGGATATCATTGCCAAGCATATTTAGTTTTCCAACAACTGCGCGAATTACCGACGCTTCCAGGCGCCGGTCTTCCAGCCTTCGTGCCATTTCCATTGCCAGTTGTGCGTAAGCCGTTCCCTTCCCTTGCTCTCTCATGTAAATCGTAAGCAATGTTGCAAGATCCACCAGTACTTGTACTGCCCGCGCAGAATCGGAGTTCTCCAGCAACGACAGCGCGTGTTCAAGTGCTGTCCGCGCTGCCTCTAAAGCCTGTTGTCGCCATAAGGCCAATCCTAGGCCATGCGCTGCCCGCGCAGCAGCCTGCACATCACCTGCCTGGGAAAACCATGTCAGAGCAGCTTGGTATGCAATCGCAGCTTCACTCTCTTCGTCAACCAGGAGCGCAGCTTCACCTAGACCCAGAAGCAGCCTACCTCGCTCTACATCATCTGTATCATGGAGTTTAAGAGCCATGCGATAGTGAACCATTGCCTCTTTAAATGCGAAGGATTGCAATGCTTGTTCAGCAGCTTGCCGCGAATAGGTTGCTCCTCGTTTACGGTCATTACTATTCGCAAAGTGGAAAGCCAGTTCGGTGAGCTGGTATGCGCTCTTCGTGCTCTCTTGATTGTATCGAGACTCCAGAGCGTGGCCAATCACCTCGTGTAGACGCCGGCGTCGCGAAGCACTTACTTCTGCATACAAGCACTCGCGGATTTTCTCGTGACTGAACGTGAATAGGCCTGTTGGCTCGGTTCTAACCAGCCCGGCCCGCTCAGCTTCAAGGAGACGTTCCTCGACTACCTCGACATTCTGATCTTCAACAGTTGAGAGCAGTGAAGCTTCAAACGTCCGACCAATAGTCGCTGCAACCCGAAGGTGATCAATAATATCAGAGGAGAGTCGCGCGAACCGTTGGCGCAGTGCCCCAACGATGCTCGATGGGAGCGTGCGCTCAAGTGGCGCGAGAGCTACCCAGTATGTATTTTCCAGTACAAGTGAGCCCTCTTCAATCCAGCCGCGTATGAGTTCCTCCGCGAAGAAAGGATTGCCCTCGCTTTGCGTATAAAGAAGTTGACTCGCATTCGGACTGATAGGACCACCAAGATAGCTAACAGCAAGTGCCTCAACCTCGTGAGCTGAAAGCGGAGTAAGAACAATTGTGGTAAGTGCTCTCAGGCGTGCAAGCTCGTTCATGGCCCGGCTGAGTGCCGGGGTTCGGTCGATCTCCTCTTCACGGTAGGTACCTAGAACCAGCAGGCGGGCATTCGATTGATGTCTCATAATATGGCAAAGTAGATAGAGGCTCGCGACATCCGCCAGGTGAAGGTCATCGAGCATTAGTACAAGCACTTTCGAGGTGCTAATAGCTTCCAGGAATTTGCCTATAGCTTCGTAGAGCCGCAGCTGTGCTTGCTCAGGAGGTATCTGGTAGGTCGCTGTAAGCTCGCCTAGACGGATTGCTAATTCTGGCAAAATACTCGCTAAAATCTGTGGAGCTGTGGCTACCTGCTCTCGCAGCCGGTCCAAAGGTGTTATACGGATATACTGGCCAAGGGCTTCTAAGAAAGGCAAATAGGGGGGCATTACCTCGAAATCGGAGGCACTGCCGCGCAGGATAGTTGCTCCATCGTCCTCTGCAAGCGCTGTAAACTCTTCCATAAGACGAGTCTTCCCAATACCTGGTTCTCCGCACAGTAGCATAACCCTGGCACTTCCATTGCTGGCTACTTTATATTGGTTCCAGATTAATGCTAGCTCGTGTTGCCGGCCGACGAATTGAGAAGTTGACAATGCTACATGCTTGCTCATTATTAGCCTTGCATCTTGGACTCTCATCACTACGCTCTCTGGCCAAATCACACGCTATCGAACTTCTACAATAGGATCATCTTACCAGGTACAAACTAACGTTACGTTACTGCTCCAGTAATAGATCATTGTACGCAGCATTTGCGGCTCTCTTTTAGTTAATACGCAGCATTAGTAAGTTCTCAATTACCGGGAGTGAACGATGTAAACATATACTCTATGGGAGAAAAGAAATCGGCTTTGATAAAGTAGCGTCAGCGCTCATCGAGGTATTTCAGGCCGCAATAACCCCCTTTCATTGCGAACCAGTGAATGTGGAAGAGATGTAATCGAACACAATTTTTAGAGGCGTTGTAACCTCGGCTTTACTTCTGTTTACACTGTAACTACCGCTCGAACGAGCATAAAAAGTCCCTTACAAGGCGCATAGATCGCATCGTAGTACGCACCAAATACTATAGGGTCTATGTATCCGGAAAGACCTCGGCCCCCCTGGCCAATGTGTCGTTTGATGTTAGACAACCTCGTCTCAAAAATAACTGATATGATCTATTTTATCACACCTTAGCTATTATATTTGTAAAATGAATTATTGTCAAGTGTGTAGACAAAATTAAATAATAGATGCGTTTCATTGTTGATACTCCCATGAAAAATCGCTCGATAAGCCTGAAATATCAAAAAAAGCCCGATTTTCATTGGCTCTGGTGCACACATTACCGCGTTTACAGCTAGAGCCCAGTGAACCACGGATTTACGATATTTTCAACAAGATGATGGCCGTTTCTGTTGCAATCTCAGGACGATACAACAGGCGCAGACTCGATGTCGCCGCTGTAGGCACCTGAAACACGATCGTACCACTGCGGGTCATGTGAACAGCGATGGTGCCATAGAAGTTATCAGAGCTATTGTATTGATAATCAAAAGTATCACCTTCAGCTCCTATCAACTGGAAGAAGGTGGATTGGTTCTGAATAGCTTTAGCGCTGGTATTTTGAACGGCCAGGTCCAAATTGATCAAAGTGGAATTCGTGCTCGCTCCTTTTTGCTTGCTGACACTGTTAATGATCAAAGTACGGTCGCCCAGAACAATCTGCTGACTACCGGCCTTGCCACCAGGCACCGGCGTCGGACTGGAAATAACCACTGGTCCTTTGCCTGGCGTACCTTTGGAGGCTTTCGGAGTAACCTGGTGCGGTGTGATAGTGGCGGCAGCAATTGCTGAGGGTGTCGATCCCTGATTCTGAGTTGAACCGGTTCCCATATTTCCATTGCTGCTATCGCTTCCAGCATAGCCACAGGCAACCAGCAACAAAAATAATACCAGTATCACCCCACCCAGCACAAAATTTTTATGTCGAAGAAACATTACTTTATTTCCTTTCCTAACTGGCATTTAGACTAAGTCTGAGCTACATTTTTTACAGGCTCTAGAGCGACTTAGCCTGGAAGGAGGTCACCGTCGCTGTGCCACCCTGCGTGAGGAAGCGCATCCCACAGAAACCAGAAGTGAGGGCACTATCACTGGCCGTCACCATCCAGCCACTCGGCTCGGTTCCCGAAGCAGCCCACACGTTGGCGGTCAAGGTCGACCCCACCACACGGAAATGGATGGTGTAGGCGGTACCCGCGCTAGCGGTGAATGGTGCACTCGCCAGAATGGTGGTCGCCCCGGCCACCTTTTTCTGAATGAACAAGCTGCCCCCATCGATAAACGCCTTGTACCAGTTATTGCCATCCGTCCAGCGCAGCACAGCCCCAAAGTTGCTATTGGTAAAGGAGCTCAGAGAGCCGGTCGCATACACCTCAGCGTTCGCAGCCGTGGGCCCTAACACAGCACTATAGCTGGTGCTCCCGGTAGTGGAGACCAGTCCTGCATTCCCTGAGATGGAGAAAACGCTTCGGCTGTTGGCATCGCCGCCCCAGGTCTGCCCATCCGACGCGGTGCCCCA
>WNFA01015572.1_pt1 | contig 10004 bp, 12 predicted proteins | sample 5400481 | NCBI WGS metagenome assembly WNFA01 (sample SAMN13153340, study PRJNA577476) | soil metagenome | isolation source: 120 cm saprolite under Douglas fir tree site 2 hole 1 replicate 2 | place: USA:California | collected 2015-04-18 | reverse complement strand
GGGGGATGCGAGGTCAAGGTCTTGACTGCCGGGGAGCTACCGCCCGCTGCCCACCACCGAGCAGCGATACACCTCCGTCGTGGGCTCGAGGGTGATCAGGCTGCTCGCCGCGGCGTCGAGGATGTCCTCGTCTCCCGTGAGCTGCTGGCACGGGAAGTCGGGGTTGTCGAAGGCGATCTGCACTTCCTGCCACAGGGGATTGAAGCCGTCGCCCTGGATGGCGTCGATCACGGCGACGAACATGTGACCACCGGGCATGCACTCGTCGGACATGTAGATCACGTTGAGCGACCGGTTGTGCGCGAGCAGCGTATCCTCGGACGAGAGCTCCGCGAAATTGATGGTGAAGAGCTGGTCGTCGTAGAAGGCGGGCATGATTCCCGCGCGCCCTCGGTCGCTGCCGGTGCTCGCCAACCCCGCCGGCCAGAGCAGAATGAGGGAAGCCAGCACGAACCCGATCCTGCGGAACGCCATGGGGTCTCCTTTCTCTCCGGGCCGCCTCGAGTGAGGCCGAGCCTGGACGACGCGTCGACGACCGGCAATCACCTCTCGACGGGAGGCTCGGCGCACTCGGCCTCCGCCGTCAGCGGCAGCAGCCCCTGGGAACGGAGTCGAGCGAGGATGGCTTCCGCCGCGACGCGGTGGCCGGCGGCGGTCGGATGCCACGGGTCGCTGAAGAGCGGGGTGCCGGGGCGCGCGGCCGCGCGGAACGCCGGCAGCAGGTCGATGGTGGTCCACCCCGCCTGGCGCCCGAGCACCGTCAGGTGCTCCTGCACGCGGGCGGGTGCGCGCCCGTCGACCTGGGTCGCGTACGGGAAGACGGCGACGGCGAAGCGCGCCCCGCTCGCGGCGGCCGCCGCGGCGATCTCGCCGTAGCGGGCCCGGAGCCACGCGAGCTCGGCTTCCGAGGGATCGTCGTGCGTCGCCAGCGCATCACGCAGGAGGGCCGCGTCGGGCAGGGGTGCGGCGTGGTCCGCGACCAGCGCACACAGCCGCGACCAGCGGCAGACGCGCTCCGTGAGCGACGGCGGTGGCGGTAGGGGATGGCGAAGCTCCGGATCCGGGAACGCCGCGTCGGGGAGGGTCCCGAGCCGGAGGGTCGTCTGCGCGTCGAAGTGCAACGTGGGGTCGTTCAGGTCGTTGATGCAGAACTCCACCAGCACGAGATCCGGCTGGTAGCCCGTGCCGACATCCGCGAAGAGGGCGGCCTGGGTGTAGGGGTTGTAGCCGCTGACGCTCAGGTTCGGGACCTCGACCGGGGCCGCGGGCACGAGCGCGGCGAGGCGCGCTTCCAGCAGCTTCGGGTAGGTGTCCTCCTGCGCCACGCCCCAGCCGAACGCGATCGAATGGCCGAGCACCACGATGCGGAACGTCCCCGCTGCCTTGGGGCGGGCGTAGCGGCGATCGCGGAAGCCATCGGCGTTGACCGCATAGCGCGCGCCGCCCGGGCCGCGCATCTCGGCCCCCGGCCGCATGCCGAAGAGCCACGGACGGTCGGGGCGGAGCTCGTGCAGCGCGCGCAGGTCGTGTGCAGACGCGCGTGGCAGGAGGCGGAGCACCAGCTCGGCGCCCCCGAGCCCCGCCACGACGCCGAGCAGCAGGAGGGCGAGCCGGCCGGCGATGCGGGTCACGGCGTTAGAAGAGCGTGTAGACGAAGGGGGCGAGCGCCGAGCCCTGGCTGAGGACGATCAGCGCGCCGCAGAGGGCGAGCGCGAGCATGATCGGGCCGAGCCACCACTTCTTGTGCGCGCGCATGAAGGCCCAGAGCTCTGCGAGCAGCGAGACGACGGCAGGACGTGCCACGCGGTAGATTCCCGGGTGCGCTTACCCGCGGCCCGCGGTAGGTGTCAAGCGAGCCATGAAGGCGCGTCACGGCGCGGCTTGCGCCAGACGACGTGCGAGCGGCGAGCGCGCGAGCGCCGCCGCGAGCAGCGCGTGCGCACGCGCGTTCGGATGGGTATCGCCCGGGGTGACCCAGTACGTCTCGCCGGAGCCGGGCGCGAAGTCGTCCGAGGGGTCGACGACCTCGAAGCCGCTCTCCGCCCCGAGCGCCGCCGCCTGGCGGTAGACCGCCGCGAACGGCCCGAAGCCTCGCGGCTCGTGCATCTCGGGAATGAGCAGCATGCTGCCGGGGACCCTGTCGGCGCGCAGCGCGGCGCCGAAGGAGCGGAGCGCACGCGCGAAGGCTTCCCGGCCGGCGCTCCGCGGCGCGTAGAGGCTCTCGTAGTAGCCACGATAGTCGCGCTCGGCCGGGAAGAGCAGCGTGGGGATCCTCGTCGCGAGCGTCGCGAGCAGGACGGAGCGCGCGAGGAGCAGCGGGGTCGTCGACCGCGGATCGGGCTCCGCGTCGTTGACGAAGAAGGCGACGATCACCCAGGCGGGGTGCAGCGGGCGCACGTCCTGGAGGTAGCGGGCGTACTCCATGGCGGTGTTGGAGTTCCCGACGCTCGCGTTGACCACGACGAAGCGGTGGCCCTGCGCCGCGTTCAGCGCGCGCTCGAGCTCCTCCGCCAGCGTCGCGCCCTCGGGCACGCCCCAGCCGAGCGCGCACGAGTCGCCCACCACCGCGACCGCCTGCTCGTTGCCCGTGCGCAGCGCCTCCAGGTCGGGCGCGGCCCGCCGGAAGCCGCGCGTGTCGGTGCGCACGCGAACGCCCATCAACGTCGCTTCGACGTCGGGCCGATGCTCGAGCACCACGCCGGCGCGGCCCGAGGGCCGCTTCACCTCCCTCGCGTAACGCCACATCTCGACGTCGAAGAGCAGGATCCCGGCGCGCGACGCGATGCGCAGGCCGGCCTCGGCCGAGACCAGCGTCAGGAGCACGAACCAGAGCGGCAGCGCGATCGCGCGCAGCCGTCGCCGGGGCAGGGCCTCCGTGCTGTTGACGCATTCCATGTTCCGCGGCAGAGAGCGGCCGTGGAAGCCTGCCACCCGACCCGATCCGCGTCCAGCGCCGCCCGCCGGCGCACGTGACCTTCCCCCGGGCCAGGCTGGCGCTCTTCTCGGTCACCTTCGCGCTCCTGGTGAACGAGATCATGTCGAGCGCCATCTTCAACGTCACCGTGGGCGCGGTGAACACGGTGGTGGCGATCGCCGCGGCGCTGCTCGGCCTGTCGTCGAGCGGCATCGTCGTCTACGTCTCGCCACACCTCCGCCAGCAGGTGCTGTCTGCCGACGCCGTCCACCGCTGGCTGGCGCGCTTCGTCCTGGCCACGTTCGCCAGCGTGCTGGTCGTGATGAACCTGCCCATCAACCACGCCGACTTCGCCTACGCGCCGAGCCTGGGTCGCTCCGCGCTGCTCCTCGTGGCGTACCTGGCCGCCATCGTCCCTTTCTTCGTCGGCGGGCTGTGCATCAACTTGATCCTTCTCCGGCACGCGGCCCGCATCGCGGAGCTCTACTTCGCGGACCTGGCGGGAGCGGCGCTCGGCTGCGTGGCGGCCGTCCTCATGCTCTCGCCGCTCGGCGCGCCGCGCGCCGTGCTCTACGGGACGGTGCCCGTGGTGCTCGTCGTCTCGCGGGACGCCCTGGAGAGACGGCCCGTCGCCTGGCGCCTCCTGCTCCTCCTCGTCCTGCCGTTCCTTCTCGTCGAGGCGACGGCGCGCGCCGTCCCGCTGCTCCGCGTGAAGCGCTTCAACACGCTCGGCGCGGTCGACAGCCCGCGCTTCCGGGCGTTCACCGCGGGCCGCGGCGCGCTCGACTTCGAGCGCTGGTCGCTCGACGCGTGGACCGTCATCCGGAGCGAGGCCATCCCGCAGCAATGGGAGGGGTTTCGCGGCTGGGGCCTGAGCAGGCGGTACCGCGGGCCCGTGCCCCGCCTGCGGCTCGTCAACTACAACCTGCGCTTCAGCACCTACGTGACCGAGTTCGACGGCGACCTCGGCAAGCTCCGCGGCTGGCTCGACGCCGACCTGATCTCCCTGCACTACCTCCTCGGCCGGAGCTATCCGCGCGTCCTCAACATCGGCGCGGGGGGTGGGCGCGAGGTGCTGAACGCGCTCAACCACGACGCGCGCGAGATCACCGCCGTCGACATCAGCGAGGTGGTGACCGACGGGATCATGCGCGATCGCCTGCGCGCCTTCAGCGGCGACCTCTTCTTCCATCCGAAGGTGCGCGCCATCGCGGACGAGGGCCGGAGCTTCATCGAGCGCTCGGCGGAGCAGTACGACCTGGTCGACTTCACCATCGTGGGCGGCACCAACCTGGAGAAGCTCGACGTGCTGAACGTCGACGACCTCTTCACCCTGGAGGCGCTGCGCACCTACTGGTCGCGGCTGGCCGAGGGCGGCGTCTTCTCCTACGTCATGTACGACACGCGCGAGGACCTGGTGTCCGGGTGGTCGCGGCAGCCGGCCGCCGCGCTGCCGTACATCCCGGCGATGAAGACGGTGGCGGGCCTGCGCAGCGTGTTCGAGGAGCGCCGGCCGGGCGAGCGCTTCGCCGATCACGTGCTGGTGGCCGGCCTGCGCGGGGTCATCGACCGGGGCTACGACCTCGTGCACGTGATCGCCAGCCCCACCCCGTTCACCGACGAGGAGCGCGCACGCTTCCTGGCGCGCTGCCGCGAGCTCGAGTTCATCGCCTTCCATCCCGCCGACGGGGCGAGCGCCGGCAACCTGTACGAGCGCATCGCGAAGGCCGATTCGCTCGCGGCGCTCGATGCGACGATGCCGTTCAGCCTCGGGCCGGCGACGGACGATCGCCCGTTCCAGTACGCCTTCCGCTGGCGCTCGCTGGCGGGCGCGCTCCGCTCGCTGGCGGCGAACCCGCTCGTCTCGACCGGCCTCACCTTCGGCGCGTTCGCGATCCTGCTCTGCCTCGGACCCGTCCTGTGGGGCGCGCGGCAGGCCGGACCCGATCTGCGCCGGGGGTGGCGCCTGCTCGGATTCTTCGCCGGCATCGGGTGCGGCTACATGCTGATCGAGGTCGCGGTGCTGCTGAAGATGCAGCTCTACCTCGGAAGACCGGTGCTCGCCCTCGGCGTGGCGCTCTTCGCCTTCCTCCTCGCGAGCGGGGCCGGCAGCCGCTCGACCACGCGCGTTTCCGACGCCGGCGTCCCGCGCGCCATCGGCGTCGCGGTGGCCGTGGTCGTCGGCTATGGACTCCTCTTCCGCCTCGCGTGGCCGCACGTCTTCGCCGCGTCGCTGTGGCTCGCGGCCGGCTGGCGGTCGGCCATCGCGGTCGCCGCGATCGCCCCGCTCGCGGCCGGCATGGGGACCCTCTTCCCGCTCGGCGTTCGCCTGATCGGCGACGAGCGGAGCCTTCTCCCCTGGGCGTGGGCGGCGAACGGCTGCTTCTCGGTGTTCGGCATCTTCGCGAGCCGCATCGTCGGCCTCTTCTGGGGCTTCGACCGCGCGCCGCTGATCGGCTTCGGGGTCTACCTGTTGACGGCCGCGTGCGCGCTCGGGCACGCGCGCGCCCGGCGCGCGGATCGTCGTCTCGACCCCGGATGACCACCCCCGCGAGAGAGTTCGCTAGCGGGATCGGCGGCTGCCCAGCCAGCGCGCAGTGACGCCCGCGCATTGAGCACGCGACATGAACGGAACCGCGCCGCCCGGCCGCGCCCTGTCGCGATCTTGTCGTTTCGACCACCCGCGGGTGGTTAGCGGGACCACCCGTAGTCTGAAGTACGCACCGCCTGCGGGTGGCGCGCACCTGGTGGCACCGCCGTTGCTCTGACTCGCCGCAGGAACCGGCACGTCATCTCTTGGCCGACGCCGGGACCCGAGAGGGAAAGCGATGAAGCGGATCGACGCGATCATCAAGCCGTTCAAGCTCGACGAGGTGAAGGAACGCCTGGCGAAGGTCGGCGTGCAGGGCCTGACCGTGTACGAGGTGAAGGGCTTCGGGCGGCAGAAGGGGCACACCGAGCTCTACCGGGGCGCGGAGTACGTGGTCGACTTCGTCCCCAAGGTGCAGCTGTCGATCCTCGTGACGGACGACAAGGTTGCCGACACGGTCGATGCGATCATGGTCGGCGCCCGCACCGGGAAGATCGGCGACGGCAAGATCTTCATCACGGCGGTGGACGAGGTGGTTCGCATCCGAACCGGCGAGCGCGGGACCGACGCCGTGTAACGAGACGAAGGAGACGAAGGCATGGGCGCTACCTCGGCACAGGGATGGTATCTGTTCACGTTCATCTTGGGCTTCACGCTCGCACCGGCGGGTCTGTTCGCACTCGGCTGGCCGATCGCGATCGCGGGGTTCGCGCTGCTGGCGGTGTCTCTCGGCGGGTTCCGCAGCACGCGGTCGGCGGGCTCGTGGCAAGCGAGGCGATGATCGTGCGCCTGGGAGCGGGACTGGCGGGACTCGCCACGTCGTTCGCCGGGATCTACACGCTCAACGGCGCGCATCTGGAGAACGCACCCTGGAAGGCAAGGGGGCACTGATGCTGAAGCAACGGAGATCGCTCGCCGTCGCGCGGGACACCGTCGCCGCGCTCGCCGTCCTGGGACTGGTCGCCGTGGCGGCCCCCGCGCGCGCCGCCGACGAGGCCGCCGCGGAAGCGCCCGCGGCCTCACTCACCGCCGCGGACGTGAAGGGGATCAGCACGCCCAGCGCGGACGACCTGGCCAAGGGCGACCCGGGCGGTACGCTCACGGGCACGGCCGCCGACATCGTCATGGCGGACCCGAAGGCCGGCCTCACGATCGCAGACATCGCGAACCAGGTGGGACAGAACCGCATCGCGGTCAACTTCGTGTGGACGCTGGTCGCGGGCTTCCTGGTCATGTTCATGCAAGCCGGGTTCGCGCTGGTGGAGACGGGCCTCTGCCGGGCGAAGAACGCCAACCACACCATGATGATGAACTTCATGGTGTACGGCTTCGGTCTCTTCGCCTACTGGGTGATGGGCTTCGCCATCCAGCAGGGTGGGTCGGCCGGGATCTCGAACCTGGGCGGGATGAACCCGCTCAACAATGAATTCAAGTTCTCGCTGTTCGGCAAGGACTGGGGGCTGTTCGGGACCAAGGGATTCTTCCTCTCCGGGGACACCTACGACGTCGGCGTCATGGTGCTGTTCCTCTTCCAGATGGTGTTCATGGACACGGCGACGACCATCGTCACCGGCGCCGCGGCCGAGCGCTGGAAGTTCGCCGCCTTCGCCATGTCGACCTTCTTCCTCGGCGCGATCACCTATCCGCTCTTCGGCAACTGGGCGTGGGGTGGCGGCTGGCTCTCGCAGCTCGGCGCCAACTTCAAGCTGGGCCACGGCTACTGCGACTTCGCCGGCTCGGGCGTGGTGCACTCGGTCGGCGGCCTGACGGCGCTCGCGGTCGCGATGATCATCGGGCCGCGCATCGGGAAGTTCAACCGCGACGGATCGCCGAACGCGATCCCCGGCCACGACATCACCATGGTGCTGCTCGGCTGCTTCATCCTCGCCTTCGGGTGGTTCGGCTTCAACCCGGGAAGCACCCTCGGGGCCTCGGGCAACGGCAGCCTCCGCATCGGGTCGATCGCGGTCAACACCATGCTGGCGGGCTGCACGGGGTCGTTCGGTGCCATCCTCTACATGTGGATACGATTCGGAAAGCCGGACGCGTCGATGAGCGGCAACGGCCTGCTCGCTGGCCTGGTCGCGATCACGGCGCCGAGCGGCTTCGTCAACAGCGTCGGCTCGGTGATCATCGGCTTCTCGGCCGGCGTGCTGGTCTGCCTGAGCGTCGAGTTCCTCGAGCGGGTCATGAAGGTCGACGACCCGGTCGGGGCGACCTCGGTGCACGGGACGTGCGGCCTGTGGGGTGTCCTCTGCGTCGGGCTCTTCGCCGACGGGACGAGCAACTACGGCGGAAGCTGGAACGGGGTCGACGGCTCGGTCACCGGCCTCTTCTACGGCGACCCGGGACAGTTCGTGGCGCAACTGATCGGCGTGTGCACGCTGGCGGGGGTGATCTTCACTCTCTCCTACGTCCTCAATGCCCTCGTCGACTTCTTCGTGGGCCAGCGTGTCAGCGCGGACGCGGAGCTCGAGGGGCTGGACCTGCCCGAGATGGGCGCGCTCGGCTACCCCGAGTTCCAGCTCGTGACGCCGGGTCGGTCGGTCGAGATCGGAGGGTGAGACATGGTCGCATCCATCGTCTTCGGGCTCATCATCGTGGTCGGCTTCGCGGCACTCCAGCTCTATAACACCGGCAAGAGTGTCTTCGATCGGTGAGATGGTGGTGGCGGTGGCGCCCGCGCCGACGCCGCTGGTGCGTGACCTCCCGACCGCGCTCGAGCGCGCGCAGCGCGCGTTCGAGCGCGGTCATCTTCGTGAGGCGATCGATCTGCTCGAGCATGCCCTCACGCTGGACGCGAACCACGTGCCGGCGCACACGATGGTCGGCGTGGCCTACGCCCGCCTCCGCCGTGTCGAGCAAGCCCTGGAGCACCTGGAGGCGGCGCGCGAGCTCGCGCCGGGCGCCTTCGCGCCGATCTGCGCGCTGGGCGAGCTCTACCTCCGGCTCGGCATCCCGGACGAGGCGCGCCCGCATCTGGCCCGCGCGCTCGAGGTGGCCACCACCGCGGCGGAGCGTGCGTACGTCCAGGGGCTACTCAAGGAGGACCGGGTGCGAGAGCGGAAGCGGGTGCCGCGGCCGAGCTTCCGGGCGCCGTTCTGGTTCCTCCGGCGCGGGCGGCCGAAGGGAGACACGTGAGGCTCCGGCTCGGCGCCGCGGTCTGCGCGGCGATCGTGCTGGTCGTCATGGTCGGGGCGCCGGCGGTGCCCGTCATGATCGGCGCCACGGCCGCATATGCATGGCTACTCTGGAGGGCGACCGCGTCGCGCTGAGGCCATGAGTCCCGATACCCCGTCGCCGCCCACACCCTTCCAGCTCATGGAAGCGGCGGCGGGCAGGCAGAAGATCGAGGTGATCCTCGTGATACGGGGTCGGGTCCAGCGCACCAGGGACGGACGCTGGCGCATGCGCGCGCACGGCGGGCGTGTGGTGACGTTCGCGGACGCCTGGGTGCTCGCGGCCACGCCCATCCGTTCCCGCGCGGGTGGCGTCGCGGGCGATCTCGGGCCGCGCGGGTCGTGACCGCGATCGGCCGGGCTCGGGAAGCGTCCGTGTAGGGTCCAACCGATCGAGTTGAGTTGATGGGTGGAGCCGAGGGGAGTCGAACCCTCCGGACGACAGCCCGCAGTCTCGTCGTAACGTCGCGTAGCAGTTCTGCTTTTCACTGAGAGTCCGTCTCATCGCGCTCATGCAGCTTGCCCGATCTTGCCCGTGTGGATCCTGGATTGTCGATCTGACATGGGCTCGTTCGACGAGAGGGAAACGGGGGAATCCCCAACTTGTAGGGAAGGAGAGAGCCATGAGCGATTTGCAGGGAAACTTCGTCTGGTACGACCTGACGACGAACGACGTGAACGGGGCGATCGAGTTCTACAAGGACGTGATCGGCTGGGGCACGCAGGCCTGGGAGGGCGGCGAGAAGCCCTATGTGATGTGGACGGCGGGCGAGGCCCCGCTCGGCGGCGTGATGGCGCTGCCCGACGAGGCGAAGAAGACGGGCACGCCGCCGCACTGGCTCGCCTACGTGGCTGCGGACGACGTCGACGCGCTCACGAAGAAAGCGGAGTCGCTGGGCGCGAAGACGTGCTACCCGCCGAAGGACATCCCGAAGGTCGGTCGTTTCAGCATCATTGCCGACCCCCAGGGCGCCGTGATCGCACTCTTCAAGGGCTCGGGTCCGGAGATGCCGCGGGCGGCGGAGGCGACGAGCGGCCACTTCTCGTGGCACGAGCTCATGGCCGGCGACTGGGAGGCCGCGTTTCGTTTCTACTCGCAACTCTTCGGCTGGCAGAAGACCGACGCGATCGCGTCGCCGATGGGTACCTACCAGATGTACGGCAAGGGCGGCCGCACCTTCGGCGGGATGGCGACGAAGCCCAAGGATTACCCGGCGCCGCCCCACTGGCTCTACTACGTCAAGGTCGACGATCTCGACGCCGCGCTCGCGCGCATGAAGAAGGGCGGCGGCCGGGTGATGCACGGTCCGATGGAGGTGCC
>WNFA01008680.1_pt1 | contig 10004 bp, 8 predicted proteins | sample 5400481 | NCBI WGS metagenome assembly WNFA01 (sample SAMN13153340, study PRJNA577476) | soil metagenome | isolation source: 120 cm saprolite under Douglas fir tree site 2 hole 1 replicate 2 | place: USA:California | collected 2015-04-18 | reverse complement strand
CATTTGCGGATTTGCCTGGCAGGGTTTCATCGGGAGGCCGGGGCACATCCTTGCTTTGTCCGGCAAGAGTTGGAATTGGATTGCCGCGGAGCCGTTTTTCTTCCGAGGATTGGCGCTTGATGGCTCTCCCTCATCTCTGGCCGCGTTGCTGCAAATTTTCTGCGTGGGGTTGGCTGCGTTGATCCCTCTGGGGAGCGGCGCGGATCGCTGGCGGCTTCGAGCGAGTTGCGCCTCCGCTGCGCTCCTGGCTGGCTGGACCTATCCACTTTTTGCACATTGGGTTTGGGGTGGCGGGTGGCTAGCTCAACTTGGCGCCAACTACGGACTCGGCCACGGATTCATCGATTCCGGAGGAGCGAGCTCGATTCACGTGGTAGGCGGCCTCTCGGCTCTTGCAGTGACTTGGATTCTGGGGCCCCGGCGGGGAAAGTATTCGCCCGACGGCATGGCGCCCGCCATCCCCGGCCACAATGGGGTTCTCGTATTATTCGGCTGCCTGCTGGCCCTATTGGGATGGTTCGGACTGAATTCCGCCGGGGCCATACTATTTACCGGCGGCGCTCCCGCGCACACCGTTTTGATTACCATCAATACGATCCTGGAGGCCGCCGCGGCTTCCCTCACGGCAGCCGTCATCACGGGAATCCGCTTCGGCAAGCCGGACGCCTCGCTCAGCGCGAATGGCTGGATTGGCGGACTGGTAGCAAGCAGCGCCTCTTGCGCCTTCGTCGTGCCGGCGGAGGCGATTGTGATTGGCTCGATTGCAGGCGCCCTGGTGACCTTTTCGGTGGAGTGGTTCGAGCTGCGTTTGGAAGTGGACGATCCCGGAGGCGCGGTTTCCGTTCACGCCATAGGAGGCATTTGGGGCATCCTCGCGGTAGGTCTTTTTGCTCGCTTTCACAGCCCGGTCTTGAATGTTGGCGGCAATTCTTTGCCCGTGACGGGCGGCGGGGCGCCAGGACAATGGCTGGCTCAGTTGGTGGGCGTGGCCACGCTGCTCGGCTTCATGTTGCCGCTCACCTATGGCCTGAACTGGGCCCTGAATCGCATCTGCCCCTTCCGCGTGGCCATCGAAGGAGAACGCCAGGGCATGGACCTCTATGAATTGGGCGCCGGCGCGTACCCGGAATTTGTCACGCACACGGAAGATTTTATCCCGCGGTAAACCATACATTCCTTCTCTCTACGACGCGACACGCCGAAGGGCTGGTTTGGCTCTTGGGTGCCCGATCCTTCCCGGTTTTGGAAGGGCCGGGGGTTTGACTTTTCTTCCGATCGATGACTAAGAAACGGATTTGGCATGACGGCATTGGGCACCTCCTCTTCATCACGCCTGCGGCACGTTTCGTGTCTCGTATCACGAAGTGAGAATAAAGCATTTCAATCCATGCTATCGGAATTTTGAGTTTGCCCTTCTTGCGGATTGCTCGCAGACTTCATAAGGAAACCATAAAGCTCTGAGTTGCTGTTGGTATCCTCTTCGCCTTCCATGTCGAAACGAAGATCTGCAGAGTGATTCTTCAGCGTTCGCATTCCGTGGGACACAACGTCGTGTCCACGACACAGTCGCTCCAAGAAGAGCCTCCTCGATAAACAGGAACGCGGCAAGCGTGTTGGCAGTCATCCATTGTGCCACCGCGAAGGAGGCCGAGAAGATGACCAGACTGGAAGCGATCATCCAACCATCGAGTTTCGGGGCCGTCAAAGCAGTTCTGAGCGAGCTCGGCATCGGTGGCATGGCTGTCTCCGGTGTGCGCGGCCATGGAAGCCACAAGGGGCATACGGAGGTTTACCGAGGCCGGAAGTACACTGTCGAGCTTGTTCCAAAAATTAAGCTTGAGATGGTGCTGCCCGACGATCTGGCCGATTCGGCGATGGAAGCGATTCGCAAGACCGCTTCCACCAGCAGCATTGGCGAAGAAAAAATATTCGCGTTCAAGTTGGAGTCCACCACGCCTGGGCATGTATGAGCGCCCGGGATACGCTTTTAGATTTTTTGCAAAGAGCGCGGCAAGCAGAGTCGAGATACCCATTTAGGCGCGACCCACCAGGCGGCCGATGAAAAGACGGACCAACTCCCGACCCAAGCGCAGTCGATCCACCCGGAAACGGCGTACTGGTACAAAACAAAAACAAGCCGAACGTACGCCTCCACCGTGGCTCCGGATGTCTTCGACTGACAGCGAAAATCGTCCCCACTAAACTGCTCTCGCACCTGGAACTGCGCGCCGAAATTAATGGCCCGTGCTTCCGGAATACACGCTGCGCCAAAAGTTTCTTGCTATAGTTACCCCCATGTCTTCGACTCCTAACATGCCCAGGAAATTGGCCCCGATTTGGAGGGCGATGGTTGAAGTCGGTTTTATAATATTCCTGTTCTATTCAAACCTTTTGATGGGGGAGTTTACTCATACCAATGACCAGGGAAAGAGCCTGATTTTCGCCATTCAGGATATTTTCACGGTCACCAATTTCGTGATTGCCGTCATTTCCGGACTGATTGGCTACGTTGTTTTTGAATATCTTCGAAATCAAGTTTAGAGTCTCTTGAAGTGCCTCCCCCCTTAGCCAATCATGTTTCTTTTTCACGATCTTCCAGTTGAATTCTGCGTGCAATCACCAGTGCAAGTCGGTTTCCGTGGGTTGTTCGTAATCTACGCCGTCGACTTCGAAGCCGAACAATCCGCGGAATTCTCGTTGGAAGCCGGCAAAATCGGACATCGAACGGAGATTCTCCGTCGTCACCTGCGGCCACAACGCCGCCACCTCGGCCTGCACGTCACTGCGCATTTCGCGGTCGTCCAGACGCAGACGCCGCGCGTCGTCGAGTTTCGGCGGGCCTCCCGTACAAAGAAAATCGGTGAAGAGACGCCGCATTTGTTCGAGGGGGCCCTCGTCGACTTTTTTCCCTCTCATCACCACCGGCAGCAAACTCAAATAAAGAGGCACGACGGGAATCGCCGCGGAGGCTTGCGTAACCACCGCTTTGTTTACAGAAACCCAGGCGTGCCCGGCGAGGGTTTTCGCAAGCGCCGCGTCCAGGTCGCTCGCCGCGCGCTCGAGATCTTTTTTCGCCTGCCCGATCGTGCCGTCGCGGTAAATCGGCCAGGTGATTTCGGGGCCGATATAAGAGTACGCAAGCGTGCGCGCGCCCTCGGCGAGCAGTTTTTCTTCCAGCAGCATTTCCATCCAGCGCCGCCAGTCATCGCCGCCCATCACGGCGACGGTGTCCGCGATTTCATTTTCATTCGCCGGCTGCAGCGTGACGCTCACCACTTTTCCCGAATCGAGTTCGATGGTCTGGTTGGTAAACGCCTGGCCGACCGGTTTAAGCACCGAATTGTGCACCTGTCCCGTGCGGGGATCGGTGCGCTTCGGCGAAGCAAGCGAATAGATCACCAGGTCCACTGGAGCCATCTGCTTGCGGATCACTTCCACGGCGTCGCGTTTCACTTCATCCGAGAACGCGTCGCCATTGATGCTCGCGGCAAACAGGCCATCCTTACGCGCAAGCGAGTGAAACGCGACAGTATTGTAGTGGCCCGCGGTCGCCGTCTTGTCACCTTCGGGCGGCCGTTCGAAAAACACGCCCAGCGTCTTTGCGCCGTAGCCCCACGCCGCTGCGACGCGCGACGCGAGACCGTAGCCAGTGGACGCGCCGATGACGAGCACATTCTTCGGTCCTGCCTGGCCCGTGGGAATTTTCCCCCGCACCCCTGTGACCCACCGTTCGACGTTGCGGCGGCATCCTTCCGGATGCGCGTTTACACAAATGAAGCCGCGCGAGCGGCGCTTGATGATTTGTTGCGGCATGTTCGAAGCCCGATACGTTAGCGCGAGCGAGCGCCCTTGTCCACCGACAGGAAGCGAAAGAAATGACGCGTTCTCACGAATCAGGAAACTGCAAGTTAGAACTCGCGGCGCCTAATGCGGCAGCGCCTGAGGCATGTCGGCGAGCGCGTAGGAGAGCACGGCCATGGCGGCTGCATTTTCCGCGAGCTCTTGAGGATGAATCTTGTCCAGTGTGTCCGCCGCCGTGTGGTGGTAGTCGAAGTAAGTCCTGGGGTCCTGCTTCAATCCAAACAGGGGCACGCCGGACCCACCCATTGGTTCGATATCCGCCCCGGAATCCGCCGAGCTGCGCAGAAGTTCCGCGCCGAGCGGCGCCAGCACTTTCGCAAGCGGCCGGAGCGCCTCGATCGCAGCAGGGTTAAACAGGCCCTCAAAACCTAGCGGATGCCCCGCCCCCGCGTCGCTTTCAATCGCGGCAACGTGGTTTGTCAAATCGGCCTTGTACTCGTTCGCGTAGGCGTTGCCCCCGCGCAGACCATTCTCTTCGTTCATCCAGGCGATCATGCGCAGCGTGCGTTTTGGGCGAAGCCCGAGTTGCTTGCAAAGATTCGCAGCCTGCATCGCAACCGCCACGCCGGCAGCGTCATCGATTGCGCCCGTTCCGAGGTCCCAGGAATCCAGATGCCCCGAAACGATCACGACTTGCTCAGGGTGCTCGCTCCCTTTCAAGTCGGCAATCACGTTATAGCTGACCTCGTCCGCGAGGGTCTGCGGCGTGAGAACGAGATTCATGACCACGCGGCCCTGTCGAGTCAGATCGGCGAGCAGGTCTGCGTCCTCTGCCGTCACCGCTGCCGCGGCAATGCCCGCCGCAGTGCTATGCCCTGTGTGCGGGAGACGGTAGTCGGCGTTGCCGACGGATCGAATCAACGACGCCACTGCTCCCAACGCTTCAGCGGCCTTGGCGCCGTCCCTGCGATAAATGACGGCGCGTCCATAGGCTTCGAAAGCCTCGCCCTGCGCCGCCATGCGCTTGTCGAACTTTTCATTGAAGAGCACGATCCGTCCGGCGACTCTTTCCCGCCCACGCGCGGCAAGTTCATCGAAATCGTTCACCACCACAACTTCCGCGGTGAGGCCCTCGGGCGGAGTCGCCGCGCTGTTTCCCAACGCCGCCAGGACAATTTTCTGTGCCGTGCCCGGCGCCTGCCCGGGAAATACCGTCAGCTTGGCTCGTTCTTCGCCGCGCACCCAATGCGGCACCATGATTTTCTGGAGTCTTACGTCGAGACCCAGACGGCGCAGTTCCGCGGCGACATAAACTACAGCCTGCTGCGCCTGGGGCGAGCCCGAGGGGCGCGGGCCGATGTTCTCCGTCAGATGCGCCGCCTGGCGCCACGCGTAATCGCTCGAAAGTGCTGCGTCGCGCAATTTCTCCAGGTTTGCCAGGAGTTCCGGCGGCCACGCACGCGGCGCGGGCTGCTCCTGCGATCGAGTTTTGCCGGTCGGCGCGGCAAGCGCAATCGCAACTAGTCCACAGAGAAAAAGATTTTTCACCGGTTGCTTCAGCCCTCGTTTGCGCATGAGCCGCCTCCACATTCGGTATCGGACAGAATGGCACAGCACGCGCGTGAAACGCAGAGAAAATTTCCGTGAGCGGGCAGTCTAAGCCCGCGGAATAGCGGGAAAGTACCGCTCTTCGAGTATTCGGCGGTGGTGAAGTTCGTGACCCGCGATGATGTAGGCGAGGCCGCGAACCGATACGGGGCTGTTATTGGCGATGCCCCGCCGGACCCAGGCTTCCGTATCGAGCGAGTGGAACAGTGCCAGGCTGGCCAGGCGCACGTCCGCAAATTCCTCCACCAGGTCCGGCAGTTTGCGCTTATTGAAGTGGGCGCCGCGAACGTAATCGTCCTGTTCGAAGCCTGCGAGGGGCGTCTGGTCTCCGCGAGCGATGCGCAGCGCGCGATAAGCAAAAATCCGCTCCGTGTCCGCAATGTGGCCGGCCACTTCCTTCACCGTCCACTTGCCCGGCGCATAGCGAAAGTCCCCGTCGCGTTCGCTTCGGCCCGAGAGCAGAGTTGTAGTTTGCTTGAGCTGCGCCTCGAGCGAGTCGAGAATGTCGGTTCCGGTGACCAACGAAACGTATTGTTCGGCGTAAGGCGCGTATTCGTCTTTTTCAGGTCTGGTCCTCGTCATGGTTCACCTGCCGTTCGGAAAGTATACAGCCGGGCGCCGCGAACTTGGGCGCCAATCCTCCTTGCGGTATGATTCCCTACCGTGGACATCCTCCTGAATGAAGTGGAATCGCGCGTGTTGGGCTCGCTGATCGAAAAAGAGCTCACCACTCCGGATTACTATCCCCTCTCGTTGAACGCGCTCGTCAATGCTTGCAACCAAAAATCCAATCGCGATCCATACATGAATCTGGACGAAGACGCAGTGCGGGAAGCTTTGCGGGGTCTCAATCAAAAAGAATTGGCGGGACCTGCCGACAATATGGAAAGCCGCGTGAAGAAGTACGAGCACCGGCTCCAGGAAGCCTTCAATTTCACCCGCCACGAGATCGCCATCCTTTGCGAATTGTTGTTGCGAGGCCCGCAGACGCCCGGCGAGCTTCGCAGCCGCGCGGATCGCATGCATCGGTTTGACGACCTGGGCATTGTGCAGTCCACGCTGCAGCGCTTGATGAAGCGCGAGCCGCCTCTGGTCAAGCTGCTCCCCCGGCAGCCCGGCACGAAAGAAGCCCGCTACGCTCATTTACTATCCGGTGACGTAGAATCGTGGGAACGGGAGCCGGAGCCAGGGCCGATAGTCATCAGCGGCTCATCCATGGGGGAGCAAATCATGCGCCTGGAAGGTGAGGTCGCGGTCCTCCAGAAAGAAGTCGCGGACTTGAAACAGCAATTCGCGGATTTCCGAAAGCAGTTTGAGTAAGGTCGGTTTTTTGTAACCCGCCTCTTCGTGGATAACGAGTCTACTTTGATGGATGCAGCGTGAGCTTTTGAACGCGCCCGTTTGAAATCTCTCCCACGTAGATTTCATTTTCGTTCCGGCAGTCGATGCGCCCCCAGCCTTCAAAAAACCGAAGACTGGGGCACCCGCCAAACCGCGCTGCCAAGGCCGGGCCACCCGCCAGTTATCGTACAATATCAAGCCGCCGCAACTGCCGAAGTCCCGCCTTTCAGTGCTTCAAACCTTCTAGGAATTCTGCCAGGTGTTTCTGCCAGACCGCGGCCTGGAAAAAAGTGTAGTGGCCGCGCGATTGATCGGAAAACGGCAGCAAGACAAATTTGCCGTTTTTCACTTTTTTGATTTCCTCTTCCGCGATGCCAAGTTCCGCCGGATTCCAAAAATCTTCCTGCGGATTGATGAGCAACACCTTTGCGGTGATTTTATCGAGCCCCTTCGAGGCATCGAAGTTGCGTGACGCATCATATTGATACATGAAATCGTTCGCGTCCGTCGTCTTCATGTTTTCTTCGATGTATTGATCGACGTATTTATCCGCGAGCGCCGCTGTCGGGTATTCTTTCTGCCAGAACGTCGGAACGCTCCCCACGACGAGCAGGTGGCCGAGCGCGGCGCGCAACCCGTAAGGCTGTTGCGTGTAGTTGCCGTTGTTCCAGCCCGGATCGAGACGAATGTCGTCAACCATGATCTTACGCACCATGCGGTTGCGGCTGGCGACCTCGACCGGCAGGCAGGAAAGAAGAAGCATCGCATCGAAATCGCTGGGATTCGATTCGCCCCACATGAAACCTTCCATGCAGCCCATCGAGGCGCCGATAAACAGATGCACATGATTCACCTGCAATCCCTGGGCCAGGAGTAGTTGAGACGCGCGGACCATGTCCGAATAGTCGTAGTGAGGAAACTTTGCCCTCAGGCCGTCGCTCGGCTTCGTGGATTTTCCCAAGCCGGCGCCGAGTTGGTCGGGAAGAATCAGGTAGTACTTCGATGCGTCGAGTAACTGCCCGGAATTGAAAAGCACTCCAGCAAAGGAAGGTATAAGGAACACGCGGCCTGCGCGATTCGTGCCGTGGAGAATGAGAACGGCATTCGTGACGCGGCCGTTGGCGTCCCGCTGCGGCGTGCCGATTGTCGTATAGTGCAGCCGTACCTCGGGAAGCGATTGGCCGTCCGAAAATTTGAAATCCCGCGTAACGAAATCGCCTTCCTTTGGCGGCACAGCCGTCAGCGGCGCATTCTGCTGTGCGAAAACACAAACAGCCGCACACCACAGTCCCGACACCAAGACAACTCCCCTCAAAATGTTCGATCGCATCATCATTCCCTCCTCAAAACTGGCTGCCTTTCCGACGTGATTCAGCTCGGACCCGTGGTGAACGCCAGAGTGACCAATGTTCTCTGCTCGAGTTCGTGCGCTTTCGCCGATCCCGTGGCCGGGCTGGCGCTTGCCGAGCGCTTCACCGAGCGCACGGGAATCCCTTGAATGTAGTGCTGGATGCGAGGCAGGACATAGGAGAGCGCGCCCATGTTGGCTGGTTCTTCCTGCACCCAGACAATTTCACGCGCATTCGGATGGCGCGCAATTTCCGCGCGCAGCTCGTTCTTTGGAAACGGATAGAGCTGATCGAGAAACAGGATCGCCGTCTCGTGACCGATTTTTCCTGTGCAGATCAAAATGCGCTTGGAGGAAGCGATTTCGCGGTCGGGAACAACCCACTCGAACCGCGGCCGGGAAAAATCCTCGATCGGCGAGGAAGCATCGGGGTGGCGAAGCATGCTCTTCGGCGTGAACACGACGAGCGGCTTGCGCCAGCCGCGTAGAGCTTGCCGGCGCAGCAACTGAAAATATTGCGCGGCATTCGACGGCTGGCAGACTTGAATATTGTCCTCGGCGGCGAGCTGCAGGTAGCGTTCGATGCGGGCGCTCGAATGTTCCGGACCCTGGCCCTCGTGGCCGTGCGGCAGCAGCAGCACGACGCCGGAAGGGAGATCCCACTTGTCCTCGCCCGCGCTGATGAACTGATCGATGATCACCTGCGCGCCGTTGGCAAAATCGCCGAATTGCGCCTCCCAGAGCACAAGGGCTTCGGGGTAATCCCGGCTATAGCCGTATTCGAAGCCGAGCACGCCGGCTTCCGAGAGCGTGGAGTTGTAGATTTCGCAGCGCGGCTGGCCGGGCGCCAGATGTTCGAGCGCCACGTATTCAGCTTCCGTTCGTGTATCAACCAGCGCCGCATGGCGTTGATTGAACGTGCCGCGGCGTGTGTCCTGTCCGGTGAACCGCACCGGCGTGCCCGAAAGCAGCAGCGTGCCGAATGCGAGCGCTTCGGCCATGCTGTAATCTACTGGGCGGTTGCCATGCCCCATCTCGGCGCGCTGTTCGAGGAGTTTTTTCACTTTCGGGTGAATGGCGAAGTCCGCTGGGTAGCTAGTAAGCTTGTCCGTGACTTCGCCAAGCGTTTCGACCAGGACTCCCGTATCCACTTCGTAGGCGCTGTCGTACCGGCCGCGCTTGTACGGCGACCAATAGGACGGCAGCCTGCGGAGGCGCGGCTTTTTCTGCATCGCGCTCGCGGCTTTGTGCGCGGCTTCGAGCTCGCCGCGCACCGCGTCGATCATAGCAGCCGGGTCCGCGCCGGTCTGTTTGGCATAAATCTGCCACAGCGGCGGGTGATCCTTTATTTTTGCGTACAGGAGCGGCTGCGTGATGGTCGGGTCGTCCACTTCACTGTGGCCGTGGCGCCTGTATCCGATCAGGTCCACGACGACGTCACTTCCGAACGCGTGGCGATATTCGAGCGCCATCTGTCCAACGCGCACGACCGCGTCCGTGTCTTCCCCATTGACGTGAAAAATGGGAATCGCCTGGCGCTTGGCGAGCGAAGAGGCAAAGCGCGAGGAATGAAGCTGCGCCGGCGCGGTCGTAAAGCCAAGCAGGTTGTTGACGATGACATGGATTGTGCCGCCGACCGAATATGCTTCCAGATCGCCAAGGTTCATCGTTTCCGCCCAGACACCCTGGCCGGCAAATGCGGCGTCGCCGTGCACGACGATCGGCAGAACTTTCGCGCGGCTGCCGCCGCCGGCGCGCGCCTGCTTTGCGCGCACGCGGCCAACCACAACAGGATCGACCGCTTCAAGATGGCTCGGGTTCGAAGCGAGATGCACACTCAGCTTTCGGCCTACCGGCGTGCGGTACTCCCCTGTGGCGCCCACGTGATACTTGACGTCGCCGCTGC
>WNFA01006868.1_pt1 | contig 10005 bp, 8 predicted proteins | sample 5400481 | NCBI WGS metagenome assembly WNFA01 (sample SAMN13153340, study PRJNA577476) | soil metagenome | isolation source: 120 cm saprolite under Douglas fir tree site 2 hole 1 replicate 2 | place: USA:California | collected 2015-04-18 | reverse complement strand
CTCCGAAGGGCTTCTTCCCGCAGCAGGATACCGGCCGGCTCAACGGGCAGATCCAGGGCGATCAGGACCTCTCGTTCGCGGCCATGGCGCAGCAGATGCGCGCGTTCACCGATATCGTCGTGAAGGATCCGGCGGTGGACACCGTGAGTTCCTTCACCGGCGGTGGTGCTGGCGGCAGCACTGCGCGCATGTTTGTGCAGCTCAAACCCCTCAGCGAGCGCAAGATAAGCGCCGACCAGGTGATTGCGCGCATGCGCAAGGCCAGCGCCAATGTTCCCGGCGCTGCGCTGTATCTCCAGGCGGTGCAGGACCTAACCGTGGGCGGCCGCTACGGCGGTGCGCAATATCAATACACGCTGCAAGCGGACAATCTTGCGGACCTCACGCATTGGGCGCCCATCATCCGGCAGCGCATCAGCAAAGTCCCCGAGCTACGCGACGTGAATTCCGACCAGCAGATGCGCGGCCTGGCCAGTAACGTGGTCATCGATCGCGACACCGCGGGACGTCTGGGTGTCAGCATGCAGGACATTGACAATACGCTGGGCGACGCCTTCGGCCAGCGCCAGGTCTCCAACATCTACAAAGGATTGAACCAATACCACGTGGTAATGGAAGTCGCGCCACAAGCGCAGCAGAGCCCCGACGCGCTGAAAATGATTTACGTGCCTTCAAAGTCCGGCAAGCTTGTGCCGCTGAGCGCATTCGCACATTACGAGCACGCCAGCACCGCGCTCTCTGTGAATCATCAGGGATTTTTCCCGTCCATCACGCTCTCCTTCAACCTGACTCCCGGGGCTTCTCTCGATCCAGCAATTCAGCACATAGAGGAGGCGCGCCGCGAGCTCGGTGTGCCTAATAGTGTGCACGCCACGTTTCAGGGTACGGCGCAAGCCTTTCAGGATGCCAAGGCGAACCAATTGGTTTTGCTGATCACCGCCCTGGGCGCTGTCTATATTGTGTTGGGCATTCTGTACGAGAGCTTCATTCACCCGATCACCATTCTCTCCACGATTCCTTCCGCGGGCATCGGGGCCATTCTCGCGGCGCGAATCGCGCGGTTGGACCTCAGCATCATCGCGCTCATCGGCATCATTTTGTTGATCGGCATCGTCAAGAAAAACGCCATTCTGATGATTGACTTCGCGGTGCAGGCCGAGCGCGTGGAAGGGAAATCCACGGTCGAGGCTATCTACCAAGCTTGCTTGTTGCGCTTCCGCCCTATCATGATGACCACTATGGCCGCGCTGCTCGGGGCGCTTCCGCTCGCGCTTGGCAGCGGCGTCGGCGCCGAGTTGCGCCGTCCTCTGGGTATTACCATCGTCGGTGGATTAATTCTCAGCCAGATGCTCACGCTGTTCACCACGCCGGTGGTCTACATCTACATGGATCGCATCCAAACGTGGATCCAGGGCTCTCGTTACCGCCGCGCGGCCGCAACGCCCGCGCCGGCGCATTCCGACTGAAGCCCGCCGCTTTACCGCGACGCTCTGGCACTTCACGCCGCATGTTTCTGGCGGAACGTCGCGAGGCATCTTCGCGCCGTCTCTAGTTCGGAAAAGCGGCTGCCTTCCTGCTCCACCAGGTAATACTCCACTCCGCCGCCGTTTTCCGCCGCGGCAAAAAGTGGCTTCCAGTCCACCGCGCCCTCGCCAAATAGCACCGTGTAGCCCTTGGATTTGTCCGGAGACCAATCCTTGCAGTGCAGGGAGCGAATTCTTCCGGGATGGGAGCGAATCCACGCGACAGGATCCGCGCCGGCGTTGAGGCAAGTGCCCACGTCGAGCTGCAGCATTACGGAGGGCCTGGTGTTCTTGGCTAGGATTTCCATGGGGCGCACACCGTTGACCGGAGTGAACTCCAGCTCATGATTGTGATAGCCGGCCTTCAGACCAGAAGCTTCCAGCCGCTCCGCGGCGGAATTCAAGGATTCGGCCACGGCCATCCAGCCACCTCTTTCGAGTGCTGGCTCGGCGCTGGCCATGACCACGTACCTGCAACCTAAAATCAGATTCAGATCGCGGGCGCGATTGATTTTGTCCGGGGCGAGATACTCATGATCGTTGTGTGTCGAATAACAGCGGAGACCGAGATCGTCCAGGAGCTTCTTCATTTGCTTGGTTTGATTTTCGGTCCACTCGAAATACGGCGCGTAGAATTCGACGCACTCGTATCCCATCTGAGCCACGGCGCGCACCGTCGCTTCCGGATCGCGCTTTAATTCTTCCCGTACCGAATAAAGTTCGAGTCCGACGGGAATGCCATTCGCCGCGCCGGCGCGAACGGCCCACGGGAGCATCGCCGAAAGCTTCAGAAACGAACGGCGCGAAAGTTTAGCGGATCGCATAACGGAATCCTGATGCGCTACGAGCTGCCGATAAAATAGCCCGTCAGGAAAACAAGGAAGCCGCCGACAATCACCTGAAACGACGCCTGTAAAAATGGCGTATCCATGTAACGGTGCCGGATGTAGGCGATGGCCGCAAGCTCCACGCACACCACGATGATCGCGACCAGCGTAGCGAGATGGAAATTCCCGATCAGGAAAGGAAGCGTATGCCCCAATCCGCCGGCGGTGGTCATCAACCCCGTGGCCAGCCCGCGAATCCAAGGCGAACCGCGCCCGGTCAACGAGCCGTCATCGGACAGCGACTCCGCAAAGCCCATGGAAATCCCAGCACCTAACGATGCCGCGAGCCCGACGCGGAAAGCGTCCCAGCTGTGGTGCGTCGCGAAGGCCGCGGCAAAGAGCGGCGCCAGCGTTGAAACCGAGCCGTCCATCAGGCCCGCCAGGCCCGGCTGCACGATTTGGAGCAAGAATAGTTTTTTGTGCGAAGCGTCTTCCGCTTGCCTGGCGCTTTGCGTCAGATGCTTTTCTTCCAGATTGCCCGCGGTCTGCGTGTGTTTGCGTTCTTCGTCCGCCAACTTGTTCAGCAATTCACGCGTGGACGCGTCGGTGGTGCGCGCTACGGCTCTTTGGTAGAAGCGCTGAGCTTCCATCTCCATCACTTCCGCTTGCCTTCGCGCCACGTTCACGCCCAGCGGCCGCACCAGCCACGTGGGGTTCCGCCGCAAAAACCCTTTGACGTTTTCGCGGCGGATCAGCGGAATGTGCTCGCCAAAACGCTGGCGGAACATTTCAATCAGCCGATCGCGATGGCCCGCCTCTTCCTCACGCATTTCCTCAAACATTTGCGCGGTCGCCGGATATGATTCCCGCAGCGCGTCCGCAAATTCGCCATAAATCCGGCCGTCTTCTTCCTCCGAAGAAACGGCTAGCGCCAAAATTTCCCGCTCGCTCAGATCCTTGAATTTTTTCAGCATCGATCGCTGCCCTCAGCTTCCAATGAGCAAGCAGCATCGCATAAAGCCTGCGCGGAAGTCATCAGCGTCGTGCAAGATTCTGTTGTGATGGACCGCCAAAGGCAGGGACGTGAGAACCGGCAAGGGAGGCGGGCAAGCAGCGCAGTAAGACGAATGGATGGAAGAATCCTGCGGCGGCGAGGATGACGTCGACTTAAGTCAGAAAACCCTGTGCGCGGTAGAGCTGCACGATGTCCAGCCGGTCTTCTGCGCCGACTTTATGCTTCATGCGGTACAGGTGATTTTTGACGGTCTGTTCGGAAAGAGAAAAATGGTTGGCAATTTCCTTGTTCGTCAAGCCTTGGGCAATAAACGGAATCAACTGCTGCTCCCGCCGTGTGAGACCCAAGCGCCGCCGCGCGCTCACGCACGGCATCAGGGCCGCCTCGCGCTCCAGATAGCGGAACAGCACGTTGCACAGAATGCCTGGACAAGCCGCTTCGCCCGCCTGCACCGCGCGAATTCCCCGCAAAACTTCTTCTGACGATGCATCACACAACAAATATCCGCTTACACCCGCCCGCACGCATTGCAAAAAATCTCCCGCATCGGGTCCCATGCCCATTAGCAAGATACGCGTTTGCGGCGCGGCAACGCGCACTGCCCGGATGGCCGCCACGTCATCGTCCAGCTTTCCTCGGGACACAAACAGAAAAATCTCCGCGTCGAGTTTGCGAAACCATTCCTCGGGGAACGGCGCCATCGAATCCAGCCCGCTGACCTGTATGTTTTCCTGTTTGGCGAGGATTCTTGCCAGCGCATCGCGCAGCAAGCGGTTCTCCGCCGCTATGAACACTCGAATTTTTGCCGCGGTTCGCGACCCAACCGGCGCAAGCTGTTCATGGCTTGGTGCTGCCGGCGTTTCCCCATTTGGCCCGATACCGCGCTGCGCCCCCGTTTCCTTCAGCGCACGTCGCTGCGCACCTGTATTCATCACGGGACGCTCCCTTGTGAAATTTTGGCCTCTTAGCCCGACTCAATTCACCAGAGTTTTTTCTGGCAGGGATGATGTCCCGTCCTCATTGCAATTTGGCCTCCGCATTGTGCGAGGTTTCCTCACTTACCGCAAACGATTCCCCTGCATTTTGCACGGCTTAGATGAGCGCTCCTCGTTGTTCTCTGGGCGAGCAGTGCCAATCCGGTACCAAGCCGCCTCGCATTTTCACTTCGGGATTTTCCGCAATCCCATTAGAGTTTCCACACCTACGCACCTACCGTCTTCGCTCCTCTTCCTTTTCTTAGTACTTCCGTACTACCATCGCCAACAAGCGTCGGACTCGCACTGAGTACGTTTCCTCTATAGGCTTTCTTTCGCGTATGACGTACGCTGGCCTGCACAGCAACCCTGGCTTTCAGGGCTCCTCGGGGGCAAGCAAGTCATGGCGACGCAAGACCGGATGAACAAGACTCCTCAAACTCCCATTACCTCGCAGCGCGGAAGATCCGAACGTCGCGCGAGTCGCCGCTGCAAGTTCACGCAGCTCATGCGCATTCGTCCCTCGGATCCGAGCATCGAGCATTTCGACGACATGCGCGGCACGCTCAGCGTCTCCCGTACCGGTGTTTATTTCCACACCACCGAGTCAGGCTACAAAGTTGGCATGCGTCTGTTCCTCATCATGCCCTACTCGCAGAATCCCGGCTCCACCAACCGTGAATACCTCGCCGAGGTGGTCCGCAAGGATGCTCTACCGAATGGAATGACCGGGATCGGTGTCAAACTCCTCGTGGAAATCGGTCCGCAGCATAAGTATTCGTTCGAGCCGCCACCAGGAAGATAAACTCGCGCCTCGAATTCACTCGTCGGCGAACGCCAGATCCTCAGCTTCCCGGAAAAATAAAACAAAAAGGGCGCTCCGGCCAAAAGCCAGAACGCCCTTTTTGCGTTTGGGGGTGGAGGAATCTTTATCGATTACCGCTGCCCAAATGCCAGCATCGCCCGATGCCGAAGTCGCCCGAGTTGCCGGTTCACCGGATGCCGCCGCGGCAGGAAGGTCAGCACTGGTATGCGCCGTGGCGTCAGCCTGTTCTTTGCGATCGTCAAGCGAATGTCCCGGCGCGCAAATCGCAGGCCCGCTTCCAGCACTTCCAGCGCCTCATCGGGCCGGCCCGCCGCGGAGTAAACCTCCGCCAAATTCAAATACAGTTGTGCCTGGTTGCGCTTCATGCGCACCGCCGCGTCGCACAATCTCTCCGCTTCTCCCCACTTTTGTTCGGATCGCGCCAGGACCACACCCAGATAGGACATGTAATAGGGATTGTTCTTGTCCAATTCCGCCGCGCGCCGCATGTGCGGCAGTGCTTTCAAGGCATAATCATCGCGCAGTAGCGTCAGCCCTTGCTTGAACTCACGGAACGCTTCCGTATCGAGCATCAACACACCTCCGCACCTGGTCGGAATTTGGCAAATCTTGCAATGCGACGCTGGAAGTAATCGACGCTGCCCGCTGGGTGGGCATTTAGAGGTACTCCGGTCGCTCCAGATATGAACGCCCGGGCCATCGAGGCAATCAGCGCGTCGCGATTGCGTCCCCATCCCACACCATCGGACGTTACGCGCTATGACCTGGCGAATCTACTGACCCGTGGTCCAGTCTTGGGACAGCCGCACTCGCGCTTTGCGACCCTGTCTCGATTTTCAGTCCGCCGCAAAGGCTCTGCTCGTTCCCTTGGCGTACTGCTTCCAGCCGTCGCGCCACTCTTCCCAGTCCGCGATCGTGGTTTTGAACATTCCCTTTGTCGCCTTGTGCAGCCAGCGTCCCCGTCTGTGTGCCAAATCTCGCCGTACCTTGTCAATCGCCTGCCGGCTGCCGAAATGCATGTTCGCCGTCTCCCATCCCATGCAGTAAAGCAGCCGCTCTTCGTCCCGTTCGCTGGGCAGGGACGCCAGTTCGATGCGCGAACAATCTGGGGCCAGTCGCCGCACCAGCCAGTGCCCGTGAAATCGCACACAGGGATCCTGCACCCGGGCAGCGCATTCCACCAGCTTCGGCCCATACAATTCATCGGAAGAGACACCTTTGTACCAGGCCCACGCCGAAGTGCGAATCGCCTTGGCCTCCCGCGCAATGAACGCTCCGTGCCAGGACGAGAGCGCCAGGATGCGGGGTGCCCCAGGCTGCCGAGCCCGGCAATCCGCCTCTTCAGCTGATAATCCCGCGGAGGAGCGGGAAACGATTCTTCCAGCAGCCTGCGCACTTCCGCGGGCGGTTTCGCCGTGTACGGCGGATTTTGCTGCATCTTAGCCCAGAAGCGCACCGGGTCGCCCAGCTTGCCTAGAGCCAACAGTCTCAGCCATTGATGATGTTCCGCCAGAACAAACGGCTTGCCCCCGGCGCGCAACGCGTCGCGGTAGCCTTCTTCAATCGCTTCGGCCGCTTCCCGCCGCGTGAGGCTCAAATGCTCCGCCCAGATGGCCAGGTACGCGCTCGTCGTGAGCCGCAGCAAATCCAGCGTGTACGGCGCGGGCCACGCTTCGTCCAGATCGTTCACGCCCCAGATCAGCCGGCCTTCTTGATCGCGCCACGTCCCGAAATTCTCGATGTGCAGATCGCCTACCGCCAGCACGCGCGGCGCTTTGACGAGGTCCGGGCAAACTTCGTGCCATCGCTGCAGCCAGCGGTAAAACGTCGCGCGCATAAACGGAAAAGGCGCCTCCGCCATGTGCGCATGCTTCAGCGCCAAATCCTGCCGCACCAGTGGAATCTGCTTTCTCAGCCAGCGCTCAAAATCGGCGGTCGCGTCGATGACATTCATTGAAGGGCTTACCCTGAAGAGAGAGATTTTTTAGGTCAGTGCGGAAAACGTGCCCGAAAATGTACTGGCTTCAGACGTGGGCGAATCCGGCGCGTGTGGGCGAACCCTTCACCCTTGCCTCATAGATAGGAAACCGGCCGGCCATGTCCGCCACCTGTTGCCGTATCCGCTGCTCCGTGGCGGCGTCGCCGATGTGCCCGAGCACGTCGGCGATCCACTTGCCGATCTGCTCCATTTCCGGCTCGCACATGCCGCGCGTGGTCACCGAAGGACTGCCCAGCCGGATTCCTCCCGCCTTCATGGGCGGCAGCGGATCAAACGGGATGGCGTTCTTGTTCACGGTGATGCCCGCGCGGTCCAGCGCTTTTTCCGCATCATTGCCGGTCAAGCCGCGCGAATGCAGCTCGACCAAGAAGAGGTGGTTGTCCGTCCCGCCCGTGACGATGCGGAATCCTTGTTTCGCCACCGACGCCGCCAGCGCTCGTGCATTGGCGACGACCTGCTTCTGGTACTCGCGGAAAGAAGGCTCCATGGCCTCCTTCAAGCAAACCGCTTTAGCCGCGATCGTGTGCACCAGCGGGCCGCCCTGCATGCCCGGAAACGTCAGGCGGTCCAGCTCTTTCGCATACCCCGCGCGCGAAAGCACCAGTCCCGCACGCGGGCCCCGCAGCGTCTTGTGCGTCGTGGTGGAAACAATATCCGCGTGCGGCACCGGGCTTGGATGTACGCCGGCTGCAACCAGCCCGGCGATGTGCGCCATGTCCACGAAGAACAGCGCGTCCACCGCCTTGGCAATTTTTCCCATGCGTTCGAAATCAATCACCCGCGAATACGCGCTCGCTCCCGCCACGATCATCCGCGGCTTGTGCTCGTGGGCCAGTTTCTCGATCTCGTCATAATCGATGCGCTCGTCCTCTTGCCGCACTCCGTAGGCCACAAACTTGTACATGCGCCCCGAAAAATTCAGCGGATGTCCGTGCGTCAGGTGCCCGCCATGCGCCAGATTCATGCCCAGCACCGTGTCGCCGGGCTTTAGCGTCGCCATGTACACCGCAATGTTCGCCGACGTTCCCGAATGCGCTTGCACGTTCGCATGCTCCGCGCCAAACAATTCCTTCGCGCGATCGATCGCCAACTGTTCCACCTTGTCGGCAAATTCGCACCCGCCGTAATAGCGCTTGCCGGGATAACCCTCCGCGTATTTGTTGGTGAAAATCGAGCCCATGGCTTCCAGCACCGCTTCCGAAACCAGGTTCTCGGAGGGAATCAGTTCCAGTCCGGTCGCCTGCCGCTTCGCCTCGTCGCGCAACAGACCCGCAATCTGCGGATCCACGTCGTCCAGCGCCCGGTTCATTCGATTGTTCGCATCAGTCGTCGGCGTCATCTCTTTATCCCCGTCTCAAACCCCGCGTCGTTTCAGCAGCACCGCGAATTCCCATTATCGCCTTTTCGCTCAGGTGTCGGCTAAGTCCAGTGCACCATCTTAACTCGCGCACGGTAGCGCTGAAACTCCGAAAATGGCCTGCGTCCGGATGCGAGCGACACCGGTCTGGCGTGACGTCGATTTTTGATTGCAAGTCCCACCGATGTTATCGTGGGCCTGCTTGTACATTGCTCCGGTCACAGGTTGAGCACATTGCAAGGCCGCATCTTTTCTGGCACCGTCCATAGACCTCGCCGCTCATGAACATACTTGACCTCCTTGTCGGCAAGCCCATCAAGACCAGCGACGAACGCGCCGAAAGGATCGGTCCCGCGCAGGGCATCCCCATCTTTGGTCTCGACGCCCTAAGCTCCGCTGCGTACGGCCCGGAAGCAGCCCTCAGTCTTCTGATTCCCCTGGGCCTTCTCGGCGTTCGTTACATCATTCCCATCAGCGCCGCCATCATCACCTTGCTGGTGATCGTGTACTTCTCCTATCGCCAGACTATCGCCGCTTATCCCTCCGGCGGCGGCTCTTATACCGTGGCGCGCTTCAACCTTGGCGCTCCTGCCAGCCTGCTCGCCGCAGCCGCGCTCCTCGCGGATTACATCCTCACCGCCGCGGTGGGCATTTCCGCGGGGGTCGGCGCCCTGGTCTCCGCCGTTCCGTCCTTGCTGCCCCATACGGTGTCCATCTGCACAGGCATTCTGATTGTCATCACCATCCTCAATCTCCGCGGCGTACGCGAAGCTGGCCTGGTCTTCGCGGTTCCTACCTATCTCTTTGTCGGCACACTTCTCATTACTATCGTGGCAGGCATTCTCCGCGTTCTCCTCAGCGGCGGACATCCCACGCCGGCGGCTCCCCTTCCGCCTCCGCCGCCCATGACCGAAGCCGTCAGCTACTGGCTGCTGCTCAAGGTTTTCGCCAGCGGTTGCACGGCGTTGCCCTTCCGCCTCCGCCGCCCATGACCGAAGCCGTCAGCTACTGGCTGCTGCTCAAGGTTTTCGCCAGCGGTTGCACGGCGTTGACCGGTGTTGAGGCCGTGAGCAACGGCGTGAAGGCCTTCCGCGAGCCCGCCGTGAAAAACGCTCAGCGCACTCTCACCGTGATTATTTTCATTCTGGCGGTGCTGCTGGCGGGAATTTCTTATCTCGTGAAGGTTTACGGCATCACTGCGACGGATCCGGGCCAGCCCGGTTACCAGAGCCTTCTCTCCATGCTCATCGCCGCCGTTTTTGGCAAAGGCTATTTCTACTATCTGACCATCGGCTCCATTCTTTTCGTTCTTTCGCTCTCCGCCAACACCGCCTTCGCGGATTTCCCGCGCCTCTGCCGCGCCATCGCGCAAAACAACTACCTCCCGCACGCCTTTGGGTACCGCGGGCGGCGGCTCGTTTATACCTATGGCATCGTCGTCCTCGCGGTACTCTGCGGCGGACTTCTTTTTCTTTTTGGCGGTG
>WNFA01006493.1_pt1 | contig 10007 bp, 9 predicted proteins | sample 5400481 | NCBI WGS metagenome assembly WNFA01 (sample SAMN13153340, study PRJNA577476) | soil metagenome | isolation source: 120 cm saprolite under Douglas fir tree site 2 hole 1 replicate 2 | place: USA:California | collected 2015-04-18 | reverse complement strand
ATAGTCGCTAACGGCTTGGCGAACGCGTTGCTGCCAGGCCTTGGGGACACAGATCTGGCGAGGCTTCCCCGCCTGGCTCTGCACTAGGTACAAGGACCTATACAGTTTCCCTCGAGCGCAACGGCAATTGGCCTTGCCGCAGGTGCCGGAACGTTCCGAGAGAGTGCCGCGAAGGAACCATTGACCCGAGGAGAGCTGCGTAATCCGGGAACGGAAGTTGCGCTCGGTGGCGTAGAGTTGGGCGCGGTTCAGGGAATCGCTCATATCTTATACATACTACATATACAAGATTTGAGAGAAAGTCAAGAGCAAATACACAATGCGAATCTGCTCCCTGAGAGGACATAGGCTTAAACAGGAATGGAATCAGATGCTTTGGCCCGTCAACAATCTTCGTTGCGGAACCGCTGCCACAAACGTGCCGTAACATGGGCGCCGCGAAGACGCATGCGTCGCTTGTGGCATACTATGGGGATGGAAGAATCCGCATTTTCTCATGCAGGTGGGGCCGCAATTCCGGCGGCTTTGCTTACTTTGCCTCGAGTTTCACTTCCGATTCGAGCACCTCATGCAGTTTGCGAAGCAGCGCATCCCTCGTGAAGGGTTTGGCAAGGAGGGTTACCCCGGAATCGGCGAGTCCAGGATGTGTGAAACCCGTGTACCCTGACATATAGACCACTTTCATCGTCGGTCTTATCGGAGCCAAATTCGCGGCCAAAACTCGTCCATTCATTCCTGGCATCACCATGTCCGTAAGCATGAGGTGGATTGGCCCGCTATGCCCTAGAGCGATTTCGATCGCCTTGTCAGGGCGTTCCGCTTCGAGCACGGTATAGCCGTCGCCTTCCAGCAAACTACGCGTCAACTCTCGAAGTGCATCCTCGTCCTCCACAAGCAGGATCGTCCCCGTGCCGCGCGAGGATAGAGCCGGGGCCGGTGCTGGATTTTCTACGCGGGCCCCCTTTCCTATGCGAGGTAAGTAAATCTTGAATGTCGTGCCCTGCCCCAGTTCGCTGTAGACCCAGATATGGCCGCCGCTCTGCCTCACAATTCCATAGACTGTCGAAAGGCCGAGTCCCGTGCCTTTTCCGGGCTCCTTGGTCGTAAAGAACGGCTCGAAGATGCGGCTCTGGGTCTCCGCGTCCATCCCCACTCCAGAATCGCCAACTGTCAACTGGACGTAGGGGCCTGCCTGCTGTGGCGGGTGCCGGCGTGCGTAATCCTCATCCAAGTCAACATTTGCCGTCGCAATCATCAGCTTCCCGCCCTGCGGCATGGCATCCCGGGCGTTGACCGCCAGGTTTATGATCACCTGTTCGATTTGGCTTTGATCGGCTTTGATGCGCCCCAGTGCGGGCCCAAACGTAGCCCTCAAATCGATATCTTCACCAATCAAGCGCCGGAGCATTTTTTCCACTTGCAGGACAATAGCATTGAGGTCCAGGACTTTGGGCTCCAGCACCTGTTGGCGGCTGAAAGCCAGGAGCTGGCGGGTCAAGGATGCGGCGCTCTGCCCTGCCTTTTTGATTTGTCCGCACTCTTTGCGCAAGGGATGGTCTTGTGGCAGGCGTTGCTCGAGTATTTCACTGTAGCCGATGATTACGCCCAGCAAATTGTTGAAATCATGCGCGATCCCTCCGGAGAGTTGTCCAACGGCCTCCATCTTTTGTGTTTGGCGAAGCTGCTTCTCGAGGAATTTCTTCTCCGTGATGTCCCTGAGAATCGCGATGACGCATTCCTGTCCGGCGATTTCGATGACGTCCGCCGAATCGAGCGCGATGCGCTCCTCTCCTGATTTTGTCCGGTACGTGATTTCCAAGTCGCGCACGGAGTTCTGTTCCCAAAGCATCTCGATGAGCCTGGCGCGATCCTCAGGGCTTTTCCAGAATTCCAGCTCCAACGAAGTGCGGCCAATGACCTCTTCTCGCCGATGCCCAGTAACGCGCAGAAAGCTCTCATTCACGTCAATATAGCGGCCTTCGGCAATCGTAGCGATGGTAATGGGTTCCGGATTCGCGTTGAACGCCGTACGAAATATCTCCTCGGCCTTCCTGCGCTCGGTGATATCGATCAAAGTTTCTTCGTTCACCGCAGGTGCGCCATTCTTGCCTTCCACAAGATGCGCGCTTCCCAGGAGCCAAACAGGACTCCCGTCCTTTCGGCGGAGGCAGTGCTCATAGTTGGCAAGTCTCTTTTCTTCCTTGAGTCGAGCTATGAAGGCATCTTGATCTTCCAGGTGAAAGCATCGATTGGTGACCGTGCTGGCAATCAATTCTTCCCGTGAGGCGTATCCGAACATCCGGGCGCAGGCCTCGTTGCAGTCGAGAATCTTTCCATCCAGAGTCGTTCGAATCACCCCGGCCAGGCTTCCTTCAAAGAGCAGACGATAACGCTGCTCCTTTGCTTCCAGTTCCAAGGCCTGCGCGGAGTACCGGCGGTCAACGATGGACGAAAGAACCGCAAGCGCGAGAATCATGATCGTGACCATCGTTATGCCTGCCGTTCCAAGCGTGGAGATGCTCACGGCGTGTGACAAATCAGGAACCGCGCTCGCAGGCATGAACTTCGCCGCTGCCATCCCCGTATAGTGCATCACCGGGATGGCGGCGCCCATGACAGCCGCGCTCGCGATTTTTCGCAGCGCCGCGCCTTTCCTCTCTTCCCGGGTAAGAAACGCCAGCCGGAGCGCTGCAAAGGAAATAATAATCGCAAGGCCGACCGACAAAGCCACAAGTGAGGCATCGTAGTGGCACATCCCGGCCAGGCGCATGCCCGCCATCCCCGTATAATGCATCGTTGCGATGCCCGCGCCCATAACCATGCTCCCGGCCACGGCTCGCCACAAGCTCATCCTCTCCCGGCTCACCACGTAGAGGGCCACGGCCGAAGCGAGAATGGCTGCAATCAGCGACAGCAGGACGGTCGGCCAGTCATAGAGCACTGGCACTGGCACGCTGAAAGCCAGCATGCCTATGTAATGCATGGACCAGATGCCTACCCCCATGGCTGCGGCGCCGCCGATCAGCCAAATGACGCGGGCGCGGCTCCGTGCCGCTGTCACTCGACCCGCGAGATCCAGCGCCGCGTAAGAGGCACAAATCGCGATCACGACGGACAACGCCACAAGGCGGTGATCGTACGAACTGGCCATCGTTGAATTTTCTGAAAGCAAGCTTCAGTCTCCCGATGCGGAATACAGTTGTGGGCTCTACGCTCCGTCGCCATAGCCCGCCATCTTGCTAGGCGGGCGTCGGCGACTAGGAGTCCACCAAATTCTGTTGCCGGCTAACTGGGCCTCGATGCCGTTTCCGTTCGAGCTGTTTGTGACTCGCCGTCCGCATCTTGGAAGGCGGATGGCGCGTCGCTGGCAGGACGGTCAAGATCTTGCGCTGTAACCCCGTTCCACCTTGATGCCGCCAGCTTGGACGAAGAAAATACTGGGCCTTGGTAATCATCGTAGGGGCCGCCGGATTCCCCGTCAATCAGCCAGTGGGAATGAATACCGAGGTTGTGTATTATGAGGCACCTACAGTAACGAATACGTAACAAGGTCGCGCACCTCCGCCGGCTGTCTCGGAGAACCCTGTGCCAGCGGGGGTGAATCCCCAAAAAGATTTCGTTTTCGCGACCCTTCCTTGACAGGTATCGAGAGCAGGCCTACAATCACCCATTTGTAATAGCGAGGATAGAGCGGACGGTGGGGCCATGACCATGGATAAGAAGCGTCTAGAGTATTACAAGAAAAAGCTGGTTACGCGGCGCGAGGAATTGCTGAAAAGCATCGCGCGCACCGAAGAGGAAGGGCGGACCGCTGACGATGATCCGACCGTGGATCTCGCCGACAAGGCTGCCAACTCGTATACGAAGGAATTCTTGTTCGGCCAGACCAATACCGACCGGTCCATGTTGCAGTTGATTGATGAAGCGCTCCAGCGAATCAAGAGCAACAAATTCGGAACGTGCGTGCAATGCGAAGAGGAACTGCAACTGAAGCGCCTCGAAGCAGTGCCTTGGGCGCGCCACTGTGTCACCTGCCAGGAGAAACACGAACAAGGCCTGTTGTAGAGAGAAGTCCGCCTCCGCGGAAATGGGCGCGCCGGATTTAAGCGGACGACCATTTCATTTTGGGGGATAGGCTTGCCGGTAATGCCCCGTTACGCCGTATCGCGCCCGCAGGCGAGCCCACTCCTGTTTCAAAGGCGGAATCGATAGCCATTCTGGTTATTTACTGGTTCAAATAATCGCATAACAGGAGTAGGCTTGCCGCATTGTGGACGGTCTTTCCGCTTCGGTGCGCTCCCAGTGGCGCGGAATGTGCGAGGCGCTCGCCTCTCTGGTGTTCCCCGCGCCGTGCCGGATTTGTGCCCGAATGCTTGACACGGGCAATCGCATTCCGTTCTGCCGCGCCTGTATAGGTGAGCTTACGCAAACACTTCCTGAGCCGCAGTGCGCACGGTGCGGCCGCCCGATCGTCTCCAGCGCCGTGACCGAAGGCGTTTCCGCACCGCAATGTCACCTCTGCCGTCTGGGCGCGTATGACTTTGATTTCGTTCGAAGCTTCGGCGCTTATTCGCCATCCATGGCGCGCGCGATCCTGATGCTGAAGTATGGAGAGATCACTCCGTTGGGCGGCTGGTTTGCAAGTCGGCTGGCTGAGATGGCGGAGCACAGTGCGGAAGCATTTGTAGCAGACGTTGTGGTACCAGTACCCTTGCATCCAAGCCGCCTGCGTGAACGCGGCTACAACCAGGCCGAGCTGATCGCCCGGCCCCTTGCTCGGCGTCTCCGTATCCCGTTTCGGTCGTATCTCTTGGTCCGCACGCGACCCCGGCCGGACAAGGTGAGGCTCACCCGCCGGGAGCGCTGGGAGACCGTACGTGGCGCTTATGCTATGCATCAGCTAGCTAAAGTTGACAAGTTACGGGTTATACTGGTAGATGATGTATTTACCACTGGGGCTACGCTGGACGCGTGCTCTCGGGCCCTTCGCGGGGCCGGTGCCGTTCGTGTCGCGGGATTGACAGTCGCACGGGCGCTAACTTCCCCAATGGTGCCGGACGCGGTTACGACGTATCAGGACCAAGCAGAATGAATTCATTTGGCTACGGCAGTAGGGCTCCCCGGGCGAAGACTCTCCCGGAAGCGCGGGGTGAGAAACGCCCGGCAGGCGGCGTAGCCCTCCCTGCGCGAAAGCCAGCAATCATGCAGGAACCCGTCCTGGTCCTGAACGCGACTTTTGAACCCATCAACGTCACCGCAGTGCGGCGCGCGATGGTCCTGATGATCAAGGGCGTGGCGCAAGCCGAGGAAATCCATCACACCCAGGTGCACTCCGCTTCGAGGGCGCTTCCGGTGCCCTCGGTGATCCGCCTGCTTGCCTATCGCCACATCCCGCAGCAGACCCGAGCCCTTTCGCGCAAGAATATCCTGCTGCGCGACCGTAACACCTGCCAGTTCTGCAGCCGCACGCTTCCTGCCTCGGAGCTGACCTTGGATCACGTCGTGCCGCGATCCCGCGGCGGGCGCTCGTCATGGGAGAATCTCGTTGCCTGCTGCTACCAGTGCAACAACAGCAAGGGTGACCGCACCCCTGAAGAAGCCGGCATTGCGCTGGCGCGGCGGCCTCGCCCGTTCACGCTGCACACCTCCCGGCAACTGATGCGCCTGATCGGCAACAAGGACGAAAAGTGGCGCAAGTATTTGTTCTACTGAGCGTTACGTCCCAGCCATCTTCTTCTGATCCACTAAAAATGGAAAGATTCGATATTTTTCCAAAATTTTTCTCACGGATGCAACCTTTTCGGTTTTCTGGCGTCTAATCTGTCAAAACCACTTCAAGGACACACCCCGGGAAGCAGCGGCGGCTAAGCCGAAGCTGCTTCTCTTTTTTTTGGGTTGTTTTCGCCGCAGATGTCGCGATTTTTACACCGGACCGCTATTTCCTAAAGATCACTCGCAATCCCCGGCGCCAATTTTCCGCCAGCCCAATGCGCGTGATTTCAATGTCCCGCGATAAGTATCGCAGCACGATGTCACTCGAGGGATGAAATCGGAATCCCGGCGCAACCAGGAATAGCAGCGGCGGCTTGGGCTGCAAAGCCACGTCCGGGAAATAACCATATCTGCGAAAGTCGCCTTGCGCATGATGCCAGCGAACCCGTAGCCAGTAGTCGACCGCCTGCATTACGAGTTGAATGTCCTCTGAAGCTTTTAGTTCCAGCACCGCGAGGCGGCCGTCTCGCGTCACCCCGAGAAGGTCGATAATGCCCCGGTCGCCTGCGGAAGACGCGGGAACCTGCGCATAAATGTTCCGGGCATCGAGCCGGGCATCAATCCTCCCTGGATCGGCGGCGACCATCGTCTCGAGCCATCGCTCCGGCTGCGCGCGGTAAAGCCGGTGTTTGGTATCCGTGGCCAGCGGGTGACGATACGTTTCCAGTTGGTGGACAAGCGTTTCGAGGGCGGGCCATTTTTCTGGAGTCAACATTTCCTGGTTGTCGCCCAGGCCGAAACAGATCATTCCTTGCCGCCAGCGCGCAAACTCCAAGCCGCGGAAACGCAGTGGCACCTCCAGGGCCGGGGCGGTAACAGATAGGTGTATCGCGTCTGGGGCCAGACGCCGGATGCGTTCTACTTCCGGCAAAGCCGCAGTGAGCGCCTGGTCCGCTTCCCGACGCGGCACCAGCCAGGTCTCCAGATTTCCAGCGTCCGAAATGGCGATGCGGCGCATGCGCCAGTGCAGCGGGTCGTATTCGTACAACTCGATTTCTTGTGGGGAGGCAAGCGCGGTCAAACGATGCGCCGTAATCGCGGAGGCGCCCCGCGGCAGGAAGAGACGCAGTCCGCGAACCGCTTGGCCGCGCGCACGATCGCGCGTGCGGTCGAGCCAGATCAACCCGAACGTCAGGATACCGTCGATCGTCGCGGCATCTTCTTCCGGGGCCGCGCTCAACACGGCGTGGGCGTCCGCGCCGCGATGCATTAGACCCCGCGTGTAAGAGCCCGAAATGGAATGATGCAAATCCGCCCCGGTGGCCAGGGAATCCACGATTTCGTCGGGAAACCGGTCGGTCAGAAACTGGTGCAGCCGGCTACGGAATTGCTCCCGGCCCCAACGCCGATCCTCATGGCCCGCGCCAGTGGCCAGGAACTCCAGCTTTGCGTGACGCGCGCGCCCGAACCGCGAGACTTCGAGCACGACCCGCTCGGGCGATTGCTCGGCGACCCGCACGACGCGCCGCACCAGACTTTGCTGCGCGCCCCAGAGGTGCAGCAGTGCTACCTCGCCCTGAGAGCGCACCTTGAATTGCAGGCCGTCCAGAGCCGCGAGCCACTCGCCATTTTCATGCACCTCGGCCGGACCCGCGGCGCACACACCCGCCAGAGCGCGTTCGAGTTCGGCGGCCAGCTCCATGGAGCGCGATTATAGACTATTAGAGACGGGTAATCAGGCATGCGAATGATGCAGTCAGGCAAGGCTGATATGCATCGGAGGGCGCTTGCCTAATCGAGATCGAGCCCGGTAACACGGATCGTAGGATACACGTTGTTCCATTCCGCGGAGACGTGCTCGTAGCCAACCTGAAAATCGCGCCGCTGTCCCGCAGCGAGAGGCGCATCGTAGTTTGAGAAGAGGCGTTGCTTGTCGCGCAGGACGACCTGATTGAACGGATCGTGGAATTCGAGTGTGATTTCAATCTGTTTGATGCGCCGGTTGCCGCCATTTTCGACCGTCCCGAACACAAATGTTACTTCCTGGTTCAAGAAGTTGGCGGCGCGGCTCATCTTCGGTTCGAGAAAGTGAATTTGCGGGGCGTAGGCCTGTTCGGACGGGCCCATAGGGAGCGGCTTCAACACTTCCGGTCCCCCTGGCGCCGAGTAGCGGCTGAGCAGCACGGCAGCGCCAATCAGAAGCGTCACGATCACCAATCCGGCCCCGAAGGCTGCGGGGAGCCGGCTTCGTTCTGCCGAAGGCATCACTTGTCACGTCCTCCCCATACATGTGGGCGGTACGTCATGGTTTGGTTCCGTGCTAACGGCCAGCCGCGAGGCGCTCAATGAGCGGATAGGGAAGCCTGGCGCTCTGCATGCGCTCCTGCACCGCGGCAATATCGTACGGCACGCGCCAGAATTCAATCACCTGATGGTTCAGATCGGCGATGGCAAAAGCGGAACGGGGATCGCCGTCCCGCGGCTGGCCAACTGATCCAGGATTGATCAGATAACGCGTCCCCGGCTCAAGGCGCAGCGCGGCAAACTTCGGTCCCGGCTCCGGCGTCAAATGAATGACGCCGATTTGGCCGGCGCGGTAGGAAAATCCGCCCTGGTAATGCGTGTGCCCGAAAAAAGTCACGGCACTGGGAGATTCAAGCAAGCCGCCCATAGCTTGCCCGGGCGCAAAAACGTATTCATCCTCGTCATGGTATGCGCCATGAACCATTGTTAGCCCATCCGTATGGATGGGTCCGGCAGGCAACTGCGCAATATAAGTCGAGTTCTCAGGTTTGAGCTGGTCGCGAGTCCACCGTGCGGCAATCTGGGCCACAGGGTTGAAATCATCCAGGTCGGCGAGTCCCGCGACAGCCTTGTCGTGATTGCCGCGAATGATCAATGGCGCGAGCGCCTTCACCCGCTCGGTTACTTCGTTCGGATCCGGTCCGTAATCGACGACATCCCCCAGGCAGAGGATGCGCTCCCAGCGGCCCTCGACCGCTGCGAGAGTGGCTTCGAGCGCCGTGGAATTCGCGTGAATATCGCTTAGCACAAGAAAGCGCATGGGTGAGGCACGCTTGCGGACCGCCAGTAAGTATAGTCGAAATCCGCCCGGCTGCGCCGCGCGAAGGCCAGGATATTTAGCGAATCCACATGCAATCCCCGTAGCTGTAAAAGCGGTAGCCTGTTTCCACCGCGTGGCCGTACGAACGTAGAATCAACTCGCGGCCCGCAAATGCGCTGACCAGCACGAGTAGCGTGGATTCGGGCAAATGAAAATTCGTTAACAACTGGTTGACTACGCGAAATGCGTGACCGGGCTTGATAAAAATGTCAGCTTCCTCGCGGCCCGGTTCGACGGCGAAATCCGGACACTCATCGTCGAATTTCGTGCCCCGCTTGGCGGCTGATTTCGCGGCGGCATCTTCCAGGGTCCGCACCACTGTTGTGCCAACCGCAAGAATTGGCCGGCAATCGCGTCGCGCGTTGCAGATAGCACTCGCCGCCTGCTCGGAAATCTCGTATCGCTCCGGGTGCATGTGGTGTCGTTCGATCTCTTCCTCGTGAATCGGCTGGAAGGTCCCTAGGCCCACATCGAGCGTGATGGCGGTGATCTCGACACCGCGTTGCTTGATCTGATCGAGTATCGCGGGTGAAAAATGCAAGCCCGCGGTGGGCGCCGCAACAGCCCCGGGGCTCTCGGCGAAAATCGTCTGGTAGCGCTCGCGGTCCGTTGGCTCTTCATCCCGCGCGATGTAGGGAGGCAGAGGAACGTGGCCGAGCCGTTCGATGACCTCGTGCACGTCTCCGTGACACTTGTCGCGTCAGCAAGACCTCAATCTCGGAGGACAAGAACTCGCGCGCCACGCGGCTGTTGCGGCCCGGTTTCTCCGCCCGCACGCCGGCGCGCCGTCCAAATAGTCGCGCTGGAATGACGCGAGCGTTGTTCACCACGATGAGCTCGTCACCCCGCAGAAGCCCTGGCAGACTCTGGAATGCAGAATCCTCCCAGTCATGGCTCCGGCGATTTAAGACGAGCATACGGGAGGCATCACGCTGCTCCAAAGGGCGCTGTGCAATGCGCTCAGGCGGAAGTACGAAGTTGAAATCGGAAAGCCGCATGGTTGGATGGGGTGACTATAGATCAAATCTAAGAGAATGTGCAAGTTCCGCGGGTGTTGGGTAATAAGTCTTTTATTTATAGCAGGTTGAAAGTCTCCATGCGTCGGCCGCCTGTGTATAAAAATACTTTACATCAATACGCGCATATTATATGATTCTGTGGCAGTAAGTGA
>WNFA01006225.1_pt1 | contig 10007 bp, 7 predicted proteins | sample 5400481 | NCBI WGS metagenome assembly WNFA01 (sample SAMN13153340, study PRJNA577476) | soil metagenome | isolation source: 120 cm saprolite under Douglas fir tree site 2 hole 1 replicate 2 | place: USA:California | collected 2015-04-18 | reverse complement strand
CGCCGGCGATGAGTCACCATCAGAGCCATTCCGTTCCGCAAGTCTTGCAGCCACATTCCTCCCGGCACGTTGGTCAGCGTTCGCAGCTGGCCCGATGGCGTTACCGCCCGCGGGTTCCCGGCACTCCCGCCGTTGGAGGCCGTAAACCAGACCTCATCTCCTGCCAGGGACCAGACGATCCCCTGCAGCGTGGCCCAACCGGAAGAAAGTATCTTCTCCTTGTTGTTGTCGTTGTCCTTGGCATCGGAGCCAATCACGGCAATTGAGCCCTGGTCGTCGCCGGTCGCGTTTTGATGATCCGCAAACGCTATCCACTTCCCGTCCGGCGATATCTTCGGATGGCTGATCCAGTTAATGCCGTCGAACAGCACCTTCCCGATCGGATACTCCAAACGCCAGTGACCGTTCTCCGGCACGTAACGGATTACTGCCATATTCTCCCCGTCCGCCGCCCAGTCCGCGTCCTGCACATTGTCGAGCATTTCTCGCGGCGATCCGCCGCTCATTGGAATCCGCGCCAGCGTTCCCGCCTGCGCAAAGCCGCCAAGGCTCATCGAGTTGAGCCGAACCGCCAGTTCCCCGCTCTTCGAGATGGACAGCAGTTCCGCGCCCTTTATCCCGAGTTCGCGCGCGCCAGGGTCATCCGTGCGCCCCATATACAGCTGGCTTTCGCCTCCGTCCCACGAAGCGCTGTACACAATGCTCCCGTCCGGAGTAAATCGCGCATTCCCGACCGAACCCGTGCGAAACGTAATCGGTTGGTACTCCGGCAGCGGCGCGCGACCGCTGCCGCGACCCAACCACCAGCCCACCCCCATCATCACCGCCGCCAGCCCAAGCACCCCGGCCAGTCCAAACAATTGGCTGCGCGATGCAACTCTCTTCTGCGCGGTCGTTTTCTCTGAGGTCGTTTCCGAGATCGCCGCCTCTGCAATCGCCGACTGCGCGCCCGTCTTTCCCGCCGCCGAACTATCCGCCGAACTATCCGTCAGCGCTTCCAGGTCGAACGCCAGATCCCCCGCCGACTGAAAACGCCGTGCCGGATTTTTCTCCAGACAATGCCGCACCATCCGTTCCAATGCCGGAGGAACACTGCGTGCCGTTTCCGAAAGCTCGGCGGGCTCTTCTTTCAGAATCGCGCTCATCGTGTCGGCCGGAGTTTCTCTCCGAAACGCCGGCTGCCCCGAAAGCATCTCGTACAGAATCGACCCAAACGAAAAAATGTCCGACCGATGGTCCGCCGCTTTTCCCCGCACCTGCTCCGGCGACATATACCCCACCGTCCCCATAATCTGTCCCGGCTCGGTGTTCACCTGTACCGTCGGCGCTTCCGCACCCGCACCCGTTTCCGGCCGCGTCAGTTTCGCCAGACCGAAGTCGAGAATCTTCACTCGATCGTCATTTGTCAAAAATAAATTCTCCGGTTTCAGGTCGCGATGCACGATTCCCCTGTCGTGCGCCGCTGCCAATCCCCGCGCCACCTGTAGCGCGTAGTCAATCGCCTTCCGGCTCGAAAGCGGCCCGCTCCTGATCCGCTCCCGCAAAGTTTGTCCTTCGAGCAACTCGGAGACAATATAAGGAGCTCCGCGTTCCTCCCCAATATCGAAAATCGAAAGAATGTTCGGATGATTCAGCGCCGCCGCCGCGCGAGCTTCCTGCACGAACCGTTGCAGCCGCTCCGCATCCGCCGAGTAAGACGTGGGCAGAATCTTGATGGCCACAATGCGATCAAGCCGCGCATCCCGAGCCCGATACACCTCGCCCATTCCCCCAGCACCAATTAAGGACTGGATGTCGTAGGGGCCGAGTCTTGTACCTGAAGTGAGTGCCATCTGAAGCTGTGGATTATATCCGGACTCGATGGCGAACCGTTACGGCTCAAAACGGGCAAGCATTCCTGCGGGCCGCGTTTCAGTGCTATAGTTCCTACCCGTGCAGAGGTTGCCGACACCTTTAGTGTGGGGAAGAGGTTTCGGCCGGGAGGTAAAAATGGGAAGCAGGGGATTTTTGGGTTTCATGGGCAAGCTTCTAACGATTTCCGCAGCGGTGGCGATCCTCGCAAGCGCCGCCTGGGCGGCAGTTCCCCAGATCATCTACAACTTCGCAGGAGATGACGATGGTGAGTACATCGACTCTGACTTGGTTATCGACGGCGCGGGCAACCTCTATGGCACGTCCGTGCAGGGGGGCGATTTCAGGTCGGGCACGGTCTTTCAGCTGACGCCTTCCGGAAACGGCTGGACTCACACCGTGCTCTACAGCTTCACCGGAGGCGCCGACGGAGGAGAACCTTACAAGGGTGTCACGCTTGACAGCCAGGGCAATCTCTACGGCACTACCGTCGCCGGGGGCGGTGGACCTTGTGACGGCGGTTGCGGCGTGGCTTACAAGTTGACTAACTCCGGCGGAGTCTGGACCCAGACCGTAATCCATACTTTCACCGGCGGCAATGACGGATCCGGACCGGGAACCGGCCTGACCCTTGGCCCACGCGGCACTCTCTACGGGATGACTCCGACCGGCGGGGCGAACAGTCAGGGCGTCCTTTTCCTGCTGAGACCGACGCAAAACGGCACCTGGAACCTGAAGGTGATCCATGCCTTCACCGGCGGGGACGATGGCGCAGGCGGCTCGGCAGGCCGCTTGCTTCGATATAAAGAGAGCCTCTACGGCGTGACAACGACGGGCGGCGCAAATGGAAAAGGCGTTGCCTTCAAGCTTATCCACCTCCCAGGAGGCTGGCAGTTCACCACACTCTACGCGTTCCAGGGTCAACCCGACGCCGGATTTCCCTACGGCGCTTTGACTCCGGACGGCCAGGGCAATCTCTATGGCACAACCTACTACGATGGCGCAAATAATCTTGGTTCCGTATACCAACTCGCTCCCCAGCCCGACGGCACCTGGAAAGAGAGCGTGCTCTACAGCTTCCAAGGCGGACGAGACGGAAACGGTTCTATCAGCAACGTCGTTTTTGCCAAGACTGGAGCTTTGTACGGCACGACCAGTGCGGGCGGCGCGAGTTGTGATTGCGGCGTCATTTTTAAGCTGACTCCCGGCGGTAACGGAACGTGGAGAGAGTACGTGACCTATCGCTTCAAGGGCGCTCCAGACGGAGGATTTGCGTACAACGGAATGGTCGGGGATTCAGCCGGCAATTTCTATGGCACAACCGTACATGGTGGGACAACGAACGACGGCACAATTTACAAGTTCACGCCATAAGAAGTACATTCGAACACTTCTCTCAAGAAGAGCGTGGGGTGGCCCGCTCCTTGCGGGTTTATCGCAAGGGGCGGGTGATGGCATCGCTCACGCCGCCGCTCGTCTCATGCACGCATTGCAAGAGAAACACTCTGCATAGGGCGTGGAGAGGAATTTCTTTGCCTACATTGGCAGCAGGACCTGTCACGGTTCTAATCTGTCTTCACTTAGCAACCTACTTGAAAGACCTTATGGACCGTTGTCCTCCCCTTCTGTCATTGTCAGGCAAGGATGAATTTTGACTTTGATTCACAAACGCGCCGCAAACTTGGGTACCAACTTATAGAAGTGGTAGACAGGTTCTTTGCTTCTCTGGCCGATCGTCCAGTTCAACCCGCCGCCGAGGACCGCATTTATCCTCCCCGTCTTAGCCGGCTCCCGGAGACCGGGGAAGACCCTGCCCAGGTTCTCGATCAAGTCTGCTGCGAGCTGGTCGACAATGGGTTCCACGTTCCCAGCGCACACTATCTGGGAATGATGAATCCCACCCCGACCTACATGGCGTTCCTCGCCGAGTCCCTGGTCGCCGCGCTCAATCCTCAGCTCGCCAGTCTGGACCGGTCGCAGACGGCTTCGAGAATCGAGGCGGAAACCGTTCGCTGGGTTGGAGAGCTCGTGGGATGGCGAACTGCACCCAGCGGAACCTTCACCACCGGCGGCAATGAAGCGAATCTCAGTGCCCTGGCCATGGCGCTCTCTGCGCAGTTCCCGGGCGTAATCGAGAATGGCCTCGCCTCGATAGGCGCTCAGCCAGTCTTCTATGCCTCGATGGAAGCTCACCATTCCTTAGACAAGTCGGCCGGCATGCTGGGCCTTGGGCGGAAAGCCCTGCGTCGAATTCCAGTAAACGAACGCTTGCAGCTCAATGTTCAGCAACTCGAGGCCGCAATCAAAGAGGATCTGGAATCCGGCAAGAAACCATTTTGCATTGTAGCTACGGCCGGAACAACCAGCTCGGGGGCAATAGACGACATACCGCGGATTCATGAAATTTGCCGCCGCTACAACATCTGGCTCCACGTTGACGGCGCTTATGGCGCTGCAGTGCTCTTTTCCAACCGGCACCGCGGCTTGGTTCAGGGAATTGAACAAGCCGATTCGGTGACTTTCGATCCGCATAAGTGGTTGGCTATGCCCTTTGCGGCAGGCCTCCTCCTAACCCGGCATCCTGAAATATTAGGGCGGACGTTCTCCGTTGCCTGTCCTTACTTGCAAAAAGCGCCTGCGGGGACGTTGCCCGATAACCGCAACATCAGCGCCCAGTGGTCACGCCGCATGAACTCGCTCAAGCTCTGGCTGACGCTGCGGGTTCATGGCCGGCGAGCCTATGAGCGGCTGATTGACCGGCAAATGAGGCTGGCGCAGAGTTTCTCCAGGTGGGTGGCGAATTCAGAGTACTTTGAGCTGGCTGCTCCCCAGGTTTTGCCAATCCTGAATTTGCGCGTGCGAGCCACGGGTATACCCCCGCAGAAGCTCGACGCGTTGCACGCCTCGATCATTCATGCCTCGATCATCGAAGAAGTCAATCGCGATGGCCAACGCTGGATTTCCGCAGCCACAGTGAATGGAGAGAGTGTGATCCGCACCATGGTGATCAGCTATCTGACTGAGGAGCGCCACATCAAGGATTTACAAGCATCGCTTGTAGCGGCCTGCAGCAGTCTTGGACTGGAGTCGAAGTCAAACAGGGTTCCCGCCGAACAGCCGATGATGCCCAGCGGTGTTCAGCTCACTCCAGCAGCGCTCGAGAATGCGCCTCCGGCCTAGCAAAGGGCGCTGCCGAGCTTCGCTCGGCTTGGACGGGCGAGGGCGCCCGTCCCTACACAACTCTAAGCCCTTACCATGTTCCTCAACGCCGGCTGATTATGGATAATCAACATCGAGCCCTTCAATTCCGCCGTGTCGTTTCGGCGGAACTCGGAGAGCAGGCGGGTGATGGTTTCGCGGCTGGTGCCGACCAACTGTGAGATTTCTTCATGGGTCATCGCCAGCCGGACGCGCACTGTCCCGTTGCTGACCTCACCATCGGCGGCGGTTTCAAGCAGGAATCTGGCAAACCTCTCTGAAACCGAGTGTGACAACCCGATCGTGCGCGCTACCCCATACGCATCAGAACAGTCTCGAGCCAGATGCTGAGTAGCATGGAGAGCGGCGTCAGCGTGCTCGTTGAGGAAGCGCAGAATGTCGTCCCGTCCAACGTAATCCAGCTGGCAGGGTTGCATGGTTTCGACCGTTAACTCGTACCGTCCTCCGGTAACAACGGCGTGCAAGCCCAGAATTTCACCGGGCTCCGCGATTCGGATAATTAAAGTTTTGCCCTCGCGCGAAGTGGTCGAGAGCTTGGCGCGTCCCTGGCAGAGAATAAAAATTCCGCAGGGACGCTGTCCCTCGACGAGAACCACGGCATGTTCAGGAAAAACGGGGGCATGTTTTATTTTGTTAAACGCTTCAATCGAGTCCTGGGAGAGGTCGCAGAAAAAACTGCGGGAACGCAGATGGCACTTAAGACAACTTTCGACGCAGTTCAAGCCGGACACACTCATTGGCGCTCCTCCATCTTCCGCAAAAACACGTTTGCGCCGGTCTTGGCGGGAAACGATTGACCAGCAGCAAATATTCAAGTCTCGCATCTCGTCAGACCGCCCTTTGCGGAAGATGATGACAGAGAGTTTGCACGCCGGCTGCCGTTCCATTTTGGGTCTGAAACTCAATGCTTGCAGCATTCATTTTGTCGGCGGCGGCCAAGATTAGCCGCGGGGCTGGCAACGCTGCCGTCAGTTGGGCGAACTGGCAGTGGGGAAGATACTTTCTCAGTTCTCAGTTCTCAGTAAACCTGGGGCTTGCTCTCCGTGTATTAACCAGTTAGCACGAAGACCCCTACACCCTACCCCAGGCCGAGGTTGGAGGAAGCTGGGTTTCTCGGAATCCCCCTTACCGGTCTCCCCCGAGGCTGCCAGGTCGCTCGTCCAGAAATTTTGGATTGCGCGCCACCCCATCGATCATGCGCCTCAAGGCTTCGTCACCGACACTTTTTTTCTCAAACGATTTATCCGTCGCGGTGTCGTCGTTTTGCCCTTGATCGCTCTCTACCTCGTCGTATTCGCGCCCCTCGACCTTCGACCAGGCCGTAGCTCCAAGCGGCCGCTGCTCCACGCACTCGCTATCAATCACCACCAGGGTCGGCCGTTCCGGCTCGAGTGATGTGTATCTCAGGTTGATGGCAGCGGTACGCAGTGCACGCAGGAGCAAGGCAGCGGTGCGGTGATCGAGCAGGTTGTGGATGACCAAGCGCATGACCTCGGTCAGCCCAACTTGGACGGAATTCGCATCCTCGAGGGTGGGCAAGGTTATCGCCAGGCGCTCGGGGACAAACTTGTTGACATCGAGTTGCTTCTGAAACCACAAGTGGTGAAAATGACAATGCTTTTCATTGCGGAGGGCGGGCGATCCGCACTGCGTCCCGTTGACTTTAATGTGCTGACAGCGACGAATACTTACTGGATATGAAGGCATTTTTCAGCTCCTGTTTGGTGTATGAAGTGATATGAATTCCATCCCGCTAGTATGAGAAAAAAAACTTTGTCGATCTTTTGGAATCAGAGAGTTAGGCGATGTTGGCGCTCTAAATCTTTGACTCTTAAAGAGTTATACGTAGAACATTTTCACAACAAGGACTTAACTCATCAATTTTCAAAGAACGGTGAAGATGCTAATGGGCAGCGGGGAACATCCGCTGCTTTGAGCGGCTCATTCCGTCACTGTCCCAATTCAGGTGCATATTTTCGCATGGGGCAGGATGGGTGTCTGTGATTGTACTCACGGATGGATGTGATAAAAAAGTCGGGTGGAGGGATCATCGATTCGAACCGAGTTAGGTCAAAACCTGGTGCTCAAAAATCAATGAATTACCAGCGTTGATAGCGTATACTCCTCTTCCCGATTGCTGATGGGAGGCGACTTATGGGAGTTACATTTGGCAGGGTAAAACCGTTTTCAGTACGGCCGCACCGCACCGAGATGCACTGGTGTCCATGGATGAGCGTTGTTCTCCTTCTCGCCTTCTTGACATCGCCGGGCACCGCGCAGATTTTCAACGCGCTTTACGAGTTCCAAGGTGGTTCAGATGGTGGCGGTCCAAACGGTGTGATCCGCGATTCTGCAGGCAATCTTTACGGTACAACAGTGACCGGTGGCATTGCTGTCTACGGGATCGTTTTCAAGCTGGACACGTCTGGCAAGAAGACAACCTTGTATGAGTTCAAGGGCGGGACCGATGGAGAGCAACCACATGGGAACTTGCTCCTGGACGCGAATGGCAATTTGTATGGCACAACTGAGTACGGAGGAAATCTGAGCGTCAGTTGCGGCGGGTATCCGGGCTGCGGAGTCGTCTTTAAGTTAGACCCAGGTGGAAATGAAACTGTGCTCTACAGCTTTACAGGTGGTTCGGATGGCGGAGAGCCCCTGGCCGGCCTAGCTATGGACAATGCCGGAAATTTATACGGTACCACAGCGGGCGGGGGGCTTCCGGGCTGCGACTACTTCACCCAAGGTTGTGGAGTCGTCTTCAAACTTGACACGAGCGGCAAGGAGACTGTTCTGCACACCTTCGGCGGAGGGTCGGATGGGGGCGCTTCTAATTCCCCAGTAATTCTCGATCCATCCGGGAACGTGTATGGAATGACAACTGGTATAAATGCAAACGGGGGAACCGTTTTTAAGTTAGATCCCAGCGGAAATGAAACTATTTTGCACGCTTTCACGGGCAGCCCCGATGGTGAACAGCCGTACGGTGCATTAGTCCTCGATAAGAACGGAAACGTTTACGGTACCACCTATGGTGGAGGCATTTTCGATCCAAACTCGTGCAACTACGGCGGCTGTGGAGTCGTTTTCAAGGTGACTCCGGTGGCTAAAGAACAGGTTGTGTATTCCTTTCCTGGAGGACCAAATGGATGGGGTCCTACAGCAGGTCTGGTTCGCGACAAGAGCGGTAACTTATATGGGACTGCCGCACTTGGTGGCATGAGCCAGTATTGCTGTGGAGTTCTGTTTGAGCTTAATCCGAAGCGACAGCAAACCATACTGCATTCATTCACCGGAGGAGCAGATGGAGGATCACCCGGAACAGATCTGATCCAGGATAGCGCCGGAAATCTTTACGGAACGGCTTATGGTGGCACGTATGGAGACGGCGTAATTTTCCGGGTGATACCGCCGAACTTCACCATTACCACATCACCGAGGAAAGCGAGCGTATCGCCAGGAGCATCGACGAGTTCAACGTTGACGATCTCTCCGCTTGCGAATTTTACGCGCACGGTAGCGCTTACCTGTACAGTTCCGAGCGGAAAAAGCTTAACCTGTGGGGTCTCACCAGGGTCTGTAAGCCTTGATGGAACACACTCCGCGATAGCGACGCTGTCCATTGCCACATCGCCGAGCACACCAGGGGGATCTTACAAGATCAAATCGACGGGAAGCTCGGGGACATTGAAACACACTGCGACATTCACGTTGATTGTACAGTGAAGTTCTGCTTCACGACCGTTCCTGGCGCGCTGCTGGATAGTCCGGCGCAACAGACCCAGTTGTTTCGCGATCTCCGTCCAAGATAGTCCTTCAACCCCGCAGCCCATGGCCACGGCCTTCCCATGGCCGCAAGGTTGGGAGTACGGAAGAAGGGCTGGGCAATGCAAGCACAGAGGCAGGTTGGAGGGTTTTGAGCGCTATCGCCTGGTTTCAACAGTTATCATTTGCAAAACCTGTTCCGACGGCCCGTTCTATAGTAGAGAAGCGAATGGTCCATGAAATACCAGCGCATCAAGGGCGACGATTTCGGATTCCGTTGTTGGTCATCGCAGTCGTAGTCCTCCTGTTCGCCATTGCACAAATCTCATCCATCGACTGGGACATTGGGCAACGGAGAAGACAGAAAACTGCATTTCTGGTGACGAGACGGCTGGCTGGTGCGTTGGAAATCTTCAAGCACCAGAGCGGTGGATACCCAGCTCACATCCAAACGCTGCACGATGTCTTTGTCGGTAGCGTCACCGCCAACGACGAAAACCACAGCCGCGAGTTTGCGGAACTCTCATGGCAGTATGTCGTCGATGAGAACTACAGGGTTGGCTACGTTTACGACTACGAGCCGTCTCAGGGACTGGATTCCAACAGCCAATTGTTCATGCACTATGAACTGCACTCCGATCCCGTAGAGCGTGAAAAGAGTGGCTTCAAGTCTTTCTATGTGGGCGACAATGGGAGCATTCGGTGGAACGATGAGCGCGTTGCAACGGCGAGTGACCCGGTGCCCGATGTTGACCCTGTACTGGATATGCATTCTTACTGGACGGAATGCTTGCGCCGTTGGAAAAAGAAGCCCTGACCAGCCCTTGATGGTGAGTTGGCCGTCGAATGGCAACCTTCAACATCAACTGTTGCAAAATCGCGATTGCGCTCACGACGAGTCTTGAACGAAATCGCGACATGAAATGTCACCCTGCGGCAGCTTCGGGGTGAGGATGGAAGGCCTTAATCGCCTCCTCGGTTGAGTCGTAAAGTTCAAATAACCGATCGACGTGTGTGGTCGTCACCACTCGGCGAGCTTCGGGCGATAAGGCAGCAAATTTGATTTCAGCTCCACGATTACGTGCAGAGATGAACGATGCGACCAGTGTTCCCAGCCCGCTGCTGTCAATGTGTCCACTCCAAGCGAGATTCAGGACGATTCGCTTGGTTTC
>WNFA01008266.1_pt1 | contig 10008 bp, 8 predicted proteins | sample 5400481 | NCBI WGS metagenome assembly WNFA01 (sample SAMN13153340, study PRJNA577476) | soil metagenome | isolation source: 120 cm saprolite under Douglas fir tree site 2 hole 1 replicate 2 | place: USA:California | collected 2015-04-18 | reverse complement strand
CTCGTAACCCGCCGCCGCCAGGCGCTCGCGCAGCGCCGGATCCTCGAGACCCCGCTGCAGCGCGGAATTGAGCTTCGCCACGATCGCCGCCGGCGTGGCTCTGGGCGCGACGAATCCGTTCCAGCCCATCACCGTGAAGCCGGGGAGCCCGGATTCGGCAATGGCGGGAAGGCCGGGCACGAGCGGCGTGCCCTTGAGCGAGGTGACGCCGATGCCGCGCACGGTGCCGCCGCCGATTTGCGACACGGTGGTCGAGGCGATCGAGAACATCATCTGCACGGAGCCGCTCACCACGGCGCTCAGCGCCGAATTGGCCTCGCGAAAGGGCACGTGCACGATGTCGACGCCGGCCATCGATTTGAACAGCTCGCCGGCGAGGTGGGGCGGCGTGCCGATGCCGGAGGAGGCGTAGTTGAGCTTGCCGGGATTGGCCTTGGCCAGCGCGACGAGCTCGGCAAGATCGCGCGCCGGGACGCTCGGATGTACCACCAGCACGAACGGCGCCGCCGAGACCAAGCCAATCGGCGCGAAGTCTCTCCTCAGGTCGAACGGGCTCTGCGCCATGGCGGTGTTGATGGTGTACGACGCGGTCGCGAGCAGCAGGCTGTAGCCGTCGGGGGGCGCGTTCGCGACCGTCTGCGCGGCGATCGTTCCGACCGCGCCCGGCCGCGGCTCGATCACGACCTGCTGCCCCAGCACCTCGGTGATCTTGGCGCCGAACAGGCGCGCCGGAATGTCCGGTCCCGGGCCGACGACCACGCGGATGAATCGGCTCGGATAATCCTGCGCGCGGGCGGCGCAAGGAAAGCCGAGCACGAGCGCGCCGAGCGCAACCGCAAGGCAACGACTGTTCGTCGACCGCCGCATGTCACCTTTTCCTGCCGCGACGCCCGCCGGTGCTAGCGCGATAGAGCTCGCCGCCGGCGGTGGTCACGTAGAGCGTATCAAGAGCTTTGCCGCCGAAACAGCAGCGGTTCGGCCGGTCGGCGGGGAAGGGGTGACTCTCGATCACGGCGCCGCGGGGCGAAAAGACATAGATCAGCGGCCCCGGCCCGCTCCGGCTCCATCCGCCGCAGGCGACGATGTTGCCCTCGGCATCGAGGCACATGCCTTCGATGCCGCGATGAGGTCCGCGATGATCGGCGCCGAAGGTGTGCAGCACCGCAGGGTGATCGACGGCGCCTTCGGCATCGATCGGATAGGCGCGCAGCTCCCGCCGGTGCTCGGGGGCGGGCTCGCCGTCGGCGACGTAGAGCGTGTTCTCGTCCGCCGACAGCAGCACCGCGCGCGGCGACACGGTGTCGTAGGTGATGCGCCTCGCCACCCAGGCGCGGCGGTCGTTGCGCTCGAGGCGCAGCACCGAGGCGTGATCGAGAAAGGGAAAGATCGCGGGACCGAACGGGATTACCGCGTGGCGCGGATCGGCGAACCAGATGCGGTGTCGCCGATCGACCACGAGATCGCAGGGTTGGTTGTGGTACTTCCCGTCGAGCAGCGCATCGACGGCGACAAGTCTTGCGTCCGGCGCGAACTCGACCAGCCGCCGTCCGCCTTCCTGGGCGCCGTAGAGCTCGCCGCTCGGACCGAGCGCCAATCCATTGACCCGATTGGCGTAGCGGCGGAACTCGGTGACCGCCTTGCCGTCCGGATCGAAGCGAAGGATGCGGCCCTCGTCGATCACGCTGAACAGCACGGCATCGTCGTGCCAGACGACGCCGCCGGCGGGGCCCTGATAGGGTCCGGCGACGAGCTCGAATTGCCAGGTCACGCGGGCGCTCCTACCAGACCGGGACGCCGGGAATCTTCAGCCGGGTGCGGAAGACGAAGTGATAGGTCGTGACGTAGAGCGAGCACCAGTCGTCGTCGCCCCAGGCCAGGTTCGTGGCGTGGCCGGGAATGCGCAGCCGGCCGAGCAACCGGCCGTTCCTGTCCATGACGTGGATGCCGCCCGGCCCGGTGCAGTAGACATTGCCCTCCCGATCGCACTTCATGCCGTCGGCGACGCCCGGCTCGCTGCCGGTGAGGGTGTGGAAGACGCGGCCGTTGCGCACGCCGCCGTCGGCATCGACGTCGAAGGCGCGGATGATGCCGAGCCGGGTGTCGTTGACGTAGAGCACGGATTCGTCCGGGCTGAAGCACAGCCCGTTGGGATAGACCGTATCCTCGACCACCAGCGCCACCTCGCCCCGCGGCGTGAGGCGGTACACCGCCTGGATATCGAGCTGGCGCTGCAAATCCTCCCCGACCATGCCGGGGATCACCAGCCCGCCGGCGGAGTCGGTCCAATACACGCTGCCGTCGGAGCGCACGATGATGTCGTTCGGGCTGTTGAATTTCTTGCCGCGGTAGCGCGACGCGATGGTGACGATCGAGCCGTCCTTCTCCAGCCGCCAGATCGTGCGCGCCGACCAGCCGGCGACCGTGAGCCTGCCCTCGCGGTCGAAGGTCATGCCGTTGGCATGGCTCGAGGGATGGATCAGGACCGCTTTGCCGACGCCCGGCGTCCACTGCCAGATCGTGTCGCCGATGATGTCGACCCACAGGAACCGCTTGTTGCGCCGGTCCCAGACCGGCCCTTCGCCGAAGGTCAGGCCGTGGGCGACGGTGTCGAGCGGCGGATCGGCGCCGGCGATCCGGTCGAAACCGGATGTCGCGAGGTCGATGTCCATGTCGCTTGCCCCCTTGCGGACGTCCGATGTCGACAAGCCTAAGCCAAATGTCATGCCCGTGAAATCGGAGTTCTCCTCCGTGCGGCGGTTGCGGGCGAAGCATTTCGCCTTGGCCCGGGAACGGGCGCAGAATATTCTTCTTGCAGCGTTCCGTGCGAGGGTGAGAGATTGGGCCGATCTGCATTGCAGCATTGCGGTCGGGAGGTCGTTGTGGGGCGCGGGAGCGATCCTTACGTGGAGCGGCAGCGAGCATGGCTCGTGCGGCGTCGCGCATCGAGATAGTGCAACAGAGAGGACACGGAGATGGTTGCGGTCATCGAGCAGGACACGATCCCCGAGACGATCGAGGCAACGGTCAACTACATCCTGGATAACGGCGAGAAGCTGTTCACCCAGACCGGCGGGGCGGGCTCGCTCGACGTGCGCACCGGCGGGACGCAGGATCCGCGCCGGGTCGTCATCCGCAATGCCAGGCTCGCTCCGGAGAAATTTGCGCTCGATCGCGACGGCTTCCGCTTCGTCCGCCACGACACCAAGGTCGCGGATTTCTTCGACGAGGACGAGATCCGCCGGGTCTATTACCCCGAGATGGAAGCGCTGGTGAAGGCCGAAAGCGGCGCGTCGCGCGTGGTGGTGTTCGACCATACGCTGCGCACGGCCGACGGCGAGCTGCGCGAGGCCCGCAAGATCCGCGAGGTGGTGCGCCGCGTGCACAACGACTACACCGAATGGTCGGGGCCGCAGCGCGTGCGCGACCTGCTGCCCGATGAGGCCGACGATCTTCTCTCCCGCCGGTTCGCCATCGTCCAGGTGTGGCGGCCGATCCGCCACCCGGTCGAGAGCTCGCCGCTCGCGATCTGCGACGCGCGCAGCATCGCGTTCGACGATCTCGTGATCTCCGAGCGCCGCTATCCGAACCGCGTCGGCCAGACCTACGCGATCACCTACAATCCCGCCCATCGCTGGTATTGGCTGCCGCGCATGCGGCGCGACGAGGCGCTCGTTTTCAAGGTCTACGATTCGTCGAAGGATGGCCGCGCCCGCTGGTCCGCGCACACCGCTTTCGACGATCCGACCTCGCCGCCCAATGCGCGGCCGCGCGAGAGCATCGAGATCCGCACGCTGGCGTTTTTCTAACTACGGAATCGGCAGCAGCGGCTGCTTTCCCGCGTGCAGCTGCATGTCGACGGCGATGAGCAGCGCCGCCGTGCCGGCATAATTGCCCATCAGCATGACCAGCTCGATGAGCTTGTGGGGGCCGAACAGCGCCTTCGCCTTGGCGAACAGCTCCGGCGTCACCTTGTGGTCGCGAAAAATCTGCCGCCCGAGCTCGATCACCGTCGCATCGGTCTCGTCGAGACCGGCGGTGCTCTTGCGGTGCTTGATGACGTCGATCACCGCCGCCGCGACGCCCTCCTTCAAGGCTTCCGGCTCGTGCGCGACCCATTCGAACTGGCTGTCCATCTCGCGCGCGGTGGTAAGGATCGCGATTTCGCGCACGCGCGGCGAAAAGCCGGCGTCGTAGCGCAGATAGCGGTTGAGGGCGCGCACGTGCTCGGCCGTCTTCGGGCTGTAGAGCTGGATGCCGCTCGGGCCTTGCAGGCCCGCGATCGAGGCGCCCGGCGCGGACACGCGGTCATAGTGGCGCCGGCCGGCCTCGTCCAAATCCTCGCGCTTCGGCAGCGGCAGGCGAAATCCCGATTGCGGGTCGATATCCGACGGCATGCGCTTCCCCCACGGCCGGCGTCGAATCGGCCGGCGTCGATTACCCGCGACTGCACCCGCATGGCGCGGCGCAGCATCGGCACGCGACGATACGAGGAAGGGCCGCCTCGGCGCACGAAAGGTGCCCCGATCGGCCCTCATGCGGGAAATTGTCGCCTATCTGAAGGCCACGCGCCAGGCGTTCTTGAATGCCGGCCAGGGCCTGAGCGGATACCGCCGATAGATTCCGTAGTGCAACAGCAATCGTTCGAAGAATTGCACGTCAGTTGCTCCGTTCCAGCGCGCCCGACCAACGCCGCACAGGGGTATTGGTTCCGATCTTTTCTGAGTCGGGCGCGGCAGTCGAGGGCATGTTGCAGCCGGTGGAGCGGTCGCGGCGCGGCGCCCTTTTCGGCGGCGCAAGTCTGGCTCAGAGCGCCGGCAGGATCGTGCCGCGGCACTCGCCGAAGCCGATGGCGGCGAAGCCCGGGCGGCGGCAACGCGCCCGCATCACGACGGTGTCGCCGTCTTCCAGGAATCGGCGGGTCTCGCCGGACGGCAGCGTCAGCGGCCGGCGGCCGCCGGCGGAAATCTCCAGCAGGCTGCCGAGCTCGCCTTCGCCGGGGCCGGAGATGGTGCCGGTGCCGAAGAGGTCGCCCGGCCGCAGGTTGCAGCCGCCGCAGCTGTGGTGGGCGACGAGCTGGGCGATCGTCCAATAGAGATGGCGGGCGTTGCCGGCGGACAGTCGATGCGGCGGAAGTTTTTTCGACTGCAGGGCCGGCGTGAGCAGGAGAACCTCGAGCTCGATGTCGAGTGCGCCGCCCGCCTGGTCGGCGGCATCGAGGAGATAGGGCAGCGGCTGCGGGTCGCCGGCGGGCCTTGCCGCCTGCGCCATTCGAAACGGTGCCAGCGCCCCGGGCGTGACCACCCAGGGCGAGACGGTCGTCGCGAAGCTCTTGCCGAGGAATGGGCCGAGCGGCTGGGCCTCCCAGCCCTGGACGTCGCGCGCCGACCAATCGTTGAGCAGGCAGAATCCGGCGACGTGGTCCGGCGCCTCGGCGACGGCGATCGGGGTGCCGAGCGCATTGCCGGGCCCGATGAAGACCCCGAGCTCGAGCTCGTAATCGAGGCTGCGGCTCGGTCCGAAGCTCGGCACGGTTTCGCTCGCCGGCTTGCGCTGGCCGTTGGGCCGCCGCACGCCGGCGCCGGAGGCGATGATGGACGAGGCGCGGCCGTGATAGCCGATCGGCAGGTATTTGTAGTTCGGCAGCAGCGGATGGTCGGGGCGAAACAGCTTGCCGGCATTGGTGGCGTGGTGGATGCCGGCGAAGAAATCGGTGTAGTCGCCGATCGCCGCGGGCAGCTGCAGGCGGCAATCGGCCGCCGCGTGCAGGATCCGGGAGCGCAGCGGCTCGATCCGGGCGCGGTCGGAGCCGTCGGCGTCGAGGATGGCGCTCGCCCGATCTCGCAAAGCGCGACGCGCCTCCCGGCCGAGCGCGAACAGCGGGTTGAGCGTCGCGCCGGAAGCGGCCTGCGCCGCCTCGGCGGCGAGGCCCTCGAACAGGCCGAGCTCCAGCGCCGTCGCGAGATCGAAGATCTCCTCGCCGATCGCGATACCGCCGCGGGCGCCGCCGCCCGGCGGAGCAAACACGCCGAGCGGCAGGTTCTGAATCGGGAAGTCGGCGTGCCCATTGGCGGAGGCGACCCAGCTCCGTCGCTCCGGCGCATGGGTATGGTCGATCATGCCGGCCTGCCGCCCGGGTCGAGTGCGACGGCGCCTACTCGATGAACTGATTGGTGTAGAGTTCCTCGACCGGCGACTTGCGCTGGATGATGCCCTTGGCAAGATAGAAATCCTGCAGGTTGCTCAGGCGCTCCACGTTGATCTCGCCGAGCCGCTTTTGTCCGGGATAGACCAGCGTGGCGTAATATTGCAACGCAGCCTTCACCGCGCCCTCCTTGCCTTTCCATTCCGGGACGAAATTGACGAAATCGTCGGCCGCCTTGCCCGGGTCGTCCATGATGTCCTTCATGCCGCGCAGCGCCCCCTTCACGAACCGTCCGATGAGCTCGGGCTTCTCCTTGAGCACCTGGTCGGACACGCCGATGGCCTGCGCCATGTGTGGAAAAAATTCGTCGGTCGGAATGACCTTTACTTTCACGCCGGCCGCCTGCACTGGCGGTATCCAATCGGGCACGCCGGCCATCCCGGCGGACTTGCCGGTCGCGACGAATTCCCAGACGCCGCTCGGCCCTGCCGACTGGATGTTAAGGTCGTCCTGGGTCAGGCCCGCGCTCGCCAGCAATCCGAGCAGGGCGTAATAGGTCGTGTCCTGGAAGGACATGACCGAGATGGTCTTTCCCTTCAGGTCGGCGGGCTTCTGGATGCCGGAATCCTCGCGCACCACGAGCTGCATGAAGCCGTGGCCGCCGAACACCGCGACGATCTTGATGGGAACGCCGTTCTGCCGGACCATGATCGGCCCGTCGGCGACGATGCCGCCGAGCGGAGCGTTGCCGGCGCCGACTTGCTTGGCCACGTCGACGCCGCCGCGACCGACGGCGAAGCTCACGTCGATCCCGGCCTCGGCGAAATAGCCCTTGCCCTTGGCGAGCCGGATCGGTCCGAACGCCGGCAGGCTCGGCGGCGCGGGGAAAAGGTAAGTCACCGCGTCCGCGGCAACGGCGGCGGGTGCCGTCGCGAGCTGCGTCCCCAACAACAGGGCGGCCGCCAGGGTGCTCCGAGAGACGCGCATGATTCCGCAGACACGCATGATGCTCTCCTTCGACGTCCGCTCCCGGCGAGGCGACCGATCGCGAGTTCAGAACGGCACGGCCAGCCCTTCGTGGGGAGCATCGCAATTCACGAGATCGACACGCTTCCAGGCAATGCGGATGCCGTTCTCGCCGCGCACGAGACGATGCAGACAGGTGCCGCCGAAGATCCGCTGCGTCTCGCGCCGGTATTCCAGGAGCTGGAATTTGGAACGGACGGTGACGGCGGCGGCGTCCGTTTCCTCGAGCGTCACGTTGCCGATCATGCGGCTGGTGCGCGAGCGCGGCTCCTGCGAATAGATGCGGGGGCTGGCGAGCCGCCGAACGCGGGTCTCGAGCAGCCGCCGGTCGTCGTAGATCAGGGAGATCGTGTCGCGCGGGCTCACTTGGGCCGGCTCCGCCGGTACCCAGTACCAGGCATCGGGCGTGAACAGGCCGAGCCACTCGTCGAAGCGCCCTTCGTCGAGCAGCCGCGCCTCGTGCAGGAGAAACCGCTCGCACTCGGCGAGAGCCGGCGCGCCGGACTGCGCGATCGGCTGCAACCGGGCCCACGCGTCGGAGGTTCCGTGGGTCATCGCCGCATGTCCGCAACGCTCGCCAAGGTCGCGCCGCGCGCGCTCGGCACGCTCGCCTGCCGCACGTCCGGCGCCATCATGGCGAGCCAAGCCTCGAACATGTTTCGGATATAGATTTCGCTGGTCGAGTTCTTGCCGCGGCGACCGCCATGCTCGTCGGGCAGATCGCCCGCGAAGCCGCGTCCGATCTCGAGCCATTCGGCGCCCGCGCTCGCAAGCCCAAGGCCGATCCGCGTGTAGATTTCGAGATCGTCGGTGAGCACCAGCGAGCCGGTGCCGTTCACGGTATTGGCGAAGCTGATCGTGTTCTCGAACATGCGGGCCGGGGCGCCCTTGAGCCGGAAACTGTAGGTGTGCACCACGGTCTCGTTCACCGAGATCGGATGCACGACCCGCAACTGCTGGAACTGACTCATGAACGAGAGATTGGGATAGACGTTGCTGTTCCAGCGCCGCACCTCGAGAATTCTCTTGGTCTTCTCCTTGCCGTTCCTCGCTTCCATCGCCGCGATATAGTCGCGAAACGCCGGGTCGTTCATGGCCGCGACCAGCTTGGCGTCGTCGTGATAGTCGCCGAGAAAGCTGTGGCCGTTGGGATAGGTCCAGATGCCGACGTTCGCTTCCCAGAAGCTGTAGGGCGCTCCGTTCTGACGCATCTGGCGGAGGGCGATCTCGCCGGAGCCGTCGGAGTGGACCGCGTCGGACTGCTGCTGGGCGGCATCGATCGACGATTGATGCGTGAACAGCGGATGCGCCGCGTCGCAGAGGTTTTCGAGATAGAGCTTCCAGTTCGCCTTGTAGCTGTGCTTGAACACGCCGCCGGCGGCCTCGAGCTCGCCGTCGGGAGCGCGATCGACCATGTCGTCGAACGACGTGGTCATGTGGCCGAGATAGTCCTCGAGGCTCGGACCGTCGGCCGCCAAGCTGCCGTCGGGGTTATCAGGATTGAAGTGCGAGGGATATCCGTGCAACAGCGGCGCGGCCTTGAGGCGGCCGTCGAGATGATAGGTCCAGCCGTGGTAGCAGCAGCGAAACTCGGATGTGTGGCCGCCGCTCGACGCGACCACCATCGAGCCGCGATGGGCGCACTGATTGTGCAGCAGCTGAATCCGCGAGGCCGCATCGCGAACGAGCAACAGCGGCTTTCGCCCGATCCGCGTCGCCAGGAAGTCTCCGGGGTTTTTGACCTGGCTCTCGTGCCCGACATAGATCCAGGCCGAGCCGAAAATGCGTTCGAGCTCCAGCTCGAAAATGTCCGGGTCGGTATAGACGCGGCGGTTCACCCGGCCGGGCCGAACCAAGGCGCGGATGTCGTCGCCAGTGATTGCAGACATGACCGGCTTCCTCCGGTTTCTCCCCACGCGGCCCGCAACTTGACGCTTCCAGCGCGCGGCGCCGGCAGGCCGACGATACTCGTTGGCCTGCCTTTGATCAAATGCGCCTGCCTCGTCGCAGGGCGCGGGTCGTCCGCTGGGTGCCGCTCTTCATCCCGCGCGTCGCGCGACTTTCCCGGACCGGCGGATCCGGGTATGTCGAAGCGGGCCTCGAGCCTTAGGCGAATTCTTCGGAGCACGGCATGAGCGGTGCGTACAAGGTCCGGCGCGAGGACCATCGGCTGGTCACCGGGCAGGGCCGCTACACGGCCGACTGGAATCTTCCGGGGCAGGCCCATGGCTCGTTCCTGCGCTCGGATCGTCCGCACGCCGAGATCGTGACGCTCGAGCTTGCCGAGGCGCTGCGGTCGCCGGGGGTGCTCGGCGTATTTTGCGGGGAGGACCTGGCAAAGGCCGGCTTCAAGAGCCCGCGGCCGATCGCGCATTTCAAGGGCAAGGACGGCTCGGTGCTCAAGAACCCGCACCGAAGCGCGCTCGCGCACGGACGGGTGCGGTTCGTGGGCGAGCCGGTCGCGCTCGTCGTCGCCGAGAGCGAATGGGCCGCGCAGGACGCCGCCGAGCGGATCGTCGTCGACTATCGCGATCTCGCCGCGCTGATCGAGCCGGAGGACGCGCTGGCGCCGTCGGCGCCGATCCTGCACGCCGACGTGCCGGGAAACCTCGCGGTCGACTACGAGTACGGCAACCGCGCGGCCACCGAGGCGGCGTTCGCGCAAGCCGCGCACATCGCGCGCGTCGATCTTCACGCGCAGCGGATCGCCGACAACCCGATGGAGCCGAAGGCCTGCGTCGTCGCCTACGACGGCGGCAGCGGAAGCTACGACGTCTACATTCCGACCCAGGGGATGTCGGACATCCAAACCGAGTTTGCCCACGTCACCGGCGAGGCGC
>WNFA01006898.1_pt1 | contig 10008 bp, 5 predicted proteins | sample 5400481 | NCBI WGS metagenome assembly WNFA01 (sample SAMN13153340, study PRJNA577476) | soil metagenome | isolation source: 120 cm saprolite under Douglas fir tree site 2 hole 1 replicate 2 | place: USA:California | collected 2015-04-18 | reverse complement strand
ATCTTCCACAGAAAGGGCGGGAGCGTCGTGGCCGTCGACGCGCACGCGGATTTGCCGCATGAAAAAATCCTCGAGAGGGAGGCGGCGGGGGAAATAGCGCAACGTGCAGTCGTTGTGCAGCTCGACGATGAGTTTCGAATCCAGCTTGGAGAAAAGATATTGGCCCGGGATTTTCCCGGCGTCGATGGCGCTGAGCGAGACGGCAGCCACGTAACCCCCTGCGCTCATCAACTCCGTGGCCCGGCGAATATCCCGCTGGCGAACAAGCAAGTCCAGGTCGCCATAGTTGCGTATCGCGGGGTCACCATAGGCCTGCATCGCCAGAACAGGTCCCTTTACGACCAGGGCACCAATACCCTCCGCAGTGAAAAGCTCCAATAGGCGAAATAGTTCGGCCGTCAGCCGCAAGCTGGAAAGAATCTGCGCGCGCTGGCGATCGATAAGGGCCTGCCTGATTTCCTGAGGGACCAGAGCCTCTGCCAAGGACGAGCAAGCGATCCCAATCCACGGACCCGAGCAAGCCTGTAAGCCGCGGAGGATCGTGCGCAGGCGAAGCACATTCGAGCAGCACGTACCACTCGCTGCTAAATGAAGCATTACCGGATAAAGGCGAAGACGACATCGGCTCGGACATAGCGGTGTTAGTTAGTGTAGACGATGGGACAGGCTTTTTCGCATGGGGATGCTGGAGGAGAAATCGTGGCGAGCCGCAGTCAGCTATTTCCCAATCGACGCGGACAACGTATCATCGCCGCGGCCGCGGCGGCGGATATCAATACCGAGACGCTTGATTTTCTGGTTGAGCGTTGAAAGAGGAATGAGAAAACGCTCGGCGGCTTCGGTCTGGTTCCAGCTGGTGCGCTCCAGCATATCAATGATGATGCGGCGTTCGATCTCGTCCATGATCTGGAACAATGAAGGCTGGGGATTATCCGCAGAAGCCCGCGAACCGGGTTCGCCGGGAAGCGGCGGCAAAAATTCAGAGAGCTGCAGCCGCACGCCGCGAACGATTTCCTTGCTGCGAATGCTCTCCGGGAGCAGGTCCGCATCAACGCGCTCCTGCGTGGAGAGAACGACCGCGCGCTCCACCACGTTTTCCAGCTCACGCACGTTCCCGGGCCAGTCGTAATCCATCATGAGTTTCATCGCCGCCGGCGTGAATTGCCTCAACGGCTTGGCGTTTTCATGGCAATAGCGGTCGAGGAAGTGTCCCAACAAAAGCGGCACGTCTTCGCGGCGGTCGCGCAGAGGCGGAACCTGGAGGTGAATGACGTTTAGGCGGTGGTACAAATCCTCACGGAAGCGGCCTTCGCGCACTAGAGTTAGCAGGTCGACGTTGGAAGCGGCTACGATGCGCACATCGACTTTGAGCTGCTCGGTGCCGCCGAGCCGCATGAATTCGCGCTCCTGAATGACGCGCAGAAGCTTGGCCTGCGTTTCGGGACTGATGGTGGCGATTTCGTCGAAGAAAATGGTGCCTTGATCGGCGACTTCGAAGAGGCCCCTCTTGGATGCGATGGCGCTGGTGAACGCGCCTTTCACATGGCCGAAGAGCTGAGACTCCAGCAGATCGACGGGAATCGATCCTGTGTTTACGGGCACAAAGGCCTTGTCCGCGCGGGTAGAGGCCGAGTGAATCGCTTTGGCGATGAGTTCCTTACCGGTGCCACTTTCGCCGCTGATAAGAATCGTGGAACGCGAAGGCGCGACCTGGCTGACTAGGTTTAGAAGCACCTGCATTTTGTCGCTCTTGCCGACGATGTTCGGGAAATTGAAGCGCTGTTTCAGGGCGCGCTTGAGCTGGACGTTTTCATCGCGCAACCGCCGCGATTCCACGGCCTGCGCCACCTGTGCCAGCAATTCGTCGTTGGACCACGGCTTGGTGATGTAGTCCATCGCGCCATTCTTGAACGCGGCGCGGGCCATTTCGATTGAACCGTAGGCGGTGATCAGGACGACGGAAAGCTGCGGGTCGCGGCGGTGAATCTCCTTGAGCATGTCGAGCCCGTTGCGGTCCGGCAAGCTAACGTCCAGGAGGAGGAGATCGTAAGGATGCTGTTCCAGCTTCTCAAGGCCGGATTCGCCCGTTTCCGCACTGGCGACGCCGTAGCCTTCCCCTCTCAGCAGGAGTTCGAGGCCCTCGCGGATTTCTGATTCGTCGTCAACGACCAGGATGGAACCCTTAGACATGGACCGCTTTCATGACCGCTGGAAATTCAACATGGAAGGAGGTGCCTTTGCCGGGCGTCGAACGCACATCAATCTTTCCGGCATGTTCCTTGATGATTCCGTAACTCACGGAGAGACCGAGGCCAGTCCCGCGTCCACTGGCTTTGGTGGTGAAGAACGGGTCAAAGATGCGATGAAGGTGCTCGCGGGGGATACCTGCGCCCGTATCCGCGACCTCGATTTCGACGCTGCCGTTATGGGCGGCGGTGCGAACTTCGAGCATTCCCCCGCTGGGCATAGCATCACGCGCGTTCAAAAAAAGGTTCAAAAAGACCTGCTGTAGTTTGTTGGCTGAACCGCGAACCGCCGGAAGCGGTTCGCTGAGCTGCTTCACCACCTGAATCTGCGAGGCTTTGAGAGGGTGGGCTACAAGCGACAACGTCTCTTCCACAACGCGGTTTACATCAATGTCCGCGGCCTCTGCGGCCCCAGTGCGCGAGAAATTGAGCAGATTGTTGACGATTTCGCTGGCGCGGAAGGTCTGCTTGACGATTTTTTCAATGATCGACTGGCGCGGATCGCCTTCCGGCATCTGCTTCGCCAGCATCTGAATATAGTTGGAAATAACCGCTAGCGGCGTATTCACCTCGTGTGCCACGCCGGCCGCGAGAAGCCCAAGTGAGGTCAGCTTCTCCGTCTGCGACATCTGCTCTTCCATGCGCTCACGCTGGGTCACGTCATCGAAGAGCAGCAAACGGCCGATGCGCTCGTTCGATTTGCTCACCAGCGGAGTAATAGAGACATTCAAGGTCAGCAATTTGCCCTGGTGGTGGAGCCTTTGCTTATAAATGCCGGTAATCTGTTCCTGGTCACTGCGCGCGGCAATTTCGCGCGCCAATTCCTCCGGCAACAGCGAGCTGAGCTGGCGTCCAACTGCTTCCTGGCGCGACACTCCGAAAAGTTGCTCCATACGGGTGTTCCAGGATTCAACGATGCCCTCGAGGTCGACGGAGAGCACGCCGACGTTCAAGGATTCAACAATGTTTTCGCTGAAATCCTTGAGGCGGGCGATCTCGAGCGCTTTTTGTTCCAGCGAGCTGTAGAGCTGCGCGTTGTCCAGGGCGACCGCAACATAGCCGGCAATCGTCTCGACCAGTTCCACATCGTCGCTGGACAAGAAGTCTCCATCGACGGTTTTCCCGAGGCCGAGAACCGCGACGGTGTGCTCGCGGATGCGGCAGGGTACAAAGTAGTTGAGATCCAGCTGCTCCAGCGTTCGACGAACGGAGTGAGTTGCGTCCCTTGCCGCACGGGGCGACTCAAAAAAGAGCGCCCCACGGGCGAACTCGGGCCGGGCCGAGTCGAGGAAACTAAGATCCAAGGATTCGGAGAGCCGCACGCCCATAGAGCGCGCAATGCGCATGTGCCCGGGTTGCATGGCGTTCTCCACGAAAATCGCGAGACGGTCGACCAGGAGCGTTTGCGAGATGCGGTCCATGACCGAGCCCAGCATGGGGTCGAAACGCACTTCGTTGGTCAGCGTGCGTCCGAATTCGATGAGCGTGCGCCGGTAATCAAGGCGGTCGCGGTAGAAGAAGCGGTCCAGCCGCGCCTGAATCCACTCGCGGAACGGCTGGAACAAAAACGCGGCTATGACGATGGCGATCATGCCGCCGGCGGGGCCGTTCGTGGGCGTATGGAAGACCAACGCAACCAATGCGACCAATGCGAAGTAGACCGCCGCCACCCCGGCTGTCGCCGCCGTGTACGCCAAGCCGCGCTTAAAGATGATGTCCACGTCCATCAAGCGATAGCGGATGACCGCATAACCGAAACAGAGCGGGATCAGCACCAGGCTTAATACCGATAACTGCATCCACGGGCGCAAGACCGCGCCCAGCACCAATGGAAGGATGTAGAGAATCGAAACGGGCAGAGTGCCCGCGAGAGTTCCACCGGTGAGCCATTTCAATTGCTGGCGCAGGACGCCGGAAGGAGCCTCACGGTAGCTCCGGTAGAAAACCAGTCCAGCCGCCAGGAAGCCGAGGGCGAGAAAGCCGAATTCGATTTTTGTGAGCAATATGTAAGACTGAAGCCAGGGCAAGAAGCCGCCGTACTTGAGCGCGGTGGCCAAATGAATCAGAAACAGCACGAGAGGAAAGGAATAGACCGCCAACAATTTCGAAGAAGAGCGAACCGTCGTTTCATACCGCCCCGGAAATACCAACGCAAAGTGGAGAAGCAAAGCGGGCGCCAGCAGCCTAGCCACAATTTCCGACCAATAAACTTCCCAGTCAAACGCGTCCAACTTTCCGCTGTAATGGAACGACCAAAGAATGAAGGATACCAGGCAAAAAACGTAAAAATGCACAGCGCGTGGCGCATTCCAGCGCCGGATAAAAATGAACAAGCCGATGAAGAGATAGAGCAGGCCAACGATTCGGAGGTAGTTCTCGGTCGCCAGAGGCTTCTCGGCAGGTGCCGTGAGTAGCGGAGTTTCGAATTCCTCACCACTACGGGAAAGCTTGTAATGTACCTGGGTCCAGAGCCCTGCACGCTCCAGCCGGCGAGCCACTTCCGCAGCTCTCCTGACCGGGGCGCGGTTGAACGTCAGCAGGAGATCCCCAGAGCGAATCCCTGCGCGAGTTGCTGGAGAATTAGGGGAAACCTGGCTGGCCTGAATGCCGTGGTCGGTGTCGAGCCAGGCCACTCCGTCGTACACCACCTCAAAGCGGGTGCGTTGGTCGAAGTTAATCAGGGCAAAAATCACCGCCGCCAGCGTGGCTAGCGCCAGCACGACCGCACCGAGGCTGACTCGCAGATTTTGCCTCATTGCTCACCGGGCAGGGCTACACCCCGCCACGAAAAACTAAGTGCAACCCAATGTCCATTCTTTGGTAGATGTCCATACTAGAAACCACTTCATATTCAATAACTTACAATGACGGCAGGCTGGACTATCCTGCTTGCTCCTGTTTCTGGAAGGACAAATACAGCTTTCTAGAACCCGCTCTTTCCTAAAACTGAACGCTCAGCCCGCCTCGAAACGACCGGAAGGCAGGTACCAGGACAACTCGGCCATCCCTGCTATTGGTTGAGACATAGCCTTGCGTCAGGAGATTGTTGCAATCCGCAATGGCCTCCCAGCGTCCCAACGCGAACCTTGGCAACGGCTGGCGGACAATCAGATGTAGGTAAGGGTCCATTTGGAAGAGGGATTCGCCATAGCTGTCTACAGAGGAGACGGAGACGCCGCTTACCCACTTATATCCGGTCTGGACCTTCGTACCAAGGCGAGGCACCTTGGCCGAGATTGCCACTCCGAGAGAATGCCGCTGCGCATGGCGAAGCATATCGCGGAGGAGATCGTCCACATCAGCAGAAGGCGCCAGAGCTCCGCCAAAGGAATAGACTGCGGTCAGCTCGAGGTCGTCATCAAGCTTCTCGCGAAATGCGGCGCGTGTTCCCCAACTGCCGGCGGACCCGCCATCGTACGCAAACCCCGAGGAAAAACTGTCCTGAAAATAGTCAGCTGCGGGCAGATCGCTGCCCCGGCCGAAGACGGCCACGTGGCGATTGTCGTCGTGGAAACCGGCGACTTGGACCTTCCCGCGGGCACCGATCTTTCGTTCCGCCGACACTTCTTCGTGTAAACCATTTTGCAAAACTGGACGGCCCTGCCGCCAGAGCAGTGCGGGAAATGCGTCCAGTTCATTAAGCGCTGCCCCAAGCGCACCGCCGGGCTGCGCGTCGTTCGCCTCGAGAGGACCAGGCCCGTTGGGCAGGGAGGCGAAAATGAGGGCGGTGCTCCAATCATCGTTGAGGCGCACATCCAATTCTGCGCGGGGACGAAGCGAGGTAGCTGCAGCCCCAAGTCCCACGAGGACATACTCGCCGCCGTACCGAAGAGTGGCGCGATTTCCGAATGCTAACGCACCACCTTGATCAAGACGGATACCTCGGAAAGTCGGTCCGACAGGCCCCAGCTTGGCCTCGCGAAGGACTAGTGCCGTATGGGGACCGGCACCGAGCGTTCCCGTTGGCAACCAGACGGTAGCGATTCCACCTGCGGGAGCATCGCTGTCATAGCTCACTTGCCCGGCAAAGATCATCTTGCCGGCGCCACCTAACTTCTGATCGTAGGCGACGGCGGTAGCAGGCGAAGAGGCGATGCTGGAGGCGGAATTGGGCCGCCGGGCACCATCCGTAAATTCCATCCGCATTCTCGGTACGTTAGCCCTGCCGGATTCACCGGAAATCGTCGAGACGCTCAAAGTACCGCTGTCCACCCACTCCAGGACCGGACGCATTGTCGAGGCCGACCGCAACACCCATTTCCAATCATCAACTTCGGCGCTGGTGCTCGCGGGCATGCGCCGCAATTGATCCAGCGACGCAAACATGGATTCCAGTTCAATACGAACTACAGTAGTCAGATTCGAAGTGACACGGATGTGCTTTTCAAGTGTTGGAAGAAAACCGGCGAGAGTTACGCGCACGGTGTAAAAACCCGGGGCCAGTTTGTCGCCCCGGAACATACCTTGCGTATTCGTCAGTAAGCCGCGGCTAGCGGCCACCCCCACAGCTTCGGAAATTAACTCCACGCTCGCGCCCAACTGCGGCGTGCCCGCAGCGTCGCGCACTACTCCCGCAAGCCTGCCCGGGACGGGCTTCGCTTGCGCGGCCGCCGAATTCGCCGCAAAGGACGAAAACATGACGGCCAGGACCAGGGCCCCCAGGATTCGGAGCCGTTCCTGTTTCACTTTATTTTACCTCCCCGGCGTAGCGGCCGCCGCGGTCTTCGTCTCCGGCGCCGCTTTCACCGTGAAATCCGCCGACTTCGAAATAGTCTGATTCGAAAGCGCGTCAGTGGCATTCACTTCCAGGCTGTACTTACCAGGAGCCAGCGTTGCGAGCGGCAGCAGGCGCTCGATGGTGACCTGGTCACCTGTCTGCTTCATCTCTTCGGAGGTTTCCTTGAACTGCATGATCTTTTCATTGCCCTTCTTGACGGTAAACTGGAAAGTCGCGCTGGACTTGTGGGTCTTGTCGTCGGGCTTCAGGTTATAAACCTGCATATAGATGCCGAGCTTGTCCGCGGTGGTGAAATCACCCTCAAGACGCGGGCGCACCTTCGAGGATCCCAGCACGAACTGCCCCGAGCCAATCTGCTTCGCAGGAACACGCTCGATTTGATCGGCAAGAATCAACGAACTTGCCTCCAGTTTGTCGTCCTCATATCGCGGCACCTGCAAGCGCGCGTTCACTACGCCAATATTTCCGCTCTGCACATCCTTGATCACTAGATCCAGCCGGTAAAGGCCAGGGCGCAGAGGAATGGCCTTTTGATAGATCGATTGAAGCTTCAACGATTGCTGAAACAGCGAATCGGGAAAATCTCTCGAGACGGGATCCTCAAAAGTCTGAACGACGCGTCCGGTGAGAGTGCTCACCCGCCCGAAGATATTCATCGTGGCAGAGTGAATTCCATCCTTCGCCTGGAATGAAAGCTGGCTGTTAGGAATCTGGATGGTGACGGGCACAAGCACGGTATCATTCGTCACTTTCAGGTAGTCGGTCCGCCAATTAAAGTGCACCTGATCCCTGACGATTCGCGAGGTTACCACCGCCTCAAGATCCTTGAATTTTACTTCCGGCGGCTTATTCACTTTGGCGTAGAGTTCCAGCCGGGAGAATTCGTTCATGCTGGCTGATTCCCCACCCATGGTGGTCGGCAGATGGGTGCCGTCGGAACGCGTGAAACGGTCGGCCTTCGTCGACATACCCATCGATTCCATCAAACTCAGACCCGCACCGGGTACATGCAGCAGCGCGTCTTTTTCCGATGGATCCATCGTGAGGTGATACTCGCCCGAGCCGCTGGGATCGACGAATTCCAAAATAATGTTTTCGCCGATGCCTTCCAAGTAGCGCCAGCGCCATGTTTCCCATGGATACGTGCTTGTGGAACCGCCTCCCTCTTCCATCGGCCGGTCATACGTGCCGCCCGTGGGATGCGAGTCAATCTCGTCCGCCGGGCCCCACATGATGTACATGCGGCCGCGGTCGGTTTTCCATCCCGGGATGCCGGAAGCATAGTGTTCGTTGGCGTAAGCGATGCGGCGGTAATGCTCCTCTTTAAAATCGTTTTCCGGCAGGTCCGGGTTGCTGCTGCGCCGCAGCCAGAACTGCTCGATAAACTGTTCGCGCTCTTCGTTGGTATCCAGTTGCAGGAAAGCGTTGCGCTCCTCAGGAGAGATGATGTACGTGACGTCTTCCGTCAGCCATTGCTTGTAGGCATTATCCAATTCCTTCAGCGACTTCCTCATCTTCCGCTTTATTTCTTTGTCCAGTTTTCGGGGTGCTGGAGGAGCACCTATATCCTGCGCCTGTTGGGCCGATACTAATGGAATGAAGATGACTACCGAAAAGATGGAAACGAGTAGGGTCCGTACTACCCTTAACATGGAGACACCTCAAGCTCTAGGACGTTGTGATTCTAACCCCAGACTAGTTCCCCGTCAATCAGAGGAATCCCCTTCATTTTGTGACACTTGCCCCGCGAAATCGGTTAGATCGCAGCGAGCTCGGTTTGGTTGCCTGACAGTTTTTGACCTGAACGAAAGTACAGGAGAAATTGCAGCAGAGGAAGGGGCTAAGAAAGGCCGCATCCGGAATTCACCTGGGGGTAAGTATGCAAGAAAAAAAGACGTCACTGAACGCGCTGAGGGTGACCGTCGGAACCCACCAAGGTATCGAAGATAGCAAGGACGTGACGGCGGTAATCCACCATGCGCGCAAAGATGTCGCGAAGCTGCGGATCGCGTTCTGCCTCGCGGTGCCACTTGGCGAGCACCGGTGCGGGCACTTCGATGTCCTGCCGCAGTTTGTCCGCGGAATGGCCGCGCAAGAAGAGACCGTAGAAAAATGCCGCTTCCCGCTGCGGAAAGTCGAGATCATGCACGACTTCGGAGGGAATGAATTGTGGCATCGTGGCCATGGAGAAAATGCAGTTTACCGAAAAACCGGGCGGCGTCAAGTAGCACTGCCGTTTTCTTGCCGCGTTCCGGGTAACTCCCCCGCGCGAGGGATTCACCCGTTTAACGCCCGCAGCACCGGCCTGCAACGCCGCGGTTGCCAAGCGATTCTAACCGCCTTAGGATGCTTATAGGCATGGCAAGGTTACTCAATTCGGTCAAAGGGTCTCTGGCAGGGCGAACCTTCAGCCGCTTTTTGCGGTTTGGAGTTCTCCGCGGACTGCGTTCGATCGAAATTGACCCGGAAGACTTCCGGCGTCAGCTTGCGAACAAGCATCAACTGTGGGTTCCGAACTTCGCGCGCATGAAGGACGTTCCCACGCAACGCCTGGACGCCATCGCGACGGCGCTAATACGCGACGCGGAACGCCTGGCGCTTGCGGAAGGCGTGGGACTCGGCCTCGGTGGGATGATCACGTTTTTGCCGGATGCCAGCCTGCTCACGATTATTACCCTGCGGCTCATCCAGCGTCTTTCTCTGCTCTACGGATTTGAGGCTCACGGTCGCGACCAGCGGATCGAAATGTGGAAGGCGGCTGCGGCTGCCTCCGGCATCGATTACGGCAAGGACTTAGCTGAAAAACAGATCCTCGAAAAACTTGCGCCGCGCATTGCCGAACGCTTTGCCGCGAAGATTGGCGCCGAGGCGGCGGAAAAGTGGGCTGGCCGCTTGATTCCATTGGCCAGCTCGGCTATCGGCGGGGCGCTGAATTTTTCGTTTGTGCGAGGCTGGGGCCGGCGCGTCCAGCGCCATCTCCACAGGAAGCATCTGGAGGTGAAGGCCGCCGCGCCGCCTCCTTCT
>WNFA01006224.1_pt1 | contig 10008 bp, 14 predicted proteins | sample 5400481 | NCBI WGS metagenome assembly WNFA01 (sample SAMN13153340, study PRJNA577476) | soil metagenome | isolation source: 120 cm saprolite under Douglas fir tree site 2 hole 1 replicate 2 | place: USA:California | collected 2015-04-18 | reverse complement strand
TGCGCACGAGTTGGTGGCAGGCCGGCGATCGGCGATCGTTGTCGCCCGGAGCCAGACCGCGGGGCGTGGGAGCCACGGCCGCCAGTGGCTGTCCCAGATCGGAGGTCTCTACCTGTCCTGGGCCTTCCCAGGCGCCGAGGAGCCTGAAACGCTCCTGGCGGTCTTCGCGGTCGCAGCGATCGATGTCCTGGTCCTCCACGGGTGCTTGGTTGCAGCATCCAGAGACCGAACGCCATCCACGTGGGAGGCAAGAAGATCGCCGGGCTCTTGGCAGAGTCCGGGAACGGCGGGTGCGTCCTGGGCCTCGGCGTTAATCTGAACAACGAAGTGCCCTCGTCGATCCCGATGACGACATCCTTCAAGGAGGGTCACCGCCCGGGAACTCGACCCGCGGAGCTTCCTGACCACGTTCGTCCGAAACGTGGACCAGGAATTGGATCGTCTCCTGTCGGACCGGCGCCTCATCGCTCGAAGGTGGTGGTCGCTTGTCACGCCATGAGCGGGGTCGGACCAATGCGGCTGAAAGCGGCAACAGGCCTGGACCAGAGCCCCTCGGAGGGCTACCTCCAAGTAACTGCTAATGTTGATGCGCAGCGCAAAGAAAATGACAGTTGAGGCGCAAGAAAAATGACAGTTGTCCAGAGCGATCGAGGGCTCGAACACTCGTTCCCCAGTCAGCGACCGAGAGCCCCAGATGTCGATCAGTTCGCCTAGTTAGTTAGACCGACGAAGTCTTCCGGATTGGTCCAGAAGGTCCAGACGGACGCCGGAATTCCAAAGAAGGAAAGAGACACCCGAATTGAGCGGTCCCAGAGGGCCCTCTGGTAATGCCGCATCGGAATCGAAGAATCCCGTAGCCCCGGTCAGATTACCCGGATCTTTTCTCCCCGGCTTCCCTATCCGGCAATGTGACCTCGGGCTCCCCAAACGAGACTTCGATAAGCGCGTCGTCGACATCCTCTCTTGTGAGGTACTGGTGACCCGGTTCTCCTCGGACGAACGGATCCAGAAGCGCCGCTAGGTCGGCCCATCCCTCCGGCGAGGCAGATAACTCGAACGCAGGCGGGTTCCCACCCGACGTCTCGCGGAATCGAACTTGGCCGCCTGACTGTCGGAGACTCAAGAGCAGCGGCTGAATCCCAACGATCCTTGCTTCTGACATGGCGGTTAGATCGATAGGACCGCCAGGCTGACGGCGGGTTTCGAATATGCCTTGAAGCCACGAAGCGCCTGCGCGCGTAGGCAGAATGATTAAGAGGGTTGGTCCGTATGCGCCATGACCGAAGTCCCCCACGAGGAGCGGTGGATCCGAGGCGGAGAACGGACTACCGACCACAGACGCCACTCCTTCCGAGCCCCGAGCCCCCCAGAAATCCTGAGCTTGCGGAGTATAGATTCTGCCATGGACTATTCCATGCATCCCAAGGGTTGTAATCCCAGTGACCCGTGTCGTGATACTGGTCTGGCGCATGCCAACGCCACTCGCCACCCTCCGGATCCCAAAAGTGATCTCCGGCACCGGATCTGCTGCCTTCCCGCACCTGCCAAGTCTCAGGATCGTATCCCGGGGGAAGTAAGGGAGCGTCCTCTGCAGGGCCCGCCTGTGTCAGGGTTTCCGCCTCTTCAGCCGCAATGGGCACAGACGCCGCGCCCGCTCCCGCGATTGCCTCGCAGCCTCCAGCAACGCAGGCCACCGCTACAGCTGGCGCTGTCAGGACCGCCGCCATTCCACCGACCACCAATACGGCGACATGCCCTTGATGGTCGCAGTAGGCTTTGTGCTGGCGGTAATAGGACTGAGTGTTACATCCTGTCGACGTATTAGCGACAGGTCCCATGCCGGCGAGGTCGACGCCGTTCAGCGGATTATCCGCCACGTAGCCGTATGCGCTTCTGGTCTGCGCTTGCAAAGGGTCGCGGCTCAGGAGCTGTCCGGTCGCAGGGTCGTAATACCTCGCCCGCAGGTAGATGAGCCCAGTCTCGGGGTCGGCGTATTGGCCGCCATATCCGAGGGGATTCGAGACGGTCCCGGTCGATGCCATGAGGTGGCCGTAGGCGTCGTAAGTGTAGCTGGCGACCATGGACCCGGAGGAGTTGGTGAGGGCCCTCGTCGAGCCAAGCTGGTCCTGGTGGTAGTAGAGGGTCCCGGAAGAGCTCACCTGCTCCAAGGGAACCCCGCCCGGTCCGTAGACATAGTCGACTGACCCGTCGACGAGCAACAGTGGCAGCCCTTCCGCCACGTCCCACGTCTCCTGCGTCCCCGTGCTCGCCACAGTCTTGGAGGCTCGCAGCCCGGTGCCGTCGTAGGCATAGATTGCCTGGCTGCTGGAGAGCTTGACGTTCGCCATGTTGGACTGCACTGCCACGAGGCTAGATGTGGTGGAGTTGTTGCCGAGCTGGCCGCTGGCGTTTGAACCCCAAGCCCAGACCGTTGCGTCGGATCTGACCGCCAGGCCGTGGTCGTCGTCGTCGCCGTTGATGGCGACCGCGGTGGCGGCGCTGAGCCCGCTGACCTGCGCCGGAACCGAGCTGTTCGTGGTGGAGTTGTTGCCGAGCTGGCCGGCGAGGTTGTCTCCCCAGTCCCAAGCAGTTCCGTCGGACTTGACCGCCAGGCTGTCATCGCCGCCAGCCGCCACGCCGGTGGCCCCCGTGAGGCCATTGACCTGCACGGGCACGGAGCTGTTGGTGGTGGAGTTGTTGCCGAGCTGGCCGGAAGTGTTACGACCCCAGTCCCACACGGTCCCGTGAGATTTGAGGGCGATGCTGTGCAGGTCGCCGCCGGCTATCGCCAGCACTCCGTTGAGGCCGCTCACCTGGATGGGCGAGGAGGACACCCTCCAGCTGCGACGTGATGGAGAACGTCGCCATCCGAGACCCCGTCGCCCCAGGGCTCGCGATCGTCTGGTCGGAAAGGTCGGCTGAGGGGAGGCTCTGGCTGGAGAACGACGTCACGTCGGCCATGCCGGAGGGCGGGGTCCAAGCGCCAGCAACGGCGTTGCCGGAGGCCCCGGCCAGCAGCACGAGCCGGTCGTTGGCAACCGTGGTCGTCACGGAGGGGACCCTGCGTCGAAGCCGTAGCGCCCGCAGAAGCCTGGGCCTCGATCGGGGCGGTGGGGTCAACCCCACGATAGGTTGCGGCCACGATGGACTTGGCAAAGGGGTGCAGGCGCTATGGGTGCGTGATGTTCACGACCGCGGGACCGGGACCGAGCGACGTGAGGCCGGGCGGCGCCAGGCACTGCAGCGTGCTGGGCGTGGCGAACGCCACCTGCTCGACGGCGGTGTCGCCATGGAACTCGCCGCTCGTGATGTAGCCCGTGAACGTGACCGTCGTCTGGCCGCCGGCGTCGTTGAGCGCGCGATTGAACGCGAACGTGGTCGTCTGGCCGTTGCTCCAGTTGAAGACCCGCGTTCCCGCGCGTCCGGAGAAGATGGTCGAGCAGGAGAGCGTCGCGTTGAAGCTCTCCACGTAGTTCCCCGCCGTGATGCTCGAGTCCGACGAGCTGCACGGCGCCAGGATGGCGGTGACCGTCACGTGCACGGTCTGCGGCGTCACCAGCAGCCCGGGATCATAGGTGACCGTCTCGGTGCCGGCGCAGGTCACGTCCACCGACGCGGCGCCAGCGGCCGGTACCGACAGGACGACGCCGCTAACGGCGAGCGCCGCCGCGACGAGCATACCGAACCAGCGTGAACGGATCACAGCAGCCATGTGCGCTCCTCCTGCCGGCTCCCAGCCCCGACTTCTCTCCCCTACTCATCCTAGCGCACGCGATCCCGTCGGCGTCGACGTCTGCGCATCGATGTGGGTGCGTAGGCATCTGCGAGGTACCTTGTGGAGCGATGAGTACCGCCCTGCGCCGCCAGATGGTGTCGGGGGTGGCCGTCTCGTAGCCGGGGAGCCGACGACGGAGCCAGTCATAGGCCAGACTGCCGGTCGTCAGGCAGACTCCACACTTTGTTCTCGATGGCGATGGGCGCCAGGCTCCGAATACGCAGCACCAGGTCGACGTGCCCGGTCTCGCGTTCGGTGATCTCACGGCCTTGGTGGCGGTCCTCGCTTTGATCGGACCAAGGCCCGAATACCTCGGTCGCTTCCGCAGTGAAGTGGGTTGCCACGCTCAGAAATCCTGGACTATGGCTGCCTGAGTGACATGTCTTCTTCGCAGAAGGGCAGGTCAGAACCACGTTTTTCCCATGACCCCCAGATAAAGACGTTACTCACAGGCCGGACCCGCTGCGCCAGATCGCCGTGCGCGGCCTCGGACATGACCACTCCACCCTGTTGGTCACCAACGACCGCACCACCAGGGCGGCCGTCCTCGTCGACCGCTGCGCCCACCGCATGACATCGAGCAACGGCCCGCCAGTCCATCCGCTCCTTCCACCTCGACGCCCTGTCCTCGGCCGTGGCTCTCAACGTCGACTTGGACACGACGCTCACCGTCACCGCCCAGACTCGCGAGGTACGCCGCTGGGCCGCTCAGCAGTCTCAGCCGTGCCAGCTTGGTCCTATTGAGCTTCACGGCGCCCCGATGACCCACCGACACCAACGTGCTCGGCGGCCGTGAGTGGCGCTACCGCTCCTACGGCGACCTTGCAGACGCCCCTGAGCCGGTCGCACGGCGACTGGCCGCTGAACCCGACGAGAACCGGGGTTTCGCCGGGGAGGTGCTGGTCCGATACGTGTCCATGGTGCGGCGACTTTGCCGGGTTGCGGATGAGGTCGCCCACCTGGGCGAACAAGACCGAGGCGCCCGATGGGATCTTCATGGACGCCGGGGCCCCTGAGAATCACGAGATCCTCACCCCGATGCGAGGGCGGAGAACATTCGCCGGTAACTCCGCCACGGGGACTCACTAGGAAGCGCTACGGAAGACGCGCGCACCTTCGCCCCCGCCGACGGGGCTGTCAGTCTCCTGACGCCGGCACTGTCATTTTCGTGTCGCTCTACAGTTCGCTGGCCAAGGATCGGAGCGCCACGGCCCGCCTTGCGTTGCCCCCCCTAGCGGTCGGGCCCTTGTAGTTGATCTTTTCCGGTGCCAAGCTACAGTGTCGTGATTGGCCGGCAAGGTAGGACAAGATGACAATTAGCCGTGGCAGTTGGGCAACGAAAAGCCGCATGCCGACCGCCCGACAGTTTCTCGCGGCTGCGACCGGACTCGACGGACGCATTTACGCCCTCGGTGGATTCGTCGTAGACCCGGCCGACCCCCGATCCGAACAGCGCTCACGAATCGTAGAGGCATACACCCCCAGCACGGACACGTGGACGACTGTGCAGGAAATGCCAACGGCCCGTTCGAACTTAGCAGCCGCATGGGGTCCCGACGGGCGAATCTACGCCATTGGCGGCTTGACTGGCTCCACTAGCCCCGGTGGTATCGAGTCCTTCACATCACTAGACGTCGTGACGTGTATCTGACTCAAAGCCACAGATCGCCGGCGAATTAATCCCTATTTTGGGGGCTCCAGCGGGCTGGTGTTGGGTGCCACAACGGATCATAGGGGATCCCCCGCAGGCGGGCCACGCTCGCGGTTGCATGCCGAGGTCATTGGTTCAGAAAGGGATGCTCGGCCACCCGGCATGAGGCCGAGCAGAAGCGTGCAGGACGGCCCCGGCCCAGCCGCACGTGCGCCGGGCGGGGGCACAGGGAAACGATGGCAGGCGATGAGGATGCAGTCGGGGTGCTCAGGGCACGGCCCGGGCACCCAGGCTGCTGGACCTCCAGGACGTTGGTCCCGCCCGCCAGCGCTGCGGTGGCGAAGGTGTGGCGGAGGGCATGGACGAGGGCCCCCGCCGGCACCTGGGTGCGGATCCCGGCCCGGACGTAGAGCCGCTCGATCAGGGAGCTGCGACGCCGTCGTGTAGTACCCGGCCATCCCCTGGGGACTCATGCCGGCGAGGCGAGCGATACGCCGCATCTCTCAGGGTCGGTGAACTCCCCCGAGGCGACCTGGCAGCCCCAGATCCTGCCAGTGGGTGCTCACGACCGAGGTGAGCTCATCGGTATCGAGGGGACGGTCCGCGTGCAAAACCGATGCGGCTGTAGAGCTGCGGGTAGCGGGCCAGCCGCCTTTCCATGCCCGGCATGCCGATGAGGACGAGCCCGAGATTGCTGCGGTCGTAGAAATCGCGCGCGTCGTCACAACAAAGAAGGGTCAAGAGCCCCGCAAAAGATCCAGAGTATGAGTGCTGACGGCCTCGTCTGCAATAGCATGCACATTAATGCTCCAGGCATCGCGGTCCAAGAGACGGGCTTGAATCCACAGAACGCATGCGAGCGCTCCCAGGCCTAGTCCGCTGACGGCCAGTCCGATGGGACTCAGCTGGATGTTGAATGCCAAGACAACGCCCAATAAAGCAAGTGGCACAACAAGTGCGTCGCGCAACTCTGCCTCCGATTGAACTCGATCGTATTCGGCGAACAACTCGGGTCGGGCTACAACTAGGCGTTTCGCTCCCCCGTAGACCACGTCGTGGACAACCCGGCCAAGGATGCTATTGACATCCCCAGACTCGAAGCCAGGTTGTGGACTGGACTGCTCGAGGACTAACTTGCGGACAAGGTGCTCAAGCCTTCCGTGAGCATTGTTCGTGATAGGCCGCCACACCTTGAGTTTGGGCCAGTCACCGATTCCGTCCTGAAACCTGGCCTTCACTGCTGCAGCAACAGCCACCCGGCTCGTCTCCCTGACGACGGCGACCTCAACTGATCCAACCAGGTATGCCAGCAGAGTGACAGCACCGACTGCCCCGGGGCGGCCGAGACCGTGTAACAACTCACGAAGGGGTAAACGAAGTCTCGATGTGACCCCTGGTCCAACGAACCAGTCCCTGAGAAGCAGCCAGAACGTACCAAGGAGCAGGTACCCGCTGACCAGTGGGGCGCGGATATGCCTGACACCTGGAAGGAGTTGGGCAAAGAGTATCCAGAGGATTTGAACACATCGCGAAGGGTTGGCTTTGAATCGGGACCGACAAGACGGCCCACGGTCGGCCCCCGGCGGGGGTCCCACAGCCGCACCGTTGCGTTGACGCCGCCCACTCTCGCCAGCAGCTCCTTGGCCTCGGCCAGCTGCAGGCCGAGCGTGTCCGCCCTACGGTCGCCGCGCTGCAGGTCCGCCACGTCGTGCACCGCCCGGCGGGACGTCCTCATCTTCTTCGATCACCACCTGCACCCTGATCCTCATGCCGGGCTCCTCGCCCGATCGACCATCCCCTGCAGCCAGTCGTCGGTTGGCGGCCCTCCGGTCGAAGCGATCGAGCCGCAACCAGCCACACAGCTCTTCGAGCTCCCCGCAGCGACCGCCGAGGACCCCGCCGCGTTGGTCGGGGTCGGCCTCGAGGAGCGCCGCCAGCAGCTCGATGAGCCGGAGCGGCGAGGACTGGCGCTGCTCCGGGAAGACCCACGGCCCGCCGCATCCCTCCGGCGGGGCGGAGCGACGGCCGCCGGTGCAGACCGGAGCGCCGACCCCGCCCGACCGGCAGGATCGCTTCCACCCGTATGTCGTGGCACTTAGCCGTCGAAGACGTCGTGCTCGTAGAGGAACCGTTCGCCGACGCGCAGGCCGAGATCGGCAAGCTGGACCTCATCCGGGTCGTCCCGGAACCAGAGACCACCCTGGCGGCAACGCCATAGTCCCGGCCGTGGATAACGAGTCGGTTCAGGTGCTCGTCGCTCCAGCCCAAGGCGAGCTGGAGGGTGGTGTGGAGGTCGGCGATGCTGGTGTCGCTGCGGACAAGGAGCCGGCGCCAGATCAGGGGGCTGACGCCACGCAGCACCACGCGGAGCTGGTAGACGAAGGGACCAGCGGGTGGAGGTGACCCGGGCATCCCGGCATCCTGCACCTCCTCAGTTCAGCGCGCCATGCCTCAACACCACACTTCGTCCCGCTCTCCAGTGGGTGCGATGCGGGAGCCAGGTGGCCATCTCGTAACTTTCTTACAAACGCGTCGATTGCCTTCGAGCGGTAGAGTTGCGTCGCAGGGACTCAGGGGAGGGGCGGCGTTTAGTGAGCGCGGTCGAGCATTGGCTCAGTAACCCTGCGCTCCAAGGCATGGCAGCATTTGCAGCCGTGGCGACAGCCGCCGCTGGTGTGGTTCGGTGGGTGAATCATCGACGCCACCCCGTTCCCGAATCCATAGAGCCTGTCAAGTTCTCTGGCCGGACCCGCGAGGCCTTCCTCGAGCGAGTCTGGTCGCAGAGGATCGTGAGCGGCCTCGAGCGCTCAATCCAGCATGCCGCGAAGATGTACCTCGGCCTCCGTAACTCGCCGGAGCTGGTGAAGCTGTCTTACTCTCAGTCCATGGCCGAGCCGGGTGAGGTGCTCGGCATCGAGACCGCCTACGAGCAGGTCGGTGGGCAGCTTGTGATCGTGGGGCCTCCCGGGTCGGGCAAGACCACCGAGGCCTTGAAGCTCATGCGCCATCTTCTTGAAGCTCATGCGCCATCTTCTCGAAGTGGCCCGCCAAGACCCCTCGGCCCCGGTGCCAGAGATCTTCCCCCTTGGGTCCTGGGCCAAGGAGCGCAAGCCGATCCTCGAGTGGCTGGCTGACCAACTCCAACTCCGCCACGGATGGGCCCCCCGGGAGGGGCGTTCCCTCATTTGGCACCACAGGGTCGTGGCCCTCCTCGACGGGCTGGACGAGGTTGCGGCTGAGCACCGGACAGAGTGTGTCCAGGAGATCAACCGCTTCTGGGAGACGCATCGCGCCGGGCCGCTGGTGCTGTGCTCAAGGCGGGCCGAGTACGAGCGAGTCCCCGAGCGAGTCAAGCTCGGTGGCGGCGTGACGATCTGTCCGCCCGACGCTCGCCAGATAGACGAGTATCTGGCCGCGGCGGGGCCAGGATGGGATCGCGTCCGCAAGGACCTCGAGGATGGGGCCAACCCCGGCCTGGGCCAGTTACTTGTCACTCCGCTCATGCTGAGCGTGGCATTGCTCGCCTACCGGAAGGACGACCCGGCGGAGCTCTGTGCCCCAGGCGACGCCGCCACCAGACGTGCGCGACTTTGGCACCGCTACGTCGCGACAGCAGTCACGCGCGGCCACAACCCCCTCGGCCTCGACCACCTCGGGGGAGAACGGCGCCTGCGGCGGGGGTCCCGCAGCGCCTCCGCGACCCCCGGCCGAGCATCGAGTCGCCGGCGAGACCGAGCCTGATGCCCCGCGCCGGTCTCCCTACCGCCGGGCCGGGCTACCTCCGCCCGAGCGACACCGGAACCTCGGCCTGCGACGACGGCCACACCACGCGCTTCGCCCGCCCGGACCACTGGACGACGAGCATCTCGTGGGCCTCCTGAGCACCGTCCGCGCCGAGCCCGAAGCGACCGAAGAAGGTCGTGCAGCGCAGTCGGCGGGAGGCCGCGGCGAGGGCGTCGTCCTGCCACCCCCCGGCCTCCTCCACGCACCGCAGCGCGACCAGTCCCGCCGCGTATGCCTGGGCGGCGGGGTACTCCAGCTGCGCCCCAAACCCGGCCGCCCGGAGCGAGGGGACGGCCCTCGCCCGGAGCGAGCGCAGCACCTGCGCCGGCGCGGGGCCGACGTCGACCCGGAAGCGAGCGCCCTCCTCCCACTGCGATGGCCCGAGCACGTCGTGCGCCCGTTCCCCGAGGCGCTCCCCGAATGCTGCAAGGCCGGCCGCGACGGCGGCAAGCACCGGCGGGCGCCGGTGAAGCCGCGCCACCGCCTCGACGTCCTCACTGAAGCTCCCCGCCAGCAGCACCGCGTCGGCCCCGGGCTCGGCGGAAAGCTCGCTCGGCGTGACCTCGGCGACGACCTCCATCCCCAGGCGCGCGGCAGCGGACCGCGCCCCCTGGGCGGCCGCCCGCCCGAATCGGCCCCTGCCAGCGGCGATCACGACCCGGGCATCAGGGAGCGACTCCGCGATCGCCTCGAGGACTGTCGCCAGGTACCGGCTCGCGGGCGAGGGCACCGAGACGAGCTGCGGATGCCGCTGAACGTCGTCGGCGCTGCCGCCGTGGTTCCACACGACCCTCCCGCT
>WNFA01024262.1_pt1 | contig 10011 bp, 6 predicted proteins | sample 5400481 | NCBI WGS metagenome assembly WNFA01 (sample SAMN13153340, study PRJNA577476) | soil metagenome | isolation source: 120 cm saprolite under Douglas fir tree site 2 hole 1 replicate 2 | place: USA:California | collected 2015-04-18 | reverse complement strand
GATGCCGGATCCGTCTCCGGTGAGCGGTCCGAGTTCCGCGATCCCCAGAGTGAAAATACAAGGGAACATAATCGAGTTGAACAAGCCCACCGCCAGGATGGACCACATGGCCACACGCCCGTTGGTCAGAACAGAAACGCTAACCAGCAGAGCGGTCATAACCGCGAACAGCGCCAGGAGTTTGCCCGCTTTGACCTTCTGCAGAATTGCCGACCCGATAAACCTCCCAATCATGGCGCCGAGCCAGTAGACAGATATGTACCTGGCCGCCTCTCCCAAGGCTGCGCGGTAGCGGGTAGCCGGGTCGGCGATGCTCGACGCGAATCCACCGATATTGGGCAGGGCCAGGTAGTTGGCGATGGAGCTCCCTATCGCAACTTCCCCGCCGACGTACACGAAGATCGCAATCGCTCCGAATACAAGGTTCGGGTGTTTCCAGACAGAGTCGTTCACCTTTTCGCCGATGTGGTGTTGGGCGGACTCGATTTTGGGGAGCTTCGACATGCCAAAGCCGATCGCCAGCAGGAACAATGCCACAGCAAAGAAATACACATAGAGACGGATAATGGCATTGGCTTGTTGCGACGTGCTCTGCGCGATGGCGGTGGTTGTCGTTCCGAGAATCACGCGAGCCCCAACCCAGGGGAACACCGCAGTGCCCAGCGAATTGAAGGCCTGCGTAAGAACCAGGCGGCTCGAAGCGGTTTTGGAGCTTCCCAGCACCGCAACATAGGGGTTCGCGGCGACCTGAAGAATCGTAATCCCCGTTGCCAGCACAATCAGCGCCGCTAGAAAGAATGGAAACGAGGGCATTTTCGCGGCAGGATAGAACCCAAGACACGCAATCACCATGGTCAACAATCCCACGACGATCGCCTTCTTGTATCCGAGCCAGTCGATGATTTTGGCGGATGGAATCGAAAAGACAAAGTAGGCAGAGAAAAAGGCTGTCTGAATCAGCATGCTCGCAGCAAGTCTGAGGTTGAAGACATGTTGAGCATAGGGGATCAGCACGTCGTTGAGTGAGGTGAGCGAGCCCCACATGAAGAACAGTGTGGTTAGAATAGCCAGCGGCCCTCCATAACTTGCGGCTGGCGCCTTCAACGCTTCCGGTCGGGTTCCTGTACTAACGTCGGTTGGCATTGGCCTCCGTTCTTATCTCCTGGCAATCGCGGCGTTGCGTCGCAGGGCTACCCTTGGGCAAGCATCACGTCATTGCGACCCTCAAGATAACACGATTTTCCGGCAAACAATAATCGATCACTTTCCGTAAGAAAATCGTTATAGGATCTTTGTTGACAAATCCCTATGAGGACAGTTTCGCTCGCTATAGTTGGCGCGCTTTTCCTATCTCTTGGCGCGGGCGCCCTGGCGGCCGATCAGTTTCCCGTCGGCCCGCCAATTAGCGGCAGTACTGATATCCGACGGTGCTCGATGATTCCGTCCTGTACGTGATGGTCTCAGACGCCGCGGAAGATGCCAAAATCGATCTTCGTGACAAGCTCACCGGTACGCGGCTCAGCTTGCTGCTGCCGGCGCAACATGCGGCGATTGCGGTGATGGGAAAGCGCGAGAAAAGCGTTGTCGCGAAGTACGGGTTCTAGAGCGGATTCAGAAACGATGTACGGGGATCGCAACTGGCGAGCTTCGCTCGCCAGCCCGGACGAGGGCGTCCGGGCCTACGCGATTGCAGAAGAGTTCAGCGAAACAACGCCAGATCTACAGCATTCCCCATCGCCTCATGACCCGCAGGCCCGGGATGCAAATGGTCCCCGCTGTCATACTGCGGGGCCAACCGCGCAGGAGTCGTCGGGTCGCGCAGGTCGGCGTCAAAATCGATGATCCCGTCGAACGCCCCCGAAGTTCGAATCCACTGATTTACCGCCACGCGCTTCGCTTCACCCGCTGCGGTCCAAGCACCAAGGCCCCGATAGGGGAGAATGGTCGCGCCGAAAATGTTGAGACCCCGGGCGTGCGTCCGAGCGATGATCTGCTTGTATCCCGCGATGATTTCATCCGCTGTCACTTGCGTCCGGCTGCGACAAGGACTGGTGTCCGCGGCGGGTGCGTCTGGCTGACCAATGTCGTTGGTGCCTTCGAACAAAATCACCGCCTCAATTCCGGCCTGCGCCAAAACGTCGCGTCCCAGCCTGGCCAGAGCGTTCTGTCCCCAGCAGGGCGAAGTGGTCAGCACCCGATTGCCTCCGATGCCCGCATTCAGCACGGCAATCTGAATGTGGTTGTCCAGCAGGCGTCGGCCCAACACGTCCGTCCAGCGCTCGTTCTTATCGAGCCGGGAGGATGCCCCATCGGTAATCGAATCCCCGAGCGCAACCACCGCGCCTTTCACACTGGCCGGCACCAGCACCTCCACCGCGCTCAGAAAGTACCACGATCCTATGGTCTTTGATCTTGCGGCCGTTGCGAAGGCATTCGTGCCTTCCTCGGCCGCGAAATTGCCGGAACCGGAAACATAGTTGGTTTGAAATGCAGACCCGTGAACCGTAGCTGGCCCGGTCTCGCCCGCCGTAAACAGACTGATCGCCAAATTCTGCCCCGACCCCACGGCAAACGACACTGGATCGCTCAAAACTTCCGCGCCTTCAGGAATCGCGATTGATCGGCTTCCGCCGAAAGTTACCTCATGATTCGACCGCGGAACCAAAGCCGCTCCCTCTTTTTGCAGCCTCGTCTTTTGCAAACCAACGAAGACTGCGTCCAACCGAATCGAACGCGTGCCGAACGTATTCGACAGCCGGATCCGAAGCGCGCCGCCCCCGATCGTGGTATGCACAACCTCGCGGATCGTTTGATTGGAGAACTCCGCGGGCTGGTCGCTGGCCGCGTTCGCCGTGGTCCACGTCGTAACCCAACGTTGTGGACCGTCATCGCCGGGTGCCAGGACGGACAACCATCCCATTGCCAGGGTCAAGCCGAAAAGCGCGCGCAGCGGAAACACCACACCGGTTCTCATGGGTCAATCGTCCTTCTGATTGCGTTTCCCTGATTGAAGTTCCGCTCTGCTGGAGTCTCGGATCGAAGCGGTCATTATTTCGGCGCCCGTCATTTCGGCGCCCGTCCGGTCGACTCACGCACCACGAGCGTCGGTTCAATCGCGATCTCTGAGGAGTTCTCCCCACCGTGTTCGATCATCCGGATCAGGGCCTCTGCAGCCATCTGTCCCATTCTGCCCAGGGGTTGCCGCACTGTGGTCAGGCTGGGTGTGTGGAACGCGGCCCACGGAATGTCGTCGAAACCCACCACGGAGACATCCTGCGGGATCCGCAAACCTTCTTCCTGGATGGCACGGATCGCGCCGATCGCCGAGATGTCGTTGTACGCGAACAACGCCGTGAAGGGTTTCTTGCGGGCCAGCAATTGCTTCGCGTAGGGATATCCCACCTGCGGAGACGGGTCGTCCACTTCGAGGTTGACGACCAAGTCTGGGTCCATTTCAAGTCCCAGTTCCTGCGCCACTCCGCATACTGCCTTCCATCGGTCTTCCGAATCCGAACTGAAGGTCTGGCCTTTCATAAACGCGATCTTGCCATGGCCCAGACCCAGCAGATGTTCCAAGGCGACCCGCGCACCCCGCTCCTGGTCCAATACGATGTTAGTAACTCCCTTCAAGGCTCGGTGCCCGGCCACGGAAACCGTCGGCAACGGCAGAGGTTCTTGCAGGCTGGTGTCCACCGTGATGAACCCTTCCACCCCCCGCTCCAGCAGAAGGTGCGAATATTCGCGCAACATCGATGCGTCATGCCGATGAATGACCGTCAGAAAAAAATAATTGTGCTGCCGGAGATAGGCCTCGACCCCGCTAATGACCATGGACCCGTAGGCGTCTCCGATCTCCTCAAGCTCCGGAATGGCGCGCGCTGAGGGGGCATTGTTCAGCACCGCCGAGACGGTGCCAGGCGCGAGGCCAACATGTTTCGCGACTTCTTTCAGCGTGACCTTTCCAGGTTGGCTGATGCGCGACTCTTTCCCTTTTCCCATTCCGCGCGATTATCGCAGACTGCTCACGATATCCGCACTTAAACTCGCGTATCGCACCAAACAGAGCACGTGGCTATCCGGGCGCGCAAGGCTATCTGTGCTCTTAAATGGCATGGCGCGCCCGCCTTTACCCCAGCCAGCACCGGGTAACTCCAGCACCAGGTGGCGAACGCCGGTTAGGCTTGATCCAGCAGATGGTTCAGCCGTCGCTTCACATCTGGCCACTCCGCCGCCAGGATCGAATAACGCACCGAGTCGCGAGCGCTGTAGTCGGCGGCCATCCGATGGGCACGGAGAATCCCTTCGAACTTCCCGCCGATGCGTTCGAGCGCATCGCGTGAACGCTGGTTACGAGCGTCCGTGTGAAAACAGACCCGGAGCACCTGCCACGCTTCGAAGGCATGCGTCAGCATGAGCAGCTTGGCCTCGGTGTTGGCCGCAGTCCGGATTGCCGAGCGGGTCAGCCACGTGTAGCCGATCTCGCACGCGTCGGGGACGTGGCGGCCGTGCCGCGTGTGGCCCGGCGGCCACGCCCATCGCTCCAGGTTCCAGAAGCGAGTGGACCCGATAACGACACCGCCATCCACGCCGTCGTCCAGACTGTCGTTCAAACTAACGATCGCGAACGGCACCGCGCTGCCCGCGTCCTGCCAAGTCAGGGCGGTGTTAATGTAGCTCGTGGCCCCGACCTTGCCCTGCGGGACCGGACTCCACTGGTAAAGGGATGGGTCAGTTGCTGCCGCCGCTACCAAACCGTCGACGTGGCGGTGCTCAAGCGGTTCGAGACGAACGTGCGTGCCTGAGAGCACAACACCTTCTGTTTCCACGGTTCCCAGTATGCATCGAGTTCCTTTACAGCCGCAATGGAACTTGCGACTTGCAGAGCGGGCCAGCCGAAGTGGAGACTCTCCTCGAAAAGTTCTTCCCAAGCGCCAAAATCTAGCCTACAATATCGATTTTGTCCAAATATTACGGCCTAATTCGCCGAAACCCACCCGTCCCGGCGCCGGAGGTTCCATGAAAGTCCGCCTTACGAAGTGTGCCGCTCTTGTCCTTATCACCTTCTGCGCGCTTTCCCTGTGGGCGGGAGACGCGATTCCAAAAATTGCCTGGAAGCGAGGCATCGGCGAGCCCTTCGCCAACCCCGGCACACGCAAGCCCCAACTCACCGATTTGATTGACGATGGTTACTGGCAAGGCGCGCCGGTCGGCGGTTTTGGGTCCGGCACCTTCTCGCGTACCTACCGCGGCGATTTTTCGCGCTGGCACCTCAAAGCCGGAATTCATAAATACGAAACTGTTTACTCCAACCAGTTTGCCATTTACGAGAAATCCGAGGGCGCGCCGGAAGGCATCGCCCAGGTCCTCCTCGCTGATCATCCCAAAAATCGGGACCTCCGCTCCTGGAAGTGGGATTATCCCGTCGGCGCCGGCACTTACTACGCGCTCTACCCCAAGTCCTGGTACGACTATCGATGGGACAAATTGCCGGCGCACGTCACCCTGGAGCAGTTCTCTCCGATTCTCCCCGATAACTACAGCGAAACCAGCTATCCGGTCGCCGTGTATCGCTGGCATGCCGACAATCCCACTGACAAACCTGTGACCGTTTCGGTGCTGCTCTCCTGGGCGAACATGGTGGGATGGCTTCGTAACACGTCGCACGATCTTGACGGGAAGATGAGCTCGGGCAACTACAACAGCGTCGTTTCGACACCCCTGGGAAACGCCGGCACCATGAAATCCGTGGTATTCGACCGCATTCGTCCCGGTGAAGTTCAAGACGACTGGGACGGCCAGTTTGCCATTTCATCCCTCGAGTCTCCGGGCGTGGAAATCACCTATCAAGACACCTTCATTCCCGACGAACTCGGCGGCGATCAGGTCTGGACTCCTTTCTCGAAGGATGGACGCCTCGCCAATAACGACTTTAAGTGGATCAGCAGTGGAGAAACCCTGGCCGGTGCAATCGCAGTGCGCTTCACTTTGAAGCCTGGCGAGAAACGCGTCGTGCCCATGGTGATCTCCTGGGATCTCCCGCTGATGGAGTTTGGCACCGGCCGCAAATGGTACCGTCACTACACCGACTTCTTTGGCACGTCGGGAAAAAACGCTCTGAAAGTCGCTGCTGAAGGGCTCACTCACGCTGCCGAATGGAGCGATGCCATCGATGCCTGGCAGGCCCCCTACATCAACGACACCAGCAAGCCCGAATGGTATCGCGCCGAGCTCTTCAACGAACTCTACACTCTGGCTGATGGCGGATCATTCTGGGGACGCCCCGTCGGAGCCGATCCCAAATCTCCGCCCATGTTTTCGTTTATGGAGTGCTACGACTATCCCTACTATTCCACCCTCGACGTCCGCTTCTACGGTTCCATGCCGCTGGTCAAGTTCTGGCCCGACTTGGATGAGCAGGAGATGCGCACCTTTGCTGAAACCGTCCTACGCAATGAGCCCGAAAAGCTACTCTGGATTTGGAAGACACAGCAGGACCATAAGTCCACGTTTCGGACCCGCAAAAGCAAGGGAGCCGTTCCCCACGACCTCGGCGCTCCCGAAGAAGATCCGTTTTTCAAAGTCAATCAATTCAGCTGGCAGAACACCGACGACTGGAAAGACCTGAACACCAAGTTTGTATTGATGGTCTATCGCGACTACGTTTTCACCGGCCGGACCGACACCCAATTCCTGCGCGACACTTGGCCCTCGGTGCAACTTGCGCTCGACTATCTGCGGAAGTACGACCGCAATGGCGATGGCATCCCCGAAAACGACGGCTTCCCCGACCAGACCTACGACGTCTGGGTGGTTCGCGGCGAAAGCGCCTACTGTGGCGGACTCTGGCTGGCAGCCTTGCGCGCCGCCGAGGAGATTGCCAGAACCTTGAACGATCCAATCGCGCAAGCGAAGTATCACGAGCTTTTCGCCAGAAGCCAGGCCAGCTATATCAACAAGCTCTGGAACGGAGAGTATTTCCGCTACGACACAGGAAGCGAATACCGCGACAACATCCAATCCGACCAACTCGCCGGACAGTGGTACGCCCACATCACTGGCCTGGGCGATCTCGTCCCGATGGACATGCAACGCAAGGCGCTGAAGAAGATCTTCGACTTCAACGTGATGAAGTTCGCGAAGGGCGAAATGGGCGCAGTTAACGGCATCGCCGCCGATGGCACCATCATCAAAACTAACGAGCAAGTGCAGGAAGTCTGGACCGGCACCACCTTCAGCGTCGCTGCGCTCATGCTGGCCGACGGACTCAAAGACGAGGGCTACCGCACAGCCTGGGGCGTGTACCACGTCATCTACGAGACTAAGGGATACTGGTTCCGGTCGCCCGAAGCGTACGAAATCGATGGCAATTTCCGCGCCTCCATGTACATGCGCCCAGCCGCGATTTGGGCGATGGAGATGACCGAACCCCCGTCCGCCAGCGGCTCGCCGGCGGGAGAGTCAGCGTCCAAATAGACCATATGCACGACTGCTGTACGCTGTCCCAGAATCGCGTAGGGACAGCCACCAGAGGGCGGCCGTCCAGGCGAGCGCAGCTCGGAGTTGCCATTCCCGGTACATCGTTTGCGAATCGACTCTAATATAGGCAACCCGATTCGATCTCGCCTGCCTCCCTGCCGTAAAATTGAGACTGTAGTAAAACTGTATTAGCCGGAGAGGTGGCCGAGTGGTTGATGGCTCCGGTCTTGAAAACCGGCATACCCGAAAGGGTATCGGGGGTTCGAATCCCTCCCTCTCCGCCATTTTTTCGCTGCACACCTTCTCCCGCAGTTCTAATGTGGCATGACAGCGCCCTACACCCCGCTGCTCTCGTTCAGAATGATTAGTGACACTCGCATAGAGTGTCGAGATGCAAGTTCACAAAGGGAAACCGCCCAGATCGGGCCGACTGGCACGGACCGGGGTGGAGTTGAGCCGGGACGCCCGGGTTCGGTTGGCGTGGATGGATTTCTATCGTCGCAGTACACAACGGCGTCATCGGCCGCGCCCTGTCCGAAGAAGAACGCTTGCAGATTATCGAGTACCTGAAAACTTTGTGAGCCGAACTGTCACTGCTTAATGCTTGTCAGCAGCGTGCTTTCGTCTGCGGTCGGAGGCTCGAATCTTCCTCCCAGGTATTTTGCCAGGAATTCTTCCGTGGCGGCATTGAAGGCCATGTTGTTGGCCGGCCGCGCAAAGCCATGCCCTTCGTCGGGGAAAACGTAATACTGTACCGGCTTACTGTTCTTGCGCATGGCAGCGACAATCTGATCGCTCTCCGCTTTGTTTACGCGAGGATCGTTGGCGCCCTGGCCAATCAGTAGCGGCGCTTTGATCTGGTCCGCCTTAAACAGCGGCGACTGTTGCTTGAGTATTTCTTCCGAGTCGCCCATGCGCTTGTGGAAAGTGGCCAAGTCGGTAGACCAATATGGTGGGATGGTCCTAAGGAGGGTATTCAGATTGGAAGGACCGACAATGTCAACGCCGCAGGCGAACGCATTCGGCGAGAACGTTACGCCGGCAAGCGTCGCATAACCTCCGTAGCTGCCGCCCATGATGCAGACTTTTGCCCGATCCGCGATGCCTTGTTTGGCAGCCCAGTCTTCGCCATCCAATAAATCGGTATGCATCGTCCCGGCCCACTGGCGATCGCCGGTCGGCAGGCTCTTGGGTTCCACTCCCGCCGGCGTGGTTAGATATCCGTACAGCTTCATGCCATCGCGGGCGGTGAACTCGATGGGTTTCATCGCCGAGAGCTTGTATTTCTCAAGTTTTGGCCGGTTGCTGAATAGCAGTTCGCGCCAGGGCGACTTACTGTCATCGCGTACGCGGACAATGGTCCCGCCATCCGGCGTCTGCGCTTGCGCGCCGCGAATCTGCAGCGCGTTGTCGGCTTGCCAGCTTTGAATGTCTCCCGGGTTCTCGGTATCGAGCTCAACCTTCCCGCTGCTCAGATCAATACGATGGACATCAAAGAGCTTCGGGTCGCGCTGGTTCATCTGCACCAGGATCGTGCCCGGGAATTTCCATTCGTAGGCCACGATATCCACGCGAACCTTGTCGAACGGCGTTAGATCCTTGGTTTGCTTGGAGGCAATATCGGTTTGGTAGAGCCGCCAGTTCTCGTCTCCGCCAAGGTCCTGCGTGTACAGAATGTGCCGATTGTCGTATTGCCACAGAAAATTGCGGATGCCGCGATGCTTGTCGGCAGTCACGGCACGGTCATCAGTTTTCCCGAGAGTGCGAATCCACACATTCAGCACACCATCGACGGGCGCGAGATATCCGAGTTGCGTACCATCTGGCGAAATCTGTGGGTCAGCGCGCTCCGGATTCCCAAACAGCACCTCGCGAGGAATCAATGGCGTTGTGAGCTTCTCCTGGGCAGCGGCAGAAACAATAAGAAATCCCGCCAATGCCAGGACGGCAACAGCACGTTTGAGCAGACGCATAGGGCCTCCAAATTCGCATAACATGTTTCGCATAGCACGTTCACAGTAATGATAGCCGCGAGTCACTGAATACTAAAATCCCCGAGGGTCTTCCCATCATTGCGCTAGCCCTGCGCAGTCTAGCGCGACATCAGAAATTCCACCTGCTCCTCAATATCAGCGATCACGATGGGAGCCAAGTTGGCCTCCCGCAGTTGCTGATTGAGTTGCGCTAATCTCGTTTGCTTGAATCGGGCCCACTCGGCGATGCGTGCCTTTATCTGTGGGCTTGACTCCTGGTAAACCGCGATCGCCTGCGATGGCACGACACGATCCCCACTTTCGACAACTCGCAGAGCGGACGCCAGACCGGCATACGCATCCTGCAGCCCAGGGCTCTTATCTGCCGCGTGTTCCTTATTCGTGAGAATCTTGCCGATTGCAGATCCAGTCTCCGCCACCGCCGACTTGAGCTGCGCGCTTTGTGATGGCAGCTTCTGTTGAACCTCAGCCAGTTGCTTCTGAACCGAGGCGATCTCAGCCAGTGCGCGGCGCGCTTCGACAGTTTCTCCAAACATCTGTT
>WNFA01006221.1_pt1 | contig 10011 bp, 7 predicted proteins | sample 5400481 | NCBI WGS metagenome assembly WNFA01 (sample SAMN13153340, study PRJNA577476) | soil metagenome | isolation source: 120 cm saprolite under Douglas fir tree site 2 hole 1 replicate 2 | place: USA:California | collected 2015-04-18 | reverse complement strand
AGATTCGGCCGCCGACCCTTTCCACCATGGTCAAAGCCGGATCGGTCACGGCAGCGTCCTGATCGCGGCCATCACGAGCTGCACGAACACGAGCAATCCCAGCGTGATGCTGGCGGCGGGATTGCTCGCGCAAAAGGCGGTCGAGCGCGGATTGCATGTCGATCCCGCGGTAAAAACTTCACTCGCGCCAGGTTCGCGCGTCGTTTCCGATTATCTTCAAAAAACCGGACTGCAAAAATATCTCGATCAACTTGGGTTCAACCTCGTTGGTTAAGGTTGCACAACCTGCATCGGCAATTCCGGCCCACTCCATCCGAAGATCGAGAAGGCGATCCACGATCACGATCTGGTCGCGGCCTCGGTGCTTTCGGGAAATCGAAACTTTGAAGCGCGCGTGCACCAAAACATCAAAGCAAACTTTCTCATGTCGCCGCCGCTGGTGGTCGCATTCGCGTTAGCCGGACGGGTAGATGTCGATCTTTCACGTGAGCCCATCGGCACAGATAAACATGGCAAAGAAACTTTTCTGCGCGATCTCTGGCCGTCGCTAACCGAAATTCGCGACGCGATGCAATCGGCGCTCAAGCCGGAAATTTTCCGCAAGCTTTATCGCGACTTCGCCGATCAAAACCCGAAATGGAACGAAATTCCCTCGAGCACGGGCGACATCTATCAGTGGGACGAGAAGAGCGATTACATTCACGAACCGCCGTTCTTCGAAAACTTTTCGATGTCGGCCGGCAAGATCGACAATATCATCGGGGCGCGTGCGCTCGGAATTTTTGGCGACTCAGTGACGACCGACCACATTTCGCCGGCGGGTGCAATCAAGGCCACTTCGCCGGCAGGCGAGTATTTGATGTCGCGCGGAATTGAGCCGCAAGATTTCAACAGCTACGGTAGCCGACGCGGAAATGATCTCGTCATGACGCGCGGAACGTTCGCGAATGTGCGAATCAAAAATTTGATGGTGCCTGGAACGGAAGGCGGCGTGACTAAATATTTCGGAAACCGGAAAGCGGAAACCGGCGAGCAGATGTCGATCTTCGATGCGGCGATGAAATATGCGGAGACGAAAACGCCGCTCATAATTTTAGCTGGTCACGAGTACGGAACCGGCTCCTCGCGCGATTGGGCGGCGAAAGGAACGCGTTTGTTAGGCGTCAAAGCGGTGGTGGCCGCGAGTTTCGAGCGAATTCACCGCTCGAACCTTGTCGGCATGGGCGTGTTGCCATTGCAGTTTGTCGATGGAACGACCGCGCAATCGCTCGGGCTCGATGGTTCGGAAACTTTCTCGATTATCGATTTGTCCGATGCAATTCACCCAGGGCAGCATCTAAGGCTAGAGATTCAAGGCAAGGATCGACAATCCCGTTCCGTGCCGGTGAAGCTGCGCATCGATACCCCCATCGAAGTCGATTATCACAAGCACGGCGGCATCTTGCCGTTTGTTTTGCGGCAGTTGCTCACGCAGTAAATCGTTAGCTCGACACAGTCTCACCCCACCGAAAGATTCGACGGTCAGAGACCGCCGCTACAGAAGAATTTCTCTTCGCGCGACGGTGATAGGTGAACCTTCGGCGATAAACGCGGAGCGCGGCGGAGCGACCAAAGTTTCGGCGAATTGCGCGCCGAAAAGCGTCGCGACGTCGGCGAGGAGTTGGAATGTTTCGGCGGTCCAAATTTTCCAGCGCGGATGTTTGACCCGATATTCGCTGCAACCGGCGCGCACACAGGTGTAGCCCCAGTAATGTTCGGTGATGAACTCGGCGTGTGACCCGGCCGGAGTATTTTGCGGTTCGCCAGTCGCAGTCATTGCGAGCGATTCCCACTTCGAACCGCGTCGCCAGGAATACGCCACCTTTATTCCAAGATCGACATGTTCGATTTCCTGTTTCATCGGCAACGCGAGATAGTTTTCGCCGTAGAACGCGCGCGCCACGAGCGCGATGGCCCGGCGCGGAACGAGTTCGCGAATGAAGACAACGCCGCGCCGCCAGGTGTCGGCCGATTTCTTGCGGACGTAGAAACGCAGATTCAATTCTTCAAAATCGCGATGGAGCGGGATCGGGAGTCCGAGCAAACGCGTGTCGAGGAAAAGGAAGCCAACGACGCTGACGAATGTTTCGGCATTTTCGTAATCGAGCTCCGTGCCCGGCGGAACGAGTGGCGCAATGATCGCTGGATCGACAACGAAATTGAGCATGGCGAGATACCGCCAGTTCGCGGTGAGAAACGGTTTCACGCGCGTGGAAATTGTCCGACGGTCACAGACCGCCGCTACAAGATCGACAATTGATCAGTGCAACAATTTTTCGAGCGACGGATCGGGCTGGGTGCCGAGCGACGTCGCCTTGGTGTAATGCTGTTTCGCTAATTCTTTTGCCGGCGGTTGCGCCGTGGCGTAGATGACGGCGAGATTGAAATGAGCGTCGGCGTAGTCGGGATTGTCAGCGATGGCTTCGAGTATTTCTTGTTCCGCCGCATGCTGCCAGCCCTTTTGGCTGGCAGTGATGCCGAGATAATTGTGCGCGGTGGCGCTCTTGGGATTGATCGCGAGCGCCTTGGTCAGCTCGGCGAGCGCGTCATCAAACTTGGACTGCCGATAATAAACAATGCCGAGGGTGGTGTGGGCAAACTCGTCCCCGGGGGTGACGGCAACGGCTTTTTTCAACGTCACCTCGGCGGCTTTAAATCTCGCGGTGCGAAAATAAACGACGCCAAGATTGGAAAGCGAATAGACGTTATTCGGACTCTTGCTCAGGATCTCCTGATATTGTTTTTCGGCCGTTCGGTATTTGCGATGCTCAAAATTATCTTTTGCCGATTGCGCCAGATTCCGCAGATTCTCGGGCACATCCGGGTTGAAGCCTCTCTGTGAATTGGCGCTGGAATCATTGGAGGCCGCCGCATTTCCGCCATCAGGCGGTTTTTGCGTTTCATCCGGGCCGGTGATTTTAACTGCCTTCATGGATGATTTTTTAGCGAAGGTAAAACTCGTCTTCAACGCCGCCGGATTGTGCTCTGAGATTGCGACCACAGGTTGCCGCAACAAGGCGAGCTCTTCGTCGCTCAACTTCGTGATCGGTTGAGCGAGCAGCTCGATTTGCTCGTTTAAGGCGTCCGATTTGATCTTCAGTTTATCGAACTCAGCGAACACGAGTTTCTTGGCCTGATCCCGTCGCGCTTCTTCCTGACGCTCGCGAACGACAATGCTACGAAGCATTTCGTTTTCCTTCGTGAGCCGAACCGTCTCCTTGGCGTTCGCACCCTTGAGCTTCGCTTTTTCCAATTCAGCATCCGCTTCATCGAGTTGTGAACGAAGACTTACGACTTTCGTCTCGAACTCCTGATTTTGTTTTTGACGCGCGGCCAGTTGCTGGCGGAGTTGCTCGATCTGCCCTTTTACCTCGGCAAGCTCCTGTTCTTTTTTCGGCTTATCCTCGCTTAGCTCGCGCACGCTTTTTTCCGCGTCCGTCAGTTTCTGTTTCAGATCGCTGTTCTCAGCCACGAGTATTTGAACGCGTTGTTCGGGCTCCTTCATGCCTTTCAACTGCGTGAGCGCTTCATCACGTTCTCGTGTGACACCAGCGATTTGCTTGCTCGCCTCCGCCATCTTTACACTGGTCTGAGCTTTTTCCTTTTCCGCCGCGAAACGCGCTTCTTCGGCGGCGGTGAGTGTGTCTCTTAAATGCGCGACCTCTGCGCGCAATGTTTGCTGCTCCTTTGCGGTATTACCGCTGGACGATTGAAGCTTTTTTAGCGACTCCTGAGCTTGCGCCAGTTGGTCGCGGACCTCACGCTCTGATCCCCTCGATTTGTCAAGTTCGCCTTGCGCTTTGCCCAGCTTGGAGCTTGTGTCCTTAAGACGCCCATCCAGAGATTGCTTTTCTTTTTCGGCGGTGTCGCGCTCGCTGCGCGACTTTTGCAGCTCCGCCTCGAGTTGATCGATCTTGTCGTGCAATTTCTTGGTCGCATCCTTGATTGCAGCGTCGCTCGGCGCTTGAGCAGAAGCTGCGCTCGGGCGCGGCGCCACGATCTCTGTGCTTGGTTGCGCCGGTCCGGCATTCTCACGAAGCGCCGGAGTGGTCTCGGGTAATGGGGTTGAAGCAGCAGCCAGGTCATTTTGCGTCGCTGCCTTGTCCTGAACCCGCAAAATGCTCTCACTGATTTTACGGCCGCGATATTCAACGATGGCCGGCTGCCAATCGGAATGCTTTGTGTGCAATTCCTCGATCAGGCTTCCGGCGGAACGGTATTTTGCCAGAGCAGCTTTAAATTGGTTATCATGCTCCAACTTCTCACCCTGCTGAGAAGTCATGTACGCCTTGAGAAAAATTTCGCTCGGATCGTCCGATTGCGCGCCGAGCTGGCCTGGCGCCAGTAAAAAAAAGAAGCCGGCCAGCAAAATCGAACCGATTCTCTTCATGCGATAACGAGCCGGAATGATAATCGGCCTCCGTCCAGTTGCAATACGGCCTTCCACGTCGCTCCCAAAATAAGGGGAAAGGTATGCCAATGGCCAGCTGCTTTCCTTTGCAATCCGCGATCTGAAATCTAAAATCTACAACTGAGGTGGTGGTCGTAGCTCAATGGTAGAGCCCCAGATTGTGGTTCTGGTTGTTGCGGGTTCGAGTCCCGTCGGCCACCCCATTTTTTAAATCCCAAAATCCAAATCCCAAGCTCTAAATTCTGGGTTTTGGGCTTTGGGATTTGAAACTTGAGATTTTCAAGTTTGTGTCTGTAGCTCAACTGGATAGAGCATCTGACTTCGGATCAGAAGGTTGTGGGTTCAAATCCCTCCAGGCACGAAAGTTCGGACGGATTACAGTTTGCCCCAGCTTGACATTGCGCGTGCGAATTGATTACGAGTCGCAGCCATGAACGCGCCAAGGGACAGCCGCCGCGAACTCGATGCCATGGTCGTTGGAATCGAGCTTACGCTGACGAGCATTGTTCAGGGCGTTGCACTCTATTTTTTAATCGAGAACGCGCGGAACGTCCTGTCGATCCAACAAAGCGTTTTCTGGCCCTACGTCGCGGTCGGATTGCTTGTCATCCTGATTTTCTGGTCTCGATCGGTCGTGCACACGCTCACGCTGATCCGCTGGCCGCTGGAATTCGGACACAATTTCTTTTACATCGCATGCGCACTAGGCGAGTCGCTTCTCTTCACGCGGTTGAGCAACCCGCGGGCGTGGTTCGCCCTCGGCGCGTTTTACGCAGCGATCGTCTGGTTGTTGTTCATTTACGATCTGCGTCTCATTCGCGCCCGCGAACGGGATAGCGCGGGAGAATCGAGCAACCGGTTGTATGCTTTGGTGAGGCGCGACCAACGGCTCAATATTGGCGTGCTGGTGCCGGCGTTATTCGTCCTGAATCTGGCTTGCGCCATCTGCATTCGCACCTGGCCGGAGTTCTTTACCGCTCGCAACGGTCACGTCTGGCTCGCCGCCGCCCAGCTCGTGACGTTCGCCATCTATCTCGCCTATGTCCTGTCTTTTTTCAGGACTCTGGCGCCGTTAGTCTCGCGGGCGCGGCAAGAATGGCATCACGACCGCCCTTAAGAACGCAAGATCGACAATCGTCTCAGATCATTACTAACTTCGCTCCTGTTAGATGAAAACGTTGGATCGGCGCGTTGTTTCAGAGAAGACCTCGCCATCGTGATGGCCGGCGACGTTCGCACCGTCAAACTACCAGGGCCACAATTATTTTTCGTTACCCTGAACGGCGCGCTTTTCCTTTTCTCTCCAGAGATGGAACGTGTAGGTGAAAACCACGTAACCGAGCACGCGATGCGGGCTGTCGTTGGTAACGTAGATCGCAGGGTTGACCTGAAAATCTCTCGTCAGGTTGCAGGTGATTCCGATCGTGGATGAATTGCCCGAGCCGCTTTGGAAATCGACCTGCGCGCGCCAGGTCTCATTGAAATCGTAGGCGTAACCGACGATCGCTTCGTTGCGGTAATCGACATGTGTCGCGCCCGCAATGAACTTGTGGTGTTCCGTGTAGTAACCGGCTTCGATGAACGGTTGAGGATCAACATGACTATGCGGCGACCAATTGACGAAACCGACCGACAGCAAATACGGCTCGTGCTGAATCAGTCCGAGTTCCGTGCCGAAGATCAGCTCATTCGGCTGGAAACCTTTGAAAACGGCGACCTCAGCCCACTTGGTCAATCCCAACTCGCCTTGCAGCTCATACGGATTCCCGATGCGCTCGCTTTGCGCTTGGAAGCTAAGCGAAAAATCGCCTTGGGGTTGAAGGTCAGGCGTCACGATTTGGTTCAGTCCTTTCGTGGTCGCGAAAGAGATGTGCGCGGCCGCAAGACTACCGACCACGGCCAGAAAGGAAGAAGCAATCGAATGTTGGAGCCGCATGGGATGGAGCTGTGAATTGCTAAAGTTATTCCGCGGAACTTTCCGCTCTTGATGCTTGCGAGTCCAAGTACAGAAGGACAAAGGAAATTCCCACCAGCGGCCTTAGCAAAGCTTGGAAGACGCCGAGCATGAAGCTGGCGAGGTCGAAAGGTTGAGCTTTCGAGCTTGCTGCGAACGCCTGAAGGACAGCTTGCGGATTTTGCGAAGTGGTCAGCTCCTGAAAATAATGCCGGAGTGACGACCACTGCGTTCCGATATCGATTGCGAGCACGAATGCCGACCAAATTGAAAAAAGAAAAACGCCCCGCCAGAACGGGCGACGAAACCAAGGAAGCTCGCGGCCGCTGCGCGCGAGTTGTTTACTTTGGCGCAATGCGCCGGCGGCGTCCGATTCGGCAAGAACAGCGAATTGCTGCCAAAAGAGGAAGTTGACGAACAACCGTCCGACGATCCAAACCTGAAAAGCAAGAACTGCGAGCACGAGCAAGATCGACAGCAAGGAAAGAGGCCCGCTCATGATCATCCAGATGATTACCAGCGGAAGCGCCGTCCAAAAAAAGTAAGCGCCATAAACAAAAATGCAGAGCAGCGCGACGCGCGGCCAGAATTTCAGCACCTGACGAAAAAGGGCGAAGATTCGCGCCTTACGATCCCCGGCCGCTATTTCAGCGGTTACGATTTGGATGCCGACGATAAATGCGGGCCACGCGGCCAGACTGAGCAGGAGCATGCAAAAGGTGAACATGGCCGCAATCAGCGTCCGCAAATCAGCGTTCATCTCCGGTGATGTGCCTAAAGCGGAACCGCTCAGTTGCGCGCAAATGGACGGCAGCGCCACGAGCAGCGTCAGATAGAAGAATTGAAAAAATCCCTTCCGATAAATCCGAAGGGTCTCGGTCAAAATTTGGGCAAAGCTGCGTCGAGGAAGTGACACATCAGACGTGCGCCTTTCCAAGTCGACTGATTCGAAAAGCCCGGGAATTTCCCCCGCTGTTGTCCAAAGATCGACATCGGCGCGGCGCGCCTGGTTCGGAGGAAGCAGGCGACCCTCGTCCCGCCACTCACGCAAGGTTTCAATGTCGGCCGGTCCATATTCTTTGCCCCGGACGCGGACAATCCATTCTTCGGCCATTTCGTGATTTAACCGTGAATCGAAAGGAAAACTATATTTTTGATGCGTCCGAAAAAACGATGAATTGATGCGCGCTTTAGCTACGATATCGCTGTGAAGCTACTGCTCATCGACGGGCATTATTACGTCTATCGCTCTTTTTTCGCGATTCAGAATCTCTCAAATTCGCGCGGCGAACCGACGAACGCGATCTTCGGATTTACGAAAACCCTGCGCCTGATGATCAAACATTTGCAGCCAGATTTGGGCGCCGTTTTTTGGGATGAAGGTCTGCCGCAAAAGCGAATGGAACTGCAGCCCGCCTATAAGGAAACGCGCAAGGAGATGCCGCAGCCGATGATTCCGCAGCTCGATTTCATCCAAAAGCTGACTCCACTGCTCGGTTTCCGGAACATTTCAGTGCCCAACACGGAGGCGGACGACTTGATGGGTTGTTACGCGCTCGCTGCCTGCAAACGTGGCATCGAAGTCGTGCTCGCGACTAACGATAAGGATTTGTTTCAGCTTGTCGGGTCGTGCGTGAAAATTTACACCACGGCCAAAGCTGATCTCGCATCGCCCAAAGATACGTTTTCGCTTCTGGGCGAAGCTGAGGTGACCGCAAAATGGGAGGTGCCGCCAAATCTGATCGGCGACGTTCTCGCTCTGGCCGGCGATTCGGTGGACAACATCCCGGGCGTGGGGCTCGGCCGAAAGACCGCCGCCGCGCTGATTCGCGAATTCGGTGGATTGGAAGCTTTGCTGGGCAAGATCGACAAGGTGAAAAATCAGCGCACCCGCGAGAAGCTGCTCAATGCCCGCGACCAGATCTTGCAGAACCGGCAGATGGTTGAGCTCGATTGCGATCTGGAATTGCCGGTGGCAATCGATGATCTCCGGATCAAGCCCACGTATCCCGGCCTGATCGCTGCCCTGGAAAAGTGCGAATTTAAATCACTCTTGCAGGAAGTGCGCGATGAGGCGGCGCGAATGACGGCATCCCAACAGCCGGAGTTTGGACTTCAGCTGTAGTGGCAGCTGTCCTCAGCGGCAAATATCTGTTCCATGCGCATGAGGAAACGCGCCTCTACACCAAATTTGACCCTACTTTTTCGTAAAAAATTCGAACGCGGACTTAATTGAGGTGTCGAAGTTAACAGGTTAAGGCGGTTCGGGTGGCTGCACGTTCTCGTATTTGTTGTTTCTCCTTGGCGTGCACCGCCCGAATCTTTTTTGCCGTTCCAACGTGAGCGGAGTTGCGGTTGCCGGCCATCTCTCCCTATGATGTTTTCCTAGACGGTGGTCTATGGAAGAGGACGTCTCCTTGTTTGGCATCCGCGGTTTCCTGATCGATGCACCGGAATTTGGCGCCCTGCGCGGCCGGCGTGGTGGCGCCGTCATTATCGAAAACGGGCGCATCTCCGAAGCCGGCGATTATGATGATCTTCGCCGGGTGCAACGGCCCAAACCAGTCCGCTGGATCGATCGCGGGCCGGTGGCGATCTTCCCAGGGCTCATCGATTGCCATACGCATCTGCCGCAATATTCCGCCGTCGCGCGGGGCGAGAGCGAATTGCTCCCGTGGCTGCGCCAGCACATCTTTCCGGTGGAACGCGAGTTCACCGGCCCGAAAGCGCGTACCGAGGCGCCGCAATTCTTCCACGAACTCGCGCGCCACGGCACAACCACCGCGATGGTCTATGCGGCAATCTATGAAGATAGCTGCGAAATCGGTTTCGAAGCCGCCAAGCAAAGCGGATTGCGCGTCATCCTCGGCAAAATGATGATGGACCTCGGCTCGTATGGCCAGCTCCAACCAAAGAAAGTCATTTCCGTATCGTTAATGGAAAGTGAGCGTCTCTGCCGAAAATGGCATCGCGCGGAAGATGGCCGGCTCGAATATGCTTTTAGTCCGCGTTTCGCTGTCACCTGCTCGGAAAAATTAATGCGGAGTGCAGCCGAGATGGCGGCGCGCTTCGACGCTTATCTTCAGACCCACCTGGCCGAGAATCGGGAAGAGCTCGAAAAAGTGCACCATCTCTACATGTCGGCGCGGGATTACACCCACGTCTATGAAAAGTGCGGACTCCTCACGCCGAAAACCATGCTCGGACATTGCATCCATCTGAATCCTCGGGAAATCGCGGCGATCGCGGGCGCGCAGTCGAGTATCGCGCATTGTCCGACTTCGAATCTTTTTCTCGGCAGCGGCCTGATCAAGCTCGACCAACTTTTAAAAGCCGGCATCCCTATTGGACTTGGCTCCGATGTGGCCGCTGGCCCCGAGTTGAACATGTGGCAGGTGATGCGCGCCGCCATTGACGTCCAAAAGGCGCGCGGAGCTTACGAACCGAACCTGCGCCCGCTGCGCCCGAGCGAAACATTTTATCTTGCCACTCACGGCGCCGCGCGTGCCCTCGGGAAAGGCCACATGATCGGAACACTCGATGTCGGCAAGGAAGCGGACCTTACCGTTGTCGATCTTGCCGCGCTTGTTCCCTATCCCAGGGACCG
>WNFA01006216.1_pt1 | contig 10018 bp, 12 predicted proteins | sample 5400481 | NCBI WGS metagenome assembly WNFA01 (sample SAMN13153340, study PRJNA577476) | soil metagenome | isolation source: 120 cm saprolite under Douglas fir tree site 2 hole 1 replicate 2 | place: USA:California | collected 2015-04-18 | reverse complement strand
CTGAAGTCATTCGCGAGGCGGAAACTCGCGGCGCCTTCGACGAAACTTTCTCCGGCGAGCTGGCGCCTGCCGTGCAAAACGCCGATTTGATCTACATCGCGCTGCCCATCGCCGCCACAATCGATCTTCTTCCAGAAATCGCACGGAATGCTCCGCCCCACGCGCTTGTTACCGACGCCTGCAGCACCAAAGTGCGCGTCTTTCAAGCAGCCGCCGAACTTTTCCCCGGCGAAAAAGGTCCGCTCTTCCTCGGAGGCCATCCTATGGCCGGCAGGGAACTCCCTGGAATCGCGAACGCCAATGCCGATCTTTTCCACGAAAACACGTACGCCCTGATCGCCAATACTTCAGAACGGGTAGTGGCGGGTGTTAAGGCGCGTTCTTCCTCTGTTGAAGAAGCAGACGCTAGTCACGACCCCCGTATTTCCGCGTTTGTGAAAATCCTCGAAAAGATCGGCGCCCGGCCGCTCTGGCTCGGGGCCCCGCAGCATGATTACGCCGTCGGCCTGGCATCCCATTTGCCACAGCTCGCCGCAGTCGCGCTTGCCGGTTTTCTTTACGACCGCCTCGACGAAAACGGCCTCCCAATCACACTAGCCGGTCCCGGCCTTCGAGATTCGCTCCGTCTCGCCGGCAGCCCTTATTCCACCTGGCGCGACATCGTTCTAACTAATCAAGAAGTCCTCTCCGCCGCGCTCGACCTGCTTGCTCGGCGCCTCGACGACCTGCGCGAAAAACTCGCCTCCCGCGAGCTTGAAGCCGACTTCGACGCCGCTAATGAGCTTTACAAACTCCTGCGTTCGCTCTAGCGGCCGGCGCTTCATTGACCTTCGGCGCGATGCCTTTTCACGCGTTGATTCAATGGAATTGGTCGCGTAACATACGCCCCATGAATCGTGTCCGCGGCATCGGCGGGATTTTTTTCAAGTCTGAAAATCCGGACGCCCTCCGGGCCTGGTATGCCAGGCACCTTGGCATTGTCAGCGAGGGCGACACCGGATCCATGTTCCAGTGGAATCAGCCAGACAGCCCTTCCAAAGATAACTTCACGGCGTGGTGTATTTTCCCATCCACAACGACGTACTTCGGGGAGAGTAAAGCGCCCTTGATGGTGAATTACGTCGTGGACGACCTCCACGCAACACTGAAAGCCCTGCGCGATGAAGGCGTTTGGGTCGACCCGAAGGTCGAGGAATACGACTACGGAAAATTTGGCTGGATCATGGACCCCGACGGCAACCGCATCGAGCTGTGGGAACCGCTGCCGAAAAAGTAGTTGCCCTGGCCATTGCACGCCCGGCATTATCTCGTTTGTTGTCTCTGGACTTGCCAGCCTTTGTGAATGCCTGCAAGCCTGGAATGCCCTGAAGGCCGCTGGCCCGAACCACTCTAAGAGAGCGGGTATTTCCGCTCACCCCTTCTTTCTTTCGGCGTCATTACACAGGGGAGGTACGTATGAAGCGCTCCTATTTGGTTTGCTGCTTGCTTGCGTCCGCTCTAATGACACAACTGGCTGTCGCGCAGCAATCCGGAAAATTAACCCAGCCAGCCGAAGGCGCCGCCAGCCCCGAAATGGATCGGCTGGCAAAGGCAATCGGTGGCGATTGGACTACTGCGGAGAGCATGGAGAGGAGTGAGTTCTTCCCCAACGGCGGGTCACGCCATGGTCGCGCGCACATCCGTCTGGTTGCGGGCGGCACCATTCTGTTCGCCGAATTCCACTCCGATGGTTCCGCCGGAAAACTGGATGGTCTTTACCTGATTTGGTGGGACAAGTCCGCGAGCATCTACCGTTTCTTTGTTTGCTTCAACGATTCGAAGAGCCCCTGCAAACTGCGCGGTACGGCTCACTGGGAGGGCGACAATTTTGTAAACGACTACGAAGAGATGGTCGAAGGAAAGATGACCAAATGCCGCGATTCCTTCATCCATATTACGCCGACTTCCAATACCCTGACCGCCGCGGTAGATGCCGGTGACGGAACCATGAAAACTTTGATCACCACGACCAGTACGCGGCGCTAGGACCTCAATCCGCTCTACGCGCATCTTCCAGCCACAGCGTTGGATGAAGTAAACTGCGTCGGACATCTGGAGCACCCATGGACAAACGCATCGCCTCGGCCGACGTCGCCATCGAGAAGATCCATGACGGCGCTACTATCCTAATGGGTGGCTTCGGTCTCTGCGGCATCCCGGAAAATCTCATCGCCGCTGTACGCCATAAGGGCACAAAAGACCTCACCATCGTCAGCAACAACGCGGGCGTCGATGATTTTGGCATTGGCGTCCTGCTCCAGCAGCGCCAGGTCAAGAAAATGATTTCGACCTATGTCGGCGAAAACAAACTCTTCGAGCAGCTTGTTCTCAGCGGGGAATTACAAGTGGAATTGAATCCACAAGGCACGCTGAGCGAACGCCTGCGCGCCGGAGGCGCCGGGATTCCCGCGTTCTACACGCCTACGGGCTACGGCACCATGGTCGCGGAAGGAAAAGAAACGCGCGAATTTGAAGGCCGCCATTACGTCATGGAACGCGCCATTCGCGGGGACTTTGCGTTTATCAAGGCGTGGAAAGGCGACCGCTGGGGTAACCTCATCTACCGCAAGACCGCGCGCAACTTCAATCCCATGATGGCCACCGCCGCCGACTATGTCATCGCCGAAGTCGAAGAACTCGTCGAGCTTGGCCAGCTTGACCCCAATCAAGTTCATACGCCCGGCATTTTCATCGACGCCATTTTCCAGGGCCAGAAATACGAAAAGCGCATTGAACGCCGCACCGTTCGGAAGTTGTAGTGACCGGTTTTTAGACCCGTGGTTTTGTGTTTAAACTGACTTACAAGTGAAACCTTACAACTGAGAACTTTTTATGCCTCTCACTGAAGACCAGAAACGCGAACGAATCGCCCGCCGCATTGCTCTGGAACTGCGCGACGGCTACTACGTCAATCTGGGCATCGGCATGCCCACGCTCGTCGCCAACTACATTCCTAAAGGGATGGACGTTATTTTGCAATCGGAAAACGGCATGCTCGGTGTCGGGCCCTATCCGCTCGAATCCGAAGTTGACCCCGATCTCATTAACGCAGGCAAAGAAACCGTCACCGAGCTTCCTGGCACTTCTTATTTCTCTTCCGCCGATTCTTTCGCCATGATTCGCGGCGGCCACGTGGACCTTACCGTTCTTGGCGCGCTGCAGGTCGATGAGAAAGGAACTCTCGCCAACTGGGCCATTCCCGGCAAAATGCTGAAAGGCATGGGCGGCGCCATGGATCTCGTCGCCGGCGCCAAGCGCGTTTTTATCGCCATGGAACACGCCACGCGCGACAACAAACCAAAAATCCTGAAAAAATGTTCGCTCCCGCTCACCGGCGTCGAAGTCGTCGACCACATCGTCACCGAACTTGCGCTCATCGATGTCACGCCCGCGGGGTTGCTCCTCCGCGAACTCGCGCCGGACACCACACTCGAACAAGTCCAGTCCGTCACCGAGCCCAAGCTCTTGCTTCCTCCCGGTGGTCCAAAACCAATGCTCACGTAGATTCAATTGTTGTCAGCAAAGGCGTGCCAGATGAAACCGAAAGCTGCCAAGCTAAAGTCCAAGCGCCCAAAGATGCCGAGGTTTTTCCCCATCGACGACGAGATGAAGGAACTTTCGGCTATGCTCGAAAAAGAAGTTTCGGACTGGCCGGGCATCTCCAAGAAACCTATGTTCGGGTACCAGGGTCTTTACCGAGGCGGAAAAATTTTTGCGGCTCTTCCGCGTTCCCGCGCCATGCGATCGCCAAGGTCCATCATGCTCAAGTTCGCATCCGCGTCCCGGGCCATTCTGGAGTCCGCAAAAAAGGATTCCAGAGTGAGTAGCGTTTCCGGCATGAGCGGCGCGGGGTGGCTTTTCTTTGAGATGGACGAAGCCTCGGCCACCAAGGATGCCCTCGGCTGGCTCGGCCGCGCCTACGAAGCCGCCAAGAAATAGCCCCTCTCGCGGCGGCAACAGGATTTTCACTTCACTTCTGGCGCGGGACTACTGAGGTGTCTTGCGGTGGTAAACGAATAGTGGAATCCCGATCCAACACTCAACGCCGTAACCGCATAAATGAGCAAGCGGATCAGAACGCCCCCGTGATAATTAGGATACGCAGCGCCTAAAACGACAAGGAACACCAGGATGATCTCGGACGCCGTGGTGAGCTTGCCGTAGATACTGGGCGGAAACGGCCGGTAGCCGGAGACCAGCAAAATCACCACGGCGACAATCAGGATCAGAACGTCGCGGCTCAGAACCAGGATGGTGAGCCACCAGGCCAGTTGTTTCTTGAATGCCAAGATGATGAAGGAAGAAGAGAGCAGAAGTTTGTCGGCGATGGGATCGAGATACGCGCCGAGGGCCGACCGCTGATTCAGACTGCGCGCGAGTAAACCGTCTATCCCATCGGAGAGTCCGGCGATGACCAGCACCAGAAGCGCCGAACGGTAATGATCGTAGGCGATGAGAATCAGAAAGAACGGCAGAAAGCCGAGACGCAGAAACGTAATTTGATTGGGAACCGTCCAGATGCGGGCTTTCATTGTGATTCAGGATAACGCAATTCACGCGAATTGCGCGAGGTAGTCGGCGAGTGTACGCCCCACTTTGCGCGAGAAGAGTTCGTTCATCGAGGGGATGGAGCCGGAAGGTTCGTCAAGAGAGATGCGCTCGACGCGGTTCATGGGAAAGAAAATCGTGGGAAAGCCCATGCGCTCGCCATCCGGCTCATTGATTTGCCGGATGAAGTGATCGAAAGAATTCAAATCGATGCAACGGAGCGTGATTCCCGAAGGGTTGATAGCCAGCAGTTCACCCCACACTTTTTCTTTGGGCGTGTGCAGACTGACGACGACAATCGAGTGCGGGTCCATGAGTAAGAGCCACTAGAGTATCGCAGTTTTTCTGGCCGTGGCGCTGGAATGTGACTATTGCAGTGGCAACGGGTCGCGAAAATGAAGAATCATTAGAACGAAGCTTGCGAGGAGTATGATTCCTGCAACCCAGCCAAGCACGTAAGCTTTTTGTTTTTCGCGGGAGTTCATCGGCTGGCGGTCGTCATAAATCTTGCCCAAAATAAATCCAACCGCGAAGCCTCCCATATGCGCAGCATTGTCGATGGCGAGAAAGTGCATGTATCCGATGACGAACAAAATCACAACGGAAACGATCAGCCGGGACCTCAATTCACGCATGAACGACCCACCGCGCTTCGTGGTTACCGCCAACATGGCGCCGATTAGCCCCAACAAGGCGCCGCTTGCACCCACGGAAAAATGCCCCGTCAGCGAGCTGGCCACGAAACCTAGCGCTCCCGTAACCACGTAAAGAAAGAGGTAGCGCGCGGAACCGTACAGTTCCTCCAACGCCGGACCTAATTGCATCAAGTTCATCATATTGAGTCCGATGTGAATCAATCCGCCGTGCAGGAACATTGCTGTAACTACCCGCCACCATTGATGCTCTTGGAGCAGATAAGGGAAAGGAAGGCTCGCTCCCAGTTGATAAGAAGCTGCACCACTCATGCCCCAAAGTGTGTGCAGGCCACCGGCCTCGCCCGCCTGCATGGTCAAAACCAGACTGACGCCGAACATTAGAATGTTTGCGACCAGCAAGGCTGACGTAACGGGCGTTTCTTGTTCGCCGAAAAGTCCAGAAAACTTCCTGCTTAGCGCTGCGAGAGAAAACCGCAGGCTAGCGCCGCACTCGTGGCAGTGTGTCGCATTGATTCCGACCAGGGCTCCGCACGACGGGCACAATTGTGGCCGCGGTTGCTGGTCGCCGCCACCGAAAAATGCGCGCATGCCATTTTTCCATTTTTCCACGCGCCACTGCCACCGGTGGGGAAGCGCCAATTCTCCTCCTTGCGACCTGCACACCGCGTTCCTATAATACCCAAGTCGCCGCGCTTCTTCTCGTTACGGCGATTTTTCAGGGGGTCTGGCACTCATGGACAAATTCGAAGAGTTCGGCAAGCGCATCGATGAGGAATTCGCGCGGCTCAAGAGCATCAAGAATTTCGAGGATTTTGGCAGGCGAGTTGACGAGGAACTCGACCGCGTGAAGAGTTTCGTAAAAGAAGAAGTCGCGCCGGAAACGGAAAAGCGCACCGCGCAGTTTTTGCGCGAAGTTTCCGAAAAGCTCGCCGAGGCCGCGTCGAAGATCGAAGTGCGCAACGCCGCGCGCACTTCGCGGAATCCGCCGACTTCATGAGGCAGGCAGCGCTTTGAAGGGTTCAGCGGATACGCTTTCCCTCAGTCTGGACTCGCGCAAATGCGTTTCTCCGCAGCAACTTGGATCTCCCGAGCACTTTTCACGGGCGCCGTTTTTCCTTCTCCATGTCCTCTGCGCTCTCTGTATCCTCTGCGTTAATTCTTCCGGTTGCGCGTCGCGCAAGCCGCTTGCCGATCGCCGCCATCCGCCTCCGTCGCAGCCCACAGAAACCCCGGCGAAAACTGCAGACAGGGCGAAGCGATCCACTGACGTGCCGGAAACTCCCGTTACTTCTCCTTCCACTGTGCCTGCTCCGAAGCGCAGCAAGCCCGCCCCAGCGCCTGCTCCTGCCGGTTACACGGAGGAAGGCAACGCTTCCTGGTACGGCGTGCCGTTTCACGGAAGGCATGCTTCGAACGGCGAAATCTACGATATGTATAAATTCACGGCGGCGCACCGCACGCTGCCGTTTGAGACCATGGTCCGCGTCACCAACCTGAACAACGGCAAATCCACGGTCGTGCGCATCACCGACCGCGGCCCGTTCGTCGACAATCGCATCATCGATCTCTCCTTTGCCGCGGCGCAGGAAGTGGATTCGGTCGGCCCGGGCGTCGTGCCAGTGCGGGTGGAGGTTCTTGGCGGCGTCGATCCCACCGCCGGTTTCTTTACCGTGCAGATTGGCGCTTTCCGTGACCGCGCGAATGCCGAGCGTCTCCGCGACCGCCTAAGTGCTTCCTACTCGCCCATCTTTATTCAGCAATATGATTCGCCCGACGGGATTTTCTATCGTGTCCGCGTTGGCAGGATTTCCGGCGAGGACGCCGCTCACCAGTTTGGCCAGCAACTCCACGACTGCGAAGGCTTCACGCCATTCGTGACGCGATTGGATGAGTTCCCACCCGCAGGAGGAATCCGATGAGTGCCGACTGTCTATTCTGCAAAATCGCCGCGAAGAAGATTCCGTCGAAGATCGTCTACGAGGATCCCGATGTCTTCGCTTTCGAAGACATTAGCCCGCAAGCGCCCACGCACATCCTGATTTGCCCGCGGAGGCACTTCGAATCGCTGACGGAAGCCACGCCAGAAGATCAAGCCATTCTTGGCAAGCTGCAACTAGTCGCCGCGCAGTTGGCACGCGAACGCCGTCTCCTCGCGGGTTACCGCACCGTCTTAAACAATGGCAGCGGCGCCGGCCAATCCGTTTTTCACCTGCATTTGCACCTGCTCGGCGGGCGGCAATTTCGCTGGCCTCCTGGTTAGTTTCGCCAAATGTTTGTTCTTCTCACTGCTCCGGCATAAACTAGCGTCCGTTCTCAGGAGGATCGCATGTCCTTGCGGTGCCGCGTTTCCAGCTTCTCTCTGTTTTTTGCAACGTTGCTCCTCTCTGCGTTCTTCGCTCCCTTTTCAGAGGCTCAGCAACCGACGGGCGCAGGAAAAGCGCTGACGGTGGAGCGGATTTATTCGCAGCCGAGCTTGAGCGGGCGGTTGACGCGGGGGCTTGCATGGACTCCAGATAGCAAACAGCTCAGCTATTTCGAGACGAAAGGCTTGGGAAAAGACTCCAAGACAGAACTCTGGACGATGGACGCCGCTTCTGGTGAACGCCGGCCTCTTGTTGGGTCTGACAAGCTCGAATCGATTTTGCCTGCGGAGACGGCTAGACCTACACAGGCTACCGGCCTTGGACGCCGCGCTCCCTCTCAATATCAATGGGCGCCGGATGGAACGGGCATTTTGTTTCAAGGTCCCACGGCGCTCGCTTGGCTGGATTTGAAGACGCAAACCGCGCGAACGCTCGTCTCCGCGAAAGCGGCGATAGCCGATCCAAAGATTTCTCCCAATGGCCGCTACGTAAGTTTCGTTCGCGATCACAATCTCTGGCTCGTCGCTGTGGCCGATGGCAATGAGCGAGCCGTGACACAAGGAGGCACGGAAGAGATTCGCAAGGGCGAGCTCGATTGGGTTTATCCGGAAGAGTTGGACTGCAAGACCGGTTATTGGTGGGCGCCGGATTCCTCGGCGATCGCTTACCTGGAAATGGACGAGCGCAAAGTCTCGCAGTATCCGCTGGTCGATTTTTCGTCGCCAAGCGGTGAGGCCGAGATGGAACGCTATCCCGTAGCCGGCGGCGCGAATCCCATCGTTCGAGTTTTTGTGGCCTCGCTCAACGGCGGGGAACCACGCGCGTTGGACACTGGCGCGGAAACCGAAATCTACATCCCGCGCGTGAACTGGCTCGCGGATTCAAAACACGTTGCGATTCAGCGCCTCAATCGGGCGCAAACCACGCTTGATCTGCTGATCGCGGATTCCGTCACGGGCAAGGCTCGCGTCGTTCTTACCGAAAGTGACGCCAACTGGATCAACGTCCACGACGCGCTTTACTTTCTCAAGGACGGCAAGCGTTTTTTGTGGGCTAGCGAGCGCAGCGGGTACAGGCAACTTTATCTATATGATCTCGATGGCAAACAACTCGCGCAGGTGACCAAGGGGGATTGGGAAATTTCTGCGCTGGACGCCGTGGATGAAGCAACAGGTCTTGTCTATTTCACAGCCACGGAAAAATCCGCGCTCGAGCGACATTTGTATCGTGTCGCTCTGGACGGTTCAAGGTTCAGCCGCATCACGAAAGAAGAAGGCACACATGCAGCGGTGCTGGCGCCGAACTCATCCGCCTTCGCGGATTCCTACTCGAACTCCGCCACTCCGCCGCGCCAAGACCTATATCGCGCGGACGGCACGCGGATCGCGGCCATCAACGAGAACAAAGTCGCAGAGCTTGCGGACTATCATCTCTCACCCGTGGAATTTCTGACCGTGAAATCCCGCGACGGCGTGCTGCTCAGCGCCAGCATCATCAAGCCGCCGGAATTCAAGCCGCAGCAGAAATACCCCGTGCTCGTCGACGTCTACGGAGGGCCGGGGGTGCAGATCATTCGCAGCGCATGGGGCGGCGCCACTTTTCTTTGGCACGAACTCATGGCGCAAAAGGGCTACATTATTTTTTCGCTGGATAATCGCGGCTCTACCGGCCGCGGCCACGCTTTCGAGACACCTCTGCACTTCCGCCTCGGCGCGCAGGAACTTTCCGACCAGCGTGACGGCGTGCAGTATCTCAAGTCGCTTCCGTACGTCGATTCGAGCCGCATCGGTATATGGGGCTGGAGCTACGGCGGCCACATGACCCTGCACGCCATGTTTGAAGCAGGCGACGATTTCAAGGTGGGTTTTGCCGGCGGCCCGGTGACGGACTGGCGCTACTACGACACCATCTACACGGAACGCTACCTAGGCCTGCCGCAGAAAAACGAAAAAGGGTATCTCGATTCCTCGCCGGTCAAATACGCCGCGCAGCTCAAAGGCAAGCTGTTGATTGCCCACGGCACCGGCGACGACAACGTGCACTTCGCGAACACCCTTTCTGTGATCAACGATCTCATCGAGGCAGGCAAGTACGTGGAAGTGTTGGCTTTCCCTGGACGCGGCCATGGCGTGAGCGATCCGCCTGCGCGCCGCGTTCTAATGCAGCGCGTGACGCAATTTTTCATCGACAATCTCTGATTGGCTCTGCAGCCCGCGCTAATCTATGCGTTTCTCGGTGTTGATACTAGTGCAAATTAAAGCCGGGCGAAGCAACTGCTTCACCCGGCGGTTTCATTGTTCTGATCGGGGCTGACCCGCGTCGCGAGTTCTAGTGCAGGCCGAAATATTCGACGTGGACGTAGCGCCCAAGGCGGGCGTTGAAGAGCAAGTACCAGCCGGAGTGATGATCGTC
>WNFA01020618.1_pt1 | contig 10019 bp, 8 predicted proteins | sample 5400481 | NCBI WGS metagenome assembly WNFA01 (sample SAMN13153340, study PRJNA577476) | soil metagenome | isolation source: 120 cm saprolite under Douglas fir tree site 2 hole 1 replicate 2 | place: USA:California | collected 2015-04-18 | reverse complement strand
CGAACGGGGGAAGCTATGCCTTACATCAGGGTGGGCCAGGAGAACTCTGGCTCAATCGACCTGCACTATGAGGACCACGGATCGGGGCCGCCGGTCGTCTTGATCCACGGCTACCCGCTCAGCGGCCGCGCCTGGGATAGGCAGGTTCCGGTGCTCCTGGATGACGGCTGCCGGGTGATCACCTACGACCGACGTGGCTTCGGCAAGTCAAGCCAGCCAGCGACGGGATACGACTACGACACCTTCTGCGCGGACCTGCGCACGCTCATGGAGGCGCTTGACCTGCGCGACGCCACCCTGGTCGGCCACTCGATGGGGACCGGCGAGGTGACCAGGTACGTCGGCAGGTATGGCTCAGAGCGGGTGGCTAGAGGGGTCCTGATTTCCCCGATCCCGCCGTTCCTGCTGCAGACCGGCGACAATCCTGAGGGCCTGCCGGCGAGTCTCTTCGACGGTTTCATGCAGGCCGCCCGGCAGGATACCCCGGCATGGATGAAGGGGTTTCTGGATAACTTCTACAACTTCGACAAGTTCCGCGGCTCCCTGGTCAGCGATCAGGCGTATCAGGCGAGCTTTAACATCGCGACGTCCGCGTCGGCGATCGCCGCAGTGGCGTGCATCCCGACCTGGGAGACGGACTTCCGAGCTGACCTGGCGAAGATCGACATTCCGATGCTGGTCATCCAGGGAGACGATGACCGGATCCTGCCCTACCCGAACACCGGCAAGCGGCTGCACGGAATGATCAGAGACCTGCAGATGGTCGTCATCGATGACGGACCGCACGCCATCTCCTGGACCCATTACGACCAGGTCAATAGCGCCCTGCTGAAATTCATGGCCTGACCGTGAAATTCATGGCCTGACGCGGTCCGCGGTTGCCGGGGCGGGCGAGCCACCGCCCCGGCAACCACCGGCAGGAGGTCAGTGGCCGAAGCCGCTGCCTGCTCCAGGCAGAATCCGCGTGTGCTCGATCCGCACCGCCTGCAAGTCGCGGGACGGCAACCCGAGTAGTGCCAGGATGGTCGGCGCGATCTGTGTCGTCTCCACCGGGGCGTCAACGACGTGGCCGTGCCGGAGGCCCGGCAGCACCACCAGGATCGGCACGTTGCGGTCCTGCCGGTCATTGCCTCCGTGCTCGGCGATCTTGGCCTTCTTTCCGGTGTAGACGATGCCGTGCTGGGCGATGCCGAGGATGTCAGGGAGCCGGGGGTCGCCTGGCGGAACGCCGAAGAACGCGGCTGACGCCGCTCCGGCGTAGACGGCCTTGAGCCCAGATGACTGCACCGTCACGGGGTTGCCGTTGATGTCGTTGCCCGCTGCCGAGTGGGTCAGCAGATAGTTTTTCGCGAAGTCGCACGCCGCCTGTGAGGTGTCATTCAGCCACATCAGCATGCCGTCGTCGTCTACGGCGAAGGCAACGAGATCACCCGCGCTCGGGTGCGCCGCCTTCCAGGCCGCGTTGATCCCGTCGATGATCGGACCGTCGTCCACGCGGGTGAGGTCCTTCGGGTCGGTCGGCGACTGCCCGTGTTTGGCCGAGATGATGATCGCCGTGCTGCCGGCCAGGCCTTGCGCCCGTACCTTCGCGACCATCGCGCCGACCTTGGCGTTGATGTAGTCGAGCGCCCGCGTCAGCAACGGCCCTGGAACGGTCCCGCCCGGCAGGTAGCCGCCGGTCAGCCCGTCCGAGGTCGGCAGCTTCTCGGCGGTCGAGACGGTCTGGAAGTTCATGCCGAAGATGGCAGGAACACCGACGTGGTGAGCGCCGCTGTGATCGAAGCCATCGATCTCGTTCAGCACCGCCTGCACCTTAAACGAGTCGTACTGCATGGTGGCGGCATTGTCGGTGGTCCAGTCATTGCCCGGCGGGAAGCCGAGCGCCACGCTGTTGATCTCGGGGGTGAAGAAATCCTGGACGCCTGTGCCCGACGGGCCGGACAGCACCTGGTAGGCCGGGTGCTTGTCCGACCACGCGGTGCGCAGGCCATGCTGCCTGCCGACTTCGAAGATCGTATTTACATGGAGATACTGGCCGGGCAGGATCGGTTTGCAGGTGACCGCGCTGACCGGCAGGGCGGCCGGGTTGAGTACAGTCACCGGGTTGCTGGTCATCTGCAGGATGCTGCCGGGCAGCCCGCTCAGCCCCTGGCCGGCATCGAGCGAGTTGGGGTTGATATCTGCGGCTTCGAAATAGGTCACCTCGCCGCCGGTCGCCGGGCCCGAGCAGCTCGTGGTCCCGGCCGGGAAGACGGCGTGGTTCCAGGTGTCGTCGTAGTAGACGCCCGTCACGCCGGGATCACCACCAGTCACCTGCCCGACCATCCCGGGGAACGAGTCAGACGGGAACGGCGTCAGCGCCCTGCTGTACTCCAGGCCGTGCTGCATCAGCCCAGCTAGCACCGAGTCCGGGTGCGTCCGCACGTACCACGCAAGGTCCTGCTGGTGCAGCCCGTCAACCGAAATCAGCAGCACATGCCGGACCTCGCCCTGATGGCCGCCGATGCCGGACCCGGGTGAGCTTGCCGAGGCCGGAGCTGAAGCCAGAGCGGGTGAGCCGAGCAGCGCCACCGCGGCGGCGGCGAGCGAGACACGGTACCGGAATGGCGTCAAGCGCATTTGTCCTCCTAGTCAGCCGCAAGGTGCGACTCCCAAGGAGTACAGCTACGGGACGAAAGCTAAGGCGCGGCGACAGGTGATCGACGCGGCGGTGAGCAGCCGGTGATCGTTCGCACTAGCCGCGGCGCAGTGGCCGCGCGGGTGCCTTGTACGCTGTCTTCCGTGCCGATCACCAGATGCGAGGCGATGGGATGGCTGAGGTCGGCAGTTGGCGTCGCGCTGGTGACGGCGCCGCGCGTGCCCATGCGGCTGGCAAATCAGGAGCCAACGGCTGCGGACACGCTGCTGATGCGGACGATCGGCATCAGAGACCTGGTACTCGGTCTCGGAACCGTCGCTGCGGTGCGGGCGGGCGACCACGGCGACATCCGGCGCTGGATCGCAGCTGGCCTGGCGAGTGACTCGCTCGACGCCGCGACCAGCCTGGCGAGCCGCCGCTCAATCGGAACGCGCGATTCGGTGAGCGCGGCCCTCTTGGCACTCGCCTTCGCCTGCGGGGATGTCTGGGCCTACCGCGATCGTCCGCATTCGAGCAAGCAGGACTGACGCAGCGTAAGGCCGCTGGCTGATGCCTGAGCCGTTCTAGGTGGCATCGGGTCGGCATTTTGCCCAGAAGACCTTCGAGTTCCCTGCTTCGAGATATAACTTGTGACTGCTCTGCAAGTCGCGATATAACTTGTTCTGGTCCTCGTGCACCCGACACGGCGCGCGGGCTGAGCTTGACTGACGAACCGAGGGATCTGGAGCTGAAGATGAGCAAGGCCCGCGCCCTGCTGCGCTTGCCTGGAGGCCGCCGTACCAAGTGGGCCGTCCTGGTGTTCTGGCTGATCATCGCGGCCGTCGCCGCACCGCTATCGGGGAAGCTTACCGGAGCGGAGAAGAACGACGCCCAGGCGTGGCTGCCCGCCAAGGCCGAGTCGACGCAGGTGCTGAAACTGCAGTCGGCCTTCCAGTCACCGAATGTCTTCCCGGCCGTGGTCGTCTACGACCGGCCATCTGGCCTGACCGCAGCCGACCGGCACAAGGCGATCCAGGATGCCGCAGCGTTCGCCGGCGTGCCAGGGGCGGTGCAGCACAAGATCGCCGGGCCGTTCTTCGCCGCCGACGGTAAGGCGGCCCAGACCCTTGTCCCTGTCAACCTGGGCTCCAAGGGCTGGAACGGAGCCACCGCGGCGGTCGACAAGCTGCGCTCGAACGCGCGCTCGAGCGCGGATGGCCTGGCCGTCCACATCGCGGGGCCGCTCGGGAGCGCCGCGGACTCCGCTAAATCCTTCAGCGGCATCGACACGACGTTGTTGTTTTCCGCCCTGGCAGTCGTCGTCGTGTTGCTGCTGATCACCTACCGCAGCCCGGCGCTCTGGCTATTGCCGGTCGTAACCGTCGTGATCGCGCTGATCAGCGCGGAGGCACTGGTCTACCTACTGGCCGCCCATGCGGGCCTGACCGTGAACGGCCAGAGCGCCGGCATCTTGAGCGTGCTGGTATTCGGTGCGGGAACTGACTACGCCCTGCTGCTGACGGCCAGGTACCGGGAGGAACTGCGGCGCCATGAGGACCGGCACGAGGCCATGGCCGTGGCGCTGCGCCGGGCCGGCCCGGCGATCATCGCGAGCGCCGGCACCGTCATCCTCAGCCTGCTCACGCTGACCATCGCGGAGCTGAACTCGACCAAGGGCATGGGCCCGGTGCTCGCGATCGGCGTCGGCGTGGCTCTTGCGGCCATGATCACGCTGCTCCCCGCGCTGCTCGTGATCTTCGGCCGGTGGATCTTCTGGCCCGTCCGTCCCACGTTCGGCTCGGCCGAGCCGACGAGCAGCGGCTTCTGGGCTCGCGTCGGCCGCAGGGTAGCCGTCAGGCCACGCGTGGTCTGGGTTGCAACCGCGCTGGTGGGTACGTGGCATCACGGCGGTTACTGCGCCGCAGGTTCATGACGGTCACGCCTTCCTGGAAGGCACCCTGACGTCAGCGCCAGACAGCCAGACCGCGTATACGACCATCGACCGCGTTCGAGCGGCGGTGCACCCGGTACCAGGCGCGCACGCGCTGGTCGGCGGGAATACCGCGGTCAACCTGGACGTGCAGCGGGCCTCGGGGCATGACCGGGATCTGATCATCCCGCTGATCCTCGCCGTCGTCTTCGTCATCCTCGCCTTGCTGCTCCGCGCCATCATCGCGCCGATCATGCTGATCGCAACCGTGGTGCTCTCATTCGCGGCCGCTCTCGGGGTCAGCGCGCTGGTGTTCAACCACATATTCCACTTCGGTGGTGCGGACACGTCCTTCCCGCTGTTCGTGTTCGTCTTCCTGGTCGCACTCGGGATCGACTACAACATCTTCCTGATGACCAGGGTCAGGGAGGAAGCCAAGCAGCACGGCGCGCGCCGTGGCGCGCTCATCGGGCTGGCGGCTACAGGGGGCGTGATCACGTCGGCCGGTGCGGTGCTGGCCGGGACGTTCGGCGTGCTCGGTACCCTTCCGGTCACGTTCCTGACCGAACTCGGGTTCGCTGTGGCCTTCGGCGTGCTGCTGGACAGCATCATCGTCCGGTCGGTTCTCGTGACCGCGCTGAACCTGGACATCGGCAGGAACGTGTGGTGGCCAAGCCGGCTGGCCCGCGCGGCCAAGCCGGACGCCGACCTGACCGGAGAGCTGGAAACAGTGGGTTCCGGCAGGGGGTGACGGCGGTTATAGCGACCGCTGCCTGAGCCAGTCAAGCGCGTACTGCGCGACCTCCTGCCAGCCGTGGTCGAGCGTGAGCGAGTGACCGCGGTCGGGGAACTCACGGAAGTCCGTGATGGCCGGCGACTTGTGATAGAGCTTGCGGGTGGACGTGGTGATAGCGGCAGGCACCGTGTGATCACGTCCGCCCGCGATCAGGAGCAGCGGTCCCCGAGTCTTGTTATGCGTATTGACCTTGGCCGGGGAGCGCGGCGTGAAGTTGGCCAGCGCCGCTTCGAACAGTGGCTTGCCGGGCGACGGCACTGCCCACCGCTCGAATAGCTCGGCCGACTCCCGCTCCGGCAACGCATTCCCGAAGCCATACCGGAACTGGTCCTGGGTCAGCGAGACCGCCTCGCGCCGGTTGGCTGGCTTGCGCAGGGCGATGGAGGCAACGCGCAGCGCCGATGGCGGGAGATTGAGGACGCCTTTGATGGGCGCCGCGTCGATCGCCACCGCCGCGGCTGCCAGCGACTGTCCGAGCAGCCGCTGCGCGATGAGGCCGCCGAACGAGTGCCCGATGACGATCGGAGGGGTGTCCAGGTCGCGGATGATACTGGCGTAGTGCTGGACAATGTCCTCGATACCGTGGCCGGCAACCTTGCCAGGATCGCGCCTAGTCTCCTCGACAGTGCCGGAAACCCCAGGCCAGCCGGGCGCGAGGGGCGCGTGACCAGCCTCGCGGAAGAAGTCTTCCCACGGACCCCACGAAGTCGGGTGCAGCCATAGGCCGTGGACGAACAGTACAGGACTGCCTGGTTGCGACATCTCGCGCTCCTTCATCTCTGGCATTGGCGACAGGTATACCCCGTAGGGCGCAGCTTCCGCATCATGAACGCCGACAGCCAGAAGGGACGAACCAAACCTACTCGCTCATCTCGCTGCCAGCCCGGACGATCGCGACCTGCATCATGGTGCCTTTAGAGTCTGAGCATGAGAGCGGTGGTAAGTGCCGATTCGCCCGGCGTCGAGGACGTGCGCCTAGCTGATCTCCCAGACCCGGCCCCAGGTCGTGGCGAGGTGCTGATCAGGGTCGGGTTCTGCGGGGTGAACTACCCGGACGTGCTGCTGCTGCAGGACAAGTACCAAGTGCGGCCGCCGCGGCCGTTCAGCCCGGGCGGCGAAGTCGGCGGCGAGGTGGCCGCGACCGGTGACAGCGTGACCGGATTCGCTGCGGGTGACCGGGTGATGGCGCGGATGGGTTTCGGCGGGATGGCTGAGCTCGTGGCGGTGCCCGAGGACCGGGTGCACAAGATTCCGGATGGCATGCCGCTTGACGATGCGGCGGCCATCCAGACGACCTACCTGACGGCTTATCACGCCCTTGTACAGCGTGCGTCGATCCGCGGCGGTGACAAGCTCCTGGTTCTCGGTGCCGCGGGTGGGGTAGGTCTAGCGGCCGTTCAGCTCGGCAAGGCCCTGGGCGCGACCGTCATCGCTGCGGCGTCCAGCGAGGAGAAGGCCGCCGCCGCGCGAGCCGCAGGCGCCGATATCGCGTTCCGGTATCCCGGCGCACCGGCCGGTGACGGCGAACGCCGCGAGATGTCCGCCCTGTTCAAGGACATGTGCCCGGCGGGCGCGGCCGACGTGGTGTTCGACGGCGTCGGTGGTGATTACACCGAGGCCGCGCTGCGGGCGATGGCGCCTGACGGCCGCCTGCTGATCGTCGGCTTCCCGGCCGGGATCCCGCGCATCCCCGCCAACTTGGTGCTGCTGAAGAGATGCCAGATCGTCGGCGTCCTATACGGCGGGTTCGCGGCCGAGAATCCCGCGGCCGACCGCGTCAACTGCGACGAAATCCTCCGCCTCTACCAGGCAGGCGCCATCGGTCCGCTCATATCCGGCCGATACCCCGCCGACCAGGCGCGGACCGCCATCGACCAGCTGAAACACCGCCGCGCCATCGGCAAGGTCGTGGTGGCCTTCTAGACCGAGGCGGCGGTGCGTGCTTCCCTCAGCGGCAGGGCGTGTAGGGGACATCGTACAGGTTGACGTCCTTGAGGATGGAATTGAAGTTAAAGCTTGATGAGTTCGCCTGGGGACAGAATTTCGGCGTACTCAGTTTGTACTCCACGTTGAATACGGCCTTGCCGTACGTCGAAGGCCAGGCTTGCAGCCCGGGTGCCGGGAAATTGCACTCCCGGTATTGCCAGCACTGCTCATTGATGGCGAAGTCGAAGTACGGCTGCAGGTCGTTGGCCTGGCCCAGGTCGTTCTTGAGCCCCACTGCGAAGCCGTTGGCATGAGCAAGGTTGGCAATTGCCGCGTCGAACTGCTCCTGTGTCGCCGCGCTGATCGCCAGCCCGGTCTTGTTCTGATAGCCGTCGACATTGTCAAACTCGATCGCATCGGCGCCGGCTGACCGTGCTTTGGCCAGCCGAGCAGCAAGTTCGTCGAGAATGAACTGCTGCGCGGTCTCGGTCTGTCCGGTATTCGGATTCGTCCCGGAGACATTTGTGTTGATGTTCAGCCAGAACTCATCCCTGAACCCGCCGACCGGCTTGCCCAGCAGGCAGCCACCGCAGCTGGTGTTGAAGCTCTGATACTGCGGGTAATCCGGCCGCCAGGTCTCCGCCGTTCCGGCGCCGATGTAGCCGATGACTTTGTCGCCCGCAGCGTGCAGCGCGTTGACCGCCGCGGTGTTCAGGACGCCGTAATTGTTCGGCGTGTAGCACTTGCCGTCCTGGTAGATGTCGATATCGAAGACGGTGGGCGCCACTTGCTGACCGGTCGCGAACGATGCTCCCGTAATGGCCGTGTTGATGAACCCGGTCGCCGGGTAAATGCACTGGCCCGATGAGTTGACCGAGCCCTGCAGCTGGTACTGCCAGCGCGAGACAACCGGTGGCAGCCAGCAGGAGCCCGCCGACGTATTGCACGGGACCGGAGCCGGCAGAGCGGCCACAGCCGAGGCAGCCGACCGTGTCCCGGGTTGCGCGGATCCGGCCCAGGCAGGCGCGGCGGCAGCAGCCGACAGGATAAGCATGGCTCCGGCCAGCGATCCGATTGTGCGCTTGCCTCGCATGTGAGACCTCCTCCGCCGACGGCCACGTCCAGGCAGCCGGTCGTCCCGCCTGCGCCGGCGGAGCGGCCGGAATACGCGTTCGCCACCAAACCTGAATGGATCATAACGACACCCGGCCCAATGGCACCAGGAGCGTCCAACGCCAATCTGAAGATCCAAGCACGTCCAGGCCGTCGAAAGGCTCTACGACGAACAGCAGCACCGGTTCCTTGAGCCGCTGACGATCGCTGAGCGCCGAGTAGGGGCCAGCTTGCTCAGGCGGCTGTACGAAGGCATTGCATCCGGGCCCGCTTAGGGCAGCCGTGCACGAGCTATCGTGCAGCCAGATCAACCAGGCAGCGGCGAAGGAGAAGACGTGGCTGACAGCAGGTTCCCGGTGACTGAATTGGACGAGCTTCCCGACGATCTCCGCGAGAGGGTCGGCGTGATCGCTCAGAAGTCGGGATTCGTTCCGAACATCTTCCGGGCGCTCGGCCACCGGCCCGCGGAACTGCGGGCATTTCTCGATTATCATGACGCGCTGATGGACCGGCAGGACGGCCTCAGCAAGGCGGAGCGGGAACTAGTGGTGGTCGCGACGTCCGGAGCCAACCATTGCACCTACTGTGTGGTGGCTCACGGGGCGATCTTGCGGATCCGCTCCCGGGATCCGCACCTGGCCGACCGAGTGGCTGTCAATCCCTGGCGGGCGGAGCTGGACGAGCGAGGCCGTGCCATCGTCGATCTCGCCCTCGCGCTGGCCCGCAAGCCCGAGACCTTCGGCGACGCCGACGTGGTGCAAGCACGGTCGGCCGGCCTCACCGATGACGAGATCTGGGACGTCGGCGCGATCACGGCGCTGTTCGCGGCATCCAACCGGCTTGCCCACCTCGCCGCGCTGCAGCCCAATCCCGAGTTCTACGCGATGGGCCGCGATGGGCGGGCGCCGGCTCCGGTCGGCTCATGATGCATTTCGAGCACTCCGCCGAGGTTTGGCGGGATTTTCCCAGGCTGGTCGCCGGCATCCTGTTCGCCGATGGGATCACCCCCGACGTCCAAGCCGGCGCTCGTGCTGCCGCGTTCACCTCTGTCGCGGCGGCGCGGCTGGCCGCAGCCACCGAGAGTGAACTGGCCGAGATCCAGGCATGGCGGCGCGCCTTCGCCGCCATGGGACTCAAGCCCACGCAGTACCGCTGTGCCTCCGAGTCACTGCTCCGGCGCTTCCGCAAGGAGGGCACCTTGCCGCGGCTGCATCCGCTCGTCGACCTCTGCAACGCGATCTCGCTCGCCTTCGCCATCCCGGTCGCCGTCTTCGACATGGCGAAGGTCACGAGCCACCTCCAGGTGCGGTACGCGGACGGTGACGAGGACTACCTGACCTTCTCCGGTGACCTGGAGCACCCAGCCCCGGGCGAAATGATCTTCGCGGACCAGGCTGGGCGGGCGCATGCACGACGCTGGAGCAACCGGCAAAGCGCCTACTCGGCCGTGGGGAGCGCGACGACCGACGCCCTGATCGTGGCCGAGGCGCTGCACGACTCGGCGGCATCGGACGTACCCGAGCTCATGGCCGCCATCGCCAGCGAGCTGACCGCAGCCTGGGCCATCACGCCGGAGGTGGCCGTGCTGACGCCCTCCTCGCCTCGGTTCACCTTTGGACAATGATCTGGGAGAGATG
>WNFA01006209.1_pt1 | contig 10021 bp, 8 predicted proteins | sample 5400481 | NCBI WGS metagenome assembly WNFA01 (sample SAMN13153340, study PRJNA577476) | soil metagenome | isolation source: 120 cm saprolite under Douglas fir tree site 2 hole 1 replicate 2 | place: USA:California | collected 2015-04-18 | reverse complement strand
AGGCGCTGTGGACGCTGGTCGCGCGCGGTCTGGTCACCGGCGACGGCACGGCGGGGCTCCGCATGCTGCTCAGGCCGGACGCCGAGCGCCGCCCGCGGCGGCTGCGTGCGGTGCGCGGCGGCCGCGCGCGCCTGGTTCCCGCCGGCCGCTGGGCGCTGCTGCGCCCCGGCCCCGACGCGGGCGCCGAGGCCGACCCGGTACGCTTCGCGCGCCAGTGCCTCCGGCGCTGGGGTGTCGTGGTGCGCGAGCTGCTCGCGCGCGAGTCGCGCGTGCCGCCCTGGCGCGTCGTGCTGGGCGCGCTCCGCGCGCTCGAGGCGCGCGGCGAGATCCGCGGCGGCCGCTTCGTCGCCGGGCTGGTGGGCGAGCAGTTCGCGCTCCCCGAGGCGGTGGAGGCGCTGCGCGCCGTGCGGCGCAGGACGGAGGAGCCCGAGACGATCGTCGTCGCCGCGGCCGACCCGCTCAACCTGGTCGGCGTGCTCGTCCCCGGCGCGCGTCTCTCGCCCATGGCCCACGAGGTGATCGCCTTCCGCGACGGCCTCCCGGTCGAGAGCGGCGAGCTGGGGGCGGTGCTGAGTCGCCTCCGGCAGCGGGCGAACTCTTGAGGGACGCGCCTACTTCCCGTCGAGGGCGCTCAGCAGTTGCTGGTAGTGCTCCGTCGGCAGGCCGATGGCCGCGACGCCGGTCATCAGCATCTCCAGCCGCTCGCGCTCCCCGGTGAGCGCCGACGGGTCGGTCAGCAGGGTCTCCACGGGCCTCCGGTAGGGGCCGAGGGAAGCGAAGATGGCCTGCCCCCACGCGGTGTCCGCCGCCACCATGTCCAGCGGCGCGCGGAACTCGATGCGCATGTTGTCGTCGGTGTTGATCGGCACGCCGCGAGTGATTTCCCGCACCCCCTCCGGCCCGAGCTGGAGGAGGGAGAGGAGGAGCTCGACGCGGCGGACCCCGACGCGCTCGCTCTCGGCCTGGATGCCCGGCCCCGCCCACCGTCGATCGAGCTCCCCGAGGTCGAGAGTGAGGGGCCGGCGGGAGCCGACCAGGATCCAGTCGTCCGCGAAGGGGGATTTGAAGGCGAGGACCTCGGGGAACACCGAGTGGAAGGTGGCGAGGATCGTGCGGTACGTGTCCACCGAGATCTCGTAGCCCTGCAGCCATTGCACGAAGACGCCGTCGGGACGCAGCCGGCTCGCGCCGAGCGCGAAGAAGTCGGCGGTGAAGAGGTTGGCGACCCCCGTGATCCAGGGATGCGAAGGCTCGGAGACGATCGCATCGTAGGTGGCGTCCGAGGCACGCAGGATGTGACGTCCGTCGCCCAGGAAGACCGTGAGCCGGGGGTCGCGGAGCGGTTGGTGGTTCGTGGCATCGAAGAAGTGCGAGGCCTCGATCACCGCGGGCTCGATCTCGAGCGCGGTCACGTGGCGGACGGCCCCGCGCAGGATCGAGCCGACGGTCACACCACTGCCCCAGCCGAGGACGAGGACATCGTCGGTACGGGGCGCGAGGAGGAGCGGGATCTGTGCCAGCAACACCTGGATGGACATGTCGCCCAGCATGTCGCTCGCGTTGACGCGCCCGTTGATGATGAGGGAGTGTCCTTCTTCGCCCGGCTGGGTCACCGCGATGGTCGCGGTGCGGCCCTCGCGAAAGAAGAGGAGATGCTCCTTGGGACGTGTGAGCGCCTCCTCACCCTTGAGCACGCGGCTCGGCTCGTACGGGGCGAAGCTCAGTGGCTTCTTCTCCCACTCGGGCTGGGTGACGGCGCCGAGGGCGACGGCGAGCAGGATCGGCACCGAGGCGAGCGCGAGCCAGCGCGGCGTCTCGCGGGACCAGGCGAAGAGGCCGCCCATGACCGCGCCGACGACGCAGAGGGCGAGCAGGGTCCGCTCCGAGCCGAGGACGGGAATGAAGACGAGGCTCGCCAGCATGGCCCCCAGGATCGCGCCCACCGTGTTCACCGCGTACACGTGGCCGACCACACGGCCGGTGCGCTCGGCGTCGGGCGGGACGGCGCCGATGATCACCAGCGGGAGGATGGTTCCGGCGAAGAGGACGGGGAGCAGCAGGATCGCGAACACCGCCGTGGTGTTCATGGTCACCAGGCCGACGATGCCCCGGGGTTCCCACCAGCGGAAGAGCGACAGGTACCAGAACGGTGCGCGATTGACGGAGTAGACGGCGGCCGACAGCGAGACGGCCATGAGCAGGTGCATCGCCGCCAGGCGGCTCCCGACGACACCGAAATCACGCCGCACGCGCGAGACCCACGCGCTACCGAGCGCCAGCGCCGCGAGGTTCACGAGCAGCACGGTGCTGAAGGCGTAGGTCGTGGAACCGACGATGAGGATCAGAGTGCGTGTCCAGGCGACCTGCGCAGCGATCGAGGTGAATCCCGAGACGAACGCGGCGGCGAGCAGTAGCCGCCGGGTGCGAGCCACCGGCGGCGTCGCCGCGGCCGGGAGCGGACCCGCTTCGTCCGCTCGCGGCAGGGCGAGGACCAGCACCCCCGCGCCGATATTGACCAGCGCCCCGGCGACGATGGTGCGCCAGATGCCGAGCGTCGGCATGAGCACGAAGCCCGCGAGCACGACGCCCAGCACGGCGCCCGCGAGGTTGGCGGTGTAGAGCCACTGGGGTGCGAGCGAGGGGCGCCCGGGCCGCGCGGCGAGGTAGTCCGCGAGGGCGGGCAGCGTGGCGCCCATCAGGACGGTCGGCGGGAGGAGGATGGCGGCCGCCAGCACGACCTGTAGCGCGGTGAACAGCGTGAAGGAGAGGAAATAGCGCCGCCAGAGCCAGCCGTAGAGCGGAGCAATGAGGTCGAGCAGCAGCGGTACAACGAGCGCGCTCACGCCGATGCCGATCTCGAGCAACGCGTACGCGCGGCGCGTGTCGGTCAGCCGGGCGACCCACCGCCCCATGGCCCAGCTGCCGAGCGCGAGGCCGGCCATGTAGACGGCGAGCACGGTGCTGATGGCGAGCGTGGTCACGCCGAAGAGGTGCCCGAGGAGGCGGCTCCACACGACTTCGTGGATCAGCCCCGCGCTTCCCGAGAGCGCGAACACGGCAGCGAGAAGGGAAGCGGGCCAGCGGGGAGCAGGGACGGCCTCTGCCGTCGTGGTCGTCAGGGCGCGCCACCCCCGGGCCGCGTCACCGCTCCCTCCGCCGCCGACGACACCATGGCGACGTACTTGGCGAACACGCCGCTCGCGTAGCGCGGCGCCGGTGGACGCCAGCGCGCCAGGCGCTGGCGGATCAGGGCCTCGTCCACCGCCAGATCCAGGCGGCGCCGCTCGACGTCGAAGACGATCGTGTCACCCTCCTCGACGGCGGCGATGGGGCCGCCGACCGCCGCCTCGGGGGCCACGTGCCCGGCCATCAGGCCACGCGTCGCGCCGCTGAAGCGGCCGTCGGTGAGGAGGGCGACCTGCTCGCCCAGGCCCTCGCCGACCAGCGCCGCGGTGACGCCCAGCATCTCGCGCATGCCCGGGCCGCCGCGCGGGCCCTCGTAGCGGATGACGACCACGTCGCCCGGCCTGATCTCGCGCCGGGTGACTGCGGCCATGGCGTCCTCCTCGCGCTCGAAGACGCGCGCCGGGCCGCGGTGAGTCGTGCGCTCGTGGCCCGCCATCTTCACCACGCAGCCTTCGGGCGCGAGGTTGCCCTTGAGCACGACCAGGCCGCCCGTCGGCTTGAGTGGCCGCTCGAGCGGGAGGACGACCTCCTGCCCGGGCGTCTCCCGCGCGCGCGCGGCCTCCTCCGCAAAGGTGTGGCCGGTCGGGGTGAGCGCGCCGCCGTCGACCAGCCCGGCGGCGACCAGCCGCTGCGCGACCACGCCGGTGCCGCCCGCGCGCCCCAGGTCGACGGCCGTGAAGCGCCCCCCGGGCTTCAGATCGGCCCACTGCGGCGTGCGGCCGGAGACCGGGTTGAAGTCGTCGATGGTGAGCGGCACGTCGCACTCGCGTGCCAGCGCGAGGAGGTGCAGGACGGCGTTGGTCGAGCCGCCGGTCGCGGCCACGCCGGCGATCGCGTTGTCGAAGGAGGCGCGCGTCGCGATCTCGCGCGGGCGAAGGCCGCGCCGGAGCATGTCCATGGCGAGGGCGCCGCACTGGCGGCCGACCTCGTCCTTGGCCGGGTCGGTGGCGGCGACGCTCGCCGTCCCCATGGGCGAGAGGCCGAGGAACTCGAGCGCCAGCGCCATGGTGTTGGCGGTGAACTGCCCGCCGCACGCGCCCGCACCCGGGCAGACGACGTCCTCCAGCGCCTTCAGGTCGTCGTCGCTCATCTTCCCCGCCGCGTTGGCGCCCACCGCCTCGAAGAGGTCCTGGACGGTGACGTCGCGCCCGCGGAAGCGGCCGGGCTGGATCGAGCCGCCGTAGACGACGAAGCCGGGCACGTCGACGCGGAGCAGCGCCATCGCCCCGCCCGGGATGGTCTTGTCGCAGCCGACCAGCACCACCAGCGCGTCGAACATGTGCCCGCGCGCGACCAGCTCGATCGAGTCGGCGATCACCTCGCGCGAGACGAGCGAGGTCTTCATGCCCTCGGTGCCCATGGTGATGCCGTCGCTGATCGCGATCGTGTTGAACTCCATGGGCGTGCCGCCCGCCTCGCGCACGCCCCGCTTCACGTGCTCGGCCAGCCGGCGCAGGTTGAAGTTGCACGGCATGGTCTCGGTCCAGGTGTTGGCGATGCCGACGATCGGCCGCGCGAGGTCCGCGTCGGAGAAGCCGATCGCCTTCAGGTACGAGCGCGCCGGGGCGCGGTCGCGCCCGTCGAGCAGGGTGCGGCTCCGGTGGCGAGGGTCGAGGGCCATGGGGGCGCATGGTAGCCCAGGGCGCCAGCGGCGAGAAGCGTCTGGCGGTTCGCCGGCGCGAGCTGCTAGCCTCGGCGCCTCGATGAAGGTGAAGGCCGCCATCTGCTGGGAGCCGCGGCAGCCGCTCGCCATCGACGAGGTCGACCTCGACGGCCCGCGCGCCGGCGAGTGCCTGGTCCGCCTGGTCGCCTCGGGCGTCTGCCACACCGACGCCTACACGATGAGCGGGCGCGACCCCTCGGGCCTCTTCCCGGCCGTCCTCGGCCACGAGGGCGGCGGCGTGGTCGAGGAGGTGGGGCCGGGCGTGGCGAGCCTCCGTCCGGGCGACCACGTGATCCCGCTCTACATCCCGGAGTGCCGCCAGTGCGCGTTCTGTCTCTCCGGGAAGACGAACCTCTGCGGCGCGTTGCTCGCCACGCAAGGCAAGGGGCTCATGCCCGACGGCACCAGCCGCCTCTCCCACCGCGGCCGCATGCTGCATCATTACATGGGGACGTCGACCTTCGCCGCCTACACGGTCGTGCCCGAGATCGCGCTCGCCAGGATCCGGCCCGACGCCCCGCTCGACAAGGTCTGCCTCCTCGGCTGCGGCGTCACCACCGGCATCGGCGCGGTGCTGAACACGGCGAAGGTCCACCCGGGGGCCACGGTCGCCGTCTTCGGGCTGGGAGGCATCGGGCTGTCGGTCATCCAGGGGGCCGTCATGGCCGGCGCCGGCCGCATCATCGGCATCGACACCAACCCCGAGAAGTTCGCCATGGCGCGCCGGCTGGGCGCGACCGACGTCCTCGATCCGGCGACGGTCCCGGGCCTCGCCGAGGCGGTGGTCGAGATGACCCGGGGCGGCGTCGACTTCTCCTTCGAGTGCATCGGCAACGTCGAGGTGATGGGGCAGGCGCTCGCCTGCGCGCACAAAGGTTGGGGGCAGTCGATCGTCATCGGCGTGGCCGGCGCGGGCGAGGAGATCCACGCCCGCCCCTTCCTGCTGGTCACCGGCCGCGCCTGGCGGGGCACCGCCTTCGGGGGCACGCGCGGCCGCACCCAGTTGCCTCAGTACGTCGACTGGTACATGAGCGGACGCATCAAGGTCGACGAGATGATCACCCACACCATGACGCTCGACGACATCAACCGCGCCTTCGACCACATGCACCGGGGCGAGAGCATCCGGAGCGTCGTGCTCTACGGCGAGGGAGGGCGGCGATGATTCGCTTCTACTACGGCTCGGGCTCGCCCTTCTCGTGGCGCGTGCAGCTGGCGCTCGAGGAGAAGGGCCTCGCTTACGAGCCCGTCCTGCTCAGCTTCGAGAAAGGCGAGCACAAGTCGCCCGAGCACCTCGCGCGCAGCCCGCACGGCAAGGTGCCCGCGCTCGCGGACGACGGCGTCACGCTCTACGAGTCGAGCGCCATCGTCGAGTACCTGGACGAGCGCTACCCGCGCACGCCGCTCCTGCCCGCCGACCCCGCGGCGCGCGCTCTCGTGCGCGTCGAGGAGATCGAGGCGACGCACTACTTCGGGGACGGCTTCGGCGCGCTGGCGCGGCAGGTGTTCTTCACGCCGGCAGAGCGGCGGGACGCGGCCGCCGTCGAGGCGGCGCGCGCCGAGGTGCGGAAGCTCCTCGAGGCGCTCGATGCGCGCGCGGGGAAGCGCAGGGGCGCGTACGTGATCGGGGAGACGCTCTCGCGCGCCGACCTCGCCTGGCTCCCCTTCGTCGAGATCGCCGGCCGTGCGGGCGTGGAGCTCGATGCGCGGACGCCGTGGCTCCTCGACTGGCGCGAGCGCATGCGCGCGCGACCCAGCTACGAGCGGAGCTACCCGCCGCACTGGCGGAAGAAGTAGCTCAGCCCGGGTCGCCCCACGCGCGCAAGACCTCCGCGACGGTCGTCACCGTGGCGAGCAGCGCGAGCGTGTGCGCGAAGACCGCGTCGACGTAGTTCGCGGGGAGGCCGGCCACCGCGTCCCGCGGCACCACCACCTGATAGCCGGCGTTCACCGCGTCGAAGACCAGGTTGGTGATCGCGACGTTCACCGACGCGCCGGCGGCCACGATCGTCCGCACGCCGAGGTTGCGCAGCACGGGGTCGAGCTCGGTGCCGCTCATGGGCGAGACCCCGTGCATGCGGGGCAGCACGATGTCCGCGTCCGCGACGCCGATCTCGGGGACGATCTCGGCCTGCGGCGAGCCCGGGACCATCGGCCGCGGCGACCTGCGCGTCGCCATGAACAGGCGCGCGTTCTGGTTCGCGCCGCGGCCGTCGGCGCGGCGCACGGCCGTGGTGTGGACCACGGCGACACCCGCCCGCCGGGCCGCGGCGGCGAGGCGCGCGATCATCGGAACGACGGGCGCGGCGGCGGTGGCCAGCTCGGGGAGCAGGGAGTGGTCCCCGAGCACCCCGCGCTGGCACTCGTTGGCGACCAGCGCCGTGTGCGCGGGGGCGAGCAGCGCGACCAGGTCGAGCGCCACCTCACGGCCCCGCGAAGTCGAGGCGGGCGAAGAAGGCGTTCCGGCCGGCGTGGTCGAAGCTGAGCGCCCCGGTGCCGAGGATGCGCATCGCGAGCGTCCGCGCGGCCTGGGCGGTCTTGAAGATGAAGCCCTTGGGCAGGCCGATGCGCACGTCCTGCACCTCGCCCGAGACGGGGTTGGTGAAGGGCGCGAGCTGGACCTCGAGCACGTTCGGCACGCGGAAGGAGCTCCGGCGTCCGTCGGGCATGAACTCGATGGGCGTGAAGACCGGCGGCTGGACGTCAGCCATGGTGCCCGCGAAGAGCGCGAACGGCCCGCTGCCCTTGGCCTGGCCGGAGAAGATGCGCACCAGCGCCTCACGCTGCTCCGCGGACGCGCCCTCGGAGACGTAGAGGCGAAGCGTGCCGCCGCCCTGGTGGATGGCCCGCGGCCAGGCGGCGGCGTAGATCACGTCGAGGCCGTCCAGGCGGACGCGCCCGAAGCGCCCCTGGCGGACGTGGTAGCCGACCAGCGCCTCGCAGTGACCGTCGGTCGGGTAGCCGCTGAAGTTGCACGGGCAGCCGAAGTTGCAGTTGCACGTCTCCACGTAGTCGACCTTCAGCTCCCAGCGCGGGACCTTCTCGTCCTGCGTCTCCCTCTTCTTCGCCATGGTCCCCCTTCCCATCAGGTGAGCATGTGCGCCGTACCGGCGGCGCAGAGCGCGAGGCCCGCGAGGCGCCCCACGAGGCCGCCGGCGGGCAGGACCTTCTCGAGATAGATGAGGGCCGAGAGCGCCACCATCCAGGTGACGTTCATCACGCCCACCACCAGCAGCACGACCATGATCGACGCGCAGCACCCGGCGCAGTGGAGGCCGTGATGCGCACCGAGCACGAGGGCCCCGCCGAGGCCGTCGCGCCAGTGCTGGCCCAGGAAGAGGTGCGGGACGCGGCAGTGGCGGAGGCACACGTCCTTCAGCGGCGTCAGCTGGTAGAGCCCGCAGAGGACGAGGATGGGGCCGCCCAGGCGCGCGAGCCCCGGCAGCGCCGTGGCGAGGTGCGTCGCGCCGGCGAGCAGCGCTTCGGCCGGCAGGCCGAGGAGCCCCCACACGACCAGGTAGCCGCCGACGAAGGCGCCGGCCGCGAGCCCCGAGTGTCCGCGCCGCGTGCGTGCCAGCGCGACGAAGGCGAGCACCACCGGGATCACGGCGGGGAACATCATGGCCGCCATCATCACCGTCCACATGAGCAGGAAGGACGGCACCCCCATGCGGTGGCACTCGGGCATGGCGGCCATCGCCACCGTCCACGCCCATGCGAGGCCGGCCAGGATGAGGAGGCTCGCGGCAACGAAGAGCCGGAGGCCGGGATCCGCGACGGCGCGCACGCCGGGCTGGGCACGCGAGTCGGCCACGGGCGGCCGTCTAGCACGGCCCCCCGGGCCGGTCCACGACCCGGACGCTGCGGCTAGGTCGTGGTCGTGATCCCGCTCGTGGTGGTGGTCGTCGTCGTGGTGGTCGTGGTGGTCGTCCCCTCGACGGGGCACGGCCAGCCGCTCGGGAACTGCATGCAGAGGAGCTCGTCCACCACCGCGTCGGCGGTCGCGTCCACGCAAGCGATCACGTCGTCCATGCTGGCGAGCGCCGTGCCGGGGCAGCTCGCGGACTCGGGGCAGTTCTCCCACCAGGTGAGGTTGTTGCCCCCTTTGCACTTCCCCGTCCCCGTGTCGCAGGTCTGCCCCTCCTTCACCGTGCCCCCGAGGTTCGTCGTGCAGTCGTTCTCGTCGACCGCTGCCATGCACGCGTTGCCCATCCCGACCTGGCAGCAGAAAGCCGCGCTGGCCGTCGGCGTGCGGTTGCCGCACTTGTTCTTGATGGCGGTCATCTTCTTCGTCTCGGCAGCATTGAGCGCGAGCGCGACCTTCGGGTTCGCCATCACGTCGAAGCACTGCGCTCTCGTCTGCCCGAGGAGCCCGCAGCTCTCGAGGACCTTCTCGCGGGTGAGGAGGTACTTGAAGCCGGCCTTGCCGATCGCCTTCTGGCAGTCCTCCTCGCCGCTTGATCCCAGGTCGTGCTGGAGGGGCAACGGGGTCGTACAGTCGAGTTCCGAGCAGGTCGTCGAGCCCGCATCGAGCGAACCGCACGTGTCGAGGGCGTGCGAGGCGTACACGATGGCGACGAACTCGGCCAGCTCGGCCGCCTTCCAGCACTCGAGGCAGGCCGCGAGCTCGGCCCCGGTACCGGCCGGCATCCCCGAGCAGGTCGTCTCGGCAGCGGTCTCCGGCGTCGCGAGATTGCAGGTGGTTGCATAGCCGAGCGTCGCGAGGTCGGCCGGGACGCACGCCGCGTCGATCTTCGGGTTGATCTTGCCGACCACCGAGCCGATCTTCGCCTGCGCCGGCACGTCGGGACAGGGCCCCGCGATCTTGTTCTCGTTCTCGGCGTCGAGGCACTTCTCGTTCGCCTTGAGATACGTCTTCTTGTACTTGCGGAGCCCCGCGAGGAGCGTCTTCTGGCACTTCGCGGGATCCGCGGAGGCCGGCGGTGCGGCGAGCGCGAGCGCGAGCAGGACGGTGCCGAGGCGGAGAATCGATCTCGTCATCTGAGCTGACCTCTCTCGGGGTGAAAGAACGGCGCAGCTTGCCGCGCGCGGCGCGGGCGTGCACCTCATCCTGCGGTAGAGATGCCCACAGCCCTCCTTCGATCGTCAAGACAAAAAAAGACGTGAGGAAGCCCCATGAGGAGGCCCCACGCTTGACCCGGGAGCCCTTGG
>WNFA01006208.1_pt1 | contig 10022 bp, 9 predicted proteins | sample 5400481 | NCBI WGS metagenome assembly WNFA01 (sample SAMN13153340, study PRJNA577476) | soil metagenome | isolation source: 120 cm saprolite under Douglas fir tree site 2 hole 1 replicate 2 | place: USA:California | collected 2015-04-18 | reverse complement strand
TTGACCGGTGTCAACACGAAGTATTTCACCTCGCCTGCGACTTGGGGCGCGGCGGCCGCGATCAGGGATCGGACATTGCTGATTCAGGCGGGCACCCTATCGCCTTCCGGCCGATTTGTCGCCGGCGCCTATCATTCCACGGCAGCCGCGGCGGCTAATCAGATCACTGAATCGTTGACGACCACTGGCGGCGGGACGCTTTGGCCGAACGCCGCAACCACGCTCTGGGGTCCAGGTCCGGTCACGACCCTGCAGCAGGGCGAGCGCGTGTTTGTCGTGACGCGGGAGGGAGCCAGAATCAATACCGGAGCAGTCGGCACGGGCGCGGTTTCAATACTCCAGACTCAAGAAATCTTGCCGCCGTAGCGATTCGGCGGTGGGCCAGGCGATCCGAACCGGCGGAATTGCAAGGTAGGCTTCCCTGGAAAAAGCATTGACAACAATATCTTATTGCGATAACTTGAAGTTAAGCATGATTCGGGGAGAGAGGATTGGCGGGTTGGTTCGCCAAATCGACGCAGGGTTCGGGACTTCTGGCCGTCGCAATCGAGCCGGAAGCGATCAAATTTGCCCATGTGCGAGCGGGCAACCGCGATCGGCCCATTGCGACGCGTTGGTGGAGTGTTTCGTGCCCTACGTCCGAGCAGGCGGGTTCGCTGCAGAGGGAGACGAAGGAGCACGGACTTGCCCGTTTTACCTGCACGACCCTTCTTGAACCCGCGGACTACCAGATACTGTTGGTGGAACCTCCCAAGGTTCCGGCAGACGAGCTCAAGGCTGCAATTCGTTGGCGGATCAAGGATCAGCTCGAATATCACGTCGACGACGCGACGGTCGATGTGTTCGAAGTGCGTGCGGAGGGAGACCCCAAAGGGTCGGCAAGAGCCATGTATGCCGTCGCTACCCGCAACGAGGTCGTGCAAAAGCGGATCGCCCTGTTTCAGGATGCGCGCATTCCGCTCAAGGTCATAGACATCCCGGAAATGGCGCAGCGCAATGTCGCTGCGTTGTTCGAATCCCAGGACAAGGCGACCGCGATGCTGGCGTTTTCGCCTTGGGGGGGGCTGTTGACGATCTCGTTCCGTGGCGAACTGCTCCTCACGCGGCGCCTCGAGGTCACGTCGGTGCAGCTGGGACAAAGGGAACACGGCGACCATTACCGCGAGCGCGTTGCGACCGAGATCACCCGGTCGCTGGACATTTTTGACCGCCAGCGACTCAGCGTCGGGGTGGGCGAGCTGGTGCTCGCCCCGCTCCCGCAGGACCCGGAGCTGGAGCAATTTCTCCACGGCAAGCTTTACGTGCCGGTCGTGGCTGCGGCGTTGCCGCAGGTCATGGATTTTGCCGACGGCGGCGAGCCGACGCCCGAGGAGCAGTGGGAATATTTTTACTTGTTCGGAGCGGCGCTGCGGGTCGAGGAGAAGACGCTGTGAGCCAGCAGATTAATCTTTTCGATCCGCAGTTCCTCGAGAAAAAGAAATACTTTTCCACGGTGGCGATGACCCAGGCGATCGGACTGATCGTGTTGGGTATGGCGCTCTTCTACGCCTTTGCCTTCTGGCAGGACAGGAACCTGGCTCGCCAGACCGGTGAATCGGGGCGCGCCTACGAACAGCAGAAGCAGCAGTTCACCAAAGTCAGCGCGGAACTCAGCCCGGAAAAACGCGAAGGGCAACTCGAACAGGACCTCAAGAGCATCGAAGCGGCGATCGCCTTGCGCCAGTCGCTGCTGCGCGAGCTTGGAACGGGCGGTTCATCCGGACCTGCCGGGTACTCGGAATACCTCCGCGCCTTTGCGCGGCAAACCGTGCGGGGCCTCTGGCTCACGAGCATACAGATCGCAGAAGGGGGCGCTCAGCTGACCATGAGCGGCCGGGCCCTGCAGGCGGATCTCGTCCCGGTCCTCATCGGGCGACTCAAGCAGGAATCCGTGCTTCGAGGGCGGCCGCTCGAGGCCCTGGCGATTACCCGGAGCACCGCGGGAAAGGACCCGGTTCGCACGATCGCGGAATTCACCGTGACTTCGCAGGGATTTCCCGAGCCTGGAAACGCCCCCGCCGCATCCGGGAGGGCGAGGCCCTAGCCATGCGCTTGCCGGCGCCTTTGCAGCGTTACGCCGATCGCCTCGACGCGATGAGCCTGCGCGAGCGCGTGCTCATATTCCTCGCGGCCGCCGTCATCATCGTCGCGATCGCCGACAACGCGCTCTTCGAGCCCATTCTGCGGCGACAGAAGGCCAATTCGCAGAGAATTCAGCAGCAAGAGGACGAAGTTCGCACCATGCGGACGCAGGTGCAGGCGTACGCCCAGGCAAGAACGGGCGACAGCGTAAATGCGAAGCGGCGGCTGCTGGAAAAGCGCAAGCTCGACCTCGCCGCGCTCGACCGGGAGCTCGCCGCAGGACAAGGCGAGCTGGTTCCGCCCGAACGCATGGCAAAAATGCTCTCTGAGATCGTGAAGCGAAATCCCGACGTCGAGCTCATCAGCCTTCGTTCGTTACCTGCGACCGGATTGACCCAGTCGCTCACGCCGATAGCGGGTTCCGCGCCGAGCGGACTCGCGTTGTACCGGCACGGAATCGAGATCGCGGTGTCGGGAAGCTACCTGAAAATGCTGAACTACGTCGGCCAGCTCGAGCGCCTCCCCGCGAAGATCATGTGGGGCAACATGGAGCTGCAGGGTACTTACCCCGTGGTCACTCTGAAGATCACGTTTTATACGTTCAGTCCGGACAAGACATGGCTGCTTATCTGACGCTGAGTTTCGCGCTCATCATCTCACTCGGCGCGCAGCGCAGCCTTGCGCAAGGACTGAACGATCCCACTCGGCCTCCGCTGGAGGTTCTCGGCGGATCCGCCGACGGGTACGAGCCCGCAGAGGGCTCGTCGCCCGCGCAAGTCGTGATCATCTCGAAAGACCGCCGCCAGGTGACGATCAACGGGCGGACGGTCAAACTCGGCGAGCACTACGGGAACGCCACTGTGGTGAAGATCACGGACGAGGAGATCGTATTGCAGGGACCCGAGGCGACTGAAACCATCAAGCTCTATTCTTCGGTCCATCGCAAGAGACACTGGCCTGCCGCGCGGGCTGACAACGCCGGCAAGCAGGAGGAGGAGAACCGTGAAGCGAACTAGCCTCGCCGCGATAGCGGCTGCCCTGCTTGGTTCCTGCGCCCCATTCCACGTGGATCAGTCCGTGATTTCCGAGATCGAGAGCGCCACGGCGCAAAAGGGGAGCCAGCCGAACGCCGTGCGCGAGGCGCTGCTTCCGCCGCTTCGCGCGGAGATGCCCAAAGTACCCGGGGCGCCTGTGGAGCCGCGCTTCGATCTCGTCGTCAATACCGCGCCCGCGCGCCAGGTGTTCCTGTCGCTCGTTTCCGGGACTCGCTACAGCATGATCGTGAATCCCGCGGTGAGCGGGACTCTCTCGCTCAACCTCAAGGACGTCACGGTGCGGGAGGCATTGGAAGCCATCCGGGAAGTCTACGGTTACGAGTTTCGAATCGACGGCACCCGCATTTATGTCGAATCGGCCGGACTGCAGACCCGCGTATTCCAGGTGAATTACCTGATCGGCCTGCGTTCGGGCCGCAGCGACGTGCGGGTTAGCTCCGGCGCGATCTCGGGCCCCGCACAGGGGGGCGGGGGCGCGGCCATACCCGCCGGGGCGGCGGCACCCGCAACGCCGGGGCAGGCTACCTCACCGGCGTTGGGCGCGTTCGGCCTGAGCTCCATAGCGACCGCCTCCTTGGACGCGAGCCGCGTATCGATGGTTTCACAGAGCGATTTCTGGAACGAGATTACGTTCGCGCTTCGGGCCCTGATCGGCACAGGGCCGGGTCGAAATCTCGTGGTCAGCCCGCAGTCCGGCGTCATTGTCATCCGTGCGATGCCCGACGAGCTGCGCAGTGTCGAGAAGTATCTCAAGGCGATGCGCCTGTCGGTCGAGCGCCAGGTGATGATCGAGGCCAAGGTCGTCGATGTGACGCTGAACAACGCCTATCAGGCCGGAATCAATTGGGCGGCCTTTCCGAACAGCCATCGCATCACCGCCGGCGTGTTCGGGTCGAACACCCAGCTTGGAACCACGGGCAACCTGTCCACTGGAAACGCGGCGATAACCGTCGATCCCGCCGGGCGTACCTTGGCAACGGGCGTTCTGGGAACCGGCCTGGCGGGTACTGCCGTATCGGCGGCAGGCGCGGTGGGCGCTGGGGTGTTTGGGCTCGCTGTTCAGACCAAGGATTTCGCTGCTTTGCTCCAGTTTCTGGATTCGCAAGGAAACGTCCAGGTCTTGTCGAGTCCTCGGGTCGCGGCCCTCAACAACCAGAAAGCCGTCCTGAAGGTGGGAACGGACCAGTTCTTCGTGACCAACGTCACGGGAACTCCCGTGCAGACCGCTGGCGGTGTGACGACCGCCATCCAGTTGACTCCGACTCTCAACTCATTCTTTTCTGGGGTATCTCTGGACATCACACCGCAAATCGACGAGGACGGGAATATCTTTCTGCACATTCATCCGCTGGTCAGCAACGTGGTGCAGCAGGATCTCACGTTCAATTTCGGAGGCGTCGCCAACGCCGCGGACACCACGCTTCCCCTGGCGAGGAGCTCCATCAACGAAACCGATACCATTGTCCGCGTCCAGGACGGAAACATCGTCGCCTTGGGCGGACTGATGAAGGTCGATGTCGCGAACGACCGTTCCGGCATTCCCTTGCTCCAGGATATCCCGGGCGTCGGCGGCCTGTTCGGGAATACCACCCGGACCAGGACTAAAAGAGAACTCGTCATCCTGCTGAAGCCGACCATCATCAAGAGCGAGAGGGACTGGGAGGAGGGCATCCAGCAGACGCGCGACCGGATTCAGAACCTCGGGAGCGAGGGGCGGCTCTCCCCGTTCGAGAGACCGTAGTGATCTATCTCTCCCACTTCGGCCTGCGCGAGCCCCCGTTCGGGATCACTCCCGACACGAGCTTCTTCTACGCGTGCGCGAGCAGCCAGGAAGCCCTGAACACGCTGCTCGTCGCCGTCGCGAATGGCGAGGGCTTTCTCAAGATCACCGGCGAGGTGGGCACGGGAAAGACGCTGTTGTGCCGCAAGTTTCTTGCCACGCTGGACGACAACTGGGTCAGCGCGTACATCCCCAACCCGAACCTCGAGCCCAGGACGCTGCTGCTCGCGCTCGCCGAGGAAATGAAGGTGAAGCTCGACGGCGGGCTCGACCAGCATCATCTGCTCAAGGCGCTGAGCCTCGCGCTGCTGGATTTCGCCCGCCAGAAGCGGCGCGTGGTGGTGTGCCTCGACGAGACCCAGGCGATGCCGCTGGAATCGCTCGAGACGCTGCGGCTGCTGACCAATCTGGAAACAGAAAAGCGCAAGCTCGTCCAGGTGATCCTGTTCGGCCAGCCCGAGCTCGACGAGAGACTTGCGCATGGCTCGATCCGGCAGCTGCGCCAGCGCATCACTTTTCAGCACCATCTGGGTACCCTGACGCGCGAGGAGACCGAGCATTATCTCGCTCACCGGCTCGCGATCGCCGGCTATTCGGGCGACGCGGTGTTTGCGCACGCAGCGATCAAGGCGATTTACCGCGCGAGCCGCGGGGTTCCTCGGCTCGTCAACATCCTCGCCAACAAGGCGATGATGCTCGCTTACGGCGAAGGCGTGCGCAAAGTGACCGGGCGGCACGCGCGCGCGGCGACCGTCGACACGCCCGCTTCGTTCGCGCTGTCGCGCGCCTGGCTCTGGCTTGCGCTCGCCTGTGCGGCGTTCTCGAGCATCGGCTGGATGATCCTGCGATGAGCCTTATCAACAAGATGCTCCGGGACCTGGACAAGCGCCACGCGTCCCAGGGCGGAACGGCGGCGCCCGCAGGGGGACTGTCGCAGCACATGCGTGCGGTGCCTGCGCGCACGCTGGCTTCCGATTTCTTCTGGCGGACCATGGCGATGTTGATGCTCTTCGCCGTGGGCTGGGTCGCGTGGCTCGTCTGGCAGTTGACGCCGCACCCGGTGGTCACCGATCTCGTCTACCAGTCCTCGCGGGGGAAGGCCTCCGCGCCCGCTGCATCGTCGCGTCCGGATTCCGCTCCTGCGCCTCAAACGGCCTCCCCGCAGCCTGCGCCGGCCCTGCCTGCCGGTTTCGCATCAGCCGGGTCGGCAGCAGCGCAGGCGCCTTTACCGCAGCGCTCGGAAAAAATCAATGTGGACATGCTGCGGCTGGCGACCGAATTGACGACCCCCATTCCGCAGCGAAGCCCGAGAACTTCATCTTCCCGATCCGGATCGAACGCTCCCATTGCCGCCGCGAAGACCGTCTCGGCGCAACGGGCGCTTGCCGACGAGCCTGCCGCCGCACCGGGCAAAATCGACCGGCGTTCGAATACTTCGTCGCGAAACCGGGCGGAAAGCGAATTCCGCCGCGCGGTCAACCTCGTGAACCAGGGCCGGATCGCCGAGGGGATGGACGGCTTTCGGCACGCTCTGGAAATCGACCCGGGACACGAAGCGGCGCGCCAGACGCTGGTGGCGCTCCTGATCGAGGCCAAACGCGTGGACGAGGCCGCTCTTTCCCTCCAGGAGGGCCTCGCGCTCGACACCCAGAATACCGGCTTCGCCATGCTGCTGGCGCGCATCATGGTCGAGAGCAACGATATCCCCACGGCGCTTTTCGTGCTGCAAAGGCACGCCGCACCGCCGGACCGCAACCCCGATTTTCACGCATTTGCGGGTGCGCTTTACCAGCGCCTCGATCGCCACACGGAAGCAATCGAGCAGTATCAGGCGGCGCTGCACCTTGCTCCGTCGGCGGGCGTCTGGTGGCTGGGTCTGGGGATCTCGCTTCAGGCCGTCGCGCGGCTCAAGGACGCACAGGAGGCTTTCACGCGCGCCAAATTGGCGGGGAACCTCGCTCCCGATCTCCTCGGTTTCGTCGACCAGCGGCTCAGGCAACTGCAATAGTTGCGTCCGGAATGCAGGACCGCTATCGCGAGGTCTACGATAGTTTCGAATGGGAGGTGCCGGCTCGATTCAACATCGGCACGGCTTGCTGCGGCCGCCATTCACCTGACCGCTCCCGGGTTGCACTCTATTGGGAGGACGAAGGCGGGGCCGTCGCAACCTTCACCTTCCGGGATTTGCAGCACGCGGCAAACCGGCTCTCCAACGCGCTCGCCGGCCTCGGCGTAAAACGCAGCGACCGCGTAGCCATCATTCTGCCGCAGCGTCCGGAAACGGCGATCGCGCACATCGCCTGCTACCAGATGGGCGCCGTGGCGATGCCTCTCTCGATTCTGTTTGGTCCCGAGTCGCTGGAATACCGCCTGCAAGACAGCGAGACAGTGGCGGCGCTCGTCGATCGTTCGTCCCTGCCGAATCTCGCCCAGATTCTCGACAGGCTGCCGGTGATGAGGCACGTGATCGGCGTTGCCGGTGCCCGGGAATCATGGATGCAGCCGTGGGAGGCGCTGCTCGAGCGAGCTTCGCCGCGCTTTACCCCGGTCGACACCGCGGCCGACGACCCGGCGCTGCTCATCTATACCAGCGGCACCACCGGTCCGCCGAAGGGGGCGCTGATGCCGCAGCGCGTGCTCCTCGGCAATCTCCCCGGGTTCGAGCATTCGCACGATCTTTTTCCGCGGGCGGGCGACCTGTTCTGGTCGCCGGCGGACTGGGCCTGGACGGGCGGCCTGATGGACGCGCTGCTGCCGTCGCTCTACCACGGTGTTCCGGTGCTCGGGTACCGCGGACGCTTCGATCCGGAAAAATCGTTCTGGCTGATGCAAAAGTACGGCGTGCGCAACAGCTTTCTCTTTCCGACCGCGCTCAAGATGATGATGAAAGCCGTGCCGCAGCCGGGAAAGCGTTACGAGCTTTCGCTGCGCTCCATCATGAGCGCCGGCGAATCGTTGGGCGAGACGGTATTCGAATGGACCCGCGAAGCGCTCGGGGTCACCGTCAACGAGATGTTCGGCCAGACCGAAATGAATTACATCGTCGGCAATTCGCATACGCTGTGGCCGGCCAAGCCCGGGTCGATCGGTCGACCGTATCCCGGGCACCGCGTTGCCTGCATCGACGACGCGGGCGACGAAGTTCCGGTCGGCGAGCTCGGAGAGGTGGCGGTTTGGGACGAAGACGATCCGGTGTTCTTTCTCGAATACTGGAAGAATCCGGAGGCGACGAAAAAGAAATACACCGGCAAATGGTGCCGCACCGGGGACCTCGCGAAGCGCGACGGGGACGGCGATTTCTGGTACCAGGGCCGCGCCGACGACGTATTCAAGAGCGCGGGCTACCGCATCGGTCCCTCGGAGATCGAGAACTGCCTGGTGAAACACCCCGCGGTTGCGAACTGCGCCGTGGTGGGCAGCCCCGATCCCGAGCGCACCCACATCGTGAAAGCATTCATCGTGCTCACCCCGGGCTACGAGGCTTCGGCGGCGCTGGAGGCCGAGCTACAGCAGCACGTGCGCGGCAAGCTCGCGCCTTACGAATATCCCAAGGAAATCGAGTTCCTCGAGAGCCTCCCGATGACCACGACCGGGAAAGTACAGAGGCGGGTCTTGCGGCTGCGCGAAGAGGAGCGAAAGAAAGTGCGGCGTTGACCCGCGGCATTCCATTCTCTATGCTCGACCGACCCTCTCCCCGATGCAGGCCGAAATGAAACTCTATACATTCTTCCGCTCATCCGCCTCGTTTCGCGTGCGCATCGCGCTCAACCACAAAGGCTTGAAGTACGAGCACGCGGGCGTGAGCCTGCCCAAAGGCGAGCACCTGGAAGCGGGCTATAAATCGCTCAACGCACAGGGCCTGGTTCCCGCGCTCGAGGACGGCGGTCGCGTTCTGACCCAGTCGCTCGCGATCATGGAGTATCTCGACGAGGTCCACCCCGGGCCCAAGCTCCTTCCCGCCGACCCGCTCGACCGCGCCTACGTGCGCGCCTTTTCGCAGATCATCGCCTGCGAGATCCATCCGCTCAACAACCTGCGCGTGCGAAAATACATCGGCAAGACCTACAAGCTCGACGAGGAGGGCGTGAACACCTGGTACCGGCATTGGATCGCCGAGGGCTTCCAGATGATGGAAGCGTTTCTCGCGCAGGAACGAAAGCACGGGAAATACTGCTTCCGCGACCAGGTCACCATGGCCGATTGCTGCCTCGTGCCGCAGGTGCTCAACGCGATTCTCTACAAGTGCGACCTCAAGCCTTATCCCGCGGTGATGCGGATACACGAGGCGTGCATGAAACTAGACGCTTTCGTGCTGGCGCAGCCCTCGAAACAACCCGACGCGGTCTGATTGGTGTGCGGTTGGAGGGGTAACGGGGGAACCGTAGGGTTCCCCCGGTTCGTAATCTTGGCGCCCCGAACACGAATCGAACGTGCGACCTGCCCCTTAGGAGCAAAAATTCAGGACATTTCACCTGCATGCGCCTAGGTGTTTTTCATTACATAGGCATTGGCAAAACAATTAGTTAGGTCTAATCTCGGATTTGTGGCATTTCGTGCGGATGCCTCAAATTGCATGCGAAAGGTTGCACTATGGTTGCACAGCGGTTGCACAGTCCCGACCGATTTCCTTCAAGGGGCGGGGCGGGCCGATGAATGAACTTCGATTCAGCAAAGCGGCGCTAAACGCGCTCGCGCCGCAGCCGAACGGCAAGCGCGCCTGTTACTACGACGACAAGGCGCGCGGGCTTTGCGTGATGGTTGCGGCAACGACCAAAGCATTTTATGTACTGCGCAAGGTGCGCGGCAAAACCGAGCGCGTGTTCGTCGGGCGCTATCCCGATACGACGATTGAAGAAGCAAGGAAGCGCGCCGGGCGCATCAACAGCCAGATTGATGCGGGCGTGAATCCGAACGAGCTCAAGCGCGAGCACCGGGCCGAGCTTACGCTTGCCGGGTTATTCGACCTCTACATGGAGCGGCACGCGCGCGCACACAACCGCAAGCCCGCCAACGCGCAAAACAACTATCGGCGCTATCTCTCGCAGTGGAGCGGACGGAAGCTCTCC
>WNFA01018083.1_pt1 | contig 10024 bp, 10 predicted proteins | sample 5400481 | NCBI WGS metagenome assembly WNFA01 (sample SAMN13153340, study PRJNA577476) | soil metagenome | isolation source: 120 cm saprolite under Douglas fir tree site 2 hole 1 replicate 2 | place: USA:California | collected 2015-04-18 | reverse complement strand
GAAAACGGTGGCGGACATCATGAGCATCGGCGCGAGAATTCTTACCCGCGATCAGGTGATGGAGGGCATCCCGGAAATGATTCACGAAGTGCAGGTGGAGGCTACTTTTCCGGATGGCACGAAGTTGGTGACCATTCACGACCCGATCAGGTAGCGGCGTGCATGCGAACTGTCAAACGGAATGCGAAATCGAGCGGAGCCTGAGGTGAAATGATGAAGCCCGGAGAGTACCTGCTGGACCTGGACGCGGGCGCTGTCGAAGCAAATGCGGAGAGGAAAACCGCGCGCGTGCTGGTAAAGAACGCGGGGGACCGGCCGATTCAGGTGGGGAGTCACTTTCATTTCTTTGAAACGAATGCGTCGCTTTTGTTCGATCGCGCGGCGGCCTATGGGATGCGGTTGAATATCGCTTCGGGAACCGCGGTGAGATTTGAGCCGGGGGAAGAAAAAGAAGTGGATCTCACGGATTTTGGCGGGAGGCGAATCATTCACGGATTTAATGGCCTCGTAGCCGGCGCTCTCGACGACGACCGGGCACGCACTGAAGCAATCGAGCGAGCGCGGAAGGCCGGCTTTTCTCCCCGCGGCGAAGGAACCAGCCGATGAGCCTTCAAATCCCTCGACGAACCTATGCCGATCTGTATGGCCCGACGAAGGGCGACCGCATCCGGCTGGCCGATACGGAGCTGATCATCGAAATCGAAAAGGATTTCACGCACTACGGCGATGAAATCACGTTTGGCGGCGGAAAAGTGATTCGCGACGGTATGGGACAGAGCAGCACGGCGCTGCGCGAAACGCAATCAGGCGCGCTGGACCTGGTGATTACCAACGCGGTGATTCTGGACCACTGGGGAATCGTCAAGGGCGACATCGGGATCAAAAACGGGCGGATCGTGAAAGTGGGAAAAGCCGGGAATCCCGATACGATGGACGGCGTTGATCCGGAACTGGTGGTGGGCGCGGCAACGGAAGTGATCGCCGGCGAACATTTGATCGTCACAGCCGGCGGCGTGGACAGCCACATCCATTTTATTTCGCCGCAACAAGTATATGCGGCGATTTCAAATGGAATCACGACGATGATCGGGGGCGGCACCGGCCCCGCGACGGGAACTGCCGCGACCACCTGCACTCCGGGAGCGTGGAATCTGGCGCGAATGTTGGAGGCAGCGGAAGCGTGGCCGATGAATTTTGGTTTTCTCGGCAAGGGAAATGCCGCCACGATGGCGCCGCTGGCGGAACAAATCGAAGCGGGCGCTTGCGGGTTGAAGCTGCATGAAGACTGGGGCACCACTCCAGCGGCGATCGACGCTTGCCTGAAAGTGGCCGACGATTTTGATGTGCAGGTGGCGATTCACACCGACACAATCAACGAAGCGGGATTCCTGGAAGCCACCATTGGCGCGATCGCCGGCCGGACGATTCATACGTATCACACGGAAGGCGCGGGCGGAGGACACGCGCCCGACATTATCAGGATCGCGTCGTTTCCGAATATCCTGCCTTCGTCGACGAACCCGACGCGGCCGTTTACGATAAATACGATCGCGGAGCACCTGGACATGCTGATGGTCTGCCACCATCTGAATCCGCAGGTTCCGGAAGATGTGGCGTTCGCGGAGAGCCGGATTCGCCCGGAGACGATTGCGGCGGAGGATATTCTGCACGACATGGGTGTAATCAGCATGATTTCGAGCGATTCGCAGGCAATGGGGCGCGTGGGCGAAGTGGTGCTGCGCACCTGGCAAACCGCGCACAAAATGAAAACGCAGCGCGGCCCGCTCGGCGGAGATTCACCGCGCAACGATAATCAGCGCGTGAAGCGCTACGTTGCCAAGTACACCATCAATCCCGCGATCACCCACGGCATGGCTGCGGAGATTGGCTCGATCGAACCGGGAAAACTGGCGGACCTGGTGCTTTGGAAACCGGCTTTCTTTGGAGCGAAGCCGGAGATAGTGGTGAAGGGCGGATTCATCGCCTGGAGCGCGATGGGAGACCCGAATGCGTCGATCCCGACGCCACAGCCGGTGTTGTACCGGCCAATGTTCGGGAGTTTTGGCTCGGCAACTTCCGCGACGGCGATTACATTTGTGTCGCAAGCGGCGATGACCGCCGGATTGCCGGCAAAGCTCGGTTTGAAGAAGATGGTCCGGCCGGTGAGCAAGTGCCGGCGGATCGGAAAGAAAGACATGGTGCACAACAGCGCGACGCCGAACATCGAAGTTGCCCCGGAGACCTACGAAGTGCGTGTGGACGGAAAGTTGATTACGTGCGAGCCGGCGAGCGTGCTTCCCCTTGCGCAGCGTTATTTCCTGTTTTGATCCGTGCTTGCCGCGGGGCCAGCATGGATTGAAGGCCTTCGCTCTTCTCACAAAGAAATGTATTCTGTTAGCCGTTCAGGCGAAAACGGGAGAAGAGCATGCTGTCGGATTGGTTTGCAGATTGGAGAGCACGGTGAAGAGGTCGCTCGCCACAGATTCGCTTCAGGACATTTTCGCGCCGCTTCAGCGAGCGCATCAGGCGTTCGCGGCGCGCTATCCCGGACCGAGAGGCGATCGGCAGCCGGTGCACACGGTATACGGCGGCGCGCATTTGTTTCGCGCGGACACGGCGAGGCGACTGGGCGAAAAGGCGCTAGAGGCCTTGGACGAATATGCGCCGGATTTTATCGCATTTGCGAAAGCAATTGAGCTTCTGGGATCGCAGCACTTGGGCGGGTCGCCGGATTCTGCCGCTCTTGCCAGATCCATCCACGCAAATCCCGAGGCTGCGCGCAGGGACAATCCCCACGCGTGGTTTGCTAGCGCTCTTTATCAGCGCGTTCGGGAAAAACTTCGGCGCGAACCGGTAGAGGATTTCCGAATTGATTTTGAGGATGGCTTCGGCAACCGACCGGACGAGGAAGAAGATCGCCATGCCGCCGCCGCTGCCGGAGAACTCGCTGCGGGGATGGCCGCCGGCAGCTTGCCGCCGTTCATCGGGCTGCGCATCAAGCCGTTCAACGAGGAATTACGCGAGCGCAGCATCCGGACTCTGGACATTTTTCTGACCGAGTTGCTGTGGAAAACGGGCGGGAAGCTTCCTCAAGACTTTTTTATTACGCTGCCAAAGGTCACCGTCCCGGAGGAATCAGCGGCGCTGGCGGCGGTTTGCTCTCGCCTTGAATCGGCGCTGGGCTTGCGCGCGGGCAGGTTGCAAGTCGAATTGATGATTGAGACTCCGCAATCGATTTTCAACGAGCACGGCGAATTGAATTTGCTGCCGCTGGCCGCCGCGACGCAGGGGCGATGCGTGGGCGCGCATTTCGGAACTTATGATTACACGGCCGGGCGCGGCATCACCGCGGCTCACCAGCACATGATGCACTTTGCCTGCGACTTTGCGAAGGAAGCCATGCAGGTGGCCTATGCGGGGACGGGGATTTGGCTTTCCGACGGGGCGACAAATATTCTGCCGGTTCCCGTGCATCACGGCGGGGCAACCGCTTCGCCGCTGACTGCCGGACAGATTGCGGATAATCGGCAGGCTGTGCATCATGCGTGGAAACTCCATTTCGAGCACATCCGGCATTCACTGGTGAACGGTTTCTACCAGGGTTGGGATTTGCACCCGGCGCAACTGGTTACCCGCTACGCGGCGGTTTACGCGTTTTTTCTGGAAAGCCTGGACGCGGCGTCGGAGCGCCTGCGCAATTTTATTGAGAAGGCGGCGCAGGCGACGTTGGTAGGTGAGGTGTTCGACGACGCGGCGACCGGCCAGGGACTTTTGAATTATTTTCTGAGGGCGATCAATTGCGGCGCGATTACCGCGGAGGAGGCGCAACGGCTGACGGGCTTGACCCAGGCTGAGTTCCGCAGCGCTTCGTTCGTTAAAATTCTAGACGGTCGGAAGAAATAGCCAGGCGGATCAGTCGTTGCGGAGCGTAGCTTCGATCAGGCCGTGCGGCTCGTCAGTGGGCAGAAAAATCTCCTTGGGATTTTCCATGTGAAAGGGCGACAAGTCGACGAGATTGTAGTGCTTGTTCGGGAGTGAAAGATGAATCTCCTGGATGCCGGGAAATCTCTTCAGCACTGCCTCGCCCATCGCATAAAGAGTGTGCTGCAACGATTCGCTGTTGTGCCCTGCGAAGCCGAGTCCGTCGTTTTCAATACGACCAAGCCCTCGATGCCGGCGTGAAGACTCTTCTCATTGCGTGTCGCGCTCAGGGCGGCGGTGCGTTTCTCATTGCTCGAACCGGTGAACGTATGCGGGTGTGATTTTCCGTCGAGAGAGAGGCGGACCCAGAGGGTTTCGGCTGCTTCGATATGAACGCGGGAAACTTGCGGATTATGCGCGAGAAAATGATCCGCCAGGCGCAGGCAGAATTCCTCGGGTGACTCGATCGGGTGCTGCTTCGCCAACGCGTAGACGGTGTTTTTCATCGTGTCGGTTGGCAGCACTTTGCGATTGTCGCCTTTGGAGTGCGCCGTTTCGAAGTCGCCTTCGAGGCGAATACCGAGGGTGAGTTCCTTGATCCGGTGACGATCAGGATGGCGTGCGACCTGAAGGATGCGGACGCGCTGTTTGCCGTAATTATTTTCACCAAGCCGGATGGCCATTAGTCAGCTCCCGCGATACGTGGAATACCCGAATGGGCTCAGCAGCAGCGGAATGTGGTAGTGCTCCTGCGGGTCGCGCACCTCAAACACGATGACAACCTGCGGGTACAGAGTCTCAATCTTCCGGGAAGCAAAATGGGCGCGTGTATCGAACATCAGGCGATAGGTTCCGGCCGGCACAGCTTTCGCAGCGGGCCAATCGCGCAGGCGGCCATCGGCGTCGGTCGCGCCTCGCGCTACTTCCGCCCAGTCGCCGCGGGAAGATTGCGCTTCAAGAATTACCGCGACGTTTGAAGCGGGGCGGCCCAACGATACGTCAAGGACATGCGTGGTGATGTGGCTCATGGTTCGAGTACTTTCTCCAGGCGCAGCCGCGTGATTTTGCGCTGCTCTTCGGCCGCGATGCTCAATTCGGTGTCGGGATCGTTCGGCAGGCGCAGGCGAAGGGCATTCAGGATTTCTTCGCTGCTTTTGCCGGTGGCGCAGATGAGAAAAACGTAGCCGAATTTTTCGGCATAGGCGCGATTCTGCGCGGCGAGCGCTTCCAAGACACCAGGCTCAGCTTTTTGCGCCGAGAATTGTTCTCTTGCGGACCAGCGGCTCGCGGTGGCGGATTGTTTGGCCGCGGCTCGCGTTTCTCCAATCGGAGGATGGTGCTGGAAGGCCTCGAGCCAGTCTTCGCGCGCCAACACCGACCACGTTTTGTCCGCGGCCTCGAAAAGTTGCGATTCGTCGGTGAAGGGCCTGTGCGCGGCCATTTGTTGCGCCCATTGTTTGGAGCCGCAGCAATCGAGCAACGCTCTCAGAGCCCTCTGGCGAGGCAGGCGATTGAACCGTTCCAACGATTTTGTCCGATCCGCGGGGATTTGCGCGCGACCGAAGAGGCGGAGGCGGCTTACACCGCCGTCCGGAAAAATCTGGAATCGCACATGGGTCGCAACGCCCGGATGTTGAAGGTTTGTGAAAACGTGGCGATGGTTGGGTTTCAGCTTGGTGCTAAGAAGCACATCTTCCCAAGCGAGCGACGAAGCACTTTGTGCGTCGACGGTGGAATTTTTTGCGGAAGCCGCCTGCAGCGCGCAGGAATCGGGATAATTTCCCTTGAAGTGGGCCGTGTCGACTTCCACGCGGTGGATCGTGCCCGGCACGCCGAGTTTCAGGACGACCCAGTCATGGCCTGGGCCACGCCTGCGCTTCGTTTCCCAGCCGTCGCCCATGTTCTTCGCGCGATATGGCATCAGCAGGTTGCGCGGGACGCCATAGAATTGATCGCTCGAAAACACCGCGCTGCCGCCATTTTCCACGGCAGCCAGGTCGATTTCTCCGCGCGAAAGTAATCCGGGGCCGGGAACTGCTTCTCCGTGAACACGCAGCCGGGCGACTCCTCCGTCAGGGTAAATCTTCAAACGCAAATGAGTGAACCTGGCGCCGTTTTCGACCGCGAATGGATTTCGCGAATCACCCTTCAACGAAGTTTCCGCAAAGATTTGGATCCACTTTGTTTTTTCGGAGCGCAGGCGGCCTTTTTCACCTCGGTAGGGGCGGCGTTCGCCGAGGTCGCATCCTTCCAGAGAAAATCGCTCGGGATAGTTGCCGGTGAAAAAACTGGTGTCCACGACGATGCCGCGAATCACGCCCGGAAGGCCCAGGCGGATAATGCACCAATCATGCCCGGGAGTGCGGCGACGGCGTGTTTCCCAGCCGTCCATCCATTTTCCACGAGCGGTGTACTTTCCTTCGATAAAAACCGGATTGGACTCCTTGAGCAGATTCTCTTTGGGCGCAAAAAAATCGTCGTTGGCATCGAGCACACGGCCACCCAGGCGAACGGAAGCGAGATCGGCGAGTTGCGTGAAATCCCTCATCGTTTCCCTCGAAGGAGCACTTGCCCGGCGGGTGCGCTGCAGAAATTGCCACGCTCGGAAATCTTTACGCCGCGCAGGAAAGTGGCTTCGACTATACCCATAAGGTCGCGTCCCGCATAGGGCGTCAGCTTGTGGCGGTGATGAAGTTGCGCGGGATCGACTTTAAAGCCGGCTTCAGGATTCCAGATCACCAGATCGGCGTCACGGCCGGGCGCGATCGCCCCCTTCTGGTGATCGAGGCCGGCCAGATGGGCCGGAGCTTCGCAGAGCCACTTCGCCAGATGCATGAGAGAGAAGCCGCGGCGTTTTGCTTCCGTCCACACGGCCGGAAGACTGAACTGCAGAGACGCGATGCCGCCCCAGGCATTCAGAAAATCGCCGGTCTCCTGGCGCTTCATTTCAGGAGGGCAGGGCGAGTGGTCGGTGGCGATCATGTCGATGGTTCCATCCCGCAAGGCGTCCCACAGACGCTCACGATTTTCGCGTTCGCGGATGGGCGGCGCACATTTGAATTGCGTTGCGCCGTCAGCGATCTCCTCGGAAGCGAAGGTCAAATAGTGGGGACACGTTTCGACGCTCAGCAGCTGGCCAGTTGCTTTGGCCTTCTGAATCCGCGGAATCGCGTCGCTGGAGGACAAATGCACGATATGGATGCGCGCGTCGAACCGACTGCCGAGGCGCAGGAGCAATTCAATCGCATCATTCTCCGCAGCGCGCGGGCGGGAGTCGAGCCATGTTTGATGAGACTTTCGCGAGGCGCTGGCGGCGCGTCGTTTCGCAGCGTCATCAATGGGGCCGGGTAATTCGGAGTGGGCGAGGAGTGGCGCGCCGATTTTTGCAAGCACGGGCAACGCCTCGAGGAGCTCGGTCTCGCCGACGCTGGCAAATTCTTTGACGCCGCTATCAATCAGGAAGCATTTGAAACCGAAGCATCCGGCTTGCCAGAGGCCGCTCAACTCCTGCGTATTGCCGGGAACAACGCCGCCCCAGAAACCTGTGTCCACCCAGAGTTTGCCCGTCGCGGCGGCGAGTTTCGCTTGAAATGCGTCCACGCTGGTTGTTGCCGGAATGCTGTTCAGCGGCATTTCGATGAGCGTGGTGATCCCGCCAACTGCGGCCGCGCGTGTCGCGGTTGCAAAACCTTCCCACTCCGTGCGGCCGGGTTCGTTAATGTGAACATGAGTGTCGACCAAACCGGGCATGACGGCGAAATCGCGGGCTTCGTAAATATGAATTCCCGGAGGAACGTCGTCAAAATCCGAAACCCTCGCAATCACTCCGCGGCGAACGTGAATCGTCGCGGCGCGTTCGCCGTCTGGCGTGACCACGCGTTTGCCACGAACAATCAGGTCCATCTCGCCGCGAGAGCTATCCGACATCTTGGGAGGATTTGGCATGCTCTACTCGCTAGCAAGGCTTTCACAGAATTCGGCGAGGAGACTTTGCGCAACGCGGAGGCGGTAGCGCGCGGTGGAGCGGATGTCGTCTATCGGCGTGATCTCGCGAGCGAGAGTTTCTTGCGCAGCGCGCAGGGTCGCGGGCGTGGGTTTTTCACCTCGCAGCATTTTCTCGGTTTCGATCGCGCGAAGCACGGTTGGGGCGACGCTCCCCAGAACAATCCGCACGTCGACAATTCGTCCGGTATCCAAGCGAGCCGCGCCCGCGAAACAGACTTTCGAAATAGCCTGCGCCCGGCGCGTGCCGACTTTGCGATAAAACTGCTTCGAGAAATTATTGTTGCGCGGCATGCGGATCGCACGAATCAATTCATCGTCGCGCATGGTAATTTTCTTGTAGCCCTTCCAAAAACCGTGGTACGGGACCCAGCGCACACCGCTCGCGGAGACAAGTTCGAGCTCCGCATCATAAACAAGCAGCGCGGGCGGCGAATCCGCGGCCGGCGAGGCATTGGCGATGTTTCCGCCGACGGTGCCGCGATTCTGTGTGGCGATGCTGCCGGTTTCGGAGGCCGCGCGGCACAACAACGGAAATTCGCGGGCGAGCAATTCGTGGCGCCGTATTTCGGAATAGGTCGTCAGGGCATTTAGCGTCACGTGCGCAGGGGTCGCCACGATGCCGTGCAATTCCGGAAGCTTCCAGATGCTGAGAAATTTCCGGTGCGAGAGTTTTCCGGCTTCGAGCAGGACCATCAAGTCAGTACCGCCTGCGAAAGGCTTCCATTCGCGCGGCTCGCGCGCCATGCGATCCAGCGCGTCCGCGAGATTCCGAGGCGACTGCAGTTCGTAACCCGGGACGTACGATCTCATGGCCGGGGCCTTTGGCTTCGGCACGCTGCGAGGACCGACTCAAAGATTTTCGTATAGCCGGTGCAGCGGCAAAGATTTCCCGCCAGGGCTTCGCGAATTTCGGTTTCCGTTGGCTGCGCATTGCGCGCCAGGAGATTGCACGCGGCAAGAACCATGCCCGGCGTGCAGATGCCGCACTGCGCGCCGCCATGCGTCAGGAAAGCCTGCTGCACGGCGCTCAATTGGCCCGCTTCCGCAACGCCTTCGATGGTGCGGATTTTTGCCCCTTCAGCCTGCAGCGCAGGGATCAGGCAACTGTTGACGAGCGCGCCGTCCATTTCGATCGAGCACGCGCCGCATTCGCCTTCACCGCAGCCTTCCTTTGTTCCGGTCAGGCCGGCTTGGTCGCGCAGAACGTCGAGCAGCCGCGCCATCGGATGCGCTTCAAGCGACATCGTTTTGCCGTTGATCTCGCATTGCACGCGGATCTTGCGGGCGGCTTCAGGCATGCACACCCTCCAGCATCTCCATCAGTTTTTCGGGCGTTACCGGAATTTGGCGGACGTCCGCGCCGGTGGAGTGTGCGATGGCATTCGCGATCGCCGGCGCGGTTCCATCCAGCGGCAATTCGCCGATGCCCTTGGCGCCCGCGGGACCGCGCGCATACGGAAGTTCCTCGAAAAACACGCGAATTGGCGGAACGTCCATCGACGTGGGCATGATGTAATTAGTCATTTGCCCGTTCACCATGCGGCCCTCCCCCCAGACCACATTTTCATAGAGAGCAAATCCTATACCTTGGGCGACGCCACCTTCAATTTGTCCCGCGGCTAAAACTGGATTGATGACCTTGCCCACTTCCTGAACGGCGACAAAGTCTTCAACGCGAACTTCAGCCGTGCGCGCATCCACAGAAACTTCCGCAACGTAAACAGCCCATGCGTAGGCTCCATAAGCATCGCCCTGGTATTTGCCATCGTCCCAATGGAGATCGCCGGGATGTTGATATTTCACCAAAGATTGCAACGCGCCGAATTTGTCCGAGTATCGACGGCAGGCATCGGTGAAATCGCCTGAGGTGTAGCCCTGTTTCAGTAAGCCAGTGTCCAGCAACGATTTCCTGATCGCCAAGGCAGCGGTCTCGACGAGTTTTCCCACGATCATGGTGGTTCGCGAGGCAACGGTGGGGCCGCTGTTGGGCACCAGCGAAGTGTCCGGCTGCAGGATTTCGATCTGCTCGCAGTCGAGCCCGAGCGCTTCCCCGGCAATCTGCGCGAAGACCGTGTTCGTTCCCTGGCCCATCTCGGTG
>WNFA01006205.1_pt1 | contig 10024 bp, 8 predicted proteins | sample 5400481 | NCBI WGS metagenome assembly WNFA01 (sample SAMN13153340, study PRJNA577476) | soil metagenome | isolation source: 120 cm saprolite under Douglas fir tree site 2 hole 1 replicate 2 | place: USA:California | collected 2015-04-18 | reverse complement strand
GGTTACTTCGGCGTTTTTGGTGGTTCACCGGCGTTTTCCTCATGGTTGCCATCATGCTAACTGGCTGTTACAGTTCTCCTCAACAGGATGTTCGCATAGTGTACCAGAGTGTTGAAAAACTCGAAATCGTTGTGCAAAAAGATGACATCACTTGCAGCCGTTCCTGAAAGTCTGGCAGTTCGTCACGCTTTCCGTAACGTTGTTGGGACGATGGTTGAGCAATATGGTAATATGCGAAAGCAGAGTGCTTCTTCTACGGACCAGGGTGTAAGGATGAACATTTCACGCACACAGGTAGCTACAAGCGCTAAGTCAACCGGTGTAGACAATACCGATTTGCATGGGCGCTGGCTTTTGCTTGCTCGTATGGTCTGGATTATCGTTGTTTTGCTGGCTCTGGGACTTTTCGTCGCCAGCATTCCCAGCTACTTCGCGTATCTTCATGTCTTGAGTGGACAGCCCGTGACTGATATTGGTGCGCAACTTGCTCGTCAGGATGTGCAGCAACTTCAGGCTGTTGGCCTCTCGATCGATTTCTATGCCTGGTATAACGTCATTCTCAATAGTATCTTTGTCGTCAGCTTTAGCCTGGTAGGTATTGTACTTTTCCTGCGCAAGTCCGAGAATCGGATGGCACTTTTTGCCTCATTTACTCTAGTGATATTTTCAATCGACCAGATCCTCAATATGTTACAAACACTCCCGCCGGCATGGAATGCGGCTATCATGGGAGTCAACCTCCTCGGCAGTCTCTCTCTCAGTCTCTTCTTTCTACTTTTCCCCAATGGACGTTTTGTACCGAACTGGATACGCTGGTTGGCCGTTGTGCAGGTGATCTACTGGACTGTCAATAGCTTCATCCCATCCTCAGCCCCACCAGTTGTTGAAGTGCTCAATACCGTGCTCTTTCTGATGCTGGCGGGGAGCCTGGTAGTGGTACAAATCTATCGCTACCGGCGACTCTCCAGTGCTCTTGAGCGGCGGCAAACCAAGTGGGTCGTTTTCGGAACATCGCTTGGGCTTGGAGGCTACCTTATCGGAATACTCGTCGTGTTTGGTCTCCTGCGTGAGGTCTTGCATGTCAATGTTGTGCTCTTCATCATTTGCTACACCTTGCTCGATGGGTTGCTGCTCCTCTTCCCAATCTCCATTGGGGTCGCGATTTTGCGTTCTCGCCTTTGGGATATCGATACCCTGATTAATCGCGCCCTGGTGTATGGCAGTCTGACTGCTCTGCTGGCCCTGCTGTACTTTGGCCTCATTGTGGCATTGCAAGCGCTCTTCCAGGGGATGTTCCACCAGAATAACGCTGTCGCTATCGTCGTCTCAACCCTGGTCATTGCACGCCTCGTCCAGCCCTTGCGTCACCGGATTCAACAGATCATTGATCGGCGCTTCTATCGCCGCAAGTATGATGTGGCGCGTACACTGGCGGCTTTCAGTGCCACGCTGCGCCAGGAGGTGGACCTGGACCAATTGCGGGAGCATCTGATAACGGTGGTACAGGAGACGATGCAGCCAGCGCAAGTTTCGTTGTGGTTGCGTCGACCTGAACATGACGGAAAACAGCGGGCTCCTTGGAGAGCCACTCCTCCTGTTTCCTCTGAGGGAAGATGAAGAGGGGAAAGGGTTCCTGGCTCATCTGCATTTGCAGTCTTGAAGCATGAAAGGCTCCTCCAATGATGGGAACGAAAGAGCGGTCCTTTGCCCCGCTCATCAATGTTTCACTAGAAGATTTGGTGCCAGCCGATCACTTCTATCGCCATCTGGATCGAACGCTGGACCTCTCGTTCGTGCGCGAGTTCGTGCAGCAGACTTACGCCGGATTGGGTCGTCCTTCCATTGATCCGGTAGTCTTCTTCAAACTGCAACTCGTCATGTTCTTCGAGGACATCCGTTCGGAACGCCTCTTGATGCAGCATGCAGCAGACCGCCTCAGCGTCCGTTGGTATGTGGGATATGACTTAGACGAGCCCTTACCCGATCATTCGAGTCTCTCGCGTATCCGTACTCGCTATGGCATTGAGGCCTTTCGCCGCTTCTTTGAGAAGATCGTGGAGCAATGCCAGCAAGCAGGCCTGGTCTGGGGAAAAGAACTCTATGTCGATGCCACCAAGGTGAAAGCAAACGCCTCGTTGGACTCGCTCACGCCGCGTTTTGCGGTCGAAGCGCATCTGGCCCATGTGTTTGCTGAGGAAGCAGCAGTACAGGCCGAGCAGGATATGACCCAAGAGGAAGAAGTATCGAGCGAGCCAAGTGAGCGGGCTGAGGTGGAAGTCCCGATACAGCTTCCTGTCACACTGTCACAGGAGGAGCGCGAAACACTTGCCCTGCACAATGAAGAGCGACATGACTGGCTTGAGGAGTTGGGAGCGCAAGATCGCAGCGTCACGGGTCGCAGCTATCAACGCATCGCTGATCTGCGCGTGAGTACCACCGACCCCGATGCCACCATCATGTTGCACAAGGATGGATCGCATCTGGGCTATCAGACGCACTATGTCGTCGATGGGGGGAAGGCTCGGATTATTCTCACGGCTTTAGTGACCCCTGCCGAAGTGATGGAAAATCAACCGATGCTCGATCTCATCTTCCGCACCCGCTTCCGCTGGAAACTGTGGCCGCGCCAGGTGACCGGAGACACCAAGTACGGCACCGAAGAGAATATTGTCGCTCTTGAAAATCAACACATCCGTGCATCTGCGAACGTCCGAAGTGACACTCTGCAGGGGCTAAAGCCCCGCAGCTTCTGTACAGTTACCCGTACAGACGTTTTCTCATTGGTACTCTTTCTCCCAACGAGCTACACCGGCATGCGGCAGGTACCGTATCCCGATGGGGGTGCCATGTCCCCAACTACGAGAGGGACACCAAATTCCTCTCGATACTTTTTCCTGATGTTGATGGCTCCCACTCCATCACGATGGAACGACCACCCACAGTGCTTGTTCGTGCAGCGAAACACGCGCCCTTTCGGTTTGCTTTTGCGACAATGACAGCACACCGGGCACGTGCGAGAAGTGTGGTGTTCGTCCTGTAAGACCACGCTCATTCCAAGACGCTCAGCTTTGTAGGTGAGCTGGTGGCGTGCCGTGCCAAAGGACCACTGATGGATTTTCTGGTTGTTGGTGGAGCCAACATCATTGGCTTGCCGGATGTCTCGAACATCACCGATCACCAGGGTCTGGACGCCCTCTTCACACAGCGTCGAGACAAGTCTGCTCGTGGATTTGTGTTCGATATCCTGAATCTGATGTTTGATCTTCCCCAGCTGCTTCTTCTTGGACTTGATGAGCTTCTTACGACGGCGCGAGCCTCTCTTGAACCTCGCAATCTTGCTATCCAGATCGGCGATAAGCTTGTTGCGATATTGCCGCTTAGAGCGGAGATAACGCCCATTAAGAATGTGGGTCTGTTCGCCATCATGGGAAACCGCCATGTGGACTTCTCCTAGGTCGATGCCTGCTACCTTGTTCCCATGTGGCTTTCCCTGTGGCTCTTCTTGTTTGTAGGTGGCAATGGCCTCGTACTGCGTGCCCGTCCAATGGATGACCACCGTCTTAGGCAACTCCCAAGGCCAGTCGAGCACAAGTGGCTCGTTGCCACGGCCGTTAGAAAGGCGAAGCACTTCATCTTTGAGCTGCATAGCACTACGCTTGTATTCGATGCGGAAGTACCACTTGCGTTTCCTAGGTGGCTTGGCTGTTGGGTCGGTCTTGCGTCGTTCCCGCCAGCTTTTGAGACCAGCAAAGAAGGCTTGCACACAGGCATCGCTGGTATGAGCATGCAGCTTCAGGCTTTTGAACAGGCGCATCAGGTGCTTAGGTTTGAGCCAGATACCCTTGTGGCGGACTGTCCTCCAAAAGAAGACAAGCGTTTTGCTATAGAGTTCGCCACAGGCATGGGCGAGACTATCGAGTTGGGGGGTCTTGCCGATGTGTACCCGTCTCACCTGATACATACGGCTTTCCCTCCTCTCTGGCAACCAGGCGTAACGCGAAACGGATGACATCACTATCACTTGTGATCCCATAGCGCTCTTTAATCACCTGAATGGCCTGTCGATCTTGCTCGTCTAAGTAGATACTTGTTCGATGTTTCTTGTCCATGCATCAATTATATGCTAAATTGACGCACGTGTCAAGAGCAAGGGCTAAAGCCACACACGCCTCACCCCGTGGGTTGAAACCGCAGGGGCTTGCGGCGGGCTGAAGCCCTTTCGCTGTCAATCGTTTTAGGACGAAATTCTTAGCCCAGCCGTTCGATAATCATAGCGTTGGCCATGCCGCCGCCCTCGCAGATGGTCTGGAGGCCGTAGCGGCCACCGGTGCGCTCCAATTCGTGCAGGAGAACGGTGGTGAGGCGCGCGCCCGAGGCTCCCAGCGGGTGGCCGATGGCAACCGCGCCGCCGTTCACGTTGACCCGGCTCATGTCGGCCCCGGTCGAGCGCTGCCATGCCAGCACTACGCTTGCAAACGCCTCGTTGATCTCTACCAGGTCTATCTGGTCCAGCGCCAGGCCAGCCCGCTCAAGCACCTTGAAGGTAGCAGGAATAGGCGCGGTGAGCATCATGATGGGGTTATCGCCTGCCAGGGAGAATGTAATAAAGCGAGCGCGGGGCTTCAGGCCAAGTCGTTCAGCGACAGCTCGCTCCATGATGAGGACTGCCGCCGCGCCATCGCTGATCTGCGAGGAATTGCCCGCAGTGATGAGGCCATCGGGCTTAAAGGCAGGCTTGAGGCTAGCCAGCTTCTCCAGGCTGGTATCGGTGCGAATACCCTCGTCCTGTTCGAACATGCTGGTGGCGCCATCCTCGTTCTTCACTTCGATAGGCACGATCTGGCTCTTGAAACGTCCCTCGGCCGTGGCGCGGGCCGCGCGGCGATGGCTTTCCAGGCTGAACGCGTCGAGTTCTTCCCTGCTCAGTTCCCACTTCTGGGCCACTAAATCGGCACTGATACCCTGGTGGACAAGCCCGTTATCATAGCGGCGCAGCATCTGGCTGCCAAAGGGCGCGCCAGGACCTTGCGCGTAGGATGAACCCAACGGCACGCGGGTCATCGACTCGACACCACCGGCTATTACCACATCGTAGGCGCCGCTGATCACTCCCTGCGCGGCGAAGTGGATTGCCTGCTGGCTCGATCCACACTGGCGATCAACGGTGGTGCCGGGCACTGTTTCGGGAAAACCAGCCGCGAGGGCAGCATTGCGCCCCACGTTCAGACTCTGTTCGCCAACCTGGCTCACACAACCTATAATGACATCTTCTACCAGGTTCGTATCAACTCCTGTACGCTGCACCAGCGCAGACAAAACCTGGGCCATCAGATCGACAGGGTGCCAGTCCTTCAATCGCCCGTTCCTGCGCCCTACGGCAGTGCGAACTGCTTCAACGATTACTGCTTCCCGCATTGTCGCCATGAACTATTCCCTCCTGGAAACGTTTGTTGTTTTGTGACTACAGGCAAATCCTTTAGTTAACCCAAATACAAGTTCTTCTTCGAGCGCCGCCTGCGGCGGCGAGAGGAGGGGAGAAGAAGTGGGGACACCCCACACCCCGCCAGGGGCGGCAGCCCCTGGACTCCGCTGAGAAAAAACTTGCACTTCGCTTTAGTTAATATTAAGCCACATAGAGAGGTACGATATCTAGAGGTAATACGGCCAGTCTTTGACCGACCTCTTGCGTATGACGTTACGTCATGGTTTACAATCGTAGTCGGATGAAGTGGGAAGAGGGGGACTGGGAATAGCTTTTAAGAGGAAAGGAAACGATGCAAGATGGAAATCAAGGTTCATGACACGCTTAGCAGTATGCGCGCGGTGCTCGCACAGCCTGTGGACGAGCGCAAAGCCGCCTATCAGAAATATATGCTGGAGCCGCTGCGGGATTACTGGGAACCGCTGCTTGCCAGATTTGCGCCGCACATGGCGAACAACGAGGACATGGCGATGAAGATGGTGTGGGATGTCGATCTCGAGGCGGATGCAAGCGAGACCCTGGCCGCCCTCGAGGGGCTGGAGCAGGCGGATGCATGGTCCAGGGCATATGACGCGTTATGTACGGCTGCGCGTGCCTTCGAAGCAGCGGGACGACCCACACTGATGGACGAATTGACAGGCATTGTGACACTCGGTAATCCACGCGACAAGCTGTTTATGGAGTTGAACAGGGGCTACGCGGGCGCTCAATGCCCGGGTTACGCTGTTGTCGTCATCTGGCCGAACAGCTACAACGTTCCACGCATTCCTTCCGCGTTCGTACACGAGTTCCACCACCGGGTGAGGTTGACGCACGAGCCGTGGACGCTAGAGACTTCCGTTGGGCAATATATTGTCCTGGAGGGCCTGGCAGAGTCGTTCGCCAAAGCGCTTTATGGCGAGGAGTTCGTAGGTCCGTGGGTGACCAGCCTCAGCGCGGAAGAAACGGAGCAGGCCAGGACGATCATCGGCAGGGATATCAACGTGACGGGATTCGATAAGATCCGCAGCTACATCTTCGGCGACCAAATAGCGATCCAGAGTGGCCTGGCTCCTGTCGGGCTGCCCCACTGCGCAGGCTACACCGTGGGGTACCAGATCGTCCAGGCTTACCTGAACAGGACAGGGAAAACGATCATCGAGGCTACGTTTATCCCGTTCGAGGAGATTATTGGGCAGTCGGGTTTTTTCGCCGAGGGGCTGCCCGTATAAAACGATTTTCCCGCCCTCTCAGGCGGGAGGGGGATGAGAGATAATGAAAAGATGAGCAGTAACTAGAGAGAATCATCAAAAAGCTGGATTAGCTGGCAGCTAAAGCCTGGCAGGAGCGGTGACTGTAATGTGTCGTTTTCGTAGAGTGTCCTGTTCAGTTTCAGAACGGCATCCTCACGCTGATAGACCTCAATATAGCGCTCTTGCCAGTTCACAATCCAGTACTCCAGGACACCACGGCGCGAATAGAGCTTGAGCTTGGCCTCACGGTCCCTGCGTTCATTAATTGTACCCGGTGAGAGGACCTCGATTGCCAGTTCAGGAGCCGTATGCAAATGCCCCGCTGAATCCAGGGCTGTAGCTAGTCGCCCTTTGCTGATCCATATCACATCGGGAGCTACATCATCGTCATCCGCAAAAATCACCCCTGGCGCAAAAAAAGCTCTGCCCGCTTTTGTTTGACGACTCCAGACTTGTAGTAACTCCAGTACCTGACCACATACAAACTGGTGAAGCAAATGCGGTTGTTTTGACACGTACAGCTCTCCATCTACAATTTCATACCGCTTGCCGTTATCCGGTAGCGATTCCAAGTCTCGTGAGGTCCAGCGCAGAGTGGCCATCGGTTCTCCTAATATTTTTCTAATCAAGTGCTCACCTATTTCTCTCCTATACCAGAAATTATAACACCAGAGCTGGCTTAAAACATCGAAATTGGGCCGCGCAATGAAGAATCGCAATTGAAGTGGGTGATGCTCTAGGATATGGCTATCGGTATGATCTGGACAAGCGCGTGACGAGGTATTTGCAGAGCATCAGGAACTTAGAACGATGAGGAGATCATGGTGCGGCACTTTTTTCATTTGACTCCTATTGGACCAACTCCCGATACCTGGGAGCAAGAGGCGGAAGGCAGGCACCTCTTCCGCCTTACTGGGTTCCGCTTGCGCCAAGGCTGAAGCTGATTGAAGGTCAGGACGCGTGGCTGGACAGAGTGTACGAGGCGCTGCTCTGTTCAACGGAAACGGGCTGCCAGTCTACCAGCGCGTCGAAGTGATTGAGCGCGGTAGGATCGTTGTCGGCGGCCCAACCGTCGGGATGAACCAGGATGTGACGGTGTAGAAAAAGGAGGGCGATGAGCCACTTGCGCTTGCCAGTACCAGCGGGTCCGCGCAGCAACTCGGCCTGGGCCTGCTCCAACAAGAGCGTCATGATGGTGAGCTGGGCCATGCGCTCCACCAGGCCGCGCATGGGCAACTGGGCACTTTCAGAGTCAAGCGCAGCCAGTTCCTGCAAGCGCGTTGACAACTGGTGCAGCAATGAATTCACCTGCTGCGCTACAGGGGCAACGATTGGCTGCTCCAGCGATTGCAAGCGCTGGCGCAACATCCCCAGGAGCGCCGTGCCCGCGCCCTCCCTATCGATAGCACGAGCCACATCCAGCACGATGACATTGCTGGAGCCCTCCCAGATCACGTTTACGATGGCGTCGCGCAGCAGGCGTGGGTTGACCCAGTCCTCTACATAGCCGTTGCCGCCTCGTATCTCCAGGGCCTCCAGGGTCACGTACTCCCCACGCTTGGGGATGTAGTACTTGCACAGCGGCGTGAGAATACGCAGCAGGCGGCGGTCTTCCTCCGCACCATGGCGGTCTACACGCTCTAGCAGGGCTGCCGTCTCAAAGGCCAGGGCTGCGCAACCTTCAAGTTCGACCAGCAAATCAACGAGCTGGCGGCGCATGAGGGGATGCTCTGCCAGGGTGCGGCCGAAGACGACGCGACCGCGAGCGTGGACCAGGGCCTCAAGGAAGCTGCGGCGCATGGCGGCAAGAGAGCCTATTGCTGCCCAGATGCGCGTGCAGTTGATCATCTCCGTCATCTGGACGAAGCCGCGCTCAAGGCTGCCGACCTGGTAGGCAAGCGCTCCATGGAACGTTACCTCAGCTGTTGCGAGCGAGCGGGTACCAAGTTTGTCCTTCAGCCGGTGGACGGTGTAGGCATTGCGCGTGCCATCATCCAATATTTTGGGGACGAGAAACAGGCCGAGGCCGCGCGTGCCAGCGGGAGCGCCTTCCGGCCGGGCCAGCGTGAGTATCAAGCCGGCGGAGACATTGGAGCAGAACCACTTATCTCCCCACAGCTCCCATTCTGGCTGAAGCTCTCCTGGTGAGGGGTCGATGGAGGTCCGCCGCCTGGCTACTGTAGAGGTCTGACCCACATCCGATCCACCCTGTTTCTCGGTCAAGAACATGGCGCCCTGCTGCAGGTCGTCCAGCGTGAGCGCGGTAAGGGCAGGTAAGAAGCGGCGTTTGAGTGGTTCGCTGGCGCAGCGTTCGAGGGCGCGAGCAAGGGCATCGGTCATAGACACGGGGCAGAACACGCCGGACTCTGCCTGCATGCCGAGGTAGCCAAGGGCAAACTTCACGGGCTGCGGCACGCGGCTGGGCCAGCCCAATGCTCCCACGCGATGTGAGCAGGCAGCAATGGCGAAATCTTGATAGGCGATGCGCTCCAGTTCGTGGTAAGCAGGATGGAAAACGACCTCGTCGACGCGCTGGCCGCGCTTATCGAACTGCACTAGCGTAGGACCCTGGCGATTGGCAAGATCAGCCAGCCTGTCCATCTGCTGCGAAGCGACGGCCCCCATGGCGGTAAGGATGGTCTGCGCTCGTTCATTGTCTTCCTCAGAGAGGTGTCGCTGTAAGAGAAATGCCAGATCAGGGTCGGCGGTATAGAAATTGATGCCGCCAGTGTCAGGCATGAGGTTGGTTGGGTCGAGCGGGTTGGACATAGGGTGTCTCCCTTCCTGGTAGGAAACTGTTTCGTTCCTGGCTGTAGGCTTGCTAGTATTTCGGTCAGCGCATATGTTACAGAACATCGGGCTTGAAAGCCCCCATCATTCATGCGAGGGATGAAAAGCCGTTCCTTGTTCGGGCCTTGGCTGGGGCAGGTAGGTAGGGTCATCCTACGCGAGAAAGGTATCGAGAGCGCGGCGTACCAGTTCTGCTATGGCTACTCCCTCTTGCTTGGCACGGAACCGCAGCCGCTCTAACTGCTTTTCGGAAAGATAGACATTTGTTCGTTTCACGTCGGTTTTCCTCTTGACGTATGCTAGCTACTGGCGTATATTCAGTCTACCAGAGCAAGGAGGAAAGGGCAAGAGGCAGTGCTGATCTACGAGTATAAAGTGGCTCTTCACACAGCCCAATATGCCGCTATCGATGAGGCGATTCGTATCGTTCAATTCATCCGAAGCAAGTGCTTGCGCAAATGGATGGATGAACACGCCAGCAAGCATGACCTTCAGGTGTATTGTGCCGTGCTCGCCAAAG
>WNFA01006202.1_pt1 | contig 10024 bp, 7 predicted proteins | sample 5400481 | NCBI WGS metagenome assembly WNFA01 (sample SAMN13153340, study PRJNA577476) | soil metagenome | isolation source: 120 cm saprolite under Douglas fir tree site 2 hole 1 replicate 2 | place: USA:California | collected 2015-04-18 | reverse complement strand
TGACTTAAATTGCCTGTGATTGATCGGGCGGTGATTCCATTCTGGATGAACTTACTCTGCCACACTGCCCCTCCACGAAAAGGTCCCCTGCCTTCGATATCCGCCCGTTTCGGTCCCTTGTTTGAGATTTGCATTGTGCAACTTCCAAGGATTTGCTACATCCAATAGGTATTAAGCGCCAGGCGCATCTTTCATGGCAGACCTTTCAAAAATCGACGCCTTTGCTCTATTGGGTGACGCCGACCCCGTCCCGCAGAGCCTGTTCCTCTCACATCCGGAGCAGGCCCAGACCCTCGCTCTGTTATACGAAGTCAGCCGCGAGGTCACATCCATCCTGGACCGCGAAGAACTCCTTCGCCGCGTCGCCGAGCGCATCAAGAAAATCGTGAAGTATGACGTTTTCAGCGTCATGCTCTGGAATGAACAGTCGCAGCATCTGGAAAGCGTTTTCGCCATGTGCTGCGGCGATTCCATCTCCGCGCGCATGCGCGTCGCTCTGCACAAGGGGCTTACCGGAACGGCTGCGGGCGAACGCCGCATCCTGCGCGTCAACGACGTCTCGGAAGATCCGCGTTACATTCACTGTGAGACCGGTGTCGCCGCGCGCTCCGAACTCGTCGTTCCCCTTCTATTGTGTGATCGATTGATCGGAGTTCTTGATCTGGAAAGCTCGGAACCTCGCGCGTTCACCCTGGAACACGAACGCATGCTCTCTACGCTCGGCTCCTATATTGCCGTTGCGCTCGAAAACGCGCGCCTCTACCAGGAAACACGCGATACCCAGCTCCGTCTCCAGCAGGATCTCGAGATGGCTCGCGAAATTCAGAGAGGCCTGCTCCCGAACGGCGCACGCGAAGTCCCCGGTCTCGACCTCGCCGCCGGGTATGTTCCCGCGCGCGAATTGGGGGGCGACTTCTACGATTTTCTTCCGTATGGTAAGGGCCGTCTCGGCTTCGCGCTTGGTGACGTTTCGGGCAAAGGCACTGCCGCGGCGCTCTATGGCTCGCTCGCCATCGGCATGCTCCGCGAACATGTGGTTACGCATCTGTGTCCGCCCGCGGAGATGCTCGCGACTCTCAATCACCGCTTGTACAACACCAGGTTCGACTCACGCTTCATCGCTATGCTCTTCGCGATTTACGATGCGCCCTCGCGCAAGCTCACTCTCGCCAACGCCGGCGGCCCCTATCCGCTCCTCGTCCGCGACGGGTGCGTGCAGTCCATCCGTCTCGAAGGTGTCCCTCTCGGCCTCATTCCCGATACGCAATATGACGAAACAACGCTCGAATTAACGCCGGGTGATGTAGTGCTTTTCGCTTCCGACGGCATTCTCGAATCCGAAAACGCGGAGCGGGAAGAGTTCGGCCCAAAGCGCCTTTCGGCGCTACTTTCCGGATTTTCTCAGCGAGATTCAGCCCGCGAGATCACCGAACAAATCATGGCCGCAACGGACGGCCATAGCGGCGCAGGCATCGCTCCACACGACGACCGCACCTTGGTCGTGCTCCGTGTGGTCGACGAACCTTCCTCCGACTTCTCGAAGCTCCCGATCATCTACTGAGAATTACACACCGTCTCAGCTCATTCGTCTTATGCGCCCGTGAGATAGAAACTCCGTCACGAGTCGAAAAACTTCTTGCTCTTCTCGGCTCTCGGGGAGCGTGCATCCCGCAAGCCAGCCAGACGATTCGATCCTATCTTTCATCCGATGTTTCAGAGTGGCGCTCTTGTCCCGAAGCGGGAAGGGCGGCGCCGAGGGCAGCGCCTCCTGCGCTGTAGCTTGTTGGTTTCCCACAAGTTAGGCGCTGCTCTTGGGTGCAAGTTGGTTGACCGCATGCAACTGGTATTGCCCGGGCAGATGAGGACCCGCCTTGACCGCATAGTCTTGTGCCACGAAAGGTCGTTTGGACGCCATCTATGGTGAAGGAAACGGCAATCGGTGACCTGCTGGTGCGCTCTGGAATCATCGATGCTTCCGGACTCGCTCGCGCTCGAGAGGCCCAGGAGAAGAACGGAATTTCGTTGAGCAAGGCCCTGGCAACTTTGGGATTGGCCGATGAGCAAAACATGGTTGAGGCCATCGCCCAGAATATGCGTTTGGAGGCGCTCGGTCCTAAGTTGCCGGAGGTTCCAGCCGAAGTCGCATCTCTTCTCCCATCTGATTTTTGCCGCAAGCGAGCGGTTGTGCCTCTGAGCCTCCAAGGGAGAATCCTCCGGCTGGTGATTGCCGATCCCATGGACTACTCAACGATCCAAGATGCGGAATTTCGCAGCGGCAAGCGGGTCCTGGCCGTTGTAGGCGGCTACACTCTGATCCAAAGCTTGATCCAACAAATTTATCCCGAAGAAGCTCCCGCACCCTTGGACGCTCTGGGCACCGCTGATATCCAGGGCGAAGTGGAAACGGTGGGAGATTCCGAGATCGAGGTCGTCGATCCGGCTAAATTGGCCAAAGACACTCAGATGCCGCCGGTGGTCCGTCTCGTGAACCTCATCTTGAGCGGTGCCGCGAAGAATGGCGCCAGCGACATTCATATGGAGCCGAAGGAGAGTCACCTCCAAGTCCGGTACAGGGTGGACGGATTGCTTCGCGACGTGATCAAGGTTCCCAGGAATCAATCAGACGCCACCATTTCCCGAATGAAGATCATTTCGGGGATGGATATCGCGGACCGCCGCCGCCCTCAGGATGGCCGGAGCCGGCTGAAATACGAGGGCAAGCGAATTGACCTGCGCGTGTCGACGCTCCCGACACAATTCGGCGAAAAAGTAGTGATCCGGCTTCTGGACAGTAAACGCGCGCAGATAACGATGGAACAGTTGGGGCTAACTGCCGAGAATCAGCACACGTTTCAATTGATGTTGTCGCGGGCGCAAGGAATGATCCTGGTGACCGGGCCAACCGGAAGCGGGAAAAGCTCGACGCTGTACACGGCTCTAAATTGGGTGAAGTCCCCGACCAAAAACATCATCACCGTTGAAGATCCCATCGAGTATCAACTCGACGGTGTAAACCAGGTCCAAATCAACACCAAGGCGGGCGTCACCTTCGCGGCCGGGCTGCGATCCATTCTGCGACAAGATCCCAACATCATTATGGTCGGAGAAATCCGCGATCAGGAAACCGCTGGCATTGCCCTGGAAGCCGCACAGACCGGCCACCTGCTGTTGAGCACGCTGCACACCAACGATGCCCCCGGGACGATCACCCGCCTACTGGACCTGGGGATTGAGCCGTTTCTGATCTCTTCGGCAGTGATTGGCATTCTCGCCCAACGATTGGTGCGCAGCCCTTGTCCTTCTTGTAGTGTTTCGCAACCACCTAGCGCGGACGCGATTGAAAAAGCGGGTGGTCCTTCGCGTCTACCGGCCGACGCCAAGTGGATGGCGGGGCGTGGTTGCGAGGAATGCCGGCAGTCGGCGTGCAAAGGGCGTATAGCGATTCACGAACTGCTACCTGTTAATGATGAAGTGCGCGAACTAGTCTCTCGTCGGGCATCGGAACACGCGATTCGCAAGGCCGCCCGAAACGCGGGCATGCGCACTCTTCTCGAGGATGGAATCCTCAAGGCCGCCAAGGGCCTGGCCACATTGGAAGATGTTGTTCGCGTCGTGGCAGCGGATGATGCGGCTTCTCACAAAGAGGAAGCCACCAAACCGGAGGCCATACTTTCATCCACCCCTCGTGATGGCGCAGAAACAGACCACCACGAAGCCGAAACGCAGCGAGCCACCGGTGCATCGGGCGGCGTTGTGCGAGAGCCGGAACTTGACCCGAATGAAACGCCTCCGCCTCCGGGGAACGAAGTGGGCAAGCCGGGAGAAACCCAAGGAAAAGAGCGCGTGCTGGTTGTCGAAGACAGCACGACTATCGCCTCGGTGGTGAAGTATTTCCTGGAGCTCGAAGGCTTTGAGGTTCTGCTGGCCAAGGATGGAAACTCGGGGTTGGAATCCGCCAAACGCCACAAGCCGCATGTGATCGTGACGGATTACAACATGCCGGGCATGGATGGTATGGCCATGGTCAAAGCTCTTCGGGCCGGGGCCGCGACGCGTGGTATCGCAGTTTTGATGTTGACTTCAGAAGACAGCGTCGAGAAAGAAGCACAAGCGCTTGAAGCCGGAGTCGATGACTACATCCTGAAACCGGTTGAGCCCCGCCGCCTTGCGGCTCGCGTGAGGTCGGTGCTCGCGCGGTCGCAACGCGGGCACCCAGCCGTTCTGCAATGAGTCCCCGCTGGAACTCACCCGGACTGCCTCCGAAAGAGTCCGAGAAAGGTTAAGGAAAGGATCGCCATATGGGGGACATGCACGCCATCGTCGTGGAATTTGTCGAAGAAGGAAATGAAAGGGCTGACCAGCTCGAACGCCACTTGATTCAGCTGGAAAAATCTCCCGGTTCGGCGGAATTGCTTGGCGAAGTTTTTCGTGCTTTGCACTCCATCAAAGGGGCTACCAGCTTCCTCGGCTTTACCAAACTCTGCGCACTGGCGCACACCGGGGAAAGCTTGCTAGCTCGCCTGCGCGACGGCAAATTGGTCATCAACCAGGAAATCACCAGCTCGCTGCTGTCCCTGGTGGATGCCATCCGTGAAATGTTGTCGGATATCGCGGCGACTGGCAAGGAAGGGAATAGAGAGTACGTGGCCCTGATAGATACGCTTACCCGGCTCCAGAAGGCTGCTTAGACCTCGTCGTTTAGCGGGACCCGCTTCTCCGAGTTTGTCAGCGAGAACACGGCGTTGCTGGCCCGTTGGGAGACCGGCAAATTTACCTTAGAAAGAGACTTCATGCGTGCCCTCGTCGTAGAAGATTCGAAGACCATTCGAATGATCCTTTGTCAGTATTTGCGAAAGTTGGACATTGAAGTCGTTGAGGCCGCCGACGGCTGCGAGGCCCTGGAGCGTTTGAAAGAGATGGCCCCTCCCGATCTGGTGTTGGTCGATTGGAACATGCCGGTAATGAGCGGCATCGATTTCATCCGTGCAGTCCGCGAGCTGCATATCTATGACCCGCTTCCCCTAATCATGGTGACCACAAATTCGGAATCTGATTATGTTGGTACGGCGATGCACGCAGGCGCCAACGAATACATCCAGAAGCCATGCACGCTCGATGCGCTGCGGGAAAAACTTGATCTGCTCGGCCTCCTCAAGACCTAAATTCTTCACGAGCCACGGATGGCCAGGGTCGCTCGGCACGGCTCTGCGTAACCATCGAACACTTAGGGACATGACTGGGATTTTTGCGTTAAACAGGAATTAGTGGGTTGTGCCAACGCCGGAGGGAATGACGCTGGCCTGCAGCAACTCCGGATTTTTCAGAAACGGCAGCCATTTTTCGCGCATGGCGGCGAACTCCGGCAGATTTTTCTTTGAAACGGGATCGGAGGGCGGCAAGCCAAGCTTCTCGAAATTTTTGTATTGGCCCTTTTGCAGGATGCGGAAATCGAGGTGCGGCCCCGTGGAAAGGCCCGTACTGCCCACCAGCCCGATAGTCTTGCCGATTTCCACGTGTTCGCCGGTGCGCACAAACATGCGCGACAAATGCAAATACATCGTCTCGTAACCATTGGGATGGTTGATTTGCACCATGTTGCCTTCACCGCCCTTGCGGCCTGCGAATACTACCCGGCCGCTTCCAATCGTTTGCACCGGAGTGCCCACAGGAGCGCCATAGTCCGTGCCCATGTGCGGGCGATAGGTTTTCAAAATGGGATGAAAGCGCGCACGGCTGAAATGGGACGTCACCGGCGCGCCGAATTTCAGCGGCGAGCGCAAAAACGCTTTTTGCAAAGACTTGCCATCAGCTGAATAGTATCCCGGCCGCCCTTCAGGATTATGAAAGAGCAAAGCCTGGTATTTCTTCCCCGCGTTTTCATATTCCGCGGCGAGAATTCTTCCATACCCGGCGGTCTGGCCATTGGCATATTTTTTCTTTTCGAGAATCATCCGAAAAGTATCGCCCTGGCGCGGATCGGTATAAAAGTCGAGATCGTAACCGAAGATATGCGTCAGCCGCATAGCTAGCTCTGCGGATTCTCCCGCGTCTTCCACGGCGTTAAACAGGGAATCGTCGACGCGGCCGGTCACAACGGCAACTTCCATTTTCGATGGAATTTCCTTGATCAGCGCGGTGAACCCGCCCTCTTCCGGTACGATCTTCAACATGCGATCGGAATCGATTTTGTAATCGATCTCGCGGAGTGTTCCTTCCACCGAGCGTCCCACCGTGATGGTATTTCCCGCGCGAACCTGGCGCAGGTTGAAAGCATGCTGGGCAGCGGCTGAGGCGCTCGCTGCTTCGCCGGCATTCAGTCCAAATTTCTCGAGCGCGGCCGTGAAATTTTCCCCCACGGGAACTTTCTTTTCAGTCGGTAAAATAACCTGCTCGCGGATACGGTCCGCTTCCTGCTTCGCCAGCATTGACTGGTGATCGAATTCCGCAGCGGTGGCAAGCCGTCGCTGGAACGTATAACTCAGAATTACGGCTCCAGCAGCGAGCTCGAATAACACGAAGAACAAGAAACGACGATTCACGATTCCCCCAAAGCCACTCGCCTCCGGGCACCTCAAATAGAGTAATGCCCTTCACACTTGTGTCTCAAATCGCGCTCCGCGTCAAACGCGTTTCGCGCCAGATGCGCCCAATCATCCAACGGCAAAGCTGGGGGCGAGAACTCTGCTGTAGGGCGCGGCTTCATCGATCGTACTTGTGTTTGCTCCTAGAAAAGAAAAACGCTGCGGAGGATCTCCGCAGCGCGAGAAAAGTGGCAGTAAGAATTCTTAAGTTGCGTTAGTTGCCGGTGTTGACCGCAATGGCGTGCGTGGAACTCGCAAAGTAGTTTTGTTCGCGGAGCTTGCGGTAGATCCGGCCCGCAACAACAGCAGCCATGGGACCCTTCACGCTGCGGGTGTTTCCACGCAGCAGAACGGCGAGCGCAATTTTCGGGTGTGCGTCATCAGCGTACGTGAGGAACCAGCCGATTTTCGATGGCGTAGTGTGGTCGTCGCAAGTCCCTGTTTTGCCGAGCGGCATCTCGTCGCCACCACGGTCGAAACTCGATTTCCCGGTGCCATAAAGGACCGCGGCCAGCAGGCCCTCGCGGATCTCCGGGAGAATAGCGCTAATGTTCAATTCGCGCTTCACGCGCGGCGTGAAATTGTCAACTTCTTCCTGTGTGTGAGGGTATTGCAGATAGTAAAGAGTTCCGCCGTTCGCGAACGCCGCAGAGAGCGCCGCAAGCTGCAGCGGCGTTACCTGAATCCCTTCGCCGAAGCTGGACATTCGCGCCACTCCGCCATAGGGCGGTGGCACGGTCGGAAACGAGCCAGGATGCTCATCCGGCAAGTTGTACCCGGCAAGCTCACCCAGACCAAGAAGGCGGCCGTACTTGGAGACCGTCTCGAATCCCATCTGAGATCCGAGCTGTTCGAAAAATTTGTTGTTCGAGTGCGCCATCGCTTCCGTCAAGTTCATGTACTTGCGGCGCCCAACCTTGAGCATGGTGTCGCGGGTGATCACATTTTCTTCGAGGGCGGCAAGTGCGATAGTCGGCTTGATCGTCGAGCACGGAATGTAGCCATCGCCAAAAGCAATCTTTTGATTCACAACCGTGAGGATGCGCCCGGTGTTCGGATCCACGGCGACGACCGCTCCGTTGTAACGGCCCAGTGCGGAAACCGCGGCTGCGCGAACAATGGGATCATCGTACGCGCCGTTGTCAGCGCCGGAAGAGTCCGCAAACGTGGGGACTCCTCCGCGATACCGCACGTATCTGTGAGCGCGCCTTACAGGCGTTCCTGCACCGGGTGCTGCCGGCAGAGGCATGGCGCAGATTCCCGCCATCAGCATCGCAAGAGTAGCTTTTCCGAACTGCTTCACTGACCCCACCTTTTTCAGCGCGACCTTTAACCAGTCACTCTGCCCCGGCTAACTCCGCCCCAGAATACTTCTGGGGTCAGAAGTTTTACCTCACGCTGTCCGTACCGTCAACAAACATTCACACAAACTGTTCGTTGCCGCTACTAGCCGCCTGCCATAAGCGGCGCGCCGCAGAGGTTCTTTGCATCCCACCGGCCAATCGAACGCATCGTTCATTTGATGCGACTTAGCGCCTGTGAGAGTGAAAGTCTCTTCCTCCAAGAGAACCGTTTCTCTCAGGATGAGACATATTCTAGAGTTTGCACCCCCTTCGCACAATAGGCATCTAGCCCTAGTACGAGGCTATGTGCTTTGTTATGAATAGCTGACCGTCAGGGCAGGATCCTGAACCTTCGTCCGGCTAGGGTGCCCGTCCTAGCAAGGAAGCACAGGTGTCCAGTCGCATTCTGAAACAGCCGTCCACCGCGCTCAGATTGTGCAGCTAGCTTGGAACAGTTGCAGCTACCGCGTCGGGCGCGGCTTGGACGCGTCCGCGCCCGCAACCGCCGCCGAAGTCCTCATGGGCGCCTTCTCGGCTTGCGCAGGAGCAGCGTGACCGTTTGGCCCGGGCGCTGCCGCGTTCGAATTGCCGGGTATTGGGATTTCGAGTTTCTTCCGCAGCACATTTTCCAGCTTGTCGCGGATGTCCTTATTTTCCTTCAAAAAGACGCGCGCGTTTTCGCGGCCCTGGCCCATGCGTTCGCCGCCAAAGCTGATCCACGTGCCGCTCTTTTCCAGTACACCCTTATCAACGCCTAGATCGATCAGGTCGCCTTCGCGCGAGATGCCTTCACCGTAGACGATGTCGAATTCGGCTTCGCGGAACGGCGCAGCCACTTTGTTCTTCACCACTTTCGCGCGTGTGCGCGAGCCTACTACCTTGTCGCCTTCCTTGATGGCCTGAATCCGCCGGATATCCACGCGCATCGACGCATAGAACTTCAGCGCGCGCCCGCCCGTGGTGGTTTCCGGATTGCCAAACATCACGCCAATCTTTTCGCGAATCTGGTTGATGAAAATCAAGCAGGTGCGCGATTTCGAAACGATCCCAGTGAGCTTCCGCAGCGCTTGCGACATCAAGCGCGCCTGCAATCCCATTTGCGGGTCGCCCATGTCGCCTTCGAGCTCGGCTTTGGGAACCAGCGCAGCGACGGAGTCCACCACGACGATGTCCACGCCGCCGGAGCGGATCAGCGTTTCGGCAATTTCCAGCGCCTGCTCCCCGTTATCCGGCTGTGACACCAGCAGATTGTCCACGTCCACGCCGAGCTTCCGCGCATACACGGGATCGAGCGCGTGCTCCGCATCGATGAACGCCGCCTGGCCGCCGAGCTTCTGCGCTTCGGCGATCACGTGCAGCGTCATGGTCGTCTTTCCGCCCGATTCCGGGCCGTAAATTTCGATCACGCGCCCGCGCGGGAAGCCGCCCACGCCCAGCGCGGCGTCAATCGACAAGCATCCGCTGGGAATCACACTGACGGGCACCAGAATGTCCCGGCTGCCCAAGCGCATGATCGCGCCTTTACCGTGGTCTTTTTCAATCTGCGATATCGCCGCTGCCAGCAATTTCTCTTTCTCATCTGTCATTTCTCACCTCGGTGGAGGAAATTGGAAACCTTGGCCTGCCCGCCGTGGGCGGGTCTGCGGGACCGATGGCCGGGGTTCCGCGCCGGGAAAGCGCATTGCCCTTGCCCAGGGACGTAACGAAGTGTGGAGTTTACCACTCGATTCATCTTCGCGCCATCCCTTTTTGCCGCTCGGTAGCCTCCTCAAACTTTGTCTTACGCTCACTGCTTAGCTTAAGACATCGCTCCAAAGACTGCACCCGCTGCAACTGTTGAAAACCGCGAGAGGCAAATTAACACAAAGGCGAACAAAAAGCAAACATTATATTTCGCCTTATATTCGCCCATGGAGTGCGGCGGCTTGCCGCCGCTTTTCTACCCCCACCAGCCACTCCCTATCCTCAAACCAATCTACGTAGAATAAGTGTAGAAACCCCGTCCACTCTTTCGCCCCAGCCAACCCGCCGCCACATACTTCTTCAGCAGTGGACACGCCCGATACTTCGGATCGCCTAGCCCTTCCTGCAGCACATGCA
>WNFA01006485.1_pt1 | contig 10026 bp, 14 predicted proteins | sample 5400481 | NCBI WGS metagenome assembly WNFA01 (sample SAMN13153340, study PRJNA577476) | soil metagenome | isolation source: 120 cm saprolite under Douglas fir tree site 2 hole 1 replicate 2 | place: USA:California | collected 2015-04-18 | reverse complement strand
GAAGACGTGCCCTGATCCACCCCCGTCCAACCCCGCCCTTCCCACTTTGCGTCGTCTTGCAAACCATTGTTTCTTAGATGGATAGGGGTGGCTGCGGAACAGCAGGAAAATAAATCCCCAAAAAGCTTGCATGTTTACTAGTGTTGTAGTTAACTACATCACTAGAGATCGATCACGAGATGATCGCTCGCACCGGAATGAAGAAGCTTAAGGAGAGCGCAAAAGCCTGTTGCCCAATCCGACGCGCAAAAGTCTTTCGACACAATAAAATCGCTGGCCGGTGTCTGGGACGCTAAGTTGACGCTCAACCCGCCGATGCCCGGTATGAACGACAAGGATACGCCCGGGCAGATCTCGATGCGCGTGACTTCCCGAGGAAACGCGCTCGTGCACGAAATGTACTCAGTGGGAGTGCCGGACGACCCGACTCGTTACGATCATCCGCTCACCATGCTGTACCTGGACGGAGATCGCCTCAACCTGATTCACTATTGTGACGCCGGAAACCGTCCGCACATGGTCGCCAGAACGTCGCCGGACGGCAAGACGGTGGAATTCGATTTTGCCGATATTTCCGGCGGCACGCAACGCGGACACATGCACCACGCCGTGTTCACCGTCATCGACGCCAACCACCACACCGAGGACTGGACTTATATGATGCCTGGGGACAAGCCCATGCACGCTCACTTCGACCTGCAGCGCGCAAGCACAATTGCAAGCACAAAGTGACAGGGGCATATCTCTCGCAACGGCTCTACTGGAAAACCTGATGGACCGTGAGTGGAACGACAGCCAGCCGATTTACCGCCAGCTTCGCGACCGTGTAGTCGCGATGATCCTCGATGGCGTGCTCAAGGAAGGCGATCCCCTGCCCTCCGTGCGCAATGTCGCGGCTGAATATCGGGTTAATCCGCTCACGGTTCTGAAGGGCTATCAGCAACTGGTCGACGAGGGGCTTGTCGAGTCCAGACGAGGCCTCGGCATGTTCATCAATGCTGGCGCGCGCGGCATGTTGTTGCAAGGCGAACGGCAGAAGTTTCTTGGCGAAGAGTGGCCTCGCATTTACGCCATCATTCAGCGGCTCGGCCTGAAAGCGGCAGAGCTCCTGAACGGGGCGACCAGCCGGTCGTCTGCGGATACCGCACCATCGAAATCCACCGAGCCCAATCCTCCCAAGGAGAAGCTGAAGCCATGACAGTCATAGAAGCACGCGGGCTCCGCAAGACGTTCGGTACGACCATCGCGCTGGACGGCGTCGATTTGCGTATCGAAGAGGGCCGCATCCTCGGGCTCATCGGTCCCAACGGCGCCGGCAAGACAACCGCGCTCAATGCGATTGTCGGCCTCACTCCATATCAGGGAGAACTGAAAGTGCTCGGACGGGATCCCTGGACCGAGCGCGATCAGCTCATGCGCGATGTCTGCTTCATTTCCGATGTCGCCGTGCTCCCGCGCTGGATACGAGTTTCGCAGGCGCTCGACTACGTCGCCGGCGTGCATCCGCGATTCGATCGCGCCAAGGCGGAAGGTTTTCTTGCCAAGACCACCATCCGGCACACCAGCAAGGTCAGGGAATTGTCGAAGGGCATGGTGGTCCAGCTGCACCTCGCTCTGGTCATGGCGATCGACGCGAGATTGCTGGTGCTGGACGAGCCGACACTCGGCCTCGACATTCTGTTTCGCAAGCAGTTCTACGATTCCCTGCTCAACGACTACTTCGATCGCACACGCACCATCGTGGTCACCACCCATCAAGTCGATGAGATCCAGGACGTTCTCACTGATGTGATGTTCATCAATCGTGGCCGCATCGTATTCACTTGCAGCATGGAAGAATTCGAGTCGCGCTATGTGGAAGTGATGGTGCATCCCGAAAAAGCGGCAACTGCACGGGTGCTCAAGCCAATTCACGAGCGCCAGGTGCTCGGTCGCAGTATTTTGCTGTTCGATCGTGTCGATCGTCAGCAACTCGCTGCGCTGGGCGAAGTGCGCAGGCCCAGCATCGCCGACTTGTTCGTCGCCGTGATGTCCAATCAAAACAGCGCGGCCCAAGGAGCGGCTATATGAACACTGCGTCGAACGCCATGCCTGATAGCTTCGAGGCGCAGCGAGTTGCACCTAACACTCTGCACGCGATTCGGCCGCTGTACTGGTCGATCCGGCGCGAACTTTGGGAGAACCGTTTCATCTACATCGCGCCGCTGGCGGTCGCCGGCGTACTTCTGTTCGCCTTCTCTATCAGCGCCATTCTTGGTATCTGGGAAAGTGAGCTGAGGATCGGCTTGGCGCACGGCAGCGAGGCGATCGTAATGCCATATGACATGGCGGCGGGTCTGATGATGCTCACTTCTATTCTTGTGAGTGTGTTCTATTGTCTCGACGCGCTGCACGGCGAGCGTCGCGATCGCAGTATCCTGTTCTGGAAGTCGCTGCCGGTTTCCGATCTCACCACAGTGCTCGCGAAGGCGAGCATTCCGCTTGTGGTTCTGCCGCTACTGGTGTGTGTGATTATCATCGCCGTGCAATGGATCATGTTGCTCGTGAGCAGCGCAGTGCTGCTGGTGAGCGGTCAGAGTGTGGCGGCATTCTGGACAAAATTGTCCTTCTTCCGGATGTCGCTGCTGATGCTCTACCACCTACTGACGGCCCATGCACTCTGGCCCTTTCCAGTCTATTGCTGGCTGCTTCTAGTATCTGGATGGGCGCGCCGCGCGACGTTTCTATGGGCCGCATTACCGCTGATTGCGATTGCCGGCATGGAGCAAATCGTGTTTCACAGCTGGCATTTTGCCCGCCTGGTGGGCTCGCGTTTGATCGGCGACACGCAAACGCCAGGCTACATGTTCCCAACCGGTCCCATGACGCATATCACGCCGGGTATTTTCCTGACCAGTCCGGGTTTGTGGATTGGCTTTGCCATTGCCGCGGCATTCCTTGCCGCAGCGGTCCGTCTGCGCCGCTATCAAGGACCGATCTGAGTCGCATCACCCTTGATTGCAATTCATCGCATAAGGAGAAACGACTATGAGCACAGCAGTAATGACAGGACGGATTGCAGAAACGTCGCCGCGTCTCAAGGCCAGGATTACCGGTGCCTTTTATCTCCTCACCATGCTGACCGGAATATTCGCTCAGGGTTTCGTGAGCGCCAAGCTGATTGTAGACGGCGACGCTGCCGCTACCGCGACCAACATACTGACGCACAGGGGCTTGTTTCAGTTGGGTTTCGCAGTCTACCTCATCGAAATGGCCTGCCAGATCGCGATGACAGCTCTCTTTTATGACTTGCTTAAGCCGGCAGGCAGAAGCGTCTCTTTGGTTGCCGCGTTCCTGGGCTTCGCAGGTTGCATCATCAAGACTTTTAGCCGCCTCTTTTTTATCGCCCCCTTGTTCGTCCTGGGAGGCGCGCACTACTTGAGCGTATTCAGCGCGGAACAGTTACAGGCGCTGGCGCTCCTCTTTCTTAAGGTGAATGACCATGGCGCCGCGATCGCCTTGGTGTTTTTCGGATTCTATGCGCTCCTGACAGGGTACCTCACTGTCAGGTCCACCTTCCTGCCTCGGATTCTGGGCGTGTTCGGGATACTTGGAGGCTCGGGTTGGCTGAGCTTCCTGTATCCGCCGCTCGGATACCGTCTTTTCCCCTACATCGCAGCCCTCGGCACCCTCGGGGCAGTAGCGCTAATCGTGTGGCTCCTCGTGTTCGGCGTTAACGAACAACGATGGAAGGAGCAGGCCAGTGCAATGCAGCGGGGTTATGACCAATTAGTCAAATAGGAGAAGAATGACAAACAAGACCGTAGATACATCGCCACAACTTTACGCACGAATCGGTGGCGTGCTGTATCTGATCATCATAGTCATCGGTTTCTGCAGTGAGTTTTTCGTCAGAGACAAACTCGTTGTGTCCGGAGATGTTACAGCCACAGCCAATAATATTATGGCCTCTGAGTCGCTCTGGCGCATCAGTATTGCCGGCGACCTGATATTGCTTGTGTGTGCTGTCCCGCTAACGCTGATCTTATATGTATTGCTCAGGCCCGTGAACAAACACCTTGCTTTGCTTGCGGTGTTTTTCAACATTGTCGAGTTCCCTATTGAGGCCGCTAGCAAGCTATGTCTTTTTGCGGCATTGTTCCTTTCGGGGAACGCAGACTACCTGAAGGCATTTGAACCTCCTCAACTGCACGCTCTAGTGACAATTTCTCTCAAGCTGCATGACTACGGCTTTGGCATTGACCTCGTATTTTTTGGCTTTGCATGTCTGGCGTATGGGTATTTGCTTTTCAGGTCGGGTTATTTCCCCAGGACTCTTGGCGTTTTGATGGCGATTGCCGGTCTGAGCTATCTGGCGAATAGCTTCACGCTCATCCTCGCGCCCGCATACGCAGGGACGACCTTCCTCATTCTGGTGCTTGCCTTAATCGGAGAATTGTCGTTTTGCCTGTGGCTCATGGTGAAGGGCGTGAACGTTCAACGATGGAACGAGCAGGCCAGCGCCGCGAGGGCTTGATTCAATCGCTCACTAATATTCGGCTTCTACATGTTCTCGCGGCCTCTCCTGGAGGCGATGAAATGACGGACCGTATCACAGAAGCGTCGCCACGCCTCGTAGCCAGGATTGCCGGTGTGTTTTATTTGCTCACCTTCCTGACGGGAGGCACCGCCCTCTTCGTTCGCAGCCGGTGGGGTTTCGCAGCCGGCCTCATCGCGGGCGCGTGCTATGTCGCGGTGACTCTGCTCTTTTATTACCTGTTTAAGCCGGTGAACAGAAACCTCTCTTTGCTCGCGGCGTTCCTCAGTCTGGTGGGTTGCGCCATTGGGCCTCTCAGCCTCTTTGTTCACGCCGCCTCTCCCATCAACTCCCTGGTATTGTTCGGATTCTATTGCCTCCTGATCGGCTACCTCATTTTCAGGTCGACCTTCCTGCCTCGAATTCTGGGAGTGCTGATGGCGATCGCCGGCTTGGGCTGGCTGACCTTTCTGTCCCTCGCGCTCGCAAACCATCTCTTCCCCTACATCTTTGCCCCCGGCATCGTCGGAGAAGGATCGCTGATGCTGTGGCTCCTCGTGATCGGCATCAACGAACAACAATGGAAGGAGCAGGCCGCATGATGAATCAGAGCACTGCAGCATCGCCGCGCATGAACGCCAGAATCGCTGGCGTGTTCTATTTCCTCACGATAGTAGCGAGAATGTTCGTCGAGATTTTCGTTCGCACCCGGCTGGTGCGATTTGACGACGCCGCGACGACCGCGGCCAACATCATGACGCACGAACCGTTATGGCAGTGGGGCTTCGCAGCCGACATCATTTCCTTCGCGAGCTATATCGCTTTGGCGGGTCTTTTGTATGAGTTGCTCAAGCCGGTGAACCGGAGCCTCTCGTTAGTCGCCGCATTTTTCAGCCTCGCGGCAAGCGTGGTTCAGGCCATTAGCAGTCTGTTTCATCTCGCACCCCTGTTCTTGATGGGGGGCGCGCCGTACTTGAGAGTATTTACGGCCGAACAGTTGCAGGCGCTGGCGCTCGTGTTTCTCAGACTGCGCGCCGCAGCCTACCACAACATCGGACTGGTATTTTTCGGAGTGTATTGCCTCCTGGTCGGCATCCTCATTCTCAGGTCCACCTTTCTGCCGCGCATCCTGGGCGTGCTGATGGTACTTGCCGGTTTGAGCTACGTGCTGTTTCTGTCCCCACCGCTCGCACGGTCTCTGCAGCCCTACATTCTGATTTTTCCCGGCGTTGGGCAAATATCGCTGACCCTGTGGCTCCTGGTCATCGGCGTGAACGCTCAACGTTGGAAGGAGCAGGCCAGCGCGGCGGGAGAAATGGCGTCGTAGCGTGGCATGGGAAAACACAAGGTGAATAAAGGAGAGGAGAATGCGATTGTTGGCTGCCCCGGGTTAGTTCCCGGTTTTGGCGCATCTTGCCCATGAAAGGCGCAAAGGGTCGGACAACCTCCGTCAAAATCTCCACCTTAAGAAGGGTGGCCGGTACTCCCTGACAACCCCCAATCTGCAAAAGCGGCTTGGGTGGGGTACCCCCGTCTCTCCGATTCAAGTCTCTACAATATTGACGACCGCCATCCGTCTACAGAAATGGATGGATGAGCGGTCGAGCATCACCTCGATGACCGAGCAAGACCGTCAAATTTCCGAGATCATCACGGAACAACGATCCCGGCTGCGCAATTTCATCCGCCGGCGAGTGCCCGATCCCTCCGACGCCGAGGACATCGTGCAGGAGGTCTTCTACGAACTGGTAGAAGCCAATCGCCTGCTGATGCCGATTGAGCACGTGACCGGCTGGCTTTTTCGGGTCGCACGCAATCGCATCACCGATCTTTTCCGCAAGAAGAAGGCAGAGACCTTCAGCGACCGAGCGGTCGAGGACGAAGACGGAGAAGTGCTGCAGATTGAAGACCTGTTGCCATCGCCCGATGCCGGGCCGGAAGCACTCTATGTCCGCAACGTGCTGCTTGATGAGCTGGAATTTGCGCTCGACGAACTGCCCGATGAGCAGCGTGAGGTATTTGTCGCTCACGAACTGGAGGGGCGCAGCTTCAAAGAATTGTCGGCAGAAAGCGGCGTAAACGTTAATACCTTGCTGTCGCGCAAGCGCTACGCGGTGCTGCATCTGCGCGAACGATTGCAAAGCATTTACGACGAATTTACGAAAGCATGAGGGAACTGAACATGAGACCGAGATTGAAGAAAATGATTTTCATTGCTCCGCTGGCGATGCTGGGAATGTTGCTCCTTATCACCCTCGGCGGCGAGATCGTGCTGCAACTGTGGAATTGGCTGCTGCCGTCGCTCTTCGGCTGGCGCCAGATTACCTTCTGGGAAGCGCTTGGAATCATCGTGCTATGCCGGATCCTCTTCGGCGGACATGGATGGCACCGTTCTGGCCGCTCCAATATACGCCGTCGCATGCAAGAGCGCATGCAAGAGCGTTGCGCGAACATGACGCCCGAGGAGCGGGAACGATTCCGGCAGGGCATGCGCGCACGTTGGGGCTTCGGCCCACCCACCGGCGAGAGCAAGGAGCAATGAATCTATGTTGACGGGCGGGGAGCCCATATTCGTCCGCTTGCACCCACGTTGTTGTAGGAGGGGCATGTCGGGGCCGGCTGTTTCCGCAGAGTGCGAGCCTACGCAGCGGTAGCGGATGTCCGCTCTCCTGGCTGCTTTGCTGGAGCGAGCACAAGCAGGGCTACACCGATGATAATGAGCGCAGCCACGCCCAGCAGTTCTCCGTGTGCGATCACATTACGGAATGCCTGCAGTGCCATGACAGCGGCGTGAGCAAAACTTGACCATGCGGTGAAGGCGATCAGGCTACGATTCGCCGACGGGTTACGCACTGCCAACAGCAGGAAAATCCCGAGTGTGACATAGAGGCTAAGCATCATCGCCAACGCAGGCTCTTGCCGCAGAAAAAGCGTCACGGGATAAACCGTAGCCGAAAAGAGCAATCCCACCACCACCAAAAGAATCTTCAGCGCCCGTTCTCGATTCAAGGTGCCCTCCTGCTGAATCACGTAATGTGGAAAAGAACTATACAGCCTTAAACAACGATGCCGCCCGCCCAAGTTCTCGGCAGGATCGCCGCCCCATGTGGCTACGGGGTACCCCCCGGTCTTTTGCAATCATCAGTTTAGCGATAAAATCCTCGCAAATCTTTGAGAAACCGAGACTTAGAGGCAAAATCTTGAGCGAGTGAGATTTAACAGCCATTCGGGGCAGCGAAAAATTTCAAAGAGCCTCTCAAGCTACGCGCCTCTTAGGAGGCATGCTCCGAGTAACGAGTGCTGCTCGAAACGGGTAGCTCTATCTTACTGTGGGTAGTCAAGAGCCCGAAGCGGTGAAACTCTCGGGCTCCGGTTCCCGTAGATGTCTCCATGGCAACGTGTCTCGCCGCTTGGGGCGGCATGCACCTTGATTCAGTCGCTCGCTAAGGACGTCAGCGGTACGAGCACCGTTCCGTTCGACCGACCTTCAACGGAGACCTCCCAGGAGGAAATGGAATGACAATTGACACTATCGACGAGTCACAACGCAAGGCTGCAAGAGTCGTCGGATTTGCTAGCCTATTCACGCTGCCGTTCGTGGTCTTTGCTAATTTTGCGATCCACGACCGTTTGATTGTTGCAGGCAATGTTGCGGAAACCGCTCGGAATATCCTGGCGCACGAACGGCTATTTCGTATCAGCATCGCCTGCGATCTGATTTACTGCGCGGGCGTTGTAGTAGTACTCACAGCGCTTTACGTGATCCTGAAGCCAGTCAATCGGGGCCTTGCCTTGCTCGCGGCATTTTGGAGGCTGGTATATGCCTTGATGTGGGTTCGTATGACACTCAATCTTTTTGACGCTCTGCGGCTTTTGAGTGGCGCTGATTACTTGCGAGTATTTGAAGCAGAGCGACAGCAGACTTTGGCGAGGCTATACCTCAGCGCGCGTTTCGACCAGTATTACGTTGGCTTGCTGTTTTGGGGATTGGCAGCCACAGTCAGCAGCTACTTGTGGTTTAGGTCGAATTATATCCCTAGAGCATTGGCTGCCTTCGGTGTGATCTCGTCTGGATGGTGCGCGGCGTGTACTCTCGTTTTCATCATTTTCCCCGACTTCCCCAAGATAGTGAACCTGTGGTGGTTCGATACGCCTATCGGCATTTTCGAAATAGCACTGAGTTTTTGGCTTCTGTTCAAAGGAATACGAACACCGCTCGTCGAGTAACGGTCCCTGGCGGGTGGCCCAGCCGTCCGCTTGCACCACTATGAAGTGGGTGCCCCATCCTTCGCGTGCTTTTCGCGAAGGGTGGGTGGCAGGCTGATCGCACAGTGGTACCGGCGCTGCATGCCCGCGTGGTTTGAGGCGAAACGCATCGGCAGCATCGCCGCCCACCCTCGCAAGAAACGCAAGGATGGTGCACCCACGTTCTGATCTCGGAGAAGAAAACGGGCTGTGAACAAGGGTGGGCACCCGCCCGACTTGGGTTGTAAACTGAGGTCCATTATGTTCAGCCAAGGGAGGCGAATCGGGGACAATCTGGCTCGTCTAGGATACCAGTTTGTAATTTTGTGCCTCCTGGTCGGCTACGCAAAGACAACCACGATTCAAGAATCCGGGGCTTATGTTGTCGAACGGAGCGGAGGCGGACTCGGCGGATTTCGCTGCCGCCCCCGCCTGGAGTTTTATTTCATCGACCGAGCAGCAAGTTCTCGGAAGACATATTTGGGGACCTGTGTCGTTCCGGGAGTGGTGAACGACCTGCATGTATCAGCGGACCACAGTTGCTTCGCCATCGCGCAAGGAGGAGCTTCTATGGTCTATTTCCATCGACCTCAGGTGTGTGGGGCGGGCAAGAGGGCTGCCCAGAAGAAGGGCGGCGTTTATCTCCACACCGAAAGGGACGGAGATCGTCTTCTCTATGATGACACGCAAGTCACTGACATGTGGGGCGGGGCCGAGTTCGCTTTTCCGGGAATCCGCGTGGCCTGGATTGGAGTTGCGCCAAGCAAGGGCGGTGCCGTGGCGGGGCAAAGCCTTGTGATTTCTGCCAAGGGTGAGGAATTTCCCGACGCAGCAAGCCACTAGCAATCTTTCTGGCGAGGCTGATGGCCCACCCCGGCAGCTAGCTTTAATGCGAAGCCCCTGCACTAAATAGCTTGATTATTGCGACTGTTATGACGGAAGCCACTAGAATGCCCCAGCAGTATTTGCAGCCAAGTCCTGTGTGTTTTTGTTACCGATTCGCCGGGTGCCCCATTCATTCGCGTTCTTTGCGAATGAGTGGGCGCTGCGTACCGCGTGCTATGGATCGGGGGCAGGATAATATCCCTTTGGGTAAATTGGTCAGAGCGCCTACCATAATCGGGTTTGATTGTGATCTCGATACATTCTGAGTGGGGCACCCGGCATGACGCGCGCTCAACGGCCGCGAAACGAAGCTTCGTCGTGCATCCTTTCTGTTGCTAAGTGACCGACGTCTTGGCGGTCGCCGAATTATTCTTCGTGTT
>WNFA01006201.1_pt1 | contig 10027 bp, 5 predicted proteins | sample 5400481 | NCBI WGS metagenome assembly WNFA01 (sample SAMN13153340, study PRJNA577476) | soil metagenome | isolation source: 120 cm saprolite under Douglas fir tree site 2 hole 1 replicate 2 | place: USA:California | collected 2015-04-18 | reverse complement strand
GGGCTTTCAAGAGGAGCAGCTCATTCACCACGCTTTCGTTAGTACGAAAGCGGATGGAGTCGCCGAAAAAACCGGTTACCGTGCAAAATTCGCAGCCGTACGGGCACCCGCGGCCGGACTCGACAGGAATAATGCGAAAGGTGCCCCAACCGGCGCCGAGTTTGCGCAGCATGGGAGTGGCGAGCTTGGGCACGATGTTGAACTGATCGAGGTCAATGGTGTCCCACGGAATCGACGGATAAGACTGCAGCGAAGGCTTTTGCTCCTGCCCGAAGGAGTCTACGGGAGCGTAGATATCCTTGAGCGCGCCGTTGGCGGCGTCGTGCACAATTTTGGGCCAGGTTTCGTCGGCTTCGCCGAGGGCCACGGCGTCGGCGTGGCGCGGACCGCCGGAGCGACCCAGCGCTTCGTCGGCCATTTCCGTAACGTGCGGGCCGCCCATCACGACGGGGACGCCCACGGCGCGAATGGCATCGGCCATGCGGTAAGCTTTCGCGATCATCCGTGTCATCGCGCCGATGCCGACCAAGCCGATTTTTTCATGCAGAACAAACCGGGCGATGGCAGCTTCATCCATGGGCTGCGCATTGCCATCGATTAGCACCACTTCATGGCCCGCGGGCGTAAGCGCTTTCAACAGAAACATCCAGAGATGCGGCATGAAGTTGCGCGTCACACCATTGTCAGGGTTGTACAGCAAGATTCTCATGCTGCCTTCTTTCCTGCTTGCTTCTTGCCTTCTTGCTTACTTACTTGCCCGGAACGGATGGCGCGTGGGAGGGGCGGATACGGTCACAACAAACCAAACGGTGCGGGAATACAGCGGGCTTGTTGGGGCAACGTATACGATGTCACCGCTCGTGACATTGGTTGTAACACTGCGTTTGGGGATTTAGCAAGGAAGTAAATTCCGAGTGCACAGATGATAATCGCGCGTGGACATCCAAGTAGGTCCGAGTCCGCGTGATAGGATGCAGGACAGAATTGCGCCTCAATCTTTTTGAATCATTTCCAAGGAGATTTGCATGAAAGCGAGTTGTCACGTTTTCGCCAGGGTTGTTGTCCTCAGTTTGCTATCGGTCGCAATTGCAATCTCAGCGCTGGCCGGCGGGAATCCGGATGACAAAGCGATCCAATCGCGCACCGCCGAAGTGGATGGCGTGCAATTGCATTATTTGACGGCGGGGCAAGGGCCGGCAGTGGTGATTTTGTTGCATGGATATGCGGAAACTTCGCGAATGTGGCGGCCAATTCTCCCGCAACTGGCCGAACGATTTAAGGTGATTGCGCCGGATTTGCCGGGGATCGGCGATTCCGCAATTCCGGCGGCCGGACTAGATATGAAAAGCGCTGCGAATACTATTCATGCGCTCGCACACAAGCTGGGCGTGGAGAAGGCGCGAGTGGTGGGACATGACATCGGCTTGATGGTGGCGTACGCATACGCCGCGCAGTTCCCCGCCGAGACGGAAAAACTGGTGGTGATGGATGCATTCCTGCCCGGCGTGGAAGGTGGCGACGCTGTGTACAACAATCCGAATTTGTGGCATTTCCGTTTTCACGGACCCACACCCGAAGCCCTGGTGAAGGGGCGCGAGCGCATGTACTTCGACTATTACTGGAATGATTTCGCCGCAGACAAGAACCATTCGTTGCCCGAGGCGGACCGAGCGGCGTATGCGGCGGCGTACGCGCGGCCCGGGCGGATGAAAGCGGGCTGGGCATACTTCAGTTCGTTCCCGCAAACGGCCAAGGATTTTGTGCAACTGGCGCAGACGAAGTTGACCATGCCGGTGTTATCGATCGGCGGAGAGAAGTCGCTCGGGGAAGTCCTAGGACAGCAAATGAAATTGGTAGCGACAGATGTGACAGTAATAGTTCTAAAGAATGCTGGGCATTGGATCCTGGAAGAGCAGCCCAAGGAAACAATGGAGGCACTCATGAAGTTTTTATAGGACTGCGGCTCGACATAAAATAGTTTATGTCTATGTGGCGCTCACGACATAGCAATGGGCTGCGGAGAATCATCCAGAGTACCGGCGAACAACATACCACTTACCGTTTCAACCGGATTGGCCAGCAGTACACCGACCGTTACCCTCGTCACATATGGCCGTCCTCCGGTTGCAGGTGTGCCAGTTACAAATTTTGCGCTTCGCCACAGTTCGCATGTTGGCGCTGTGCAGCCTCGCTTTAGCGCTGGCCGGCTGCGTTGGCCAAGTCGCCAAGACTCCGCCCAGAAAAGCGTGAGCTTCGCCACGTATTTATTGTCGTAGAGGAAAATCATAATTATTCCGATGTCGTTGCAAATCCTGTGATGCCGTACCTGAACGGCCTCGCGAATCAATACGGACTGGCCGCGAACTACTAAGCGAACGGTTTCCCACGTTCCATTTCAATTTCTTTTCCGCTTTCCTTTTTAGTTTCCAAGAGCAGCGGCCTGCAAAAGGGCCGCCATTTTTTTGGATCTCTTGCCAATGTGCTTTATGCCGCCTCCGGGATTACGTCTGGCTCGGCGGCTTGGTGCTCGAAGAAGCTTAGGGCGGCGTCGCCTTGGCGGAGGATACGGGTTTGCCAGAGGCGGCCAATGCGCTGCGGCAATTCATGAGTGCGGCGATGCTCGGCGATGACCAGACTGCCTTCGGTGAGGAATGAGGCAGCGCCGAGAAAACCGAGGACGCGGTCGTATTGCTCTTTTTCGGCGTAGGGCGGATCGACGAAGACGAAATCGAACGGGACGTCGGTGGGTTTGTGGCGAGCGGCGATTTTTTCCAGGCCGCGCAGCGCATCAAGAGGAAGCACTTGCGCGCCGTTGGTGATGGCGAGCGATTCGAGGTTGCGGCGAATCAGGACTGCTGCAGGAGCGTGATTTTCGATGAAGACTACTTCTGTGGCGCCGCGGCTCAGCGCTTCGATGCCGACCGCGCCGGTGCCGGCGAAGACGTCTAGGAAGCGGGAGCCGTCGACGTTTGGACCGATAACATTGAAGAGGGTTTCGCGCAGGCGATCGCTGGTGGGGCGGAGGGCGTTGCCCTTGAGAGACTTGAGGATGCGGCTGCGGTATTTGCCGGCGACGATTCGCATATTGCGTTAGCCAACTTTCGCCAAATGATACCGCCGCTGCCATTCGTTGGGGAGCGCGCGGACGATTCGATCGAGGGCCGGCTTTTGCGCTGGCGTGTCGGCGATGGTGAAGGCTTCGCGGCGGGCTTGCTCCAGGAGTTCGCGATCGCGGAGCGGGTTGGCGATGTGGAAACCGAGCGCGCCGGATTGGCGGGTGCCAAAGAATTCGCCGGGTCCGCGGAGTTGCAGATCAGTTTCGGCGATTTCAAAGCCGTTGGAAGTGCGCACCATGGTTTCGAGGCGGGCGCGGGCTTCGTCGGTCATGCGCACGGGACCGACTAAGACGCAGTGAGATTTCGTGGCGCCGCGGCCGATGCGCCCGCGGAGTTGGTGAAGTTGGGAAAGGCCGAAACGCTCGGCGTGTTCGATGACCATTACGGTGGCGTTGGGGACGTCGACGCCGACTTCGACGACGGTGGTGGCGACGAGGATTTGCACTTCGTTTTTGCGGAAGCGCTGCATGACATCGTCTTTTTCATCGCTGGAGAGGCGGCCGTGCAAGAGACCGACCCGCAGCTTGGGAAAAACTTCGCGGGAGAGGCGCTCGTACTCTTCGACGGCCGCTTTCAATTCGATTTTTGATTCTTCAATTACCGGATAAACGATGTAGGCCTGGTGGCCGGCTTCGACTTCGCGGCAAATGCTGTTCCAGACGCCAGGAAGGTGCGGCTCGGAGGTGAGGTGCGTTTCTATAGGGGTGCGGCCCGGCGGCAGTTCGTCGAGGATGGAAACGTCTAGATCGCCGTAAAGCGTGAGAGAAAGGGTGCGCGGAATCGGCGTGGCGGTGAGGACAAGAACATGGGGCGCGTGTCCGTGGGCGGCGGCCTTGTCCATCAGGCGCTTACGTTGCATGACGCCGAAACGGTGCTGTTCGTCGATGGCGACGAAACCGAGGCGCGCGAACTCAACGTTGTCCTCAATAAGAGCGTGCGTGCCGACTACGAGTTGGGCTTCGCCGGAACGAATGCGTTCGAGGGCGGCGGATTTTTCAGCGGATTTCAGGCCGCTGATGAGGAGCTCGACACGATAGCCGCCGCGTTCGAGAATGCGGCGCGCGGAAAGAAAGTGCTGAACCGCTAGGATTTCAGTGGGCGCCATCAGAACGGCTTGGCAACCGTTTTCAATGGCGATCACCGCGGCTTGCAGGGCAACGATAGTTTTGCCGCTGCCGACATCACCTTGCAGGAGGCGATTCATGGGCGTCGGCTTTTCGAGGTCGGAGGCGATTTCCGCGAGCACGCGCTTTTGCGCGGCGGTGGGCTTGAAGGGGAGGATACGTTTGAGAGCATCGCGGATGCCTTCTTCGCGGAGTCGGAAGGCGATGGCATCTTCCTTGCGGGCGGCGCGACGGTCGAGCGCGAGGCTGAGTTGGAAGAGAAAGAATTCCTCGAAGATGAGGCGCTGCTGCGCGGGAGAGCGGAATTCGTTCAGGGCGTCGATCGATTCTTCGGCGGCGGGAAAATGCGTTTGCGCCAAAGCTTGAAAGCGGGCGGGATAGCCAAGACGGGTGCGCAGATCTTCGGGCAGAACGTCAGGGATACGCTGGTCGAGATTCTGTAGCGCGGTGTAGATGGTGCGGCGAATGGAGCGCGAGCCGAAGGTGCCGATGCCTTCGTAGATGGGAACGATGCGGCCGACTTCGGTGGAGTCGATTTCGTCTTGTGCAGCAGACTTGTCCGATTCGTGCGCACCAGCGGAATTATCGACGCTGCTGAGGAGCTCGATTTGCGGATTGACCATCTCGATGCGGGCGGGGCGCATCTTGTCGACTTCGGCCTTTCCGTGCAGGACAAGAAGCTGCCCTTGCTTGAGGCGGCCTTCGAGGTAGCCGCCATGAAAGAATTTGCAGGGGAGCTGGCCGGTGGGATCCTGCACGAGAAGATGGTAGATGGCGTCGCGTCCGCGCATGGTGCGCAGGGCCTGGCCGCTCATGACGCGGGCGCGAATGGTGTAGACGCCGTCCGGCTTGATGTCCTTGATATTGGAGAAATGGATGCGGTCTTCGTAGCGGAACGGCAAATAAAGCAGAAGATCGTTAAGCGTATAGATGCCGCGTTTGGCTAGGAGTTCGGCACGCTGGGGGCCGACGCCTTTGATCATGCGAACTTCGGTGGTCAGGGAGAGTGGCATCGATGCGTCATTTATACCATCGGGGCAAAGGTGCCGTGAAAATCGAAACGATGCGCAACGGAGGGTGATGACGTAAGGAATGTTGATCGGATCGATTGTGAGGTCGGTGGGCCGCGCTGGATGTTGGTTAACCATAATAGTGCCCCACCCCCCTGTTTTTCGTATGTGTGGCAGGGGAAGGACTTGCAGGAGACAAATTTGCATGTGTGGCAGCCAAACGAGTTACAGGCGCATTTCTTGTATGTGTGGCAACGAAAGAACTTAGGGCGAATTGTCGCGAAGCCAATCCAGAACAGGCGAATAGTGAAGGGTGACACCCGGGCGTTTTGTATGGATGTGAATATAAAGGAGTTGCTCGCCGAGGGGCTTGTAAGTGCATGAAAACAAACCATCGTGCGGGTGGGCAGGCGGGAGAAGGGATTTGTAAGTCTAACAAAACAAAGGACGGTGTAAACGAGTAGTGGATGGTGGATCGTGCGTTGTCGATACGGAGAGAGGAGGCATTGTCGGCGACAGGATCAGGGGACGGCGCTGATTTCGATGTCACCAAGATCGACATAAATATACAATCCCGCCACTTTTCAAGAGGAGCTCGATGCCGCGACGCGCACGACTCACCCGGATGTTTCTTTGGCTTTCGATTCTCGCTGGCGGCATCGGCTTGGGCGCTAAGATGTTCGACTTGCTGGTGTTGGCGGGAGCGTGGGGCGCGTCGCCGCCCGGTTCCCTTACGCTCATGCCTTACGGGGCGCGTTACCCAATCGACCCTGGGAATTTCTTCCAGCCGTTGAGCGCGATTTTGCTGGCGGCGTTCTTGGGAGCGCTGATCAGTGGATGGAAGACCCCGTTGGAATATCGCGTTTGGCTGTGGTTGCCGCTGCTGATGTTTATCATCCTCTGGATTTTCACTCCGACCGTTTTCTGGCCGATGATCCGCGAACTCTATGGAGTGGGCCGCGGGACGATCGTAGAAAGCGATGCCCAAGTCCTACGGGTGGTGCGACGGTGGATTATTTGCGACTGGTTGCGAGTGGTGGCCATCGCGGTAGCGTTTTTGTCGTCGGTTCGGGCGATCAGCGTTCCTTTCCCTGGTGCGCAGGGGAGCCGCAGCAGTCTGGAGTAAGGTACGGCGTGGGGTACGCGGGGACAACTGGTCGGAGGGACGGTTTGGGTGCAGGTGGCTGAGATTTTTTGGGAGATCCAGGGTCGCACGGCCAAAAAAGAAGTGCTTCTCGCGAATCAAGGCCCGCATGCGATGCCTTCAGGAGCTTTACTCAATCCTGATTACGTCGAACGTGGCGCGTGAATCCGCTAACTCCTAAAGAAGAAACAGATAGCAGGAGGATTGTTTAGGTGTTGCCGAGATGGGGCGTAGCAGTGCTGCGCCCCTACGGTCACTTGCGGTGACCGGAGGCGTATCTATAGAGTGGGTTGCTGTGTCTAACGAAGGGAACGTGATTCGAGAAGTGTCAAGGGATTGACTCTTCGTTGTGCCGATTTTTACGGCCCCTAGCTCGAGATGAACTGCGATTGCGGAGGCTGCTGTGGCTGGTGAACGCCTGAGTGGGTCGGAAAAACGGTCGCTGCTGCTTTGGGTTGTCCTCGGAATCATCGGAACAATTTTCGCTTACAAATATTTCTTCCGGGCGTTTCCGGAAGCGTCGGTAGATTTTCGCGTGACGCGACCAGAGGCGCTGAAGGTGGCGCAGAATTTTGTGAACGGTTTGGGCGAGAACGTTGGTGGCTACCAGTCGGCGATCGTGTTTAGCGTCGACGATGAGGGAAAGACCTACCTGGAACGCGAGTTGGGATTGAAGGAAGCGAACCAGATGATGTCGTCGCAACTGCACATCTGGTATTGGGACGTGCGGTTTTTCCGGCCGCAGCAGGAGGAGGAATTTTTTGTGCGGGTGAGCCCTGCGGGGAATGTTGTTGGCTACACGCACAAGATTGAAGAGGCGCGGCTGGGAGCGACGCTGGAGCGGGCTGCAGCGCAGGCTGAGGCGCAGAATTTCCTGGCTTCGCGACTTGGAATTGATACCAGCCAGTGGGATTCCCTGCCGGAAGAAGTGAATTCGCTGAAACGGCCGAAGCGCACGGATTGGTCGTTCACCTGGGAGAAACACGGGTTTCGCGCGAAGGAGGCACCTTACCGGCTGACGGTGGCGCTGCAGGGCGAGCGCATCGGGGGCTCGCAGGAATATTTGCGGGTGCCGGAAGCGTGGGAGCGAAGTTTCCAGCGGCTGCGCTCGGCCAACGACACTCTGGCTCTAGTGTTCACGGTCCCTTACATAATGTTGCTGGGCGTCGCGGTGTGGATGGCGTTCAAGCTGACCAACGCCGGCCAGTCATCATGGCGAGGCGCGATTGTGCTGGGCCTGCTGGTGGCGGGCCTGCTGTTCCTGCAAAACCTGAATGATTGGCCGCTGTGGAGCGCGAGCTATGACACCAACGCGTCGTACAGCGGTTTCATTTTGGCGAAGATCGGGTCGGCGGTGCTGCTATCGGTGCTGACTGCGCTAACCGTGACGCTGGTCTTGCCGGCGGCGGAACCGCTTTACCGGGCTTCGCAACCGCAGCGATTGCAGTTGTCGAAAGTATTCACGCTGCGCGGATTGCGATCGAAGGAGTTTTTCTCGGCGGCGGTGGTGGGGCTTTCGCTGGCTGCCGCGCATATCGGATACGTCGTTGCGTTCTATATCGTGGCCAGCCGATTTGGGGCTTGGGCGCCGCAGGAAATCAACTACCAAGATTCGGTGAATACACTGGCTCCCTGGCTTGCCGGGGCAGCGATCGGTTTGCTGGCCTCGACGAACGAAGAGTTTACGTTTCGATTGTTCGCGATTCCTTTTTTCCAGCGGCTCACAGGTTCGCGATGGATCGCCGTGATAGTGCCGGCATTTATGTGGAGCTTTCTGCACAGCAATTATCCGCAGGAGCCGCCTTACATTCGCGGAATCGAAATCGGGCTGTTCGGGATCGTGGCGGGGCTGGTGATGTTGCGGTGGGGAATTCTGGCGACATTAATTTGGCACTACACGGTGGATGCTTCGCTGGTGGGCTTGCTGCTGGTGCGCTCGAACAGCTTGTATTTCAAGGTTTCGGGAATAATTGTGGGGTTGGCAGCGGCGGCGCCGCTTTTGTTCGCGGCGATTTCGTATTTATCGCGAGGAAGATTTGAGCCTGATGAAGATTTGCTGAACCAAGCCGCACCGATTCCTGAGATTACTCTGGCGCCGGCACGGGAAGAGGTGTCGACGGGAGTTTTGGCGCGTCGGTACGAGGCACTGCCTTCAGGGATGCTGGCGTTTTTGGCGGTGTGCCTGGTTGTAGGCGGAGCGGTCGCCTGGAGGCTAAAGCCGGTATCGATTGGCGACTATTTGAAACTGTCGCTGAATGCGCGGTCGGCACGGGCACGCGCGGATGCGATTTTTCAGGAACGCGGATTCAAGCCTGGCAGTTACCTGCATTCCACTCTGCTGGTGAACGTTACTGATCCGGTGACGAACGAATTCCTGCGGGAGCGCGTGGGTGTGGCACGACTGAACGAAATTCTCGCGACGCAGGTGCCTGGAGCGCTTTGGCGGGTGCGGTATTTTCGCGATTCGCAGCCTGAAGAATATGCGGTGGTGCTGAAGCCGGATGGGTCGCTGCATGCGGTGCGGCACACGCTGGCGGAAGAGGCGCCGGGAGCTTCGCTGAGCAAAGAAGAAGCGGTGGCGCGCGCGGAGAAGTTTTTGCGCGAGGAGAAGAAAATTGATTTGAGCCAGTGGTCGCTGGTGGAATCGAATTCGGACAAGCGGCCGCATCGAATCGATCACACTTTGACGTGGCAGCAGAATGGACCGCTCGACGGCGGCGCAGCGAGTTCTGCGGCGGTTGCGAAGGCGAATGCCGCGGAACATGCGTTTGCGCGGATTGAGTTAGTGGTGCTGGGCGATGAGGTGACGAACTACCGGACGTATATCAAGATCCCGGATGAATGGCGGCGCAAGCAGGAAGAGGTATCCCTGGCGAAGATCGTTTTTGGGTATGCAATACCGGTCCTGGTGGCAGCTGGATTCGCGATTACGGCGCTGATCGTGTTTCTGAAAAATTTGCGTTCGGAGGCGGCGCGAAAAATTCCGTGGAAACGGTTGACGATGTGGGCGCTGTGGGGATTTGCGGGGTTTTTGCTGGCCATCGCTTTCAGCGACTTTGTCCAAACCGTGCTGAGCGGTTACAACACCGCGATCCCACTCAAGACACAAATTGGCGTTACCGCGATCCGCACGCTGTTGCAAATACTGTTCTCATTCGGTTTCTTGGCGCTGCTTTTCGGGATGGCTTGGTATTACGGCGTTCGGGCTTTCGGTGAGGAGCGGATACCGGGATGGACAAGCATGCCGGGTGCGTATTACCGGGACGCTCTGTTTATTGGATTGGGCGGGACGGCCGCTTGGGTGGCGCTGGAAACTATTTTGGGCTGGGCGAGTCAGCATTTGCCTGGGGCTCAGGCGGGCGCGGCGGCGAATTTCGGCGCGAACCTGGACGCGGTGTTCCCGGCGGCGGCGATTCTGGGATTTGCGGTGCGCAGCGGACTGACTCTGACGGCGGCGGTGGCGACAGCGGCAGGGTTTATCGTGAGCATGATTCGGCCGATGTGGCTTCGAGCTGGCGTTTTTGTGCTGGCGGTTGTGGCGCTGGGCGGATTTGCGGCTAACTGGCATGACCCGATGGACGTGGCGAAAAAGATTGTTATCGCGGCGGTTTGGATTGGTGTTATTGACGTTAT
>WNFA01007671.1_pt1 | contig 10028 bp, 8 predicted proteins | sample 5400481 | NCBI WGS metagenome assembly WNFA01 (sample SAMN13153340, study PRJNA577476) | soil metagenome | isolation source: 120 cm saprolite under Douglas fir tree site 2 hole 1 replicate 2 | place: USA:California | collected 2015-04-18 | reverse complement strand
AAGGAACTGGGCTTCATCGGTGATGAGATTGTGGAAGCTGGTTCCCACGCCGGGAATCGGCGTGCTGTAGTAGTTGACCATGGCGAAGCCGAAGCTGATGGTCAGGAGGAGGCTTGCGAAGTTGTCGAACTGAAAGGGCTGCTTGCCGCTTGCGGCTGACAGGGCCGACTTTACGCCGTACCAGACGACCAGGATGGTTGCGAACATGCGGAAGAGGTTCTGGCCCATGGCGTCGAAGAAGCCGAGGTTCTGCGTGAGCAGGTTGTTGATCGCCTGAAAGATGAACTGCAGGAAGTCAGTCTGCACAGGATCGGCTCCTTCGACGTAGGATCACGTTCTCCGCACAGTTACTGCATGCGGAAGTTTTGCAGCGAATCAGTGAGGGTGCCGGTCACCTGAGCCATGTTGCCGGCGAGCGAGGCCCGGCGGCGGATGTCGGCATTGATGGTGTTGGCGGTGGCCTCGCGCTGCTGCTTGGCGAGGATGGTCTGTTGTTCGAGAAGCGATGCTAGGAGCTTGTTCGAGTCCTGCAGGGTGCGGAGGGTGAGCACGCCTGCGGCATTGATTTTGTTGAGGACCGAAACTTCCGTGTTGAGATTCGCGTCACCGGACAACGAATCCTGTTCGAGGTTGCCGATTTGCGTCTGGACGGTCTGGGCGTTGCCACGAATGGAGCCGATGGCCGCCAGCGCGGTTACACTCGCGCCGTCCGACAATTCCACTGAGGCGTACTGAGACTTCACGCGGGCGAGCTCATCGGCGTTCATGCCGGAGAGCTGATCGGAGTTGTACGGGAGAAGTTGCGTCGTCGCCTGCTGGTAGCCGGAAGAAACAATTCCGGTCTGACCGGAGTTGACGCCGCTGACCCAGCCTCCTGTGTTGCCGTAGGTATTCGGGGCCAGCGTATTGCGCCACTGCGAAAACTGGGCGCGATACCGCGTCGGCATGTTTTGGATGTTCTTGGCCATCTGCACGGCGAAGTTGTATTGGGCTACGAGTTGCGTGTAGCTGGCTCTGAGCTGGAGGAGCTGCTGGTGTAGCTGGAAGTAACGGAGCAGCGCGTTCTGGTAGTTTGTCGGATCGTAGACAATTCCGCCGAACTGAGCGGAGGCAGAACCGACGCACACCCCCATAACGAGCAAGACGATCAAAATTCTTTTCTTCATCGAACTCCTATCCTTTCGAGCCTTCACAAATCGGAAGGCATTTTGTGATTGTTGTAGTCAGGCAGAGCGAGATCGCCCGACAAGTAGACTTTGACGCGATGGCCCTCGCGGATCGTGACCGTAGGCAGAATGTTGAGGAACTTGTCCAAAATCTGCGCGGACGATTGGGCCATGCTTCCCGCAAGTCCCTGACGCATGAGGTCGGTTCCAGATGCCGTGATCGCGCCACCGGTTCCGGCTTCCGCGACGGCTCCCAGAACACCGATAGCAAGCGAGACGCCGAAGATGCGCAGGTAGTGGTTGTTGACCTGATCTCGCAACCCCGTGTCGCCGACCTGGTTGAGGCCTTTGAACTGGTCGAGGCTGACGGAAAAGCCGTCCGGCATGAGAAGGCGGTGGAACGCCACGGCCAGACGTTTTTGGCCGAGACTGTCCACCCTCTTTGTTTCACCGAGCAACTTTGATCCCGCTGGAATCAAAAGATGCTGGCGATCGTTGGAGTAGACGTTGGTTGAGAGCAGGCACTCGACAGGGCCAGAAAACTGGCCGTCGAGACGGTTGATCAGAACGGTTTCCAGGATGTTTCCTTCAAACAGCACATAGGTTTTCCCTGCCGCCGCATTGGCGGCGCCAGCCGACGCGGCGGCAGGAGTTCGGATTTCCTCCTTTCGGTCGTCGGGTGTTTCTGCGGAATCCTTTCTTGCTGGGGCAGAAAAAGATGTATGCGTTAACGGCTGGGAATTCGGCTGCATTTCTCTCAAGAGCTGAGCGATCTGAGCTGTGTCGGGCGCAGAAGGCAGAGAATTTTGCAGTGCTGAATTTGGATCGGACGCTGGGGGTGTACCGCCAGCCGAAGGCTTTCGGTAGCTGAGAGCGACGTTTGATGAAAACAGGGAGAGGTACTCGCGCTTTTTCCTCTCGGCGCGGATCACATCTTCCGGGCGGTCGGTAGAGCCAGTGCCTGCTCCGCCGGACTGCTGCGCCTGCGGCAAGTCCGGCGTCGCGGGGCTGATGGGATGGTTCGGTTGCGCGAGAGCGTTTTCGGCCAAGAGCTGCTCGCGTTGCAACTCTTGAATCCGATTTTGCAATTCGGCGATCTTGGCGTCGTTGACTTCGAGCGGCGCTTGCACCAAGGGCACGGGCGGAATCGCCTTGGCTGGGGTCTGCGGTTTCTTGCCCCCGGTCAGCCACATGATAAGGACCATCAGCAAAGCCAGGCTGATGAGCAGCCAGGACTGGACATTTTTGGGCAGCAGGCCAGGTGGCTTGGGAGCTTTCTCTTGCAATTCGTTCGGCTGGTTCATGGGCCGCTCCTTACTTCGCCGAATTCTGCCGCGTAAACGGCAATTTCTTTTTCCCGATGGCGAGATAACCGCTGTCGAGGATCTTGGGGACGATGTAAACGCCGTTTTCGAGCTGGAAATTGATCAGGTTGGGTTTTCCGTCCTTGATCTCGTACAGGGCAGGTTTTTCCCGGGCGGCGAACTTGATGTAGGTGAAGGTGTCGTCGTGATAGATCGCGGAAACGAGGAACGGTTCGCGCGCGGACTTCGCATTGAGCAGGTAATCGAACTGGAGCTTGGTTGCGTAACTGGAGCGGAAACGGTTGACCTGCTCGCCCGTCTGGACTTGCGCGGCGTGGAGCTGGTCCGCCGTCTGCGCGCGCAAAGTTTCCAATTCTTTCTTGTACGCTTCCGCCTCGCCGGCGCTCACATAGCCGCGCAGTCCAGTTTTTGCGGCGATGCCCGAGGCTTCTTTGGGTTCCACAAAAATCTTGAGGTCGGGTTCGGCATTCGGATCGTTGCTGATCTCGGTCAGCACGAACGAATAGACGTGACCGGTGGCGGTAATGAGATTCAAGTTGCTGCGGATGCCGACCTGGGCCGGGTGGACGTAACAGAGGTTGTGCGAGCCGTTGATGATCCAGAATTCTTTGTCGCCGGTGGTGAAATCGAGAATCTCCTCGTCATCGGGCAGGACGATAAGCGTCGAGAAGCGAAGCTTCGCGCGGACGGGGACGATGTCTTCTTTGGCGTATTTCACGACGCGCGCCGCTTCGGTCGCGGCTTGCGCGGGCGACCCCTGGAAGGCGACCGCGCCCAAAGCAATGAGGGCAAAGACGCGAACCGACTGGCGGTGCCACTGATTCTGAATCGCTAGTTTCATTGACCTGCTCCTTTTGAGAACGATTTGTGTTACTTGGAACCCTGATCTTGGTCGGCGAACAACTGCGCAAGCCACTGCACGGAAAGAATTGCGAAGGTGAAGAATCCCGCCAGCGCGAGCGGCAGGAATACGCACAGCGGGTCAAGCGCGGGCCAGTCACCGGGAGGGATCAAAAGGTTCACGGCCGTCCTCCCGCCAGAACTTCGAGGCCCCGTTCGAAACCGTAGGTTTCAAAAGCCTCGCGCCGCTTCTTGTTGTCGTAAGGATCGTTCGTGTAGAGCCAATAGCTCTTGGCGTCCACGGTGAGGTTCGCGACCTTCGCCAGTTCCGGCGTCTTGATCAGGAATTGCTGCTTGGGGATGAGGCTCGCGATTAGTTCCACTTCGCTTTCGTTCAAGTGAAACTGGCGTCGGTAGAGATCACGGTCCATGTCGGGGTTGGCGAGGAAGATTTTTGTGGAGCAGCTTTCGATGATGACGTCGAGGATCTCGGAACGCTTGAGTTCATCGAGCGATTGCGTGGAGAGAACCATCGCGGCGTTGTGCTTGCGCCACGTCTTGAGGGCCTCGACGACATACCGCTGGATGCTGGGGTTCTTCAAAAACACCCACGCTTCGTCGATGAAGAAGGCTTTGAAGACGGACGAAATCTGCCGGTCGGCGATCACCGCATTGGCGCGATGCAGTATGTAGAAGAGCAGCGGTTCGAGAATCTCCGGGTACTGAGTCATCCGCTGGAAGTCGAAACACTGGAACCGCGAAAACGAGATTGTGTCTTCGGCGTTGTCGAACAGGAATCCGAACTGGCCGCCCCGGGTCCATTTCGCGAGGCGGCTCGACAGGTCATGGCCGAGAGTATTCGCGAGCACGCCGAGCGTTCGAAGCGCGGGGTCAATGGCGTAGAGATTTTCGATCTGGTGATAGAGATCCCGCTCGATGGCAGGGTCGAGTTCTCCCATCCGCGTTCCCTGAATCAGGACTTTCAGGAAGAGAGCGAGGAAATCGAGATTCTCTTTCGTCGGCGGAAGCGAAAACGGGTTGATCTTGAAATCCTCAGATTCGAGGCCGACGCGGACATAGGAGCCGCCAAAAAGCTGCGTGAGGCTTTCAAAGCTACCGCCCAAGTCGAAGATGAACGTATGCGGGTCGTATTTCTGCAGGTTGGTGATGAGGAAGTTGAGGAGAAACGATTTCCCCGCGCCGGTCCGGCCCAAGATCATGGTGTGGGCGACATCGCGGTAATGCAGGTTCAAAAAATACGGCGTGTGATGATTGGTTTCGAGTACCGCCAGATATTCCTGACGGAGATGATGATTGCGCGGCTCGCCGCCGTGCAGCGTAAAGAGAAAGGAAAAATCCGCGTAGTTGGTGTTGAGCAGATACAGGTAGCGCAGATTGAAGATGTGATTGCCGGGGACCGCGGCGAGAAAGGCATTCAGAAGGTTGTATTTTTCCTCGTAGAGCTGCGCGTCATGGACGCTGAACACCTTGTAGAATTCCGCGCACGCACGGTCGACCTTGGGCGGGTCGAGGTCGTAGATGACGACAGTGAGCGAGAAGTGGCCGAAGTAGTTCCCATGCAGTTCGATCTCCTTGATGCCCTCCCCGAGTTCCCGGACCTGGGACTCCTTCGAATCGTCGAGGAGCGTGTCTTGCGTGGGAGCGTCGTTCATGTTGACCTGGCTGAAGAACGAACGTTTGGTGTTGTGGAAGTGGCGGCGTTTGGCCTGGATGGTCCGGCGGGTCTTGCCGGAATCTTCCTTCTTCCATTCGGTAACCACGTAGTAGTTGGCCTCCACTTCGAGGAGGCGTTTGAAGATGAGTGGAAAGCTTTGGGCGGAAGGCTCTTTCAGCGTCAAGACTTTGACGTAGTAGTCGTCCACGCGCAAATGGCCGCGATGGCATTCGAGTTGCGATTCACAAAGGTAGTAGTCGAGAAAGGTGTCGTGCCTGAGCTTTGCGAGTTCAAGCTTGTCGGGGTGGAAGTTGAGGGTCTTCTTCAGGACACGGAACGCTTCGTGCTTGCCGAGAATGCGTACGTGCAGGAAGTCGCTGACTTGGAGTGCAAAGCTTCGAGCCTTCTGCTGGAGAGCGGCCTCGGCCCTGGTGATTTCGTTCCCCAAGAAGAGGACTTGTTTTTTCGCGAAGAAGCGAGCCGACAGTTCGGCAAGCGCCTTCCGGGGATGTTGTGGAAACTGCGCGAGCGTGTTTCCGAGGGAGTGTGAAATCGGTGATCCTTGGTGAAGAATTACGTAGTAGATGGAAAGAGAGAAAAGGGTGTCGGCCTTGCTGCCGAGATAAGCGATGCGGTTCTGGATCGCCGCGTCCACGACTGGGTTGCCGTAGAGCTTGTACGGGATGGTCTCGTTGTTTCGCTTAAAGAGGTACTGGTAGACGCGATAGTCGTCGCCAAAGAGTTTCAGCGCGGACTCGAGGCGCTTCGTCAATGCATCAATCGCTGCTCCATCGAGGCACTCGTAATCCACGCCGCGCACTTCGAGAATGAGACCGAGCTCGCCTGTTTTTGTAAGGAACACTTCGGGGCCGATGAATCCGTAAAGGTTCACGCGTTCGTTGAGCGAGCCGGTCTCCTCGTAGTTCTTGAAGATGCGTTTAAGCCTGAGCATGGCCATCCCTGCGGACAACGATCGGGGTGAATTTCATCGGGTCGTATTGGCTGCGCAGTGTGGCGGCGGTCAGCAGAAACCTCAGGATTTGCGGATCGGTTTGGGTGGCCCAGCGTGCAAGGAAGTAGAGCACCATGAAAATCAGCACACCGCCAAGCAAGCTATTGAGCAGGTTGAACGTGCCAGCCCCAAGGCACATGGCGAAAAAGAAGAGCTTTCGCTCGGCCCCGAGGATGGTGAGGGGCCGGGAGAGTGAACGATGCACCAGGTTGATCCGTCTTGCGTTTGCCATAAGCGCTCCCGTATCGCCAGATTCAGAGGGCCACGCCTCACGGAAAGAGCCAAGCCATGAAGTTGACGGCGGCGATAGCCATGCCCACGCCGAAGAGAACGCCGGCGAGGACACGTTTCGAGCCGCCTTCGCCGAAGGCGAAGGTGAGTCCGGAGACGACAATCGCGACGAGGGACAGCCCGCGCGCGATGGTGCTGGTGAATGCTTGCTGGAGAACGCCAACGGCGTTCTCCCAGGGAGAATTGCCGGTCGCCTGAGCGAAGACCGGCGCCGCGACGAACAGCGCGATGGTGATGGTCAGGAGCCTTGGAGACGGATGGAGGATGCGTAGCGCCTTGCGAAACAGTCGTTTCATGCGTAGACCTCACTGGATTTGAGTTGCGATTAAGTGGAGTTCCCGCAAGGTCCCTCTTCTGCCCGCTAGGCTGGCGGAGCCACTGGAATCTGCTGCTGAATGATTGTCTCCAGCATTCGGAGACACCAAGAGCACTAGCCCCGGGAACAGAGATGTAGTGGGTCCGGGCGTTGTCCGAGCGGAAGAGAGAATCGACGGCTTAGGCTTCCCCGTGCCGCCGTGCCCCCCTTGTCGGGAACTCCATCCCTCATCTACCTAATCAGCGCGGAAATCTGAAAATGTGTCGCTCCAAAACAAAGATTTTTAATTTTTCCCATAGGTCGGGCCGATAAAATCACCGAAGCCCGGAATAAGCATATGAAGGTGGTCTCCCTAGTACCCGGATACCGTCTTATTGCGTGACTTGTTTTTTGATCCTAGGGCGACACGCCTGAGCTTGGTCATCAGGCGTTTCACTTTCTGGCGGAAAGGATTCGATGTTCTGCCGTTGGGCCCGGAGATGCCTGCCTCGACGGTCTCATCCAGTTTTAGGTCAATCAGGAGATTCAGTTCGTCAGGTGTGAGATAGGCCTTTTCCTGACATGAAGCAAGGAAGTGCCTCAGGATGGCATTCCGCTCGAAGGATTCCTCGGCCGTTTGAGTGGCGGGGAACTGTTCGCCTATTTTCTTCGCAGCGAACTGGGAGGTGGACTGGAATTCGCCTCGTGCCCATTGAAAAAGGCTGCGCCTCAGACTCCTGTTCACGGTGTACCCAAAATGTGAACGCTGACTCTGCCAAGTCTTGGACCGCAGAGATTGAATGAGAGTCGTGAGCGCCAGTTGTGAAAGGTCTTCACGAGCGAGGAATTGGTAGTGGCAGGAAACATGACGTACGACCGCATGAGCGGTCGGTGTGAAGAGGAGTATTAGAATCTTTTCGAGATAGCCCCAATCGCGGAGGGCAATTGGACCACTGAGAAGTCCTACAAAAATACAGTCGGACAGATGGTGTCCATCCCTCGCGTCTCTACACGTATGAAACTTGGCGACGAGATCAAGCGCAGTTGGAAAATCAGCGAGGAGAGAGTTATCCGTGACGAGTTGGCGATATCTGGCTTGGCTTTCCGGTAGTTCAAGTTCCGCTCCGATGTACTTTTCGACGTCGCAGATACTACACGTGCAATGCGAAAATTTGCCCATGACGCGATTCCTCCGGTCGAGGGCACAGCACGGCGTGGCCGGGAGCGGGACAAGGTCTCGGTTGGTTCCGACAGTGCTTGCGTTCGCGCGGCGATGGCAGGGGGCCGTCAATGAACCTGCGCGCGAGGGACGTATACTGCGAAGCGTTTTGACTTCCGGGGTATTTTTTTACTCAGTGACCGCAAATGCGTACAGCACGAAAAAAGGGCCCCCGACTTGGTCGGGAGCCCTTGACCGAAGCGCCGGTTAATACGGCGCGTTGCCGGCGTCAGCGCCATCGCTGGCGTCAGATGCCGCCGGAGTCGTTGGCGGTTCGGCTTCGGCACGACTGAGCCTCCGGACGGAATTCGCGCGCACGCTCCAGAACGTGACCTTAGCGGCCTTGGCCTTCTTGCTCTTGCCGTTCTCGCGCTCGTACTTCGAACTGACGAGCATTCCATCGACAAGAACGTGGTCGCCCTTGTGGAGTGTGTCGGCGAGTGCCGTGCCCAGTCGGTTGAACGCGACTACGCGGTGCCACTCGGTTTTCGACTGCCACTCGTCGTTCGAGTCCTTCCACGACTGTTGCGTGGCGACCGAGAGAACCGTAAAGGTGTCTCCGTTGCCGCGCACTTGGCGCTTCTCCGGGTCTTTCCCGAGGAAGCCAATTAATTGGACGTGATTGAGATACATAGGATAAAAATCTCCATTTCTGCCCCATTTTTTTGGGGCACTCAAGAGCGAGTGGATACTGCTCCCAAGGCGAGCGGCTGCATTCTGGGAGGGACCCAAATGAGTTACAGGGAGGAACCGGGAAAGCAGAAGACGCGAAGACGCCGGGCGCAGGAATTATCCCGAAGCTGTGCCCGAGAAAATGCGTGGTGGAAATGGAACACGGATCAAATCGTCCAATTGGCGTTCGGAGGAGACCGGAGTTGGGTGATGCGGCGTACGGGACCATCGGTCGTGAGGTCGCACTGGAGAGGAAAATGACAGTCGACCGGAACCGTAGTTTGATTCGCGCCTTCACGGCGGAGAGCCATCCACAAGGCGGCCCGTTGTTAAGTCAGTTGGCGAGCGCGGGACAGCGGGCAAGAAGTGAGGCAGGGGCATGTGTGGTAGTGCGCGGAGAATTCAAAGAAAGAGGAGCCGTGCTGATGCCAAGGTCCTGACGACAGATGACGGTAATAACGGTTCAGTTTCAGAATATTCTGGCAACAGGGACGACTGGGAAAGGCGATATAGAGAGGCGAGGACTTCATGGCCCAGCCGTTTGCTGCTATCCTCATTGCCAATAATGTCGGCGCTCGCGGTGCAACCCGCAAAAGGGGGAAGTCATGCCGTGGCGAAGAGATTCTCAGGTGGCCTGTTCGTTCTGGGTCTTACTTCTTTCCTTTGGAGCGGCTCGCGCTGATGCTCCGCTGCTCAGCGCTTCTGTGCATGACGGCGACAGTCACGCCGTTGGCCAAGAGGAAGTGCGCATCGAGAACGGCGGCAGTTACCTCACCAGCAACTCCGGTGAATTTGAATTTCGGGCATCACAACCTCCCGGACGCGATTCCGCGGTGCGTTTCAGGGTTAGAAACTGGGTGATCGTAAAACCATGCGAGCTGATCAACGGCCGCACTTTTCTTCCGGCAGCGGGAAGTGTCGATATCAAGGTCTACCGGCTTGGCGATAACCGTCTGATCGACGCGGCATATGGAGCGCTTCTATCACAATGCCTGGTAGAAGAAATGGCCAGTCATTTCGAGCCAAAACGGGGTTCGGCGGCGCATTCCAAGGGCCTTATGACGCCGCACCATTTTGGCGGAAACCATCGAAGGGACGCGGCCATTGTGAGCGTGAGCTGGCAAGGGTTCTCCCGAAAAGTATCCGCCAGCGAGCTGCCGCTCGGGAGAAACGAGTTTCTTGCGAAGAAGTCGAAAGAGCTGGGTTTCTCCGCGGGACAGTTAGCATCCGCCCTGGAGGAATGGGCGAAGTCGCCCGGCGATTCGTACCATCGTGGACTTGGGGCCCTTTACGAAGGGAAGTACACGGACGCTGCTGTCTTAATCGCCGAATCGATTCGTTCCTCGGAACGCGCGCCTATGGGTCGTTATGTCTCGCTTGCTCGCGCCGAACATGAGCTGCTCCATTTCGAAAACGCGAAATCCGCGCTCGTCAGAGCTCTTGAGGTGCATCCGGCGGACGAGATTGTGCAAGCGGATCTCAATCTGGTCTCCGAGGCCATGACAAATTCCGCCGCAGAAGCGACAGTAGCGC
>WNFA01007988.1_pt1 | contig 10030 bp, 8 predicted proteins | sample 5400481 | NCBI WGS metagenome assembly WNFA01 (sample SAMN13153340, study PRJNA577476) | soil metagenome | isolation source: 120 cm saprolite under Douglas fir tree site 2 hole 1 replicate 2 | place: USA:California | collected 2015-04-18 | reverse complement strand
TATGCCGGTTGGTCTTACTCAGTAGCTTTACGCACGTCTCGTCCAAAAAAGATGCTCGCGGTGCTTTCTACGTCCCAACTCAGAAAGTACGTGCTCCGAAGTGCGTAATGTTTGGATAGTACTATGTTTTTGCAACGGTCGGAAATGAAGTCAATAAAGCTACGCCTGCTGTGATAGCGGGCGTAGCTGTAAGACAAGCGCAGTTGAATGTTCGTCTATTTCATGTCGAAGGCCAGTCGTGCCGGGACAGCAGCCTTCGCCACTTCCTCAAGGGTCTGTTCTCTTTTGCCCCTGCTCCCTCACTCCGCTGCCGGAATGGCCCCCATCAGTTCCAGAATGCGCGTGGGGGGCAGCGGCTGCTGCGTGATCTTGACGCCGAGCGCGTCCGAGATCGCATTGATGATCGCCGGAGGTGCACAGATCGCCCCGCCTTCTCCTACACCGCGGAAGTTGACCGGGCTGATCGGCGGCGTCTCCAGATGCTCAATCTCGATCGGCGGGATCTCCATCGCCGTTGGAACCAGGTAGTCCATGAACGTTGAGGTCAGGAACTGGGCGTTCTCATCGTAGATGGCGTGCTCGTACAGCACGCCGCCAATGCCCTGAGCCGTTCCGCCGCGCACCTGCCCTTCGACCACAGCAGGATTGATCATCGTGCCACAGTCCTCGACGACGAGATAGCGCGTAATGTCTACCTTGCCCGTCTGCGGATCGATCTCGACCCAGCAGCAATGGGTGGCCTGCGCCCACCCACCCTCGCCACCGTCATAGGCAAACGTACCAACAAGCTCGAATGGCGATCCCGGCGGCAGGTGACCGGGCGCGAGGTAGACCAGCATGGCGATCTGTGCGAGCGGAATCGCTTTTTGCGGCACGCCGCGCACCGAGATCATGCTATTCGCAAGCTCAAGATCATCGGGACTCGCCTCAAGCATCGCTCCGGCAATCTGAAGCACCTGCTTTTTGACCTCGCGGCTCGCGAACAATGCCGCGCCGCTTGCCATCGTCGCCGCCCGGCTGCCGCCCGTGCCACTGAGCGTGAACGGCCCCATCTGCGTATCCCCGTGGACGACTTTGATATGCTCAAAAGGCACGCCCAGCTCGGTCGCCACGATCTGGGCCAGCGTAGTTTCGTGGCTCTGCCCATGCGGCACTTGCGCGGTGTACACGGTGACATGGCCGGTCGGATCGATCCTGACGGTTGCCACCTCTTTGGCGCCTGCTCCCAACATTGCCATATAATCAGCGCCACCTGGAGCAGGCTCGATGAAGGTCGCCAGGCCGAAACCCACCAGGCGGCCCTCCGCGCGCAGGCGCTGCTGCCCCTCGCGGAAACGCGGGATATCCGCCAGTTCAACGGCTCGTTCGAGGGTTTCGCGCGCGCTCACGCGGTCAATCGCAATCCCCACCGCGCTCTTATAGGGCTGCTCTTCCTTCGTGACGATGTTCTTGCGGCGCACCTCGACCGGGTCAAGCCCAAGTTCCTTTGCGATGATATCCGTTATGCCCTCGCGCACCCAGGTCTCGACGGCCCAGGGGCCGCGGTAGGCGACGTAGGGAGCTTTATTGGTGGTGACAACGGTGGCATCAAACGCGTAGTTCTGGAAGCGGTACGGCCCCGGCAGGACCAACCGCACAATCATCGTGAACAGGGCGGGGTTGAGCGGCATCACCTGGTAGGCACCAGCATCCAGGGTCATCTTCACCTTCAGACCCAGGATCGTGCCGTCGCTCTTGACCGCAGCATCAAGCGTCAATGTCTCCTCGCGCGCATGTCCACCGGCGGTCAGATTCTCGCGGCGATCCTCGATCCACTTGACGGGCCGCCCGGTCTTGATCGCGGCGGCAGCCACCAGCATATCCTCGCGATATACGCCGAATTTCAAGCCGAACGCGCCGCCGATATCGGGCGCGATGACGCGAATACGATGGCCCGGCAGGTTGAGCTGCGCGCCCAGGAAAAAGCGCATGGCGTTGTGTGCCTGCGTCCCCGCGTAGTACGTCAATTCGCCGGTCGCCGTGTCATATGTCGCCACGCTGCCGCGCGTCTCCATCGGGACGTTGATGTAGCGGTGCTGGCGGAACGTCTCGGTGATGACGCGGTCGGCGCTGCTGAACGCGGCATCAACATCACCATAGGTAAAGGTATCGTGATACACGATATTATCGCCCACTTCCTCATACAAGGGGGCGCTCGCCGGATCTAGCGCGACTTCCATGTTCGGGACCGGCGGCAGGGGGTCGTAATCCACCTGGATGAGATCGACAGCGTCTTCGGCAACGTAACGGCTCTCCGCTACCACCATCGCGATGGGGTCGCCGACAAAGCGTACCTTATCCGACGCGAGCGCGGTATGCGGCTGAGGCTTTGCGCCTGGCAGCGACGCGTCCACCAGGATCGGGTTCACGACGCCGGCGAGATCGGCAGCCGTGAAGACCGCCATCACGCCGGGCAAGGCACGCGCCTCGCTGGCATCGACGGTAATACGGGCGTGGGGATAGGGACTGCGGAGAAACGCCGCGTAGGCCATGTTGGGCAGCATGATATCATCGATATACCGTCCCTGCCCGGTCAGAAAGCGCGGGTCCTCGACGCGCTTAACGCTCGCCCCAACATAGTTGCCAATAACACTTCCGCTGACAGCCATGATTCTTTATCTCCTTTTTCTCCATGTGAGAAACAACACGTGCGCATCTCGCGTGACTATACAGCCTGTTCCGTCACCGGCACAGGTTCAGACGCGGCTGCTTGCATCTTTTCGGAGGCCAGGCGTACCGCGTTGACGATATTCTGGTACCCGGTACAGCGGCAAAGGTTCCCAGACAGGGCCGGGCGAATCTCCTCCTCGCGGGGATCAGGATTCTCTTTGAGAAATGCATAGACGGACATAACAAAGCCAGGAGTGCAGAATCCGCATTGCATGCCGTGACATTCCCAGAATGCCTCTTGCACGGGATGCAGCTTGCCTCCCGTCGCGAGGCCCTCGATGGTGGTCACCTCCTGCTCGTTGGCTTGCACCGCGAACATCAGGCACGAGCGTACCGCTTCGCCGTTGACGAGCACCGTACACGCGCCGCAGACGCCATGCTCGCAGCCGAGATGGGTTCCGGTGAGTCCCAGGTCGTCGCGCAGGAAGTCTGCCAGCGTGCGACGAGGCTCGGCCAATCCCTCGCGATGGACGCCATTGACAGTCAATTCAATCATTTGCTTTTTGCTTGCCATAGAAAGACCTCCCTGGTGATTATTGGGCACGCTGTGCGGCTTCGGTCAAGGCGCGGCGTACCAGGTTGGTTGCCACGTAGATGCGATACGCTGAACTGGCGTGGACATCGGCGGGCGGTTCAATATCGCCTGCGACTTCGGCAGCCGCTGCTGCGATGGCCTGCTCATCGGGCTGTTGGCCCAGCAGCGCCTGTTCCGCTCTGGGGGAGCGCACGGCGGTTGGGGCGACGCCGAACAGGGCGACTCGCACATCCGAGCAATTGCCTGCGCCATCAAGCCCGACGATCGCGGCTACGCCGACCAGCGCGAAGTCGCCATGCCGTCGCGCAACCTCCACAAACGACCAGCCCGCCCCGGTTGGCAGCGCAGGGAAATAGATGTCGCTGAGCAGGTCATCCGCAGCAAGCGCGGTTGTCAGGTAGGAGACGAAGAAATCATCGGCTTTAAGGGTGCGTTTGGTGCCACTGGCATGCGTCACGGTGAAGGTCGCCTCAAGGGCGGCGGCCAGGGCAGGCAGCTCCGCTGCCGGGTCGGCATGAGCGAGACTTCCGCCAACCGTGGCGCGATTGCGGATCTGTGGATGGCCGATCCACTCGACACCGGCAGAAAGAAGAGGAGCTTTCTCGCGCACCAGCGTCGAGCGCTCGACCGCGCGGTGACGGGTGATCGCCCCGATGGCTAATCCGTGAGCGTCGGCACGGATGTAGTCAAGTTCGCGCACGTGGTTGATGTCAATCACCACGGACGGCTGTGCCAGCCGGAGCGCCATCACAGGGACGAGGCTCTGTCCGCCGGCAAGAATCTTGGCGTCATCGCCATACTGTGCCAGGAGATCGCGCACTTCGTCCACACTCGTTGGGGCAAAGTAGTCAAAGGGAGCGGGTTTCATTATGCTTCTTCCTTCGCTAGAAACAGTAACTTGTCGCTATCTGTATGCGCCATGTTATACGTATAACATGGCTTGACTTAAGTATAACCATCATGCCATAATAGCGTCAAGAGCAATACTCACCATTTTACCAGAAAACCATATTTTAACAAAGCTGATAGATGGCTATGTCTGAGAAAAACCTGCATGCCTTCCGGCGTTCCTCACCCACCAGTTTCGATGTTGCCCGCAAGGCGGGCGTATCCCAGGCAGCCGTTTCGTATGTCTTCAATGGACAGCAAAATCGGCACGTGAGCGAAGCAACCCGCGAGAAAATCCTGAAAGCGGCGCACGAACTGGGATATCATGCCCATCCCTCCGCGCGTTCCCTGCGCAAAGGGCAAAGCGATGAAATTTGCTGTATCGTCAATGCGCCTGTTTCCTTTTTCTCCTATCACATCCATCTCGCTATTCAGCAACAGGTCGTTGCTCATGGATATGTCCCCGTTTTCTATGCCAGCTCAGGTATTCCCACTCCACAGTGGCGAGAGGCGCTCCAGAGGATGTTCGCTCGCCGCCCTGCAGGTCTTATTATGAGCCAGTTCACGGATATGGCTGGCGATATTGCGCTCGCTCGCCAGATGGGGATTGAACATATCGTGCTGATCTCCACACGACCAGTAGAGCATATTCCAACCATCATCTTTCCCAGCTCGCCCCCCGGCTACCTTGCCGCTCGACACCTGCTTGAGCGCGGCCATCGCCATCTCGGCATCGTTCACCCGAGCGATCCTTTGCTCGAAGAGATCTTCCAACAACGGCTGGAAGGGATGCGCTCGGCTCTCACCGAAAGAGCGGATGCGACGTTGGCTATTCTTCCACTTGCACCCACGCTGCCTGATACCCGCTCCCTGGTGGAGACGTATCTTACGTGCACAGACCACCCGACAGGTATTTATGCCTTCAATGATGAATATGCTTGCTATTTGTTGAGGGCGTTGATGGAACGAGAGATACGCGTTCCGCAAGAAATTGCTATCGTTGGAACGGATGATCTCCTTTACTGCGAGCTGACATGGCCGTCCCTGACCTCCATTCGCTTTGACAATGTCGATGCCATCGGAAAACGAGCAGTCGATATGCTCGTCGACCTGCATACTGGCCAGCCAGTGCCAGAACCGCTCTCGTATCAACTGGTTCCACAGTTGATCCAGCGCGAATCAAGCTGAGACGAGAGGTCCTTTTGTGCCAAGAGCTTCATCAGAAATACGCTCGAAAGCCTCATCGCTGTCCTCCAGGCAGCTGGAGTGCAGGAAGAAGACAATAGTACGTCTACCATAGAGTGCGGCCACGGCGAGTAAATTATCTCAAGGAGGATACTATGACGGAAGTTTTCGAAGCTGATCATCACTCAGGAGAAAAGGGGTATGACTGAGACGTCTACTTCCATGTCGATCAATCAATCGTCTGCGCAAACAGAGCTTTTCCGTCCATCACTTCATTATCCTATGCATCCGTATGCTGAGATGCTGACTCGCACTGCTGAGCGTTACCCCGAAAATGAGGCCGTTCTCTTCTCGGCGCCTATCCGTCTCGCCAACGACGCTAGCGCGTCTCTATTGAAAGACGCTGCTGCAACGCCGCTAGCGCGGCTAGACTCCGTCTCAGCAGCAGCGCAAGGTGTGCGCTTCGCTCAGGCAAGACGCAAGGAGAAAGAGACGAACCTGTCATACCGGGAGTTGGACGCGCTGGTGAACGCCTTTGCCAACGCCTTGCTTGACCTGGGAATACACAAGGGCCAAAAAGTGTGCTTGTTTATGGCGAACCGGGCTGAATATCTGATCAGCTGGTTCGCCATTACGCGCATTGGCGCCGTTGTCAGCCCGATCAATCCTTCGTATAAGGAGCGCGAAGTCGCCTACCAACTGAGCAATAGCGAATCGGTGGCGGTGGTGGTGCAGCACGGTCTGCTGCCACTGGTGGAAGCGGTACGCGCTCAGCTCCCTACCTTGAAATATGTCATCACAGTGGGATCCGGTCAGCATACTACGTTTTCTTTCAGCCACCTGGTGTGCGCTCACCCACCAACACTGCCCACCGGCTTAGAACTCGCGTGGGAAGATGCGATAGCCCTTCCCTACAGCAGTGGCACGACGGGCTTGCCCAAGGGAGTCCTGCTCAGTCACAAAAATCTCGTGTGTAACGCGTATCAGTCGATCGCTACTGCCCGGATCACTGCTCAGGATCGTATGCTCGTCTTCGTACCACTCTATCATATCTATGGCATTATGCTGATGGGCCTGGCTGCGATGACCGGCGCTACTATCGTATTGATGGAGCGCTTCGAGCCTGAGAGGTGCTTGCAGCTTATTCAAGAGCAGCGCATTACGCTCTTGTATTCGGTGCCGCAGGTGCTGGCAGTGCTAAGTGATTGGCCGCGGTTGAACGAGTATGATTTGCACACCGTTCGTTTTACCCAGTGCGGCGCGGCCCCGGTTCCTCCTGCACTGGCACGCCGCTTCGAGCAGCGTACCCATATCACCGTGATGACCTCTTATGGCCTGACCGAGGCAAGCCCAGGGACGCATTCCAACCCGGTCTACGATCCACGGCTCATCAAGGTCGAGACAATTGGCCTGCCCATTCACGATACGAAGCAGAAGATCGTCGATATCGAAACAGGCCAGGTGGAACTAGGGGTGGGCGAAGAGGGCGAACTGATCGTGCAGGGGCCACAGGTCATGCAGGGCTATTGGAAGGCACCCGAAGCGACCGCCGAAGCGTTACGCAATGGTTGGCTTTACACGGGCGATATTGGTTGGCGCGACGAAGAAGGCTATGTCACGATCACCGACCGCAAAAAGGAGTTGATCAAGTACAAGGGCTTTAGCATTGCTCCTGCCCAGATTGAGGCGTTGCTGCTCGAGCATCCCGCTGTTGCCGATGCAGCAGTCATCGCGAAGCCGAATGAGGAAGCAGGGGAAGTCCCCAAAGCTTTTTGCGTGCTGAGAGCGGGTTACGAGGACCTGCGTGCAGATGAACTATTGATGTGGGCCAATGGCAAGCTCGCCACCTACAAGAATGTGCGCGAGCTTGAATTCGTTGACGCCATTCCCAGGAATCCCTCCGGGAAAATCTTGCGTCGTATCCTCAAGCAGCAGGAACGGCAGCGCATGGGTTTACCCTAAAAGCGTGAGCCGAAGTGGATCGGACGATGATATGCGTACATGGAGGAACCATCATGACGGAATCATACTTTGACATTGGGATGAAGGTGCGCAAGGAGGTGCTCGGGAGCGAGCACGTCGAGCGCGTGCAGGCTCGCACCACCGAGTTCGATGCAGACTTCCAGCGCTTCATCACGGAGATGGCCTGGGGCTCCGTTTGGGCGCGACCGGGCCTGGACCGGCGCACGAGAAGCCTGGTCACAATCGCGATCCTGGCTGCGCTAGGCCGTGAAGAACTGGCCCTGCACCTGCGCGCCAGCCGCAATACCGGGGTTGATCCGCACGAAATCGCGGAGGTGCTTCTCCACGTGGCCGTGTATGCGGGCGTTCCGGTGGCGAATACCGCCTTCTCACTGGCAAAGAAAGAGTTTGATCAGCTCACACGCGCCTCGGAAGAGGTCGGCTCGCCAGAGGCGAGCCAGGAGGAAGCATGAACCAGATCACGATCGGTGACATCGTGCGAGGGGATCGGGAGGTCTTCCCACCTTACCTGTACGAGGCCTACCAATCCACGCGGCGACGGGCTCCGGCGCTCCCGCTCATCGATGTGCCGCTGACGCTCTCGGAACTGACCGGTCCCGGGCCCGCCATCAGTGCAATCACGCCGGCAGACGCCGATCTCACGCGCAACGCCGGAACCGGGGGCGAGGCCATTGGCCAGCGCATCATTGTGACCGGCCGCGTGCTCGACGACCGTGGAAATCCGATCCCGAACACACTTCTGGAGATCTGGCAAGCCAATGCCGCCGGACGCTATCTGCACAAACGCGATCAATGGCCTGGGCCCCTCGATCCGAATTTCCTCGGCATGGGCCGCTGTCTGACGAATGCCGAGGGGGTGTACCGGTTCCTGACCATTCGCCCAGGGGCGTATCCCTGGTTGAACCACCCCAACGCTTGGCGTCCGGCCCATATCCATTTCTCGGTGTTCGGCCCGTCTATGCTCTCGCGCCTGGTGACACAGATGTACTTTCCCGACGACCCGCTACACGCGCTCGATCCCATCATGAACGCGGTGCCGACGCAAGCCGCACGCCAGCGTCTGATCGCTGCTTACGACCATACTATGACCGAGCCGGAATGGGCGCTCGGGTATCGCTGGGACATTGTGGTGCGAGGATCAGACGCCACGCCTTTCGAGTCGCCAGCGTCAGGAGAGGCAAAATCATGAGTACATTTCCCCTAACCAGTTCTCAGACAGTGGGCCCATTCTTCTCACCTGCGCTCCTGCGTGAGGACGCCCGCCGGAACGTACTGATCCAGCCGGAGACGGCCGGTGAGCGCATGCGCATCGAGGGGCGCGTCCTCGATGGTTTGAAGACGAGCCAGCCAACGCGCTTGACCCGGTCCTGCAATGTGTCCCCGAAGACCGGCGGGCGACGCTGCTGGCTAGGCGCGAATCTGGTGACGAAATGGTCGTCTACCGCTTTGATATCGTCCTGCAAGGCGCGGGCGAGACCGCGTTTTTTAACGTCTGATGGAGCAACGCCATATGCCGGAGCCGAGTGACCTCTTGTTCAGCACGCCGGGAATGGCCGCCGCCTTCTCCCCTGAGGCGCATGTGCGGGGCATGCTCGCTTTTGAGGCAGCCCTGGCACGCGCGGAAGCTCGCGCCGGCATCATCCCACAGGAGGCGGCAACCGTCATCACGGCCAATTGCAGGGAGGAATTGTTCGATGTAGCGGCCCTGTACCGTGAGGCGGCGGTGGCCGGCACACCCGCGATTCCCCTTGTACGCATGCTGACGGCACGCGTCGAGGGTGACGCGCAAAAGTTCGTCCATTGGGGAGCCACGAGCCAGGATGCAATCGATACGGCGCTGATGCTGCAGATGCGGGACGGACTTGATCTCCTCGTGGATGGACTGCTCGGCGTATGCGCAGCGTGCGCGACGCTCGCCGGGCAACACCGCCATACGCTGATGGCCGGGCGGACGCTGCTCCAGCAAGCGCTGCCGATCACCTTCGGCCTCAAGGCGGCGCGGTGGCTGGCCCTGGCGGTGCGCCAGGTGCATGCGCTGCGTGAGCACCGGGAGCGAACGCTGGCCGTACAACTGGGCGGCGCCGCAGGGACACTCGCCTCCCTCGGGCATCATGGCCTCCGGGTAGTAGAACTGCTTGCCGGAGAACTGGGGCTTCTAACCCCGGACCTCCCCTGGCACACCGAGCGCGACCGCATCGCCAAGGTCGCTGCGACACTCGGCGTGATAGCTGGTGCGATGGCGAAGATTGCTGGCGACGTGGCCCTCCTCGCTCAAACCGAGGTCGGCGAGGTCTCGGAGGGTGACGCGCCTGGAAAAGGAGAGTCGTCCGCCATGCCGCAGAAGCACAATCCAGTCGACGCGACTGGCGCCATCGCGTCGGCCCGGTTGGCAATCGGGGTGGTGCCCGTGATCCTGTCTGCGATGGCACAAGAGCACGAGCGGGCTGCCGGAGGATGGCAGGCGGAATGGGCCGCTATCCCCGAGTTGTTCCGCTTCACTGCGGGTGCGGTCGAGCGTGTTCGGGGCGCGGTGGGCAGTCTCCAGGTCGATCCTGCACGCATGAAAGCGAACCTCGATCTGACGGGAGGGCTGATCATGGCCGAGTCGCTCGCGATGGCACTCGCCCCACACGTGGGAAGACCCGAGGCGCAGCGTCTTGTCCGGGCGGCCTGTGATGATGCCGTGAGGTCAGGCGTGAACCTCCGCCAGGTAGCCCTGGTGGATGCGCA
>WNFA01006197.1_pt1 | contig 10031 bp, 10 predicted proteins | sample 5400481 | NCBI WGS metagenome assembly WNFA01 (sample SAMN13153340, study PRJNA577476) | soil metagenome | isolation source: 120 cm saprolite under Douglas fir tree site 2 hole 1 replicate 2 | place: USA:California | collected 2015-04-18 | reverse complement strand
GCGATGGCCACGGCCATCTTTGAGCGCCGCGTCGAAGTCGGCCTGATGAAAGCCCTCGGAGCAGGAAATCTTGCCGTCTCGGCGATCTTCTTTGCAGAGGCGCTGCTGCTCGCGCTTGTCGGCGGCATTGCAGGATTCTCCGCCGGAGCCCTACTGGCCCGCCAGATCGGCCGGTCGATCTTCAACTCGCAGATTTCCATCGAGCCCGTGCTCTTCCCGGTGATCCTCGCGATCGCCGTCTTCGTGACCTTTGCCGGAAGCGCCGCCGCCATCCGCCGCGCCGTGAAGTTCGATCCGGTTTTCGCGCTGCGAGGTGAAGGATGAGCACCACCGGCACGCTCCACACGCCGAAGCAGGTCGCCGATCGCCGCGTGCAGGCGCCCCACACTTCCATGTTTGCACGGATGCTTCTCCGCGCCGCTGTCCTCCGTCGCAGACGCGCCGCCGCCGCGCTCCTCGCCATGGTCGTTTCCGCAGCCGTCGCCACCGCGATGATGAATCTCTACGTTGATGTGCAGGCCAAGCTTCGCACCGAGTTCCGCAATTATGGCGCCAACGTAGTCATCGTCGGAAAGAACGGCCAGTCTCTCGCTGCCGACGCACTGACGAAAGTCGATTCCGCAAGCGGCCCCGGCGGAAAAGCGCTGGCGGTTCCTTTTTCCTACGCCGTCGCTCGCACCAAAGACGGGCAATCTGTAGTCGTCGTCGGCACCGACTTCACCCGCGCCCGCCAGCTGAACCACTGGTGGAAGGTGAGCCATTGGCCGGACGAGCCAAACCAAGCCCTCATCGGCATGCGCGCCGCTACTCTAGTCAGCCCGAATCGCCAGCCCTTCGAACTCACTTTCCTGGGTAAGGCGATCGAACTTACTCCCGCCGGCATGCTGCAAACCGGAGCCGGCGAAGACAGCCGCATCTATCTCGATCAATCCGAATTTCAGAACTGGACCAACGTCTCGCCATCTACCATCGAAGTCGCTGACAACGGAACCACCGCGGAAGTTGTGAGCTTCATGCGCCAACTAGCGCAGCTTCTGCCCTCGGCCGACGTCCGACCCGTCCGCCAGATTATGGAAGGCGAAGCCAACGTGCTGAACAAAACCCGCGCCACTCTCTATGCTTCCGCCACACTGGTCGTTCTGACATCCGCTTTGTGCGTCCTCGCCACGCTGATGGGATGGGTCTTCGACCGCCGCCGCGACTTCGCCATCATGAAAGCCCTGGGCGCTTCCGAACGTCTGGTCAACGGATTCTTCGCGGCCGAAGCCGCGGCCATGGGCGCGATCGGCGCGATTCTCGGCTTTTTCATCGGCATCGGCATCGCCGTCTGGATCGGACGAGCCAATTTTCACGCGCCGGTGGTTCCGCGCTTCAGCGTCTTCCCGTACGTGCTCGCCGGCAGCGTTGCCGTAGCCCTCATCTCGGCCATCCTGCCGATCACTATGCTGCGACGCGTCCAACCCGCTATTATTCTGAGGGGAGAGTAGCGGTTCGTATCAGGGAGAGTAGGGATTCGTATCAGGGTATCGCTTTAGCGATACCGAGATTTGTCGAAAGAAGACGCCCCTCTAGGGGCTGCGCGGCGAACTTTGTGGGAGAGGAAACGGATGATTCGACTCAAGAACGTCACCAAGAGTTATCCCGCCAGAGCGGAAGAAGATGATGGCGGACAGACTCTGATTAATGCGCTCGACGATATCTCTCTCTCCATCGCGTCCGGCGAATGGGTCGCCGTGATGGGCCCCTCAGGCTCCGGCAAGAGCACCCTGGTCAATCTCATCGGATGCCTCGACCGCCCCACCAGTGGAGAAATCTGGCTTGACGGACAAAACGTCGCCAACCTCAGCGCTTCTGAACTTAACCATGTCCGCGCCGAGATCGTCGGCTTCGTCTTCCAGCAGTTCCACATGATTCCGTATCTCACCGCCGTCGAGAACGTCATGCTCGCCCAGTACTTCCACAGCATGACCGACGAACAGGAAGCACTAGAAGCCCTCGATCGGGTCGGCCTCAAAGACCGCGCCGAACACCTTCCCTCGCAGCTCTCCGGAGGCGAGCAGCAGCGCGTGTGCATCGCGCGTGCCCTCATCAACGATCCCAAAATCGTGCTCGCCGACGAGCCCACCGGCAACCTCGACGCGGCGAACGAAGAAATCGTCCTGCGCCTGCTCCGCGAGTTGCATCAGCAGGGACGCACCATCGTCATGGTGACGCACGATCCTGTAGTGGCGCGCCTCGCTGACCGCCGCATTGAATTGCATCACGGCAAAATCGCCGCCCAGGAAGTTTTCGCCATGGCCGACGACGAGCAGTTCGACGAAGTGCTGGAAGAATTATTTGCCTTGGAAGAGAACGGCCAAATCGCTGAGATTGGCCGGATGGAAGTCCACGGCGCTCTGCCCGTATCCATCGCGGTAGAAAAAATGGCTGCCATGGGACTGGTAACGACGCGCCCGCACCCACCTCAAGCGCATGATTACAAGCCCTTCGTCAATCCCTGCCACGACGCGCTGAAGCCTGCCGGCTTTTCGACCGGCGACGGCTCCGCGATCGTCGAACTTACCCCGCGCGGACACCAGCGCGCCGCCGACATCATCCGCCGTCACCGGCTGGCCGAGCGTCTCTTCACCGACTCGCTCGCCATGGACAGTGAAACGGAAATCGAGCAACAGGCCTGCAAGTTCGAGCACATACTCTCACCCGAAGCCACCGACAAGATTTGCACCTTCCTCAACCACCCGCTCACCTGCCCCCACGGAGCCCCCATTCCGCCGGGGCCGTGCTGCGGACGTCGGACCGAGCCAAAACAAACCTCTAGCGCGGTATTCCATAAATATTAATTTTAATTGTCACCAATTTTGAGTTGTCCTCCTGAGCGAAGCGAAGGATCTGTTGTGTTTCCGCGGCAAGCAACCGGCCACGGCACATTTCGCTACTTCTTCCCGAAGAACTTCCCAAACCCCAACCGTACCTGCACCGTATTCACTCCCGGATTCGGCGACGTCAGCCCCGCATTCGAAATATGCATGTACCGTACATCCACCGACCAACAGTGCTCTCCCAGAAAATGCAGCCCGAACGCCGCGCCCGATGTGAAGTTTATGGTCGAAGTTCCAGCCGGCACTTCATGTGTCGTAAACAGGGTTCCTCCATTCAACTCGAGGTACGGAGCGACGTGTCCGCGGGTGGCGAAAATCCATTTCAGGCCCAGAGGATTCACTCCAGCTCCGTACGCGGTGTTAGCAGGCTGGAACACGACAAACGCCGGCACGGCTTCCAGCGCAACTTCGAATCGTCCACTGAGAAGACCCGGCCCATGCGGAGCGGTTAGGATCCACCCGTAGCGAACTCCGGCATTCCACGCGCTGGTATCCCTGGTCCCGCCCGCAACCGGGTGACCGCCACCAGTCCAAACCTGGAGCTCACGACCGCCCTCCTCTGGACGATCCTGGGCAACGGCAACAGAAACAGTCAGAAGCAAAGTAAGAAACAGTGTCAGAAAAAGAGAGTTTGCGCCGCGAATGGATCGTGTCATAGATATGTGCAAGGTCGAAAATGAATCGAAAACGAACGATACGCGAACCCACGCCAGGAAACAAATCAGTCGCTACAGTCCCAGCCCGCCATCCACCGCCAGCACCTGCCCGGTAATAAACTGCGGAGCCGCAGCAAAGAACATCACCGCCGCCGCAATGTCCGCTGCCGTCCCGCTCCGCAGCATGGGCGTCTGCTTCGCCGTCTTTTTCATGAATGAGGCCGCCGATTTTTCTCCCAGGTCAATCATCCCCGGAGCCACCGCGTTCACCGCAATCTCCGGCGCCAGCGCCTTCGCCATCACTTTGGTCAGCATGTGAAGCGCCGCCTTCGACGAGCAATAGTGCGCGTGCGTCGCCCAAGGGCGCAGCCCGCCGAGCGAACCCATATTAACGATGCGTCCTCTGTGCTTTCTCAAATGCGGCAGCGCCTCACGCGACACGAGAAACGGTCCGCGCGTGTTCGAAGCAAAAATCGCGTCCCACTGCGCTACCGTAATCTTCTCAAACTCAACGGTTTCGTAATTCGCGGCGTTATTCACCAGCACGTCGATTCCGCCCAGTTCCCTCGCCACTTCCTTCACCATTTCCTGGACGCTCTTCTCATCGGTGACATCGCACCGCACCGCCAGCGCCTCCACACCATGCTGCGCCAACTCTCCCACCACCAAACGCGCCTCGCGCGCCGACTCACGATAAGTAATCGCCACGTCCGCGCCGTTTTCGGCCGCAGCCAAAGCAATCGCGCGCCCTAGTCGTTTCGCCGCTCCCGTCACCAGCATCGTCCTTCCAGAAAGTGGTAGTCCGTTCGTCGTCATCCCGAGCGTCGTCATCCCGAGATTCTACGCCGTCTTTGTCTGGCACTCGGTCTGGCACTCGGTGCGTTGGAAACCCTGCACCGAAACTGCTACACTCCCTCGCATGACGGCGCCTCGGGAAGTCCTCGTTTATTCCCGCAAGGGATGTCATCTCTGCGAAATCGTCAAGGAAAGCATCGTCAAGCTCCACAAGCGTGGCGGCTTTACCTGGCGAGAAATCGACGTGGACTCCGACGCCGAAATCCGGCGCCTCTATACCGACGAGGTCCCCGTAGTCTTCATCAATGGCCGCAAAGCATTTAAGTACCGCATGGATGAGCAGGAATTCCTGCGCAAACTGAGCGCTTGAACTTCGCGCCAGTGTGGGGACGGGCGACTCGCCCGTCCAAAGCTGCGCAAAAGCTCGGCAGTTCAGGGCAATGTGACTTTCAACTTCCCCACTCCCCCATTACAATCACCCCCAATGCTTCGCACCCAGCTGTACGCCGATCCCACCGGACGCTTCGTCCACGATGTTGTCCTCGAGAGTTGCCGCCAGAACGCCAGCAAGACCGCGCTGATTGACACTTCCTGCAATCGCCGTTTCACTTTCGCCGAATATGGCAGCCTGGTCGAATCCCTCGCCCATGGCCTCATCTCCGCCGGACTCGCCCCCGGAGAAGTCGTTGCTATCTTCCTCCCTAACTCCTGGGAATTCGCCATCACCTATCACGCCGCTACCCTCGCCGGAGCTATCCCCACCCTCCTCAATCCCTCATACCGCGAGCGCGAGATCCGCTATCAACTGGAAAACTCTGGCGCCGCTTTCCTCATCACCGACGCTCCGCTTCTCGAAAACGTGAACCTCGCAGGACTTCCTGGCCTGCGTCGCGTCTTCAGCACGCGCAGCTTCAACATGCAAGGTCAGAGCGCAGGCTGCGAAGACTTCGCCGGTCTGCTGCGGCCCACGTCCGCCAAATTCCCGGACGCTGTCCAGACCCCGCAAGTAACTATCGCCGCCCTTCCCTACTCCAGCGGCACCACCGGACTGCCTAAAGGCGTGATGCTCTCGCACTACAACCTGGTCGCGAATGTCTATCAGGTCCTCGGTCCGAATGCGGCGATGCTCACACCCGATGATGTCATGCTCTGCTTCCTGCCCCTTTACCACATCTACGGACTCACCGTGGCGCTGACACTTTCGCTCACGCTCGGCTCGACGCTGGTTCTGATGCCGCGCTTCGACGCGCAAAAGCTGTGCGCTCTTCTCATTCAGGAAGGCGTCACCATGATGCCCGTAGTCCCGCCCGCTATCAATGCGTTTTGCCAAGCCGCCGAAGCGGGCGTCTTCCCAAAGAATCACAAAGTTCGTTGGATCAAGTGCGGCGCCGCGCCGCTCGCTCCCGAACTCGCCCGACGCATGGCCAATCTCACCGGCATTAGCGTCGTCCAGGGATACGGCATGACCGAAGCTTCGCCCGTCACTCACGTCGGCTACATCGCTCCACCTGAAATGAACCGTCCCGCTTCCATTGGACAGCCACTGGTTCTCACGGATTGTCGCATCGTTGATCTTGACGGGAATGAGGTCGCTCCCGGCGAGCCCGGCGAACTCGTCATGCGCGGCCCGCAGATCATGCTCGGATACTGGAAGGAGCCGCAAGCCACCGCCGCCGTTCTTCGCGACGGCTGGTATTTCTCCGGCGACATTGTGCGCTGCGATGCCGACGGCTTCTACTACGTCCTCGACCGCAGCAAAGAGATGATCAAGTACAAAGGATTCCCCGTCGCCCCCGCCGAAGTCGAATCCCTCCTCCTCGAACATCCCGCCGTCCGCGATTGCGGCGTAGTAGCTAAGCCTGACCTCGACGCCGGCGAAATCCCCTGCGCCTTTGTCGTCCTGCGTGAAGGCTTTATGCCCTCTGACACTCTTGACAAAGAACTCCGCGACTTTGTTGCCGACCGTCTCTCCCGGCACAAGCAGCCCCGCGAGGTTCGCTTTGTGGAGGTCGTGCCGCGGACGCCATCAGGCAAGATTCTGCGTCGGGAATTGCGCAAAACATTCTCTTGAAGCAGAGTACGCGCGATCAGTCACACAATGGAGAGACGGGCGTCTCGCCCGTCCAGCCGCGCCGATGATTTCCCGTAGAGACGCGGCTTGCCGCGTCTCTGACCGCGTCCAGCCAAGACGGGGCAAGCCCCGTCTCTACAGCGGGAGGAAGTTGCCGTGTAAAATATTTCTGAAGCCATGACCCTGACCCGTTTCGTTGCCAAGTCCGCCTTTCGCAACAAGCGGCGCAGTCTGCTGACGGTGGCCAGCATCGCGTTTTCTCTGCTCCTGCTCTGTATCATGCTCTGCGTCTGGCGCAGCTTCTACATCGACAAGGGAGCCCCTGACTCCGCGCTTCGCATCATGACCCGGCACAAGGTATCGCTTGCGAACTTCCTTCCCATTTATTATCGCGACAAGATTCGCTCCGTTCCCGGGGTTGTGCATGTCGTGCCCATGACCTGGTTCGGCGGCAAGTATAAGGACGACAAGCCGGAAAACTACTTCGCCGAGTTCGCCACCGACCCCGACGAATACTTCGACGTGGCCGCGGATAAAATCGTGCCTGCCGACCAGCTCGCTGCTTGGAAGCGCGACCGGGCGGGCTGCGTCGTCGATGCTGAACTTGCCAAAAAACACCACTGGAAGATCGGCGATCACGTCATCCTGCAGGGCAGCATCTTCCCCGCCACTCTCGACCTGACCGTGCGCGGCATCTACACCATCGACCCGCCCAACAGCGCGCTCTACTTCCACACCAAATATTTGGAAGAGTCCGTCGACTGGTTCAAGGGCAGCGCGGGCTTTTACTTCACTCGCGTGGACACCGCTGAAAACATGCCGCGAGCCGCCCACGCCATTGACGACATGTTCCACGGCACTCCGGTTCCCACCAAGAGCGAGAGCGAACAGGCGTTCAAACTCGATTTCATCAACACTCTTGGCAGTGTCAAAGCATTCATTCTCGGCATCTGCGGAGCCGTAGTCTTCACCACATTGCTCGTCTGCGCCAACACCATGGCGATGTCGATCCGCGAACGGACGCGGGAAGTCGCCGTTCTTCGCACCCTTGGCTTCACTCGCGGCAGCATCCTCAAGTTACTTCTCGGCGAATCGATCGCCATCTCGCTAATCGGAGGGTTGGCCGGCGTCACGTTGGCGACCGGAGCCGTTCTCTTCCTGGCGCGCCCGGGAATCGGGTTGCCGGTCTCGCTGCACATGACCGCCTTGACTGCGGTGGTCGTCATGCTGGTCGCACTTCTCGTAGGGCTGGTCAGCGGCCTCATTCCCTCCTACCGCGCCTCGAACCTCGGCATTGTTGATGCGCTGCGCTACATCGGCTGAAATCATTGAGGCATTGAATCATTTAGTCATTGAGGTATTGAGTTGAGTCATTGAATCATGGCGATGTTGAATCATTGATTCGATGAGTAAATGATTCAATGACCTAAAGTGCTAAACTCGCTTCGCATGCGGACGGACATCCTGCCCCTTTGCGACCAGCACTTCCGCACCATGGAGCCTGCCCTGGCTCCATATAACGCCGACTATTCCATCGAATTCTTTCGCTGCACCGACAAGTTCTGCCACCGCTGCTTCGGCGAGCGCGTCGGCTACACCACGCCCAAGCGCGGAGATGCGCCGGTCCTCGCCCCCAACCAGCCCACCTGCGATCGCCATGGACGCCCCATGTTCATCATCAGCCTCGACCGCCAGCGCAATCACGTGACCTACGCCTGCCCCGAATCCGATTGCGCCGAGCGGGTCGTCCGGACGTAACTGACGCGGACGCCTACTTTTCTTTGTTATCTACTTATCCGCACTCGTGTATATTGCTGAGCAACAGCCGCTCGCTGCGGCCCTCGACGACTAACAAGACGGGACTTCATGTCGATTACACCATTACCCGACCTGCCACCAGAAGCAGAAGGCATCCACCTTTCTGCCCTTGACTCCTACCTTGGACAGCCCGGAACTTTGCCTGGCGTGAGCTTCTGGCCGCGGGTCGGGGCGCGCGTCATCGACCTGGTTGTTCATAACCTGATTGCTCTCTGTTCGGGATTGCTGATTGGAATCCTGTTGGCGATTGTCGCAGGCTTGCGGCATATCGCCGTCCAACCTCTGATTGCGCGCACTAAGCCGAACGGTATAACGGTGTTTGCTTTCGCACTGCTTGGCACGATTGTTTTTGAAGCGATTTGCGAAGGGTTTCACGGAAGTACGCCCGGTAAACTCCTGCTGTCCATGGTCGTGGTCCAGGAAGATGGCTCGCCTTGCCGTCCGGGCTCGGCTTGGATCCGGTCGTTTGCCTACATTATCGACGTACTTTTCTTCGGCTTGGTCGGCTATCTGAACATGCAGAAGAGCCCCCAGCAGCAGCGCCACGGAGATGACTGGGCGCACACCGTCGTGTGCCATCGTTCGAGCGTTGCGCCACAGAATCTGAGAGGCATCGGCCAATTCACGCTGGTTCTGTTCTTTGCGGCCATGGCGGACGCCGCGCTCATCATTCTAGGGACGGTCATCAATCTGACCGCCTAAGTCTGATCAGCTACCTTTCAGGTGACTGCGGGGCGATCGCACGCGAAAAGTGGACTCACTCCCCTACCAGCCACCCATACTGCGCCGTTGTCAGCGGCACCACGCTCAACCGCCCTTGCCTCACTAGCGGAGACTCCGCAAAAGACGCCCGCGTCTTGATTTCCGCCAGCGTTTTCGGCTTCGCGATCGGCTTCCCAACCTTGATCTTCACCTGCGGAATCTTGGGATCGCTCGCATCCACGGCCACCACCGACGCCGTCCCCACCGCGCTCTTCTCGTCCCCGGTGTGGTAAATCACCAGCCGCTCTCCCGGCTTCATCTCGCGCAGATGCTTGACCGCCGCGGGATTCGTCACCCCATCCCAAATTGTCGTCTGCTCCCGCTTAAGATCCGCGAAGGAATACACTGTCGGTTCAGTTTTCAGAAGATAGTCCATGGGCAGGTATTGTAAACATAAAAAATTGCAGAAGAAAGAAATCAGATCGCCACGCCGAGCGCGAAAGTTCCCCCCAGCTCACTTGGTGGAGAATTTGTAAATCGTTTCCTGCCGGTAGACGGCGCCGGGCGCGAGGATTACCGAGGGGAAATTAGGATGGTTCACGGAATCGGGGAAATGCTGCGTTTCCAGGCACAGCGCCGCGTGCTTGCCGTAATGGACTCCTCGCTTGCCCACAATGCTGCCATCGAGAAAATTGCCGGTGTAGAACTGGACGCCTGGCTCGGTGGTCCAGACCTCCATCTGACGACCCGAGCCCGGGTCAAATACGCGCGCGGCAACCTTCAATTTCCCTGAGTCTCCGTTCAACACGAAGTTGTGGTCGTAACCACCTGGGTCCCCCTTTATTTCACCGATGTGGGCGCCGATGGCCACGGGATGCGTGAAGTCCAGCGGCGTTCCTTTCACGGGCAGGATTTCCCCAGTTGGAATAAGGGTTGCGTCGACCGGTGTGTAGCCATCGGCGTTCAGATAGAGAATTTGTCCCAGCACATCGGTCGTAGCGCCCAAGTTAAAATAGCTGTGATTGGTAAGATTCACCGGGGTAGGCTTATCGGTTTGGGCGGTGTATTCCAGCTTCAGTTCATTGGCATCGGTGAGGGTGTAGGTCACGG
>WNFA01013574.1_pt1 | contig 10032 bp, 10 predicted proteins | sample 5400481 | NCBI WGS metagenome assembly WNFA01 (sample SAMN13153340, study PRJNA577476) | soil metagenome | isolation source: 120 cm saprolite under Douglas fir tree site 2 hole 1 replicate 2 | place: USA:California | collected 2015-04-18 | reverse complement strand
CGATGAGCGTCGAGCAGTGCGTATCTGAGGGCCTCAGCGGTCTGCTCAAAAACCGCTCCAGAATCGTTCCAGGCCGGCTGAACCGCATATTGAACGCTCTCGTGCCCGCTTCTCTTGCGCGGAAGATGGAGGCGGACTTACTTGGTAAAGGGCTTGCCAACAAGTCCGCTCCTCCAATCGCACGGGCAGAGGCCTGATCACTGACGGGCGACTGGTCGAGCCGCTCGAACCATGCAAGAGCGAATCAGTCTTCTTAGGAGAGCCGAATGTCATCACGCTCCGCATTCAGTCGATGATGGCATTTGCCTTCAGTTCGGAGTCAAGTCCCCGGCCGGGAGCCCTCCAGCTTCCTCTCGCGGCCAGAACTCACTTCTGGAAAGTTGGCAGCGCAGTTCAAATCCAAACAGCTTAATCGCTTGTAGGGCTGCCGCAGTACGGACCGCCGTTTCAGGGAAATTAAATCTCTTGAAGAAGACAACTTTTTACGATTTGCGGGTTTCAGAGTTTACAAGTGCCCTGTCTTTGGTGCGAGGGGAAACAGGTACAACGTTTCGGAGGTTAAGGATCGAAGAGACAGAAGCAATGAATTGTACGAACAGGTTGCAGCACTGGGATGAGCAGCAACCGAAACACCTAAGCGACATCCGACGCACGGGGCGAGGACTGACTGGACACGGAGTCGTTCTCTTTGCTGCACGGTCAGCGTCGGCAGTGGTGAACCGATATGGGGATCTGGCCAGCCATTCAGCGATTTGCCGAACGGAACTCTTCTACCCGCGAAACCTGGGCAAGCATAACCGCGCGCGCATTTTCTTCGTCCTGCCTTGACCCAGTAGTCCTTCAACTCAATCAGATGCAGCAACCTCGTCTTGTTCGTCAGTAGAACTGGCGCTGGAGATGCCCATACGGGCGCTCGTGTCACGGATATCACTTTACGGAGCTGACTAGAAGATGAGTGTCCGCACTCGCCGCAGCGGGGTTTCTTGGAAGACAGCTGGCGCTTACGAAAGCAGCCCCTCTACTTTGATTGGCGCAATCACACGCAGGGGCCCACGAGTTCGGAACGTGATCGCAGCTGCTCAAAGCGGACGATTTGCAGTGAGATGTGCTCATGGAAGAAGGTCCCGATCCCAAGGGCAAAAAGGCAAACCAACCCTTCCGTTGGTTGCCGCAGATTGACCAGGTTCTGGTCGTCGGGATGAAGTATGGTCCCAAAGGTACGCATGAGGCAGTCAAGAAGCTACGGCAGCTCGCTCCAGAACTTTCGCCCGCCCAAATCTGGCATCGAATCCGACACCTGCGGGAGAAGGATCGCGGTAAGCGTACCGGACCCATCGACTGGAGCGAAGCCGCCATTGAAACCCTTCGGGATGGCTATCGGAGTGGGGGGCGAAAAAAGGCCGAGGCAATCAAGACAGTCAGGGCACTTTATCCGGGATTGTCGGGATACGTCGTGTCCAGATTTGCCCGGAGTCAAGGTTGGCTGGAAGGAGAACGGGGAACCAAAAAGAACGACGGCCGCCGATCTTGGACAAGGGAAGAGGAACAGGAGCTATTTGTGCGGGCCGGCTACGATTCAGTCAAGGAGATCGCTCGGAAGCTCCGCCGCTCGGAACAATCAGTTCGCTTCCGCCTTAAGGGCCGGTCGATAAGCGCCAGAGTTACGGATGGATGGTCCTTACGACGGCTCCAACAAACGTTGCATGTCAGCTATCGCCGGCTTCAGTATTTGATCGGGAATGGTTTCCTGAAAGTACGCGACCCAACCCCCGTGGCTCCTGCGGCCCGGAGGCGAGCTATTAGGTCGGCGCATTGATGGCTCTCGTTCATCTTGGAAGCGCGGGCGCAGGTTAGGGCTGCTTCTGCCAGTGGCTCGCGGGCTTGTGCAGGCTGATGACCCCATCGAGCACATGCTCCTTCGCCTTCCCACCTTCGAACATCCCGCGCATGTAATCCAGATATGTGCAGTACGTGTTCAGGTGCTTGGCGTAGACATCAGGAGAAGGACGGGCCGAAGGGTCCCGAGAGATGCCGATGCAGGTCATGAACGCGGGGAAAGACACATGGGCTCCGGCGTGGAGCATGTCGATCGGCTTGAAGGTTCCTGAACTAGCGCCCGCCTGACTGACCTGCAGCAGCCCCCTGCCCCCGAGAATTACTTCATTGACTTTCGGGTAGAGACGAGAGAAGCCGTTCGGCGTTTCGCCGGAGATTATGTGGTGAAGCTCCTTCTCGTCGGCTATGAAGAGGGCGTACAAAACCGTGACGTAGATTTCCTCAGGCTGACGCAGGCGGGTATACCAGGCAAGCACCTTGTTCTCAACCAGGTCACGACAGATGGAGTCCCTTAGCTCCGCCATCGCGGCGAGAGCCCACCGCGTCATCTTTTCGGGAGGCCCGAATTCCTGGATCAATGCCTCTGCGATCGGGTCTTTGGCGTGCGGCGTCTTCGTCCTGCAACCGGCAACGGAGCAGTTGGGATTGACCTTCTTCGTGTTCGTTGCTTGGTACGGCATTTTTCTTCTTTGCTCGCTTTGCGCGACCTGACTCCATGTTCGACGCTAAGAGTTCTCTGGCGGCGGTGGCGGGATCGGTTTCGGGATTCGAAGCCAGTCGCCGCCACGTTTTTCGAGGTCGCTCGCCATCGTTCTCATGCTGGAGCGTGAAGCCGCGGAGGCTGCTGCTGCACACGGTGCTGGATCCTTCGACATGATGCGCTGGCGGTACCCAATTCCCATCCCGCAAATCCGTTGCCCACCCCCTATTTCTTGAACTTTAATCCATGAAGTTGGAGAGCTCGCTGCAAATCTGGATCGTCCGGTCGGATGGTTTCTGGATCCTGCACATTGATTTGAAAGGGCTCGAATAGTGCCCAATTTTCAACGTCGTGTCCATACTTTGAGCGGTAGTAGATTCCCGCGAGGCCGTTGGAGAAGACGATCCGCGACACTAACTGCGTAACGTCTCGCGGTGCTGTCATCTGCAAAGCAGAAGCGTCCAAATCATCCAAGCCAAACTTCCCTAGGTGTCCTGCCAGCACGATCCGCAATCGGCTGATCCACTCGCTACTGCAAATGTCGGCATACTCTCCGCGGGCAGTGGCCACTCCCATGACCCGCCTCTCGACCCACTCCAACGGCACTTCGCCAAGCGGACAGTAGTCGTCTTCTCCCTCAATCTCGGCCAATTCGGCTAGGAGTTTGAGATCAAGGCGGAATCGACCCAGGGTTTCGAGGAAGCAACCAACTCGTTGTGAGGACGCATACAGAACACGGTAGAGCGCGTCCGGGTCGTCAAAACGGTTGCCGAACGTGCCGTCCGCTCCAGCCAAAGCCCAGTCCGGGGCAGACCAGGGATCAGGTTTCCTCCCCAAACGATAGATCACGCCCGAGACTTTCAAGGATCACTATCCTCCGGCTAAGAATGCGCGCGCGGCACCAAGAATCTCCGGACCCACGGCCTCCACATTCTCTTCTCGCAAAAGCCGAATCGGCACGCGATCATTCAACTCTGGATTCAGACCTGTAAACCAAGCCTGAACCACACGAGGCCCTTCGTGATCGTTAATCACCTTCGCCAGCCGATACGCAAGTCGCAACCGTTCTTCAACTCCCTTGTACGGCTCTGAACCTGCGATCCAACGCTCTACGGCCCTTGCGTCTTTGACCGAGGCGATGTAGGCCGTCAATTTCTTCCCCAGGATTCCCGTTAGCTCCGTGACGAGTTTGGAGAATTCCAGAGTTGTCGCTTCCCGGTATGCCAACAAATCCGGCCGTGGCGGGGTCAAAACTGCCATGTTCGAGATCTCCCTAACCTCAGTATTAATGTATCACAATACCTATTAAATGACAATGTAATTACTATTAAATACCAACAATCTGGCCCATGTAACCCATTGAAAACACTGTACAAAATCTGCTTCCCGCCCATCACGCAGCCCAGTCTCTGCAGAGAAGTTCAGCTTGAGCGGCTTGAGCGAGCACTGTAACCCGAATTCACCGGGTCACATTGCAGCCACGTAAGTTATCGAAACGGAACCGGCACGAACTCTCAATGATGTCAATTTTGGCAGTGTTGGCAGGATTTGCGTCACACCGGCGTCACAATTTTGCTGCTCAGGAATAGGTACGATTACACATCGTGCAGAGCTTCTCTGACCGCGCTCACGAATTCCCCAAGCATCCTTCCCGGTGTTTTTCGTCCCTTGGCGGATAATGATCGAAAGAACGAACGCCTCAAACCATTAGTCAACTCAATTTGAACGCCCGCGTGTGCTCTGCCTCGATTGCAAATGTTCGCAAGACTGGTCCCCTGAAGGCGAGGACTTTTATGTGCTCTCACGCGAAATCCACGCTGCTTAAGCTCTTCACCCAATCGCCTTACTTTCACTTCATCCCGACCTCCAAGAAACACAACTTTCTCGTTACTGTTTTCTCCATGGATAGTAATTATGCAGTCCGCGCCCCCAGTGAGCCCGAGACAAATCGGCTCGTCAAACCGCGTGCTCGTGATGTGTAGCGATTTATTGTGCCGCTTCTTTCTTCCTTCGAAGGAGTAGAACGAGTAATCCGCCCCTGCAATCTTCCTTGCAATCTCGGAAGTGCCCGGCTCGATCTTCCCGCCATGAGGTGCGATGACGGCAATTGTCGCCTTGCGTGCACGAGATAGCACACGGTAGACTCCACGTCGCTCACCTCTCTGAAGTTCCTGAAAGCTCGCATACTTGTCAGCCATGTTTCTCCGGCACGCAAAGCGCAATTATTCCACTCTAATCGTCCGGCGAACAGCTAGAATTATGCCAACAATGTCGAGATCGTCCATTCCGAATTCTGTCATCAACAGAATTGTCGCGCACGTCAACCGCAAAGGTTGGTGGCATGTTCCACCACAAGACCCGATGGCTTACAGCAAACGCGGCAAATTCTTCGCATCTAGTTTTAGTGAAGCCGAGTTCTATGGCCGACCGCTCGATGAACCCCAACGGGTTGTAATCGCCAAGCCCCTCGTTGGCGACGAGCAAGCAATCGCGAAGGCACTCGGGATGGCGTGTTGACGGTTCACCTTGAGATCGCGAAAGGCGAATGGCATCCAGAAGCTGATGATGGCATCGCGCTCTCGGTGTACGCGTTCGGCGAGAGTGGACGCCAGCTCCAGAATCCCGGTCCCCTAATCCGCGTACCGCAAGGCACAGAAATTCTGGCATCTTTGCACAATACACTCGCGGTGCCCATCACGGTTCATGGCCTAGGGGATCCCAGCAACGATGCCGTCGTGCGTATCGGGCCGAAAGAAACCAAGGAGGTCAGATTCAAAGCAACCATGCTCGGGTTGTACTTCTACTGGGGTGCAGCTGAAGCCGACTATCTGAAGCTGCGCTATGGCATCGATTCGGAATTGACAGGCGCTTTTGTCGTCGACCCTCCCGCGGCCCGCGGGAAAGACGAGATCTTCGTGATTGAGATGATTTCAGAGCAGCCCCTTCGCGCAAGTGAGACGCTGGCCACGATCAACGGCAAGTCCTGGCCTTATACCCAGCGCTTTCAATATGACATGGGTCAGCCGGTACACTGGCGATGGATCAACGCCACCAGTGAGCCCCACGCTCTGCATCTGCATGGCTTCTATTACAAGATTGATGCTGTCAATCGCGGTGGGCAGCCACAAACCTATATCGGCCAATCGCGCCCGACTGTGGTAACACAGCGGATCGCCCAAGGCGAGACGTTCGATATGAGTTGGTCGCCCGAGCGTCCCGGACAATGGCTGTTTCATTGTCACATGCTGCAACACATGATGCCCCCCATTGTGCCCGAACTTCCTGGACTCACGGTGCGATCGCCGCTGTCTCCGGTCAAGGAACCTGCAGTGCACGACGCGTCCGGCCTAGGACAGCTCGTTTTGGGCATAACCGTACGTGGTAATGGAAAAGCGGCACCCAAATCCGAGTGGCACGCCGACCCCAAGCTACAGCTCGAGATCAGCGAGCGTAATGGCGCACCGCGTTACGCGCTCCAGTTGCGTGACGATATGCAAGGCACGGAAACACCGAAAGAGCCGGGGTTGATTGGGCCGCCGATCGTGCTCACGCGCGATCAGCCGGTCGAGATTGAGGTGGTGAACAGACTGAAAAATCCCACTGCGATTCACTGGCATGGAATTGAGTTGGAGAGCTACTACGACGGTGTCCCTGGATGGAGTGGGACGGGAACACAGATCACACCTGCGATCGAGCCAGGTACCTCGTTCGTGGCACGGATGTCGCCGCCGCGCGCCGGGACGTTCATCTACCACACACACTGGCACGATGAATTTCAGCTCACCAACGGCATTTATGGGCCGCTGATCGTGCTGCCGCCAGGAGAAAAATTCGACCCGACGTCCGACCTTGTATTTGTATTCAGCATTGGCGATTTTGACGCGTTGCATGAGTTGGCGCTCATCAATGGCACGCCACAAAGCAAAACGCTAGAGTTGCAAGCAGGCCGGCAATACCGTTTTCGATTCATCAATATTTCGACGAACAACCAAGGCATGCAGGTGTCGCTTGGCGACTCAAAAGGGCCGGTCGAGTGGCGGATCATTGCGAAAGACGGCGCTGATCTGCCCTCCGATAGCAAGCGCCCTAGCAAAGCGCAGCTCACGATTACGGTTGGCGAAACTTACGATGTCGAGTTCTCCACCCCCACTGTACAAGATCTGCTCCTCGACTTGCTGCTGCCAGCTCAGAAAATACACACATCTCAGACACTTTCGTTTGCAGCAGGATCTTTAGATTCCCAATGAAGGTTCTGTTATCCGGTACTGGGTTTACGCTCGAGTCACGGGCAACACTGAAGTAATCGCCCACTCTCCCATTTGGCGATAATCCTCCGTCAAGTCCTTGGACTCTTTTCGGTCCGTAGAGGCCGATTGGTGCAAGGTCCTGCTTGCAAAGGAAGGGCTTTGACTCGTCCCATCCTCAGACTTTGTTCAGAGTCGGTGTCTCACAGCATAAGATTGACCCTGTCGCTCGGCTCACATAGACTCCGCGCGGCAAGTTTGCTCTGGAGGTGTATGCCGATGGTGAAATCTGGGTTCGTGTGGTTTGTATTCATGGTATTTGTGTTCGGAACTCTAGCGGCTCAGGACCAACGGGGCGCGGAGAAAAGTCATCAAGTCGTCCTGAAATATCTGGGAACGGCAGGCTGGGAAATCACCGACGGAACCACCTCTATTCTGATCGATCCATATCTGTCGCGAATCAACGGACCGGCGCCGCCGGGAGGAGGATCGGGCCACTCCATGGCTGGAGACACGCGCCGGGCGTATGGATGGAATGACGTTGCTTTGCCGGACGTTGCAGCCATCGATTCGCACATTCAACGAGCAGATTTTATTCTCGTTACTCACACACATTACGACCACGTCCTGGATGTTCCTCACATCGCGCATAAAACTGGCGCCGCAGTGATCGGCACCGAGAGCACCGAAAATGTGATGCGAGCCTACGGCGTGCCTGAAGAACAGTTGCTTACCGTGCGTGGCGGAGAGGACTACCAGTTCAGTTCCTTTTCCCTGAAAGTCATTCCCAGCATTCACAGCCCTCTGGACCACAAGCACTACTTCAGTTCCAATACTGCCCCAGCTGGAATGAAAGCACCCTTGACATTGGAACAGATTCACCCAGAGGGTGGCACCCTCGCCTACCTGATTCGTTTTCACGGTCATCAGATTCTCGCGTTTGGGGGGATGAACTACATCGAACGCGAGATCGTAGGACTGGAGCCCGACGTCGCGTTGATCGGAGCCGGTGCTTCCCGAAAGGAAATCTACGACTACTGCGGCCGCCTTATGCGCGACCTACACTATCCAGCCCTGGTCCTCCCAACCCATTGGGACGACTTTCTGGCACCGTATGGCGCCTCGCAGCAGCCTGCTCTCGACGCCCTGCAATCCTTCTTACAGGAGGTCGCGGCCGCTTCACCGAAAACAAAGGTGATCGTGCCAAAATACTTCGAAGCGATCCCTCTCAAAACTCCTGCGAAGTGAGTACCTGAGGTTCTCGCGGTTGCGAGCGTCAGAGTGGTTTACCTGAAATGTTACCGGGGGCGTTCTGACGGGCAACCCTGAAGTAATCCCAAGGTAAGGTTTGCCGACCAACCGTCCGGAACTACCCGGGCCGGCCAGCGGCCTGAATCGATGGTTGTTCCTGACCACTACGAAGCGCAGCCCGGTTAATGCTCGCGGCTCCAGTTCTTGCCTAACGCGGATGCGAAATCCTGCCCGCTGCGGATACAATATCCACGCTGCAACAGCGCACACGCATGCGCAAGTGCAGCGAGGAGGAAAATCCTATGTTGCGGAGGACATTGTTATCGCAGTTCCTAATGCTGTTAGGGAGCTCTATATTGCGGACTTCATCCGCAGAGGGCATGGCGGAATCAGACACAACTAGCGATGCTGTCCGACAACTTGCAAATGCCGCCGACGAGCTGCTCCGAGCCTTACAGCCGGAATCCCGGAAAGAGCTCGAGTTCTCTTTTGACGACGTCGAACGCAGGAAATGGAGCAATGTTCCCAACGCTGTTCAGCCCAGACGCGGGCTCGCTTTAGGAAGGATGTCTGACAGCGAGCGGATCGCGGCCCACCGGCTATTGCGGGCGATCACCAGCACTCAAGGGTACTTGAAAGCAACAGGGATCATGGGCCTGGAAAACATTCTGCACGAGATCCAAGCGCCAGATTTGCGAGAATACTTCAGTCCCGATTTCTACTTCCTGAGTTTCTTCGGCCGTCCGGGCGCGGATAACCGCTGGGCGGTGCGGATCGACGGTCACCATCTCGCATTGCACCTTACGGTCGTTGATGGTCGAGTCAGTTCCACACCCTTATTTCTTGGTACAGAACCGGCCACGGTGCAGCACGGGCACCTGGCGGGGCTGCGAGTGCTAGGGGCGGAGACCATGAAGGGATTCGCTCTCCGAAATGCCCTCACTATCGATCAGGCACAGTTAGCGGTGTTAGCTCAGGAGCTTCCACCCGATATTTTCACGGGACCCGGGCATGATGACGCTCCGAGTAAACCTGCCGGTATAGCGGCTTCGCGGCTTCAGGGTTTACAGCGTCAATTGCTTGAGTCGCTGATCGATGAGTACCTGGACAACATGCATCCGGAGGCAGCGCGTTCCCATCGCCGCAGAATTAGGGAAGGCGGGTTCGACACACTGCAGTTCGCCTGGATGGGTCCCTCATCGCTTGGCAAGCCAGTTTATTACCGCGTCCACGGACCCAGCCTGCTAATCGAATACGACAACAGCTTGGCGGTGGGTACGGACACCAAGATCAACGATCCGAATCACATTCACACTATTGTGCGGGTGCCGGGGAATGACTTCGGGGAGGACTGGCTGCGCAAACATCACCGGCAGACGCCCCATTGGCTGCGCAAACATCACCGGCAGACGCCCCATAAGTAATCGCCGTTTGGTGTCCTCTTTCGCCGCGGGCGACTACTCCTGGATCACGCTAGTGCTTTATCGGAGGCGCGCCCTTAAGAAGAAGATTGGAGAAGGAACAGGGGGCGGTGGGGCGCGCGTTCGATAAAGCACTAGCGTCATCCGCGCAGAATCCGAAACCAGCCAGTCCTGGTCGTGAGCGTTATCGCTGTTTACGTCAGGAGCGCATTATTAAGGCCCGCGATAGCGCAATGCTGGCGACATAGCAGGCCAAAGAAATGCTGATACCTGTGAGAGGCACACTGAAAAAATAAACCTTGCAGAGCACAACAAAACCACCAAGCATTGCCAGCCCGACGACGAGCAGGAACGGTGACTGAAAGAGGAGTTGGCCATGAGCCAATGCGAGAAAACCAAAAACCAAGCCGAACAAAATAAGTCCCATGCTGTGGCTGGCATTGAAGCCCACCCAACACCGCCACATTGTTGTTTCTTTCGTAATGACAGGTGCAATCTGGCTCATGCTGATTTGCAGTGCGGGGTCACGGGGCGTGAGCTTTGGCCCCCAGAACGTATAGACGAGGTGGACGACTCCGAG
>WNFA01006191.1_pt1 | contig 10033 bp, 9 predicted proteins | sample 5400481 | NCBI WGS metagenome assembly WNFA01 (sample SAMN13153340, study PRJNA577476) | soil metagenome | isolation source: 120 cm saprolite under Douglas fir tree site 2 hole 1 replicate 2 | place: USA:California | collected 2015-04-18 | reverse complement strand
CGGTAGAAACTGTGCCGAGTGCGAAGCTGCGTTCGGGCGATGTTGTGATGGTTGCCGCGAGCGAACTCGTCCCCGGTGATGGCGAAGTCATCGAAGGCGTTGCTTCGGTGGACGAGTCTGCGATCACAGGCGAATCCGCGCCAGTGATCCGCGAAGCCGGAGGAGACCGGTCGGCGGTCACCGGAGGCACGCGCGTGCTTTCCGACGTGATCAAAGTCCGCATCACTTCGAATCCAGGCGAGACCTTCCTCGACAGAATGATCGCTTTGGTCGAGGGCGCTGAGCGCCAAAAAACTCCAAACGAGATCGCGCTCAATATTCTATTGGCGGGCCTGACCATAATTTTTCTGCTTGCTGTAGTCACGCTGCAGCCTTTCGCAATCTACTCGGGATCGCCTCAGACGGTCTTTGTGCTCGTCTCCCTACTAGTCTGCCTGATCCCAACGACGATTGGCGGCCTGCTTTCCGCGATCGGCATTGCCGGCATGGACCGCCTGGTGCAGCACAACGTGTTGGCGATGTCAGGACGCGCCGTGGAAGCAGCCGGGGACGTGAACACATTGCTTCTCGATAAGACGGGAACGATCACGCTCGGAAACCGCCAGGCAGCGGAGTTCATCCCGGCACCCGGGATTACCGCAGCCGAGATGGCCGATGCAGCCCAACTTTCTTCGCTCGCCGACGAAACGCCCGAAGGCCGCTCGATTGTTGTGCTGGCGAAAGAGCAGTACAGCCTGCGCGGCCGTGAACTGGCTTCGCACGAAGCGGTGTTCGTCCCCTTCACCGCGCAAACCCGCATGTCGGGCGTGAACCTCGATGGCAGAGAGATTCGCAAAGGCTCGGTCGACGCCATCATTAAATATCTGAATCAGTTCGGCACGTCGCTGCCCCGCGAAATTCAAGCAAGCGTGGAACAGATTGCGCGCTCGGGAGGAACTCCGCTGGTGGTCGCGGAGAATCAGCGGGCGCTGGGCGTGATCTACCTGAAAGACATTGTCAAAGGCGGGATGCGCGAGCGCTTCAATCAACTGCGCGCCATGGGCATCAAGACGGTCATGATCACTGGCGACAATCCGCTGACGGCGGCGGCCATCGCGCGCGAGGCGGGCGTGGACGATTTTCTGGCGGAGGCGACTCCAAAAGACAAGATGGATCTGATTCGTCGAGAGCAGGGCGACGGAAAGCTGGTTGCCATGACCGGCGATGGCACCAACGATGCGCCCGCGCTGGCTCAAGCCGATGTGGGCGTGGCGATGAACACCGGCACGCAAGCCGCGAAAGAGGCCGGAAATATGGTGGACCTGGATTCGAATCCCACCAAACTCATCGAAGTGGTGGCCATCGGAAAACAGTTACTGATGACTCGCGGAGCGCTCACCACGTTCTCGATTGCGAACGATGTGGCGAAGTATTTCGCGATCATTCCGGCCATGTTTGCTGGAACATTTCCCGTGCTGAATGCGCTCAACATCATGCGGCTACAGACGCCGCAGTCCGCAGTACTCTCTGCTGTTATTTTTAACGCGCTCATCATCGTTGCCTTGATTCCACTGGCGCTGCGAGGGGTCGCGTACAAGGCGATGAGCGCCGAATCTCTGCTGCGGCAAAATCTGCTCGTATATGGATTTGGCGGCTTGGTGGTCCCGTTCCTCGGCATCAAGCTGATCGATATGTTCATCACCGGCATTAGGCTGGTGTAGGAAACGACAATGAAGAAAAATCTGATCACAGCTGTACTGATGACGATCGCGACGACAGTCCTGTTGGGAATTCTGTATCCTCTGCTGGTGACCGGACTCGCGCAGTTGATCTTCCCCAAGGAGGCCAACGGCCAGCTGATCAAGGGGAACGATGGAGTGGTAGTTGGGTCGCGGCTGATTGGGCAGCCATTTTCGGGGCCGGGCTATTTTCATTCGCGGCCATCCGCCGCGGGGGCTGCAGGTTACGATGCCAGCGCCTCCGGCGGCTCGAATCTCGGTCCGACCAATGCGCAGCTGATTGCTCGCGTCAGTGGAGACGTCGCCAAGCTACAAGCCGAGAATCCCGGTGCTCCCATTCCGGTCGATCTGGTCACGACATCGGGCTCAGGACTCGACCCGAATATCACGCCAGCTGCGGCGGAGTTCCAGATTCGCCGCGTGGCTTCGGAACGCAAGATTCCGGAAGCTGAAGTTGCACGCCTGGTTCTCGAGAACTCTGAGAGCCGGCAATGGGGATTCCTCGGCGAGCCGCGCGTGAACGTGTTCGAACTGAATATCGCGCTCGATGCGCGCTACGGGCGAATGCGCTAGTACCGCGACCGCCCAATTAATTCATACGATGGAGTAACGGGCGTCTTGCCTGTTCAGTCGGGCGGGGATGCGCCCGGCTCTCCGCCGGCTAGCGCGGCGAATAAATCACTCGCAGTGCGCCCGCCGCAACTGAAATCTCGGCGGGCGTCTCGCACACAAATTCTCCGTCGGCGTAAATCTCGAGCGGAGTCTCAGTCTCCACCAGCACTCGGTCCGCCTTAGAGTATTCGACCTTGGGCGAGAGCAGATGATGCCCGAAATACACGGTTGGAAACATGCAAAACAGCTCGAACGGATTCATTGTCGAGATCCGGCAGATGTCGAGCTTACCATCGGCGAAATCGGCCTTTGGAGCGATGCGCATTCCGTCGCCGTAAAACTGCGTGTTGGCGAAGGCGGCGAGCAGAGTCAGCCTTTCGGCTTCGGTGCGATCCTTCCCATTGACCTGAGTCAGCCGCATGGAGTATGCCGGAAGTTTGAGCAACAGCGGCAAGAGCGCCAGGGCATATCCGCCGTGTCCACGCAGCCAGCGCGGCATCTGATTGGCGCGCCGAGCGGCGGCGGAGTCCAGACCGCACCCGGCGACGCCGCAGAAATAGTGGTTGCGCTCCGGCGCAGCGGATGGAACCGCAGTGGATGGAACAATGACCCCGAGATCAATTGCTCGCACCTGAATTTTCCCCGATTCGAAATCACTCCAGACGCGCAAGGAGTCTCGTATCGACCGCAGGTTCAGGGCGCGCGCAAAATCGTTTCCACTCCCGGTAGGGACGATCAGTACGGGAAGCTGGAGCCGCACCAGCGCTGGAAGGTGACGGTGAATGGTGCCGTCCCCGCCAAAAATTAGAATGACGTCGGCGTCGCCGGAAGAGGCGGGCAGGCCAGGGAGCCACTCGCATCTAGAGCCGGTCTGAAACGGCTTCAAGTCTGTTGGTGAAGTTCCTAGCCCGAAGATGACGGCGACGCGCATGGGCTTAGCGTTCAGCATTGTGGCGACATACAGAGTTGCTCTGGGCGCGGGCAGCTGCCGAGCTTGCGCTCGGCTCGGACGGGCGAGGCGCCCGTCCCCACACGAGCTCGCGAACTATTTCGGCAGGCATTTCTCCATGAAGTCCACCAGATCTTTCTTCATCTTGTTGTGCTCGGCGCGATCGATGTACACCATGTGCCCTGAGTTGTAAGTGGCGTACGAAACATTTTGGCGGAACTGCCCGTCGAGGTTCAGGTGATCCATGGTCCAGTTGGCAGCGGCGAAGGGTGTGGCCAAATCATAGTAGCCCTCCATCACCAGGATCTTCATGTATGGATTTTTGATCATGGCTGATCGCAAACCGCTTGCCGTGCTGGGAAAGCCTTCCACGGCGTTGCCCCACTCCCACTTCTGGAAGCCGGGTTCGTCGTACGCGAAGACCCTATACGGCATGTCGGACTTGTAGTTAAGTTCGGTGCGCAGGTAGCCGTTGAACGCGGAGGTATAAGGCGGCAGAATGGCGGCGCTGGTTGGATCATAGAAGAGACGGTCTTCGTCGGGATTTGGGCTGCTGAACCGGCCATCAAGGCGGCCAGCGACCAGTTTCTGGTCGAGCAGCAGTTCGTGGGTGAACGTGGGAACGTCGATGCGCAGGCTGTGCGCTTCGATCACTTCCGGGCGCAGCCCCAGGTAGCGCGACAGTTGATCGACAATCTTGCGGCGTTCCTCCGCCGTCAAGGCATCGCCTTTGCCGAGAGCAAGCGCGTAATCGTTGGTCGACCAGCGCACGACTTCATCGCGCGTCTTTGCCATATCCTGAGTAAGATCGGCGGACAGCTTGTGGTGGTAGCCGGCAATCATGTTGAACGTCGGCACCAGCAGAAAATAGGGCAGGTCGTTCGATTTATTCCATTCGAGCGTCTGGAAATCCACGGCCATCGAGAGCAGGGTCACGCCATTGAAAGCGATGCCATGATCAGCCAAATACCCGGCGATCCCGGCGGCGCGCGTCGTGCCGTAGCTTTCCCCCAGCAGGAAGAGCGGAGAGCTCCAACGATCATAGCGGGAGATGTAGAGACGGATGAATTCTCCGAAGGCTTGCACGTCGCCTTTTACGCCCAGAAACTTCTTGGCAAGCTCGGCGGTCGCGGCGCGGGAGTAACCTGTAGCCATGGCGTCCACCATGACGATGTCACTGCGATCGAGGAGCGTGTTGGGATTGTCTTCCAAGCGATAAGGGGCTGCTGGCATGAAGCCGTTCGCCTGAAGCACCACGCGCTTCGGTCCGAGCGCTCCCATGTGCAGCCACACCGAAGCGGAGCCGGGGCCGCCGTTGAACGAGAATGTCAGCGGACGCTTTCCGGCTTCCTGTCCATCGAGCGTGTATGCGACGAAAAACATTTCCGCTTCTATCTTGCCGTCGCCGCGCTTGATGGGAAGTCTCCCGGCCGTCGCCGTGTAACTGAGCGTCTTGCCGTTCAACGCGGCCTGGTGATGCGTGATCACGGGCGGAACTTCCGCCACATCGTAATGTTCTTCCTTATCTTTATCTTTATCGGTGGCCTCGCTTGACTCGGCTTTGGCGGGCTCCGCGGGCTTGCCCGTTTCCGTGGTCTTGTCCGGAGTTATCGGGGGCGCCTGCGTTGGTTGCTTTTTGTTTTTGTCTTTTCTGGACGTGACCGGCTTCGCGCTCTCGGGCGTCGTGTCCTGTGATTGGTTTTGTTGAGCCACCGCAAACGGAATCGTCATCATGGCGAAAAGTAGAACTATCAGAATTCTCATCTTTGTCTCCGGGAAAAAAGAGTTGGACCAGCATTATAAAGCGTGTTCGATATTGCACTTGGAAAAGCCTCGTCCGAGGTCTACAATTTCGCTGGCCCGGAACAATCAAATCACAATTTCCGGGAGTTCGTGTGCGCAAAGAACATTCAAAGGAGCATCGAAATATGAAGAAAGTACTCGCCTTGCTGTTCGCCATTGCTCTCTCCCTCTCGATGTCGTCGTTCGCGTTTGCCCAGGACAAGCCCGCGGATAAACCGATGGACAAGATGGACAAGCCGATGGACAAGATGGACAAGAAGGCAGACGCCAAAGCAAAGCACCACCACAAATCTCACAAGAAAGAAAAGAAAGACGAGATGAAGAAGGACGCACCGAAGTAAGCTTCCATCTCTTCCCGTTTTCGGCCCCGGCAAAAGCCGGGGTTTTTCTTTTGCAGCGATTAACCGGCGACCCGCCGAAGGCTCCTGCAGACGTGCTAGAATTTGTTGCGCCTGAAACGCTTCCACCGGCTCGTGGCGCACCAGATCTCTCCACCCCGGCAGTAACGGATTGAACAGTGGCCCAGCATCCCAACCCACAAGGCGACTCCATCACCTACGCCGATGCCGGTGTCAGCATTGATCGGGGCAACCGCACCAAGCAGCGCATCAAGTATCTTGCCCACAAAACCTTTACCAAGGGAGTATTGAGCGAGATTGGCGGCTTTGGCGGCCTGTTCTCGGTCGATAAGAAGTATTTGGATCCGGTGCTGGTTTCGAGCGTGGACGGCGTCGGCACAAAATTAAAAGTGGCCTTCGAAATGAAAATGCACCACACCGTTGGCGCCGACCTGGTGAATCACTGCGTGAACGATATCGCAGTGCAGGGTGCGGCGCCTTTGTTCTTTATGGACTACCTGGCCACAGGCAGGCTGGACCCGGAAGTCGCGGAAAAAGTTGTTGGCGGCCTTGCCGAAGCCTGCAAGCATAACGCCTGCGCTCTGATCGGCGGCGAGACTGCCGAAATGCCAGGGTTTTATCCCGAGGGTGAATACGATCTTGCCGGATTCATTGTCGGAGTGGTCGAGCGCGACCGCATCATCAGCGGCAAAGACGTGCAGGTGGGGGATTGCGTCCTCGGCTTACCCTCCAATGGCCTGCACACCAACGGATATTCGCTGGCTCGCAAACTGCTCTTTGAAATCGCGGGCTACTCCCTCGAGACCTTCGTCAGCGAGATCAAGAACAAGGTCGGCAACGAACTCATGCGGACCCATCGCAGCTATTGGTCGATCATTCGGAAGATGATCGCGGGCGAGTGCGTCGCGGCGCTGGCGCACATTACCGGCGGCGGCATCACCGAGAATCTGCCCCGAGTGCTGCCCAAAGGCACATCGGCCGTGATCGAACTCGGTACCTGGCCGGTTCTGCCGGTCTTTGAACATCTGCAGAAGCTCGGCAACGTCGCAGAAGATGAAATGCTCCGCACCTTCAATATGGGCCTCGGTATGCTGATCGTGGTTCCGGCCAAGAAATTCAAGAAAGCGCAGACGCTGCTGGAACGGGCCGGAGAAAAATTTTACAGCGTCGGCCGCATCGTCAAAGGCGATCGCAAGGTGATGTTCAGCTAGACGGTCGTGGTCCGGCGCGTTGCGAGCGGCACCTTCTATAAATGGGATGACAAGCCTTCGATTTTCCCGGACCTCAGTGCCTCGGTGGTGAATAATGTTGTCCTATGAAGAATCTCGGCATCCTTCTATCCGGACGTGGCTCCAATTTTGTGGCCATCGCCGACAGCATTGCGGCGGGCAGGATACCCAACGCCCGCATTGCCGTTGTGATTTCGAACCGCGCCGATGCTCCCGGTCTTGAAACCGCCCGCCAGCGAGGACTAAACGCGCTTGTCATTTCATCGAAAGGTAGGCCGCGCGAGGAGCACGACCGCGAAGTTGTAGCCGCACTGCTGGACAACAAAGTCGACATCATCTGCCTCGCCGGTTACATGCGCCTGCTCTCACCCTGGTTTGTGCAGCAGTTTCCGGCAAGAATTCTCAACATCCATCCGTCCTTGCTACCCGCGTTTCCCGGCCTGGAAGCGCAGCAGCAGGCTTTCGCATATGGTGTGAGAGTGTCAGGCTGCACGGTGCACCTGGTGGATGAGGAGCTTGATCACGGCGCCATCATCGTGCAGAAAACTGTACCTGTGCTGGATTCTGATGACGAGCACACGCTTGCCGCGCGCATTCTTGAGCAGGAACACATCGCGTATCCCGAAGCGATCAGGATTGTGCTGGAAGGGAAATTTGAAATCACAGGCAGGCGGATCGTGAGAGGTCAGAGGTGAGAGGTCAGATTGCAGAGGTAAAACCCGAGCACGCTGGGTTTTCGCCTCTGCAATCTGATCTCTCACCTCTGCAATCCTACATAATGAGTTCGTTGCTCATCCGCGCAATCGGGTGCTGCATGACTTCGAGCTCGTTCTTCACCAGATTCAGTCCATAAACGCACTGTTCAAATCTTTGTGAGAGTTGCGCGAACAGCGGCGCCACCTTGGCGTATTCGAAGTGCTCGAACTTCGAGACGATGTAATAGCTTTCTTTCCCGGCTTTCATCCAATCCACAAAACTCTCGACCCGCTGGCGGCGCAGGCGATAATGGTTGATGCTTTCCGGAAACATGCCCGCGTAAAAGAGCGTAAAGTCGCCAATGTGCTTGCGGACCTGGCGTTCTCGATCGAACGACGGCGCTGGACCATAGATCGGGTCCGACTCGATCAGCATCTCGCCCACATCGTTCAAGGGCTTCCCCGCCGCATTGCGGATTTTCAGCAACTGCTCGGCATCGCAAAACTCCGACAGCAGATGTGCGACGTAGTTCACGAGTTGCGGATCGCGAATTCCGATCTCTTCGGCATAGTGACGGCCGACCAGTTCAAGAAATAACTGCTGCAGCGGATGCTTCTCCGGAATCATTTCCATGGCCCCCACTTCCTTCTCACGCCGTGCCTCTCTTAAGCTTCTATCGGAACAAAACCCTGTGCCGATTAGATACCTCTAATTCCTACCCAACGCAAGTCACCATTGAGCCACTCACTATAGTTAGAAGCCCGCGCGGGGCGCGAGGTTTCAAGGTGTTTTGTTGGCAGCCAAGGGAGGTGACTGCTAATTCTGCATCGCGGATCGAAGAATCTGATCCAATCAATGTATTCGCCGCGCTATTCACCGCGTAAGAAGAAGAAAAACGGAGGCAAAGTGGAGCGTCTCAACATTTCAAGCGGAACACCGTGGGAACCGATCGTCGGTTACTCTCGTGCAGTTCGCGTGGGTGGCTATGTCCAGGTTGCGGGTACAACTGCAACTGGAGCCGACGGCAAAATCGTGGGCGCGGACGATGCGTATGTGCAGGCGGTTCAAACCCTCAAGAACATTGAACACGCGCTGCAGCGGGCCGGAGCTTCGCTGAAAGATGTCGTCCGTACTCGCGTGTTCCTTACTAACATTGCGGATTGGGAAAAAGTGGGAAAAGCCCACGGAGAGTTTTTTCGCGAGATTCGTCCCGCAAGCACCATGTTGGCGATCACGGCCCTGGTTTCTCCAGACATGCTGCTGGAGATCGAAGCGGACGCAATCGTGCCCGACGGAAAATAAATGAAATGGCGGAAGCGGCCGGAAAGAGCTCCCGCCATTATCTGGGCTGATGGCGTGAACGGCTAACGGCGGCGGCCCTTTTTTCGCGCAGCTTTTTTCGGAGCCTTCTTGGCTGCCTTTTTCTTAGCCGCCTTCTTCGGCGATTTTTTCTTTGCCTTTTTCTTCGCTGCCTTCTTCGCGGGCTTTTTCGCCGCTTTTTTCTTCGCCGGCTTCTTTGCCGCCTTTTTCTTGGCCGGAGCTTTCTTGGCGGGCGCCTTCTTCGGAGGCCCACCCTGGCCGCCGCCACCCGATGGAGTTATGGGCTCTGGGGCTCGCACCGGTTCCCGTGCTGGCGCGACGGGAATCTCGTCGTCCTCCTCTACGAGAACGGGTTCTTCTTCCTCTTCTTCCTCTTCTTCCAAATCCTCTTCCAGCGATTCGCCGTAGGCGCCGCTGTCGCTGTACTCATCCGTCTCATCGTCCCGACCGTACAGAGTCGGATCATCGAAGCGCATATCTCCTCCTAAGTATTTCGTCACCCAGCGCATCAAGCGCAGGGCCAGGGAATTAGGACAACTCGCTGCGAAACTGCATTGCCTTCGGGTACGGGGCGTGATTATAGCACGTCAGTTTCACGGGCAGTATCGTGCATTCTCACCCGATTTGCGAGGAAAAATTATCAGGAAAATTATTAAGGACTGAAAAAATCCCGCAAGCCCAGGCGAATTAAGAGCGAAAGCCGGGATTGGCCGCCTGGCGCCCGCCCTATTCATACGCCAACGCGTCGATGGGATCCTTCTGCGCCGCCTTGAACGCCGGATACAGCGCGCCGACAATCGCGCCGGCAATCGCAATCAGGGTTGCACGCACGATCCAGCCACCGTCCACGACCACCTGCAGCAGCGGGAACCTCTGTGCCAAGGCCGCCCGGGCCGCCAGACTTACGACGATGCCCAGCACGATGCCACCGAGCGCCAGAAGAACCGTCTCCCGCAGCACCACGTTCACGATATACAGCTTTGACGCGCCCATCGACTTCAGGATGCCGATTTCGCGCGTTCGCTCCATCACTGCCGTGTACATGGCCTGGAAAATTACGATGAATCCGATGACCACCGAAATACCGACCACGACTTTGATGAAAGTTGAGAGCCCCGGATAATTGCTGGTGGTCATCATGGCCAAGTAGGAAGCCATCGAGTTCGCCACATAACGCTCCATGCCCGGCACGCTCTTGATCTCGTCGACAACCGCATCCGCGTTGGCCGGGTCGTCGAGCTTGAGATAGAAGATCGTGGCCTTGTCCTTGGCGCCGATCAGGTCCTGCAGAGTGGCCAGCGGAACAAACTTGCGGGCGCCCTTGCCTCGTTCCACGATCCCGCAAAT
>WNFA01016650.1_pt1 | contig 10034 bp, 10 predicted proteins | sample 5400481 | NCBI WGS metagenome assembly WNFA01 (sample SAMN13153340, study PRJNA577476) | soil metagenome | isolation source: 120 cm saprolite under Douglas fir tree site 2 hole 1 replicate 2 | place: USA:California | collected 2015-04-18 | reverse complement strand
TTGATACTAGAAGGAATCAGCCGCACACATACAAGTGGCGCATCACGGGTGCGATTGTAAACAAAACTGGCACTAGAGAATATGAATCCGCATATTTTGTGGAAAAACCCGCGCAGCCGCGGGGTTATAATTCCATGCAACGTCACTTAAATCACACCTAACTTCCCCGCCGGGTGGGCTGGTCTTCGAGCTGCAGCGCCGGCGGGCCGGAAATCTTTCACCTTCCCAAAAAATGCGAAAGGAGTTTCTTTTATGTTTACGCGTATCGTGGAATGCCACGTGAAACCGGAACGAAAGGATGACTTCGAGAACAAACTACGCAACGAGGTGCTTCCGATCTTGCAGAAGCAGCCTGGGTTTGTCGACCTGATTGCTCTGGAATCAGAGGATGGAAGTGATCGGCAGCTTTCCATCAGCTTCTGGAACAATAAACAGGATGCGGAGCGCTACCAACGCGATCAGTATTCCCGCATCGTGGACTCGATCAAGCCGCTTCTGAAGCGCGATCCGCAGGTGCAAACCTACAATGTGGCGCACTCCACTCCCCATCGCATTACCGCAAAAAGTAAGGTGGCGGCTTAAGGCCAGGGCCCCGGTTCGGCACCGTAGCGTGCCGGGGCCCATTTCTATCTTCATTTTTCCTCCTCGATTCGCCAGTCGAATCCAGTATTCAGGTGGCGCTTTGCCCGCTCTCCCCTTGGCATCTTTGAGTGAGTAAAATGATGGCATGGCGCTGGAAGAGTACAAACGCAAACGCCGATTCGAGCAGACGCCCGAACCTCCCGCTCAAGTACAAAAGAAAACAGAGCACCGTTTCGTCGTGCAGAAGCATGATGCGACGCGTCTTCACTACGACTTCAGGCTGCAACTGGATGGGGTGCTGAAGTCGTGGGCGGTGCCGAAGGGTCCGTCTCTCGATCCGGGGGACAAGCGTCTGGCGATGGAAGTGGAAGATCATCCGGTTTCGTATCACGATTTTGAGGGCATCATTCCCGAGGGTAATTACGGCGCCGGGTCAGTGATGGTGTGGGATGTAGGCACGTGGCAGCCACTCTCTGCGCTGCCGGTGAATGGGAAATATGTCGCGGGAACCGACGAGGAAGCGCGACAGATGCTGGCAAAGGGGGATTTGAAGTTTCGTCTCGAGGGCAAGAGACTGAAGGGAGATTTTGCCCTGATCAAGATGCGCGGGCGGCGTCCGGGCAGCAAGGGCAACGAATGGCTGCTGATCAAGAAGCATGACGACCATGCAGAAGAAGGATATGACATCGATCAATTTGACCAGTCGGTGTTAACGAAGCGAAATATGGCAGAGATCGCCGGAGATGAAGGATCGGCGGAGTGGCGCAGCAGCCGTCCGGCTGGACGAGGGAAATTGAAAGCGGCTTGGCTTGCGGATGCGGTAGCAAAAATGGATAAGAAGAAGGCGGCGGCGAGCGTGCAAAAGAAAGCAAGCCCCCAAAAAGACACGAGCGCGCAAAAAAAAAAGCAAAAAAGCTAACCAAGGAGTCGGCAGCGGAAGCCGAGTCGAGTAAGAAGAGACCGTCCGCAGTGCCCGAAAGTGTTGCTTCGTCATCCGCGGCATCGGAGTCTCGCCAGAAAAAATCCACGGTGTCTCTTGCGTCTTCTGCTGTTTCGGTTGCCCAGCTTCCAGGTGCGGTGAAGCGGCCGATGCTGCCGTCGATCTATCCCATGCTGGCGACTCCAATCGACCACCCTTTTGACGGGCCGGAGTGGCTGTTCGAAATCAAATGGGATGGATACCGCGCGGTCGCTTTCATCGAGAACGGCAAGCTGCGTCTGACTTCGCGCAATCAGAATGACCTTAGCGGACGTTATCCCGAACTGAAAGATCTGCCGAAATTTGTCAAAGGGCAGAGCGGGATTCTCGATGGGGAGGTAGTCGCGCTCGATGAGCAAGGCCGTCCCTCCTTCAGCTTGATGCAGCAGCGTACGGGTTTCCGGCCAGGCGGGCGGCGCATGGCCCCAAACGCCGATGTGCCCGTACTGTATTACGCGTTTGATCTCCTCTATCTGAATGGGTACGACTTGCGAAAGGTGCACCTTGAAGATCGCAAGCGGACCCTGGCCGCGATCCTGGTGACCGTCGACTCGTTGCGCTATTCCGATCATTATGAGGCGCAGGGGATGGCACTCTTCGAGATGGCACGCCAGAACGGACTTGAGGGCATCGTGGCTAAGAAACGAGACTGCTCCTATCAGGAACATCGCAGCCGCGACTGGCTCAAGATCAAGATCAGGCACCAGCTCGAGTGCGTGATTGGCGGATATACGGAGCCAGAGGGAAGCCGCGCATATTTTGGTTCAATCGTGCTAGGACTTTACGACAAGAAAGGTAGGCTCATCCACGTGGGCCAGGCGGGCAGCGGATTCAACCAAAAGTCGCTCACCGAAATCTGGGAGCTGCTGAACAAGCTGGAAACGAAGCAAAGTCCCTTCTATGGACCAGTCGAGGCGCTGCGCAAGGTGCACTGGGTCAAGCCGGAACTGGTGGCGGAAATTGAGTTCGCGGAGTGGACGCACGGCGCTTCTGGTTCGAGTGGGCCAAAGTTGCGTGCGCCTGTGTTTCTGGGATTACGCGACGATAAGAGTCCCAAAGAGTGTCTGTTGGAAGAAGCCAGTGCAGAGTTCCCCATTCCTCAACAGCGGCGGACTGAGAACTGACCTTGCTTACTTAATATCCTTCATCGCCAGCAGCGTGCCGTAATCGCGGCCGGCGGGATCGACGGCGCGGGCCACCACGGCAGCAAAGGCATCTCTCACTTCGGGGTACTTGGTCACCAACGCTTTGATCACGGCGAGATTAGTTTGATAGGTCTGGCCGGTGTTTGAAATATTCGCAACCTGGTACTTCACGATCAGGTCCAGATCATTGCCCACGGCTTCCGGAAAAATGCTGATGAGCTTGTAAGTGCTGCCGGCCGCGGCCAGATCCACGGTCTTGCCTTCACTAGGGACATCGGCGGGCTGCGCGCTCTGCGATTCGTCGTAGAGTTTGTCGGTGGCCTGCGTGCTCATGAAGTCCAGCGGTGAAATTAGATTGCGGGCCTCCAGGTAGTAAAACCAGGCATTGTGCACCTGACCTTTGGCTTTAAGGTCGTGGGCGTGGGTCATAAACCAGTTAAGGTCGTGTCCTGCAATCTGCGACGACTTGATGTAGAGGCCGCCCAACTTCCAGTCATTGTCCTGCTGCTGCAGAATGAACGACACGGTGTGTGCGCCCTTGCTGGAAGGCACGTCGAAGATCACAATGCCGTACTTGCCTGGAGGAAGATTATTCAAATAAAAGACGGCGCTGTCGGCAGTTTGACCCCTCGGGCCGAACACGCCGCAGAAAAACTCCGCGTGTGGAATGGGAGCGGTACCTTGGGCATCGAGTAGAAAGGGCGGTCGAGGCGCCCCCTTCGCGCCGACGAAAGCCGGTTGATTATCCTTTACCGTGGCCTCGATACCGGAGAAATCAGAGGCCACCGCAGGGATGGCTCCCTGTCGAAGTGTGGCGCTGTCGCCTCGAGCAACCAGATCGTAGTGGCGCTGCCCCGAGGTCGTGAGAGCGGAGCGCGTAGCCGGGTCCATGTCGTTAGCTGTGAAGCAGGTCTCCCCTTCAACTCGACCCATAAGCAAGAGCCATAGGGCCAATCCGGCGCAACTGGTGAACAATCTGAGGTTTGTGTTCCGAGGGAGAAGAGAGTCCATTGGAGAGCTTCTCGTGTTTGAAAACGGGGTCAGTCAGTGAGTTTCTCAGTCTAGTTCCCCAAGGAATTGTACCCCAGCGATAAGGTGCAAAAGTGCAACCGATTTCCTATTGCATGATAGCCATCGCTTCACAAAATGCCTGGTGCAAGGGCGTAAGGTCAATACGTTCTATCTGGTAAGCGGGATTGCTCCGCGCAGAGGAGGCCGCAATGCGGGGCAAAAAGCGGTGTTAGAATTGCAGGTATAAGCTTTCCGTTGCCCAGTAGGTGAGGTTTTTGGAAGGAGTTTTCCATGAGATCAGGATTCAAATTCGCAGCGTTGGTAGTTGCGGGAGTCCTGTGCCTTTCGGTTCTGAGCGTGTCCGACACTTCTCATAAGACGCGCAAGTCGGCCAAGAAGCAGCAACCGGCGCCCCTGCCCTCAGGACCTCAGGGGCCTATACCGCAAGTTCCTCTTGATTCCGTGCCCGCGTCGCAACCACAAGTTAGCTACCAGAATGGTCAACTCAGTATCGTAGCGCCGAACTCCACTTTGGGGGACATTCTGCGGGCTGTGCGCAAGCAAACTGCGGCGGAAATGGATATCCCCACCAATGCTACGGAGCGCGTGGTCACGCATCTGGGACCCGGGCCGGCGCGCGACGTGATGGCGGAACTGCTCAACGGATCGCGTTTCAATTATGTACTTCTGGGATCTCAGTCAGACGCAAACCTACTCACGCGCGTGGTTCTGGTGGCCAAAAGCGGATCAGATACGCCGGGACCGAATCCTCAGCCGGGCCAACCGGACTTAAATCAGCCGCCAAACACGACAATGCCACAAGATGCTGCTAATGTTCAGGCAGAACCGGAGCCCCAGGACACGGCGGACGAAACTCCCGAGGAGAATCAGGATCAGGCCAACGAGGTCGAACAGCCTGCCCCTCCCGAACCACCTGGGATAAAGACTCCGCAGCAGTTATTGCAGGAAATGCAGCAACGACAATTGCAAATGCAGCAACAACAGCCCCCGGGACAGGCCCCGATACCGGGGCAAGCCTATCCTCAGCAGGTGCCGCCTCAACCGCAGTGAGTGGGGGCATCCCGGCCTGGCATCAAGGCGGCCACCGGGCCCAAGATGGCAGACTGACGTAACTTAAGGGTAATTTCCGCCAGAGCGTTCCGGGGCTAAGAAGGCGGCCGATTCAGGCTGATGGCGGCGAGGTTGCGCGGCGACCTGTCGGTCATTTTCGCCCATTGCTTGCTGCAACAGGCTCCAGTCACGAACTAAATCGCTCTCCGATACTCTGGGAGTCTTGCCGCTGCCACGCAATTCCTGGCGCAGTCTGGCCTCCAGAAGCAGCTGCACCAATCGCGGGGGCGTGCCGCTCGAGAGAACGTTTTTCGTCGAAATGCCGACGTCAAGCAGTTGCTCACCTATTTTGATCTGCAACGAAGGACTTCCCTCTTCATCGAACTGAGGCCGGGCGTCTGCTTGCAAACGTTCCCAGGATTTTTCTATCCGGCCCGCTTTCGTCTCCGGACCAGTGCGTGCCAGGATGTGCTCCAGTTCTTTTTCATACGACCGGCGATCCTCGGCTCCCAGGGGCCGTTCCAGTTCGCCCCGTGCGTTATAAACCTGTGCGCCGCGGACGGGGTCAAAGCGGCCAATTCCGGTGCCGATATAAACTGCGGCTACGGAGCCCATCGCGACCGGGCTCAATAACGCAGCGGGCACCACATATTTCTTCGACTTCAGAAAAGATTCGACCACGCCATGTACGGGGGTGCTGCGCCACAAGCTGCCAGGAACCTGAGGAATCACAAAACTACATAATTCCAACTGGGGATGACGCTGGCTATAGCCCACCAAGGACTTGGCCATTTGCTTAGGCGTCGCGATACCGATGTCGGCGACAAAATTCCGATGCAGAGCCTTGGGGTAGTAAAGATTCAGAACGTACTCGACGAAGTCGGCGCAATTGCGCGAAACTGTGCGGAAATGTGAGTGGTTCGGACGTGAGTTCAGCGTCTCGATAAGCCGGTCGTCTTGCTCGACGTTAGTGTGAATCTCAAAACCGTAAACTGTGCGGTCATAAGAAGATCCGACGAGCTCATACCAATTTCCGCCGGGTGTCTCACCATTGTTCCGGTCGGGGACGATGGCCTCCAGATATTTGCGGCGATACTGATCACGGAGGAATGAGACCATTCTGACGTCGGCAAAGAGGAGAACGTCTTCGGTGCGTTCGACGGCATACAAGTAAGGGATGAGGGGAATTGCGATCCAATCGTAACCGCTGACGCCGTTATAGCGGCTGAGAACGACGCCCGGCTCTCCGGATCGACAGCGGCGCAGAACCAGCGGCGATTCGGCGCAGACGCCTGTCAAATAAACGGCAGCGTGCCCGGTCGCGTTGAACGCGCCCAGCTTGCCGTCGTGCAAACGACACCGAGCCCAGCAGCACACATAGCGTGCAAAAAGCTAGGCGTATTCCTCGTTTGCGCACTCGAGACATAGTTTTCCTGACGATTCTTCAAAGGATTCCTCCTAACGGAAACCCTTCATAGAGAGATTAGTTGCTGCCGGAAGAGGTTGCGAGTTACCGAAGTCAGGTGGAAATTTAGGGAAATGTTACCGGATAAGGAAAGTTCCGGTGATGTAACCGCAAAACACTGAAAACGAATGCGTTAGGCCGAATGAAGGAGCATTTTCGTGGCCCACTCAGCACTATCGGCCACCGTCTCATCTTCGTCCTTGGTAAGCTTCTCCAACAGGGGCAAGAATCCTCGATTCTTGCTGTTTCCCATCGCGATCACGGCATTGCGACGAAGACCGCTCCTTTTAGCCCGCCGGATTGGAGATTGTTTAAAAACACGGCGGACCTCTTCAGGATTTATTTCTGCCAGCCATTCCAGTGCCGGATTCACCAACTCCGGCCGCGGCTCGAGTTCATTTGCGGTTGTCGGCGGAGCTTTGCGGTTCCACGGACAGACGTCCTGGCATATATCGCAGCCGAATACCTGCTGTCCCATGCCTGATCGCAAGTCTTGAGGAATTTCGCCTCGCTTTTCGATGGTGAGATACGAGATGCATTTGTTGGAGTCCAGCTGGTAGGGCGCAAGCAATGCACCGGTGGGACAGGCATCTATACAACGGGTGCAGGAACCGCAGCGATCGGCGGCAGGCAGATGGGGCTCAAGCTCAAGGGATGTCAAGATCACGCCCAGGAAGAGCCACGAGCCCATCTTCTGATTGATGATGCAAGTATTCTTGCCGATCCAACCCACCCCGGCATATTTTGCCAACACTCGTTCGACGATGGGGCCGGTGTCAACATAGCAGCGCGTCTGAAGAGCAGGTACGGCTTCGCTCGTGCCGGGAGGAGTTTCTGTCGCGGATTTCCCAATCAGGACACGAGACTGATCAGCGCATGCCCGGTACAGCGCCTCCTCCACCATGCGTAGTCGGCGCATGACTGCGTCGTGATAATCCTCGCGGCCCCAGGCATAGCGCGAAATCCATCCTCGCTCTCGGTCGTTGACCTGGGTGGAGTATGGTTGGGAAGTGTTGTAGTTGAGTGCGCAGACAATGACGCTGCGTGCCCACGGAGCCGCGTTCCGCAACGCCTCTCGCTTCAGGCGGCCTTGTTCATCGCGCGCCTTCATATAATGCATTTCGCCCGCGCGCCCGGCCTCGATCCAGGGAGCGAAATGCGCCAGCTCGGGAGCGTCAGTAACTGGCGCCACTCCAGCCCGGTCGAAGCCCGACTCCTGAGCTGCCTGCTTCACGATCGCTGTGATAGGTCCTATTCGAGACATGAGAGAGCCGTCAACGGAGTGACCATTCGCGCTTCGCATAAGTTTTCACGCTCGGATCCGCGAAACCCGCAGTTAGGACCTCTCGCGCCTATCCAGCTACAGGATATTGAATCTTCAACTCCTTTGCCGGACGGCGGGCAGCAGTTCGGCGGAGAAGCGTCCGTCTAGCCTGAAGCAGCGAGGCAATGTGGGCACCCGCCGTGGGCGCCGCGGCACGAGGCGCGAACCGTGGATGACCAGCCTGCCGCACCGAAAGACCACCATGAATGCCCAGCCATACGGACCGCTTCTGCAGGTTATCCAAAAACGCCGACCAGCAGCCTGAGATCAACTCCCCTGAGCTTTTCTCCCATAGCCCCGCGGCGGCGCGGGACTGTTTTTCGCTGGACAGTTCAAACCGAGACCAAAGAAGGACAGCCAACCCGGGCCCTCGAAGATCGACACCTCGACGGCAGGAACTGCCTACACTCCCAGTTTTTTCACTTCCTCGCCGTAATACTTGCGATAGAGGATGTCCCACTCCTGCGAGCCTTCGAGGATCGTGCGCTTCTGGCTCTCTATTTTCTGGCGAGCGGCTTGGTCTATTTTTTCTTCCTGGTGGAGCAGGTCTTCGAGAATCTTGCGGGTTTCCTGCCGAATGGTGTTTGGATCTTCAATAAACTCGACTTCGTCCATTTGCTTGAGGACCTCGGCCACGGCCCGCGCCAACACATTCACTTTGTCGCGGCTCAGCCTCACAGCACCGCCTTGTATTTACGCACCAGTTCGCTTTTCACTTTGCGGAACATCTCCTGATAGTTGGCGCCACTGTTGCGCATCTCTTCGGAATAGGCCTCGAGGATCACTCGCACTTCGTCGTTGATGCGGTCTTCGAGGGATAGTTCGTCTACCAGCGCCGCATTTACCCGTGCGGTTACCGCGGCCACGGCTGCGGTCTCGATGAACTTTCCAGCAATCAGTTTCTTGGTGGCTTCGCGGGCTAAGTAGCCCACATATTCTTTGGAGAAGAGCATGTGCGGATAGGTTTTGTTGAAACAATTTTTCTGTTTGAAGCAGAAAGTGTAACACAAGGTACACTTGACTCGATCCGCGACGCCACCGCCTTTCGCTCCACGGTCAGCGCTGGGGAGAGCGCTTGGGTCGCCCTGTTGACAGCCTTCGAGGATTCCAAGCAAAAATATGCTGGTGGACATCAGGTTTAGAAAATCGAAGGTTCCGTCCCGCTGGCAGCTTGCCGGGGAACGGCATACAATGCTCCTTTAGCGACAAGCTTATGTCTCCCGCGCCCGACGACCTGACCCCTCTCAAAGACGACATGATTGCCTTCATCGAAGGCCACGGCATGCGGCGTTTCCATGGGTTTGTGGACTACGACGAGGTCCAGTGCATCATGTGGGACATGGGCTCGAATTCCGATGGCTGGAAGGATTTTGTTGAGCTGGCCAAGACAGCAGGCGCTCCCTTCCTCACTACGCACTCCTGGATGCTGGAGCGCACTGAGCTTGACGAATTGGTGCAGCGGTTGACCCACTCAGAGTTCACCGATGGCGACGACGTTGAAGACGCGCGCTGGCTGCGTGCTTACCTGGGCAAGATTGGCTACCTGCAGTTGGGCTGGGCTTATCAGGGCTCGATGTTTATTTGCGAGGTAAGCACCGAGTGGTACGAGCGCTACCAGCGCCTGCTCGAAGTATCGGATGAATTTGGCGGCATTCCGATTGACGAGACCGACCAGGAGGAAGAAAACTAACCTTGACCTTCCCGCCTTCGCCTCCACTGAATTCTGCCGAAACCAGCGCACCCACCCTCCAATGAAATGGTTGCTCAAACCCACGGACCCGTCTGCGGTTGTAACTCTTGCCGCTGCTTTAGCCGGGCACCCGGACCTTTGGTTGGTCCGCGGATTGAGCCGGGCCGATTGCTCATCCATCCTCGCCAGCTTGCTGCTACGCCGCGGCATAACAGATTCAGATTCTGCCTTGCGTTTTCTGGCGCCGTCGCTGTCCCACCTGCACCCGCCTGAGCAAATGAGCGGCCTGCGCGTCGCGGTAGAGCGTATGGAAGCGGCCATCCAAGGTAAAGAGCCCATTCTCATCTACGGCGACTACGACGTCGATGGCACGATGGCAGTCATCATTCTGAAGGCCGCCATTGAGCTCTGCGGCGGCAGCGCCGACTTTCACGTTCCCCATCGCATTCGCGAAGGCTACGATCTGCGCGACGATGTCATCGAGCGTGCCGCAGCGGCGGGAGTTCGCCTCATCATCAGCGTAGACATGGGCATCCGTGCCTTTGCTCCCGCCGAAACCGCGCGCCGCCTGGGCATCGACCTGATTGTTACGGACCATCATCTTCCGGGCCCTGATGGTGTTCCAAACGCTTTCGCCGTACTCAATCCCAATCAAGCCGGCTGCGAATATCCCTCGAAACAACTCTGCGGAGCAGGAGTAGCTTTCAAGCTTGCGCAAGGACTGATGCAGCGTCGCCTCGATGGCAAAGACCAGTCGCGGCTGCTGA
>WNFA01006862.1_pt1 | contig 10036 bp, 10 predicted proteins | sample 5400481 | NCBI WGS metagenome assembly WNFA01 (sample SAMN13153340, study PRJNA577476) | soil metagenome | isolation source: 120 cm saprolite under Douglas fir tree site 2 hole 1 replicate 2 | place: USA:California | collected 2015-04-18 | reverse complement strand
CCCTGCAACACGTCGGCCAGCTTTTCGCCCGCGGCGATCATGATCTGACTCTTGACCAGATCAACGTCAGTGACCATTTCTGTGACCGGATGCTCCACCTGGATGCGCGTATTCATCTCGATGAAGTAAAGCCGCCGCTGCTGGTCCATGAGGAACTCAATGGTGCCGGCATTGTGGTAGCCCACCTGGCTGAGCGTCTTGCTTAGGACGTCTCCGATTTCCTTGCGCAACTCGGGCGTCATCTTTACGGACGGCGACTCTTCGAGCAACTTCTGGTGGCGCCGCTGAATCGAGCACTCGCGTTCCCCCAAGCTGACGACGTTGCCGTGCTCGTCCGCCAGCACCTGGAATTCAATGTGGCGCGGATTCTCGACATAGCGTTCCAGGTAAAGGTCGCCGTTGCCGAAAGCGGCCGAGGCCTCGGACTGCGCCTGACGGTAGAGTCCGGGCAATTCGTCTTCATTGCGCACAATGCGCATGCCGCGCCCGGCCCGATGAACTTGATGTGGCAGGCTTCGCAGACTTCCGCGAAATTGGCGTTTTCCGAAAGCAGGCCATATCCGGGATGGATAGCATCCACGTTCGCGATCTCGGCGGCGCTGATTACCGCGGGAATGTTGAGATAGCTCTGCGCCAGTTGTGGCGGTCCAATACAAATCGCTTCATCGGCAAAGCGCACGTGGAGCGAATTCCGGTCGGCCTCGCTGTAGATCGCGACCGAGCGGATGCCGAGTTCCTTGCATGCGCAAATTACGCGCAGGGCAATCTCGCCGCGATTCGCTACCAGAATTTTCTTGAACATGATCTGCCTGGAACGATCCTGCCTTGAATGACCCTGCCTGGGATGATCTGCCTGCGGGTTCGGGCTCTAGTTGGGCTAACGTCAGTCGAGCTAACGTCCATCATTTTGCCGGCCGGAGGGCGAACAATTCCTGGCCGTACTCGATGGGCTGGCCGTTGGCGACGAGCTTCTTGACCAACTCTCCGGCCATGTCGCATTCGATTTCGTTCATCAGTTTCATGGCTTCAACAATGCACAAAACCTGGCCTACTTGGAGGGGATCGCCGACGTTCACAAAGGGCGGGGACCCGGGCGAGGGCGATTCGTAAAAAGTGCCCACGATCGGCGACCGCACAATATGCAGGCTTTCCTCAGGTTCAGGCGGAGCCGCGTTCGCGGCCAGATCAACCCTGGCGGCTGGAGCGGAAGCCGGAACCGGGCCGGGCGCGGGGTGAACCGCGATGTAACGGGAGTCTGGCAACGGCGCGGGCGACGGTTCGGCGGCGCGCTTGATCTTTACCTTGACATCGCCGCGCTCCAATTCAAACTCGGCAATGTCCTTTTCGATTAAGAACTCGATGAGTTCTTTCAGCTCTTTTTGATTCATGTATACGGCGGGTTCCGCTTTGGTTTCGTTCTGTTCTTCCGTCTGTAGAGACGGGGCTTGCACGTCTCACTCTGCGACCGGAGACGCGGCAACCCGCGTCTCTACGGGAATCAGGCCGGCTAAATAATAACCAGTTCTTTATCTGTGGGCGCCAGCACTTCGCAGCCCGAAGAGGTAACCACCACCACATCTTCGATCCGCACACCCCACTTCCCAGGAACGTACGCGCCAGGCTCAATCGTGATGACCATCCCCGGTTCCAGTTTCTGGGTTTGCCCCTCCGCCAACCTGGGTGCCTCGTGTATTTCTAATCCTAAACCATGCCCGGTCGAATGGGTGAAGTACCGGGCCAGTTTCCGCTTGCGAAGCACACGACGCGCAGCCTCATCCACTTCGGCGGCAGTCGCGCCCGGACGAACAGCCGAGATGGCGGCTTGCTGCGCTTCGAGCACGGCCTCGTACAGCCGTCGAGCCTCTCCCGAAGGCTGTCCGACATGCACGGTTCGCGTGCGATCCGAACAATAACCGGCGAGTATAACACCAAAATCGCAGACCACGAACCCGCGCCGGGGAACGCGCGCGCCCGAGGCGCGGCCATGCACAATTGCCGAACGAGTTCCGGAAGCGAGTATTGTCGGGAAGGACATTCCTTCGGCCCCGGCACAACGAGCCTGGTATTCCATGGCGGCGGCGACTTCGACCTCACCCACACCGGGCCGAATTTTCTTGCGCGCGATGCGGAACAGGCTGGCACCGAGTTCAACCGCCCGCCGGATGCGCAGGATCTCGCCAGCGTCCTTCACCATGCGGGCGCGCTCGACCAGCGGTGGCGCGGAACGCAGGCGCGCCCTCCCTTTCAGCATAGACGCCAACCGGTCGCGCATGCCGACCGTGATCGACTCCGGCTCAATGCCAACCGATGCCGGGGTCGACTTTCTTCGCTGCGCGGCCAGCCACTCCGCAGCCGCCACCAGTGGGGATTTACGAACAATAACAATGCTCGCACTCTTTACTTCCTCTCTGGCCTGGGTCCGGTAGCGGCCGTCGGTAAAGAGGACGGAGCCACGACCACCGACAATCAAAGCAGCCGCACTGCCGGTAAAGCCACAGAGATAGTGGATATTGGGGAGGTGCGCGATCAGCAGGCAATCAACCTTGTTTTCCGAGAGCGACGCTTGGAGGCGGAGCAGGCGACCAGCGTGATCCATGACGGCAGGGTCCATGGCAACGTGATTCACGGCCGTGCTGCGCATGGCATGGAGTGTAGCAGGGGAGGTCGAAGTCAGCGGCTGGAAGCTGGTCACCGCAAAAGCGAAGCCGCCGGGATCTCGGCAGGTTCTCCGAGAAGCCGGCGGCTATGGCTCGTTTTAACTTGGCGCTTAGGTCTGAACGATGCGCGGAGTAATGAAGAAGATCAGCTCCTGGTTTGAAGTCTGCACCGCACGACGCTTGAACAGGTTGCCAAGGTACGGGATATCCCCGAGCAAAGGCACCTGCGACACGCTCAGCGAGTTCTGGGTCTGGATAACGCCGCCAATCACAACCGTGCCGCCGTCGGTCACCAGCACTTGCGTGGTTGCTTGCTGCGTGATCAGGGTGGGGTTGCCCAGTACCTGGTGGCCAAAGTCGGGCAAGGTGTTTTCCACATCGACGTTGAGGAAGATGGTTCCTTCCGATGTGATCTGCGGAGTCACCGTCAGTCGCAGGAATGCATCCACGTAGGTAGTGGTCGGCGGCCCCCCCAACTGGGCGCTGGTCACGACCGGCACCCTCACGCCCTGTTTCACCACCGCTTGAATGTTGTTCTGCGTAACAATGCGCGGACGGGAAAGAACTTTCAGCAGCCCGCGCGACTCGGCCATGGTGAGCAGAAGGTCGATTCGCATGTTGTTGGTCGCGTTTACAAATTGCAAACCGCTGGTCGGCCCGGTTGCACCCAGGTTCGAAAACAACGGAATCTGGGTCCCGTTCGTGCCGCCGGGGCTGATAATGTACAACGGGTTCGGTACGAGTCCCGAACCGATCGTGGTCGGCGTAGTTCCAACGCCTTGCACGCCGCCAACGGCGCTTGGGCCGTTGCCCCAGCCAAAGCCGAGCTGCGTGCCGATGTCACGGGCGAAGCTGCGGGTAGCGGCTACCACGCGGGCTTCAATTTCGACTTCTTGCGTCTTCCGGTCCATCTGCTGGATGATGCGGTCAATCTGCGGCAGAACCGCGGGAATGTCGGAGACGATCAGCGAGTTGGTGCGATCGTCGGCCACCACGTCGCCGCGCTGGCTAAGGAATTTCTTGACCGGCAGTAATACATCCTTGGCGTGGGCGTAGCTGAGGAAGCGGGTAATGCTGACTTTGTCCACCGCCAGCGCTTCGGCATCGATTTGGGCGCGCCGGCCCTCGGCTTCCTTCTTCAGCGTATCGACGGTGGCGATGCGAAGTACATTGCCATCCAGTTGGCGGGACAGATCGTTGTTCTTGAGCACGATGTCGAGAGCCTGATCCCACGGCACGTCATCGAGCACGATCGTCAGGTTGCCGTGGACCATGGGATCGAGCACGACGTTCAGACCGCTGATCTCGTGAATCAGGCGGAAGAAATCTTTCAGATCCACATCCTTAAGATTGACCGAGATCGGCTCGCCCGTGTACTTGGCCCCGCTCGCCGCCGGCTTCTGTTCCAGCTGGAGCTTCTGCTCGGCGGCCAGATTCACGGCCGGCTGGATGGTCGTCCCGTTGCCGGCAGCTTGCCCGATGGCAGCATTGGCATTGGTGGCAACCAGTTCCGCCGCGGTCTTATCGGCAAAGCGGCCCGCGGCTTCCTGGGCCTTGGCGGACGGTTCGGCGGCTTTGTCGTCCTTGGTTGAATACTTGGGTTCGACGAAGGCAAAGTCCGCCGGTTTCTCGGTTTTTTCTGCCGAGGGCGGAGCGGACGCTGTTGCGGGAGCTGGAACTGCGGGAGCCGAAGCTACCGGAGCCGAAGCCAGCACCAGTTTCGGCGCTCGGTTCGCGGCCAAAGATTTTGCGGCCGACGCCGGTTGGCGATTGGCCACGACGGCGTCGTGGATGGTGAGAATGAAACTGCCGTCCGGTCCCGCCACCAGTTCATGCTGGCGGCTAGCGGCCAGATCGACCACCACGCGCGTGCTGGGCGGGACTTGCCCGTCCATCCCGACGCGGAGGTCCTTCACGCCGTCGCTGCCCACGCTGATGCGGCTCTGTGCCGTGGCCATCACGGTGTTGGGAAAGTCGACGACGATGCGTGCCGGAGAATCGAGCGTCGTCACTTTGGGCGCCAGCGTGCCCTTCGCCTTGAACTCGACACGCAATCCGTCCTGGCTGTGCGCGACCTCGAGCCTCTGCAATGCAGCGCTCGCGGCCACCCCTTTGCCCGTCACGTCAGCCGCGGCAGCGATCAGCACGAACGCCAGCAGCGGAACAAAGACACCCAGCAGTTTTCGCATTTCCCTGTCTCCCCATGCGAGGCCGTTTCGCCTCCATGTGTTTCTTCGAAGTCTTTTGTCTCCAGGCCTACACTGCCGGAGTGATAATCTTCTTCACTACTTCCCGCGTAAAGGTCTTGCCTAACCGGTCCTGCAGTGTTTCCTGAAAAACGATGGAGTCACCCGTGATTTTCATCACGTAACCGTTGAACACCGGGTCGTTTTCGCGCAGAAAATAAGCTTTATTCAAACCGTTACTGACGACGGCGATGAAACCGCTTTCGGCATGCACCACGCCGCGCAAGTTGATCGTCCCGATTTCCAGACACTTCTTGCCGCTGCTGCAACCCGAGCCACCCGCGTGGCTTACAACCGGACTGATGAAAGGATCCCGTCTCCCGTTCGCATTGTTCTTGTTGTCGGGGACGGCCTGCTGCTCGCTCGCAGCCTTCTCGCCTTCTCCGCTTCCCATGGCATTGCCGGCTACCTTAGCGGCCGCTGGCGGATTGCTTTTGGGAGCCGCGACTGTTGGCTTCCGTGGCGCGCTGTGCCTGGCGGCGACGACCGGAACCCGTTTCGCCGGGCCCACGTTTTTCGTACCCGCCGGACTGGCAGTCGCCTTTAAGGACGAAGACTTCACCGGCTTAACCACCGCGACTCCGCTCGGCCTCGCCGGAGCATGCGTGGCACTCGCGGCCGCTGGAGCTGGCTGGTGAATGCCCAGAGCCTCATTCGAGGCGGCCGTTTCATGGCTGCTGACCGCGTTCATGGTGTTGCGCGTATTCTGGATAATGCTGGGACTCTGGGCCGAGGCCAAGCCCGCGGCCAGTATGCAAACGAGAATTGTCACCGTCGGCTTCATCGTGTCCCTCCTATTTCTTCACCGGTGGTCCGGGCTTGCTGGCCGGCGCCGCCGGGTCCAGGTCATGACTGAAATACGTGGTGGTCAGGCATGTCGCTACAACGCTCTCACTGGGCGCGTACTGATACGTATGCTTCGCCTTCGCATCGGTCGGTTTGCGGGTCGAGGCCACCAGCAGGTTCGCGACGTTGACAATGCGCTCGACTTTTCCTAACCGGTCGAAGAACCCAAGCATGGAGTAGTACGGACCGTCGAACTCCACCTCGAACGGCACCTCGGTGTAGAACTCTTTTGCGACATACGGACGCGACGTGTAGCGGCGGATTTCCACTCCCGCCTTGCGGGCTTCTCCGCTCACCATGCGCATGAAATTGTCGACTTCTTTTTCATCGGGCACGATGCGCCGCTCGATCTCAAGTTGCTGCTTTAAGCTGGCCAGCTGACGCTCGATGTCGGCCAGTTTCGGCCGGTAGGCTTCGAGTTCCGCGTTCTCGCGCAGCTTGGCCTTCAGCTTGATCTGGGCAGCCGCATTTTCATCGCGCTGCGACTTGAAGACCGTGTAGTAAAGGGCGCCCGTGCCTACTGCCGCGACTAGCACCAGAACCCCCAACAGCTTCGCACCTGTTAATTCGCCAAGATTCATAGTCGGTTCCGCCTTTACGACTTCGCCTTTTCGCAGGTCAGCGTGAACTGGAACGCCTGCATATCCTTCACAGCATCGTCCTGAACAGTTTCCTTGATTTCAATGTTGCGGAAGAAACCGGTCTTCTGCAGGTTGGAAATCAGGTTGGCCACGGCATCGCTGCTCAGCGCGGTGCCGTCAATGGCAACGCTGGCGCCCTGGTCCTGCATGCTGTTCAACCAGACCGCCTCGGTACGGTTGACCGTATCGCCGATCATGGAGAGCAGGTTGACCGGGCCGGATTGGTTCGCGCGCAGCTGGTCAATCACATCCACCCGCCGCTTGTAAGACTCGGCTTGCCTCTGCCGCTCCATATACCGCACTTTGATGTCGGCGAGTTCGCGATTTTTCTGCTCCGCCACCCGGGCTTGCACCTCGATCGATTTCTTTTCCCGGTCGAGCTGGTACCAGTAACCGGCATTGTGCGCGCCGGCAATCAGCAACACGGCAGCCGTCTGTACCAGCGGCCCGCCCAGGTTGCCGACCTCGAAGCTCGGCATGCTGAGGGCAGCGTTTTTCGTGCCTTTCGGTTTCGGAGAACCCAGCAGGTTGATTCGGATCATAGCTTTTCAAAGCTCCTCAGGGCCAAACCCACGGCCACTGCCAACTGGCCGGCATTATGCTCGACCAGCTCCGCCCCGGCGCCATCCACCGGAGCCAACACTCTCTGAAACGGGTTGAACAACTCGACCGGCATCGAGAACTCCTGGCGCAGAGCTTCCACCAGGCCCGGAACTTTGGCCGAACCGCCGGCCAGATAAATCTTCTCGATGTGCTCGCCTGCGGCGCTGGCGCGGAAGAAGTCGAATGTCTTCTGAATTTCGAGCACGATAATTTCGGTGACCTGCTGCAGGATCGGCGTTTTCGCGTCGTCATGCACCGTACCCACCTTGCGCCCCAGCTTCAGCGATTCCGCGTCATCGAAGCTGAGATCGAGTTCCTTCTGCAGCGAGTCGGTGTACTGATGCCCGCCCACCGAAACGTCGCGCGGGAACAAGGGCGTTGTGCCCTTGACGATGTTGATGTTCATCACGCTTGCACCCAGGTTGAGCAGCGCAACCACTTGCGTCGGCGCAGGCTCATAGTTGTACTCGTAGCAGTTCTGCAGGGCCAGGGCATCGATATCCACAATAGCCGGAGTCCTGCCCGCCATCGAGAGTACGTTGGTGTAGTTCAGAATCTTGTCCTTCTTGACCGCCACCAGCAAAACATCCATCTGCGGGCTGGTCGCGTCGTCGGAAAGAATTTGGTAGTCGAGGTTCACATCCGCAAGATCGAACGGGATGTGCTGCGCAGCTTCCTTCTGGATGGTCTCGGCCAGTTCCTGATCGCTCATCGAGGGCAGGGAGATTTTCTTCACGATCACCGAGTGTCCGCTCACCGCCGTGGCCACCGCCTTCGACTTGATCTGAGTGTCGGTGAACAGCTTGGCGATGGCGCTCGAAACCGTACCCGAGTCGACGATCATGGAGTCGACCACGATGTCGGGCGCGATCGGCTCCAGGCCGAGGTGTGCCACTTCGATTCCAGCGCGTGTCTTCCTGAGCTCGACGGCCTTGATGCTCGAAGAGCCCACATCCAGACCCACTATCGTTTTCGATCCCATTCCAAACATGTGCCCGCCCTTCTTTACTGAGTTCGCTTACGGAGTTCCGGCAGCCTTCACCGCCGCCTTGATTTTCTTTTTGCCTTGCGGTTCCGTTTCCATCGACTTCTCTTCCATCCACTGATCCAGCTTCGATTTCTTGAAGCGCCAGCGATTGCCCAACTTGAACGCCGGAATCCTTTGCTCGTTCACGTACTTGTACAGCGTGTCCGGACTCACTCCCAGATACTGCGAAGCTTGGCGAATGTTCATCACTTCTCGCGAGTCGGCCATTTATCGTTTCCCTACGCGTTCGAGTGTCTTTTGGTGAGCTGAGCATATCTCAACCGGAAGCGAGGGCCTCTAAGCGTGAATATCCCGGTTTTGTTGGGTTTTATGGGGTTTTTCTGGATTTCACAGAAAATGGACTTGCAGTTAGTCTCTACAGATTGCGGTCAACATCAGCGGTGCCACTACAACTTGTAGTTTTCCTGCCGATTGGGCACCGGTCACCCGAGTTGGAGTAACTAAGGTACTAGAGACGGTACGGAAGTACTTGAACGGGCGCGCAAAGCTCTGAAAACGCACACATGAAGTTCGCGCTCGAATCGTCAGAAATTACGTTTCCCGACTCAACTTTTCCCTTGCTAATTGGCTTCGAGCTGGCTACTAACTTTTTTCCGCCCGCTCCAAACACCCCGCCCGAAAGGACCGTCCATCTAGTCGATGCAACCGCTTCGCCTGGGCGCGCGAGATCAGCGAATAATGGGAAATGGTCAGCAGGTACTCCGCCACGAACCAGACAGGGTGCTCCGTGGTCATCCAGCTGAGGGCATCAAAACGGCGCATGTGGACGGGCCGGGAAAAAGTCCGCAGTGTTCGCTCCCCCCGCTGGTTGAAATACACGTCGAAATAACTGAGCGCCAGTTCGCGCAGCGAACGATACACCGGCTCGCGATAGCGGCAGCCGGTATAGTTCGATTTGGCCAGCGCACCCCAGTGTCCGTCAACGCGGTACAAGGCAATCACGTGGTCGGTATCGTGCTCGGCTTCCAGATCGAGAAGGAGCGGAGGATATCCGATAACCCGCAGGGCGGCCGCCGCAAACAGAGCGCCCTCGTAGCAATGCGAAGTGTTTTCCCGCAGCACCCGTCGCGGAGACCAAGCGCTGTCCGCAAGGTGGTACGGCATATCGTCAAGCAAGCGCTGAATGCCATGCGGAGTCTTCAAGCCACGCAGCTTGCGGAGTTCGGCGGGGGTCAGGTCCCAGGAGTTGGAGGCATTCTTCATTCTAAATTTTCCGGTAGACACGCGGCTTACCGCGTCTCCAAACGGATTGCAGAGTCACTTGAAGGTAGCAGGATCGCGAGAAGATTGGGAATAGAAGAGCAGGTCCTTGCGTGGGCGAACGAAAAGAGGCCGATCGCACGCCTTGTCCTAATCCCGTAATTTTCACTGAGAAAATTTTCACTTTCGAATACCATCCAGGCGATGACTTCTCGCCTCCGACGATGGCTGCGTGATCCGCTGTTTCTCTTGTGTCTGACCGCGGGGCTGCTCGCCTTTGTCGTGCAATCTGGCGAGTTGGGGACGTCCGACACGATGCATCGGCTGCAAACTACGCACTGGCTCTGGACCTCGGAGCCGCAGGTTCTCCCCAACGAGTATCCCGACTTTGGCCTGCACGGCCGGGGAGGGCGTCTTTATAGCTGGTATGGCATCGGCCAGTCGTTGCTTATGCTGCCCGCCGATCTCCTGGGGACATGGATTGCGGACTGGTCCATCTTCTCGGATTACAGCGATGACCCTGACGTGCGCAGCATTATGGTCAGCTACATCACCGACATTTTGGTGAACATTCTCACCGCGCTCGTCGCATTCCGGTTGCTGCGTCAGTTCCGCTTTAGTGTGAACGAGTCAGTGGCGGGCGTGCTGGCGCTGATGTTCTGCACCACTCATCTTCACTACACACAGAACATGATGGAGAACAACTACATCATGTTGCTGACGCTGACTGGATTTTCATTTCAGTACGAGTGGCTGCGCACCGACAGGCGGCTGGCGCTCTTTATCGGCTCCTGC
>WNFA01025712.1_pt1 | contig 10037 bp, 9 predicted proteins | sample 5400481 | NCBI WGS metagenome assembly WNFA01 (sample SAMN13153340, study PRJNA577476) | soil metagenome | isolation source: 120 cm saprolite under Douglas fir tree site 2 hole 1 replicate 2 | place: USA:California | collected 2015-04-18 | reverse complement strand
TCGCGCTGGCCGCCGGAGCGAATCTGGAAGAGCTGCTGAGCCAGATCGAGCGGCATCAACCGGAGGTCGTTTCGGTTGGAGACGCCCAGCGGGCCGACGACTTGTCGCGATTGCTGCGCGAAAAAAGCATTTCTCCGCTTCCCGAGATTCACCATGGCCGCGAAGGAATGCTCGCTGTGGGGACCCACGCGAAAGCGGAACTGGTCGTCTCCGCTGCAGTTGGCGTTGTTGGGTTGGAAGCGACCTACGAGGCGGTGAAGCTCGGCAAGATGGTTGCGCTTTCGAACAAGGAAGTTCTCGTCGCAGCGGGTGAGCTGGTGATGGCTGCGGCAAAAACAGCCGGGCGCGAATTGCTGCCGGTGGACAGCGAACACAATGCCGTGCACCAATGTTTGCGCGGTGGAACGCGCGGAGAAGTGCGGCGGCTGGTGCTGACGGCGTCGGGAGGCCCCTTTCGCAAGACGCCGCTGGCTGCGCTGCAAGGCGTCACGCCCGAGCAGGCGCTGGCGCATCCCAACTGGCGCATGGGAAACCGCATCACGATTGACTCCGCGACGATGATGAATAAGGGCTTTGAGGTCATCGAAGCGCACTGGCTCTTCGGCATGCGCCCGGAGCAGATCGATGTCGTGGTCCACCCTCAGTCCACCATTCATTCCATGGTGGAGTTCGTGGACGGTTCCGTTTTAGCGCAACTCGGGCCAACCGACATGCGCATGCCCATCCAATATGCGTTAACCTATCCGGAGCGAGTGACATCTAATCAGGTAGCCCTCGATTGGACCAGGTTCAAGCGGCTGGATTTCGCGAAAGCTTCGACGCGGCGGTTTCCGTGCCTGCGTCTGGCGCGGGAAGCATTGAAGAAGGGCGGCGCGCTGCCGTGCGCCTTGAACGCCGCCGATGAAATTGCCGTGGCTGCGTTTTTGGAGCGGCGGCTGCCGTTCCCAGGAATCCCGGAAGTGATTGAACGGGTGCTGGGGCGCACGCCACGCCTGCGGTTTCAGAAGATGGACGATGTGCTCACGGCGGATGGCGAAGCGCGTCGCATGGCCAGGGAAGAAGTCGAGCGGCTGGCGGTTACCGCTGCGGCAGCGTCAACGAGATAAGGAGAACCGAAGGGTATGAATTTGTTACTAGGCGTCGCCCTCGTGCTGGGGTTGATGATCATGATTCACGAATGGGGACACTTCATCGTGGCGCGCCTCTTCGGCGTCCGCGTGGATGTTTTCTCCATCGGCTTCGGGCCGCGGCTCTTCGGCTGGAAACGGGGCGCGACGGACTGGCGGGTCAGCGCGCTTCCCTTCGGGGGTTACGTGCGAATGGCGGGGCAGGACCTTTCGGAGGTCGATTCCGGCAATCAGGCGCCCACCGGTGCTCCAGACGAGTTGATGAGCAAGCCGCGCTGGCAGCGCGCGTTGATTTCCTTCGCAGGACCAGCGGTCAATCTCCTTTTCCCCATTGTGCTTTTGATCGGTCTGTTCGTCGCCGTTGGCCTGCCGTATTCTGCATATCTCGATCAGCCCGTGCAGGTCGTCGGCCTCCCTGCAAATGTTGCGGGACAGCCGAATTCGCTCCAGACCGGCGACAAACTCCTTTCCCTGAACGGGATCCGAAACCCCACGTGGGATCAGGCGCAGAAAGCCATTAAGCAGACTGCTGTGGGCGACAAACTCAGGATGGAGGTCGAGAACGCGGGGACAAAACGCAGCGTGGAAATCCCAGTGACCGAGAACCTTCCGGTGGAACGCCTCCTTGGCTATGCGCCACTCCTCCCCATCCTCGATGAAGTGTTTCCGGGAACTCCGGCAGAGCGCGCTGGCCTGAAGGAGGGCGACGTCATCCAGGCTGTCGATGGACAAAAAATTGAATACTGGGGCCAGTTTAGGGAGCACGTGAGTAGTTCATGCCGAAGTGAAGCCCCAACAGGGCGTTGCGGAATCCGGGGAGACGATCTTTCAGGTTGGAGTGATCGTCCGTGATCCCACATCCTACCGCCGCGTCTCGTTCTCCGATGGCGTGCGCGACGCCTTGGCAATGACCGGCGAACGCGTGCAGGAGACGATCAGCGTCGTTGGAAAGCTCTTCAGCGGGCGAGTCTCCGTCAGGCAGCTTCAGGGCGCGGTGGGTATTTCGCGCGCCGCGGGCGAAGCTGTTCGGAGGGGGCCGCTGGCGGTCATTTCGCTCATGGTGCTGATCAGCGTGAACCTCGGCATCCTCAACCTGTTGCCTATTCCGATCCTCGACGGCGGCAATATCCTGCTCCTTGCCATGGAAGGGATCCGTCGCCGCGACTTCAGCTTGGCCTTCAAAGAGCGCTTCGTGCAGGTCGGCTTCGTCTTCCTCTTGGTTCTCTTCGCCTACGTTATGTACAATGACGTCGTGCGATTGCTTCCGACTCACTCCTAGTGGGGAGCCGCACCAGCGGAGTGCTGCCAATGGCTGCATCACCGGCTCACCGGGTTTCCACCGGTGAGCGCCTCAATACTGCCGAGACGACCGGAAAGCTGCAGCAAGCTGCGGCGAAACGCGGGATCCGCATGACCCGCCAGCGGCGCGTCATTCTCCAAGTGATGGATGCGGCGGAACAGCATCTGGACGTCGACCAAATCCTCGCCAGAGCGCAAAAGATCGACCCGGGAGTGCATCTCGTCACCGTTTATCGCACGATCGACCTGCTCAAGAAGCAGGGGCTCATCGACGAACTGGATTTGCTGCATCTTCGCGGCGACCGGCACTACTATGAAACCCACGGCCCGCGGGATCACATCCACGTGGCCTGCCTGCGCTGCGGTAAAGTGCGCGAATTCGAAAGCCGCCTGTACGAACAATTGAAGGATCAGATTGCCCGCGACTTCCACATGAAGGTCACCGTCTCCCGCACCGAAGTCGGCGGCTATTGCGAAGAATGTCTGCAAAAGATCAGCGGTTAGCCGGGCCCGTCCGGATTAAGCCGGTTGACGAATCGAGCGGAAGCGTCGCAGACGGGAGAAGAATCTGTTTGCGGCGGCGATGTCGCGGGCAATCTGCGCGCGCAATTCTTCCGGGCCGCTGAATTTCTTTTCATCGCGAAGCCGCTTCCAGAATCGCACCTCAAGCCGCTTCGGTGTCGTCTCAAGCTGAGCATCGAGCAGGTGCGTTTCAACGCCGAGCGCGGAACCGTTAAACGTCGGGCGCATGCCGATGTTCGTTACCGAACGGTAGCTGCGTCTTTCGCCTTCCAGGCAAGTCCGCGTGATGTAGACGCCGCGCGCGGGGAGCAGCTCCTGCTCCGCGGCGAGATTCAGCGTTGGAAACGTAAAGCGCCGGCCGGTACCGGTGCCGGTGACGACTTCCCCGGTTAACGCGAACGGCCTCCCGAGAAGACGCGCGGCATGAAACACATCGCCCTGGGCCACTTCCCGCCGGATGATGGTGCTGGAAACGACTTCGCCCCGGTAGACGACTGGCGGAAGAACCACCACATCGAATCCATGTTTCTCCCCGAGTTCTTTCAAGAGCTTCACGTCTCCCGCCTGTTGGTGTCCGAAACGAAAATTCTCACCGACCAGGACGGCCTTTACCCGCAGGTCGCGAACCAGAATCTGCTCGGCGAAGTCCGCGGGGGAGAGCCCTGCAAGTTCCAGTGTGAACGGCAAAACGATCGCGGCTTCCAGGCCAACAGCAGCGAACCATTCCGTGCGCTGCGCATTGGTCGAGAGTAGTAGTGGCGCGGACTCCGGCCGGAGAACCTTCCGCGGCGACGGATCAAACGTGAGCGCTGTCGCGACCGCTTCAATGGCACGAGCCCGCTCCACCGCAGCTCGCAAGATGGCCTGGTGCCCAAGATGAATGCCATCGAAGTTGCCGATCGCCAGCACGCTGCGGTGGCCATAATTTGCATACCGGAACGCCCAGGCCTGAGAAGAGGTGAAGCACACCAGCCTCGGCGGTTTCCAACCGCCATGCCTGACGCGCGTTTCCTGTAAGTCTAGCGGCGATGAAGATTCCTCCGCCGCATCCACCGCCACTTCGAATTGCAGACCGTCGTAGGCCAATTGCACTTGCGGAAAGCCCAGCTGGCGTAACGGCTCGTTCGTCTGAGCGTGCGGCAGGTCGTGGGCGATGTGCGTGAACCACGCGCGGCGCGGCTTGAGCCGCTGAATCAGAGCGAGAGCCTGGTCGACGGTCTGGTGCAGGGGGTGGGGAGTGTCGCGCAGAGCGTCGAGGACCAACTCGTCGAGCCCTTCGAGGAGAGCCATCGAAGAGTCGGGTAGCGTGCTGAAGTCCGTGAGATACGCCGCCCGGCCAAAGCGAAATCCCAGAACGTCCATGGCGCCATGCAGCAGCGGCACCGGGACGATCGAAATGCCGAGCGCTTCCAACGGGCCTTGCATCGTGTTCAGCGTCACGCTCGGCACGGTGCTCAGTGTCGGCTTGTCGTCAAACACATACGCAAAAACGCGGCGGATGATTCGAAACGTCTCTTCGTTGCCGTAAACGGGCAGCGCCGACCTCTGCCGGATATTGAATGGGCGAATGTCATCAAACCCGAGAATATGGTCGGCATGTCCATGCGTCAGCAGGATCGCATCGAGGCGGTCGATGCCGGAGCGCAGTGCCTGCTGGCGGAAATCCGGCGTGGTATCGATGACCACGTTTTGCCCGTTGCGCGAGAGCAGCAGGGAAGGGCGCAACCGTTTATCCCGCGGATCATTCGAACTGCAAACGCGGCAGTGGCAGCCCAGCGTGGGAACACCCATGGATGTGCCGGATCCCAGAATCGTGATCTTGAGTGGAGCAGAAGGCATGGTGATGAAAGAACCGAAAGCGAGTGACCTGGGAAGCCGCAGCCAGCTTCCGAGCGCCGCCTAGGGGCGCGCCTTGGCCTTGCCCTTCGTGGCCTGCGCGGCCACTGCCTGATTGATTTCCACGTACGTCATTTTCAGCTTGCCCAAAAGGTCCAGAAGAATACTGTCTTCTTCCGGCGCAAGGTTGCCCTTGGTCTTTTCGTGCAGGGCATCGAGCATGTCAATAAACTCGCGCGCAGCCTCCGGATCAATCACTGGCTGGCCGCTGCGCGGGTCGGCATATGCGCCCAGCACCATCGCCGCGTTACTGCCCAGCAGACGGATCAGGTTTTCGAAGGCCGCAGACCTCTGGGGCGTCTCGGCCGCTGGCGCGGCCGGGGCCTTGGCTGGCTGTGCGGGCGCCTCGAGTGGATTCGCAACCTCTCGTGGGGCATCGCGTTCTTGTTGCTCCACGACCTCTTTGCGCAACTCGCCCTCGGACGTAAATGGGCGCCGGTCAATGACGCGGAAGGATTCTTCCTGTTTATGGTCAGACAAGTGATATTCCTCAGCGATTCATTTCCGCTCTAGTTTATCACGGGTTGCCAGTAGGAGTCGCAGCGCCGCGCGGCCTCCCCACCGCTTGTCAAAGGTGCGGCAGCACCGTAAAGTGGAACGCTTGCGTCCATCTCAGAATACGGGAAAGCAAAATGCCCGCCCGCAAAAAAGCGTCAAAGAGAGTCGTGAAAGTGCGTCATCGCGGGGGCCAGCCCGCGAAGCAGGGGAAATTATCCGACGGCGAATGGTTCGAAAAACTTGTAGCCGTCCAAGCCCGCCTGCGCGCGCCAGGAGGCTGCCCCTGGGATCGGGAGCAAACCCATCAATCGCTGCGGACCTACCTCATTGAAGAAGCCTATGAAGTCCTGGATGCTCTCGACAGCGGCGACAGCGCTAAACTCGCGGAAGAACTGGGTGACCTGCTCCTGCAGATCGTTTTTCATTCCCAGATCGCGCGGGAAGAAGGCCGCTTCACCGTCTCCGACGTCATCCGCGAAATCTATGAAAAGATGGTCCGGCGCCATCCGCATGTCTTCGGCGAAACCCGCGCCAGGGATTCCGCCGAAGTTTTGAAGAATTGGGAGCAGATCAAGGCGGAGGAACGCCGTTCGAAGAGCTGGGAAGGCGAGCCGGCTGGGAATCGCCCCGCGACGGAAGCCTCGTTGCTCGACGGCGTTTCCCGCGGCCTTCCCGCGACGCTGGAGGGCTTTCAACTCACGCGCAAGGCTGCCCGCGTCGGTTTTGACTGGGACGATACGGGCGGCGTACTCGAAAAAATCGCGGAAGAAACGGAAGAGTTAAGGAAGGCTTTGAAGTTTTCAGACGGCCGGGAAATCGAAGAAGAACTCGGAGATTTGCTTTTCGCCGCCGTGAATCTCTCGCGATTCTTGAAGGTGGACCCGGAAATTGCCTTGAAAAAAGCCAACGCAAAATTCTCGCGCCGCTTCCGTGCTATGGAGCAGCGCGCCCGCGAAGGCGGCCACGAGTTCCACGAGCTCCCCCGCGAGGAGATGGAAGCACTTTGGGATTCCACCAAAAGGATCGGCGCAAAGTCCGAAGGGAAAGCCATGAGCGGAGCACGCACCAGGCGATGAGTCCGGAAATCATTGTCCGCAAATGCCAGAAACTCGAGGAGTTTCATCAATGTGTGGACCTCCAGCGTGAAATCTGGGGCGAAGCGGACTTGGAAGTGGAACCGGCCACGATGTTCGTCGTCGCGGCCCACAGCGGCGGCCAGGTGCTCGGCGCGTTCGATGGCGGCCGTCTGGTGGGCTATACCCTGGCAGTGGTCGGACTTCGCAATGGCGTGCCCTACCTCCATTCCCACATGAACGGCGTGCCGGCCGATTACCGCGACCGCGGCGTAGGCCGCATGCTGAAACTGTTCCAACGCGAGGAGGCTCTGGGCCGCGGGATACGGCTGATTCAGTGGACTTTTTGCCGAAGCTATCTACCGAATTTGTATGGCGTCACGACAAGCCCTCTGCACCATGGAATGGACACGGATCGTCTGCTAGCCGAATGGCACCTGGACTCGAAGAGGGTCATTGCCGCGATCCAGGATTTGGCAAAGGATTCTGTGGAGGCGCCCGCCATCATCGAACTGCCCGGGGAGCTGGAGCGCTGGCAAAGAGAGGACTCGGCGGAATTTACCAGGGTTCAGGCAAGAATCCGCGAAGAATTCAGGAACTGGTTTTCCAGGGGTTACGCGGCCGTGGCTTTCCGCAACACCCCGGGGAGCAGCGCGTATCTCCTCGCACCTTGGAGCGACTTCTAGTGCCGTTCCAACTATTTGGACCAAATGACGATCAGAAGATCAGATACGAACACGTAAAAAGCCTTCTCACGGGATTTGCTCGAAGAGGTTGGAACGGCACTAGGACAGGCGGATTCTCCAAATCTCATGCGCGTCCGAGAAATAACGTTGCGGGAAGTGCGGATGAAGCTGGTGGCTCCGTTCGAAACCAGCATGGACCGCATTGAGGCCCGCCGCATCGTCCTGGTCGAAGCCAACGTCGATGGCGTGACCGGCTGGGGAGAGTGTGTGGCAGGCGAGTCGCCCCGGTACGGCCCGGAGACTACCGATACCGCTTGGCATATCCTGCGTGACCATCTTTGGCCCCTGGTGAAGGGAGAAGAGTTCGCTTCCGCCTCCGAAATCTGGGGCAGGCTCGCGCAAGTTCGCGGTCACAATATGGCGAAAGCTTCGCTCGAAGCCGCGATTTGGGACGCCGAAGCGAAACAGAAGCGCATTCCCCTGTCGAGGCTTCTCGGCGGAACTCGGGGGGAAATTGCCTGTGGTGTCTCAATCGGAATTAAAGAATCGCTTGAAGATTTGGTTGCGTCCGTGGAAAAGGAGCTCTCAGCAGGCTACCAACGCATCAAGATCAAGATTAAGCCGGGAAAAGACCTGGAGCCGGTGCGCCGCCTGCGCCAGGACTTTCCCCTCATCAAACTGATGGTCGACGCCAACTCCGCCTACACGCTGGAGGATTGGCCGCTGTTGAAGCAGCTCGAAGGCTTCTACCTTATGATGATCGAGCAGCCGCTCGGCTGGGACGATCTGTACGGTCACATCGAATTGCAGAAGCGGCTGGACACTCCCATCTGCCTCGACGAGTGCATCCACACGGAAGAACAGGCACGCGCCGCGATGGAACTCGGCGCCTGCAAGATCATCAACATCAAGCTCGGGCGCGTAGGCGGTTACACCGTCGCGCGGCGCATCCACGACCTCTGCCAGCAACATGGCATCCCCGTTTGGTGCGGCGGCATGCTCGAAACCGGAATAGGCCGCGCCCACAATATCGCTCTTTCCACGCTGCCCAATTTCACTCTCCCTGGCGATGTCGCTGCCAGCAAGCGCTACTGGGAGGAAGACATCATCGATCCCGATGTCACCGTTTCGCGCCAGGGAACCATCCGCGTGCCCGCGGGGCCCGGCATCGGTTTTATGCCCTGCCTGGACCGCATCGAGAAGCTCACTGCCCGAAAAGAACGGCTGGTCTGAAACGGTGCAGATTCAATCGACCAGTGGACGCACCCCCAGCCGTGGCGTCATATCGGCTTCCATCGCGCTGCTCATTGCGGTCTGGGCCGTCAATTTCATCGCCGCGAAAATCGGTTTGAAGTACTTGGCGCCGCTGGCCCTCGGCTCTTTTCGCGTGCTTCTTGCGGGGATGGTGATGCTCCCCGTCTATTTCTTCTGTTCGCGGCTGCCGGCTTTCTCGGAAGCCGGTCAGGCTCGTCGGCGTGGCCTTTCAGGTGGGGACTTCTGGATTTTCCTGTATCTGGGTTTCTTCGGCGTGGTGGTCAACCAGATTTGCTTTACCGTCGCGCTCCGCTACACCATGGTCAGCCACGCCGCGGTCATCGTCGGAATGGGACCCATTTACATCCTATTTCTGGCGGTTCTCTTCCGGCTGGAGAGCGCTACCTGGCGTAAAGCAACGGGAATGATGATCGCTCTCCTGGGGATCGCCATCCTGGCGTCGGAGAATGGAATTTCCACCTATGCAGGCTCTCTGGAGGGCGATGCGATTGCGATGACCGGCTCAGTCGGGTTCGCCATGTACGTCGTGCTGGGGAAACGCGTGGCAGGGAGGTACGACACCTTGACCATGACGGCGTTCAATCATTTTGCCGGCGCCCTGATCATCCTGCCCGTAGCGTTTTATGAGGCCAAGACCATGGCCAAGGCCGGGAGCTTTGTGCATCTCCCGTGGCAAGCATGGGCCGCCTTGTTCTACATGGCGGTCTTCAGTTCAGCGCTTGCCTACGTTTTTTACTTCTGGCTGCTGCGTTTTCTCGAAGCCTCCCAGTTGAGCGCCTTTACCTACCTCCTGCCGGTCCTCGCGACGATCCTCGGGATTCTCTGGCTCGGCGAAAAAGGCTCCTGGGGACAGGTGCTCGGCGGCGTCCTCGCCCTCGGCGGCGTCTATTGGATCGAAGCGGGGAGGGGTCAGTAGGACGCAACGACCGGTTTCAGGATAGTTGTTAGGGAGAGTCACGCCGATGGAAAGCTGTGTTAGTGTGCGGACTGCAAGGAGGAGATTTCCGTGGCAAAACTGCCTCTGCGCAATGGCGGCCCGGCAGCCCGAATCGCGGTGATACCTGGTGACGGCATTGGAAAAGAAGTCACTCCGGAAGCTGTAAAGGTCTTGAAGGCCGTCGCTGCTCCAGCCAAGCGGCCATGCGAGATCGTCGAGTTCGATTGGAGCGCAGACAAGTATCTACGCGAGGGCGTGACGCTGCCTGCGGGCGCGGTCGAGATGCTGCGTGACGAGTTTGACGCCATTCTCTTTGGCGCGCTCGGCGACCCGCGTGTGCCTTCGACTCAGCATGCGGCGGAGATACTTCTGGGGCTCCGCTTCCAGCTCGACCTTTACGTGAACATCCGGCCCGTCGAATTACTTCACGACCGGCTCACCCCTCTGCGCGACCGCACCGAGAAAGATATTCGCCTCATCGTCTTCCGCGAGAACACGGAAGGCCTGTACGTGGGCGTCGGCGGATTCTTCAAGAAGGGAACGCCGGACGAGATCGCCGTTCAGGAGGACGTGAACTCCCGCAAAGGCGTGGAACGTATCATCCGTTGCGCCTTCGATTACGCCCGGCAGGACAGCCGGAAACGCGTCTGCATGAGCGACAAGTCGAATGCTTTGACCTTTGCCCACGACCTCTGGCAAAGAGTGTTCCAAGAAGTGCGCGGGG